>Ga0315907_10001783_pt1 | contig 28541 bp, 21 predicted proteins | sample LakEriMetagenome_3_FD_203525 | JGI IMG/M metagenome (GOLD analysis project Ga0315907, IMG submission 203525) | Freshwater fungal communities from buoy surface, Lake Erie, Ohio, United States - Buoy 12 MA123 | ecosystem: Environmental > Aquatic > Freshwater > Lake > Lake biofilm | place: USA...
CCCTTGACGTTGGTCACGATGGGCCAGCCGAGCGCATGGGCGATGCGCACGCCGACCTGGTAGCCCGAGGCGTCAGCCGACTCCGTGCCCACGATGACGGCGTCGAAGTCGGTGGCGTCGGCGCTGATGGCGGAAGCGAGAGCAGCCGCGGTGGCCTGGCCGTCCCAGTCCGATCCATCGGTCTCGAGGAGGACGCCCCGATCGACGCCGACCGCCATGACCTCGCGGATCTGCTCCGCCGACTCCGGCGTGCCGAGGGAGAAGGCCGTGACGGAGCCGTCACCCTCGGCGAGCTGCACGGCCGCCTCGACGGCGCACTCCTCGTGAGGGCTGAGGGTCCAGCCCATGGCACTGCCGCTGGTGTCGATCGCGGTCGCATCGGCCGTGAGCGTCCACCTGCCGGGGGAGAGCGGGATGCGCTTGATGCACACGGCGATGTTCACGACAGGATCCGATCGTTGTTCGGGTCGAAGAGCGCGCCAGATCCGGTGACGGTGACCGGATACTGCTCGCCGAGGTACTCCACGACCAGGTGGGTACCAGCTGCGGAGTACTCCGGGGGCAGGTACGTCATGAGGATGTGCTTGCCGACCGAGGGGCCCGATCCCGCCGACGTGACATAGGAGCGGCGACCGTGCGCATCGGTGATGGGCAGCCCGTCCTTGGTGAGGATCGGCTCGCCGCCCATCATGTAGCGCTTCTCACCGGTCGACGACGTGTGATCGTCGACGGTGAGCAGGCACATCGTGGCGGCGGGTGCTGCCTCGCGATGGCGCAGGTGCGCCTCCTTGCCGATGAAGTCGGCGTCCTTGATCTTCTTCGGGCTCATGCCCGCCTCGACGACGCTGAAGTCGCCCTCGAGCTCGGGCCCGTACGCGCGGTAGCCCTTCTCGAGGCGACCGGTCGTGCCGTAGACGCCGATGCCGACGGGGATGAGTCCGTGGTCCTGGCCCGCAGCCCAAATCGCGTCCCACACGGCCAGGCCGTCGGCCATGGGGACGTAGATCTCCCAGCCGAGGTCACCGACGTAGGAGATTCGCGAGGCGAGCACGGTCTTGCCGGCAATGGTGATCTCCCGGCAGGTGCCGAAGCCAAAGCTCTCGTGGCTCACGTCGGCGTCGGTGACGGCGGAGAGGATCGCGCGGGCATTCGGGCCCCACAGGCCGATGGTGGAGATCGCGTCGGTGAGGTTGGTGAAGGTCGCCCCCTCGGCGGCGTTGTCCTTGAACCACTTGAAGTCGCTCATGCCATGAGCGCCGCCGGTGACGACACGGAAGTGCTCGTCGCCGAGGCGCATCACGGTGAGGTCGGAGCGGAAGCCGCCGTTGGGGGCGAGCACCGGGGTGTAGACGACCTTGCCCACCGCGACGTCCATCTGGCGCATGCAGACGCGCTGCACGGTGGCGAGTGCCCCCGGGCCGGTGATGTCGAAGAGCGCGAAGGCGGTGAGGTCAACCAGGCCGGCCGTCTCGCGCATCTGCAGGTGCTCGGCGTTGATGATCGGTGACCACCAGCGTGACTCCCACTCGGCGGTGCGCGGCATCACGGCATCGCCGTACTTCGCCACGAGACCGGCATTGGACTCGTACCAGAAGGGGCGCTCCCACAGGACGGTCTCGTAGAAGACTGCGCCGAGGTCGGCCTCACGGTCGTAGTAGGGCGACTTGCGCACACCGCGATTGGATGACCACTGCTCGGCGGGATGCACGATGCCGTAGGTCTTATTGAAGCCCTCCGATGCACGGTCCTTGATGTGCTTGGTGGTCGTCTGCTCGGGGTAGAAGCGCGCGATGTCGGAGGCGTGCAGGTCGATCTCGGGCTGGCCGAGCACCATCCACTCGGCCATGGCGCGCCCGACGCCCGGTCCCTCCTTGACCCAGACGGCAGAGGCGGACCACAGGCCCTTGACCTCGGGCGTCTCGCCGAGGATCGGCATGCCGTCGGGAGTGAGCGAGAGGAGCCCGTTGATCGCGTACTTCTCCTGTGCACCCTCGTCACCGACGATCTCGGGCATGAGCTCGAGAGCGTGCTCATCCTGGTCGGCGAAGTCGTCGGGGGTGAAAGGAAACTCCGTGGGCGACAGCGCGGCCTCGGCGTTCGAGGGGATCTCCTCTGCGTCGTAGAGGATCGGGCGGTGGGCGTAGGAGCCGATCTCCAGGCCCGTGCCGTGCTGACGCTCGTACATGTTGGTGTCCATGTCGCGGACGATGGGGTACTCCAGGTCGCCCTTGGCATCGGCGAACATCGCGACAGGGCCGATGTCCTTCATCTGGTGCACCGCCGGGGTGAGGGGGATCTGCGCGCCGGCCATCGCGGCGAGCTGGCGGCTCCAGCAGCCGGTGGCGATCACGACGTAGTCGGCGTCGATGGTGCCCTGGTCGGTGACGACGGACTTGATGTGCCCGTCCTCAACGGTGAGATCCTTGACCTCCACATTGGCGAAGGACTGCAGGGCGCCCATCTCGATGGCCTTCTCGCGCATGAGCGTGCCCGCGCGCAGTGAATCGCAGACACCGACACCCTTGGTGTAGAAGCCGCCGAGGATGACGGTCTCGTCGATAAAGGGCACTATCTCCTTGACCTCATCGGGCGTGAGCAGACTCATGTCCTCGATGCCCCAGGACTTGCCCGAGGTGATGCGACGGGTGAGCTCCTGCATGCGCTCAGGGGTGCGAGCAACCTCGATGCCGCCGGACTCGAAGAACGTGTCGAGCTCGATGTACTGCTTGAGGCTGTCGAGCGTGAGCTGGGCCATCTCCTTGTTGTGATCGACGAGGAAGATGAAGTTAGACGCGTGACCGGTGGAGCCGCCGGGGTTGGGGAGCGGGCCCTTGTCGATCTGCACGATGTCGCGCCAGCCCAGGCGGGCCAGATGGTAGGCCACGGAATTGCCCACGATGCCTGCGCCGATGACGACGCACTTGGCCTTGCTCGGCAGGTTGCTCATCCTTCTTCTTCCTCTCGGGTGTAACTGACAGTGCTCTAGATGGCTCGGCGGACTTCGGTCTCGAAGCCCGTGACGTGGGAGGACATGACCTCGGCGGCGCGCTCGACATCGCCCTCGCGGACGGCGACGAGCAGGTCGCGGTGCTCGGCGACAGCATCGCCGAGGTGGCTCACCCGGTCGAGGGCGAGGAACCAGATCCGCAGGGCGTGCATGTAGTGCTGGTCGCATGCGTCCTGCAGGAAGTCATTGTGCGCGCAGCGGTAGATGTGATGGTGGATGCGCTGGTCGAGCTCGATGAGCTGGCGCATGTCGGGTGCGACCGCGACGGCGTCGAGGTCGGCGATGAGCTCGTCGATGACCTCGAGATCCTCGTCGGTGCGCCGCTCTGCGGCCAGGCGGGCGGCGTAGGGCTCGAGCTGCTCGCGCACCTCCGACAGGGCCGAGAGATCGCGCGGGTCGAGCGCGGCGACGAACATCCCGCGGCGCGGGTAGACCTCGACGAGCCGTTCATTGGCGAGCGTGCGCAGTGCCTCACGGATCGGGGTGCGACCGAGGCCGAGACGCTCCTGCAATTCGGGCTCGCTGAGCAGGGATCCCGGGGGGAGCTCGAGGGTGACGATGAGGGCCCGGATCTCCCGGTAGGCGAGGTCGGCCTGGGAGAGGGGTCCACCGAAGTCCGGCTGGACGAGGACGGCCGCGGTCACAGGTCAGATATATCAGTTATGCGGGGAGTTGTACATCAGATTCCCCAGGGCCGGGGCGAGACGGCCCGGGGCGTCGAGGATCTCCAGGGGGAGCCCGAGGCGGTCCGCTGCTCGCTGGGCTGCGCGCTCCAGGTCGGGGGTACGCCGCCCCGCCAGCCAGACCACCCGCGAGTAGTGGCGGAAGTAGTCGTCGCGAAGTTCCGGGTAGCGATCCAGCCCGAGCTCGCGCCACACGACACGATCGAAGGACAGCACGAGGAAGTCGGTGAGCACGTAGGTCCCGGGCTCGGCCTCCCAGACGTCCGTCATCTCCTTCTCGCCGGCATAGAGGTCGTAGCAGTGGCGGCCCGGGAGCCGGCGTACGCCGAGCCGCTCGCACACCTCGTCCAGCGCTCCGTGAGTGCCGCAGTCGGCGTAGCCGATCGCGATCTCGTCGTAGTCCTCGCGCAGGTCGAGGACCAGCCGCTCGACCTCGGGCGCGATGCGCTCAGGCCTGTTGTGCAGCAGCGGTGGGAGCGGATGGATCGCGACGTCGGCGCCGGACTCCTCGATCCAGGCGGATGCGTCGGCGCTGAGCGCGCCGCAGAGGATGAGGGCGCGGCGAGTCGGCGCAGCCGAGCCGGATGAATCAGGGCGCCGGGAAGGCGAGCTCATCGACGAACCGGTCGTTGAAGTCGGTGCGATCGGACAGCTCGACGTAGTGGATCTCGTCGAGCAGCGCCCGGGCGCCGTGGCGCTCGGAGTCTGACAGGAGCGCCATCTTGGCGCCCTCTCCCGCGACATTGCCCGCGCTCACGATGCGCATCACGGGGATGCTCGGCACCAGACCGATCCCGACGGCGCTACGCGCCGAGAGATAGGTGCCGAAGGAGCCGGCGAGCAGCACCTGTTGGATTTCTGACTCCTCGACGCCGAACTCCTCGAGCAGGAGCTTCCAGCCCGTCGAGATCGCGGCCTTGGCGAACTGCAGCTCGCGCACATCGCGCTGGCTCAGCACGACGTCGGCGCCGTTGCCGGACTCCGCGGCCGTGGCCAGCACGAAGAGGCGCTCGCCGTTGCGCTCGACGAAGCGGTCCGCAAGGTCAGGACGCATCTCCACGATGCGCTCGTCCGAGAGGAAGCGGCCGGAGGAGTCGAGCAGGCCGACGCGCGCGAGCTCCGCGATCGCATCGACGAGACCGGAGCCGCAGATGCCGATGGGCGGAGCGTCATCGATGACCTGGAGGGTCATCCCCTCGTCGCCGATGGCCACGACCTCAATCGCGCCGGGTGCCGCGCGCATGCCGCACCGGATCGAGGCGGCCTCGAAGGCAGGGCCCGCGGGGGCGGCGGTCGACATGAGCTTCTCGCCATTGCCGAGGACGATCTCGCAATTGGTGCCGATGTCGATGAAGAGGCGCAGCCGCTTGTCGCGGTCCATGCCCGACGCGAGCACACCGGCGATGATGTCGCCGCCGACGTAGGCACCGAGATGCGGGAAGAGCATGGCGCGCGCACGTGGATGGACGTGCACGCCCAGGTCCGAGGCGAGCAGACCGGCGTAGGACGACGTGGCGAGGATGAAGGGTGCGACGCCGAGGGGCTCGGGGTCGATGCCAAGCACGAGCTGGGCCATCGTGGCGTTGCCGGCCAGCGCCACCTCGTAGACCGAAGAAGGATCGACACCGGCCTGCGTGCACACGTCCTGTGTGAGCTCGTCGAGGGTGGCCTGTGCGAGCTCTTGGAGCTTCGGCAGGGAATCGGGGTCGAGCATCGTGGCGCTGATGCGACTGATCACGTCGGCACCGAAGGGCTGCTGCTGGTTGAGCATCGATGCCACGGCGATGGGTGCGCCGGTGGTGAGATCCATGAGCGTCGCCACAGCGGTGGTCGTGCCCAGGTCGTAGGCCACGCCGTACGCCACCCCGGTGGTGTCTCCGGCCTCGACGGCGATGAGGTCAGTGCCGACGATGACGGCGGTGACCTCCCAATTCGAAGCCCGAAGGGTGCGACCGAGCGTGCGCAGCACGTGCGGGTCGACGGTGAGTTCGAGGTCATCGATCTCCGCGAGCACGCGCTCCACGTCGGTGCGCTGGTCCTGCAGGGTCGCGTCCTCGAGCGTGAGGAAGCGCTTCTGCACGGCCGGCCTCAGGATGACCTGGCGGCCGACGCCCACGGTGGCTGCCTTGGGCCGGGTGGTGAGCTCGGGCACGTCGACTGCAAGGTCGCGCGTGGCGGTGGCCATGCATGCCAGGCGCCAGCCCTGTTCGAGCTGCTCCGCGGTGAAGGCACGCTCGTCGAGCGCGGAGATCGGCAGAGACGCATCAATGACGCGGACCTTGCACTTCTTGCACGTGCCGTGACCGCCGCAGGTGGAATCGACGGGGACGCCATTCCACAGTGCGGCATCGAAGACGCTCACCCCACTCGGCACGCGCACCGACTTGCCCGCAGGCAGGAAGGTGAGGCTTACCCGCGCCGGGCCGGTGGGAGCCTCGTCGACGGCGGTCATGCCTGAGCGGCTGCTTCCGCAGCCTGAGCAGCGGCCTGCTTTGCGCGATGCGCCGCGATCCAGGTGGCGCCCCACTCGTCATTGCCCATCATGAGGTCGGCACCCTTGACGGCCGTGACGATCTGCGGCGTGCGGGCATCCATGATCGCGCTCGTGAGCCCGGCCTTCATCGCCATGGGCAGGAAGACCGCATTGAGCGTGTGACGGTCGGGCATGCCGAAGGAGACATTGGAGGCACCGAGGGTGGTGTTAACGCCGATCTCGGTGGAGATGAGGTGGATCGCCTCCATGGTCTTCATGGCCAGAGTGTGATCGGCTCCGATCGGCATGGCCAGCGGATCGACGACGATGTCCTCGATGGGGATGCCGTATTCCTCGGTCGCGATACCCACGAGCTGCTTGGCGAGCTCGAGGCGACGGTGCGGATCCTCGGGGATCGCCTCCTCGTCATTGGGCAGCGCGATGACCGCAGCGCCGTAGCGCTTGACCAGCGGCAGGATCTGCTCGATGCGCTCGCGCTCCATGGTGACGGAGTTGACGAGGGCCTTGCCTTCGTACGCCGCAAGCCCGGACTCCAGCGCCTCGACCACGGAGGAGTCGATGCACAGCGGCACGTCGGTGATGGACTGCACGAGTCGCACGGCGTCGCCGAGCAGCTTGACCTCGTCGACGAGGGGTGCGCCCATGTTGACATCGAGCATCATCGCCCCTCCGGCGATCTGCTGGGCGACGTCGATCTCGACGGCCGAGAGATCCTCGACGCGCAGCTGCTCCTGGAACTTCTTGCGCCCCGTCGGATTGATGCGCTCGCCGATGATGCAGAAGGGCTGGTCCGGCCCGATCGTGATGCTGGCGCGCGCAGAGCTGAGGACGGTGTGCATGGGACTCCTATGCGGTGGTGGTGCCGGCAGCGGACGCCACCGGGTCGAAGGCAGGGCCGATGCCCAGGTCGCGGACCAGCCGCTCGAGGGAACCGTCGTGCCGGAAGTCGGTGAGGTGGATCCCGCTGACGCCCGGGAGCGACAGCGCGTGGCGGCTGAGCTCGAGCGTGAGCTGGTAGGACTCCTCGGCGATCGCGTCCTTGTCACCGGCGCCGGCGACGCGCGCGATCATGTCGGCAGGGATCGAGATCCCCGGCACGGAGTCGTCCATGAAGGACAGCGCCTTGGCGGACTTGGTGAGCACCACGGTCGGGAGGAGCGCGGTCGTCCGCGTGACTCCGGCCTCGACGCATCCGCGCACGAAGGCCTCGAGGCGCTCCGGGTAGTAGCCGATCTGCAGTTGCAGGAAGCGTGCGCCGGCCTCGGCCTTCTTGAGTGCACGGAGCACGCGGTAGTCGAGCGGCGGCGCGAAGGGGTTCTCGACCGCCCCGACGAAGAGCTCCGGGGGCTGCTTGATGGCGCGACCCGAGAGGTAGTGGCCCTCCGCCAGTCCGGAGGCCACCTTGACCAGTTGGGTGCTGTCGAGGTCGAAGACGCGTCGGGCCTCGGGCTCATCGCCGGCGGTGACGTCGTCTCCGGTGAGGCACGCGATGTTCTCGACCCCGAAGAGACTCGCGCCCATGATGTCGGCCTGCATCGCGATGCGGTTCTTGTCGCGGCACACCACCTGCATGATCGGCTCGAGGCCGAACTGCTGCATGCCGATGGCGATGGAGGTATTGGATGCGTGCGCATGCGCCGCGGGATTGTCGGTCGCGTTGACCGCATCGACGAAGGGGCGCAACTCGTCGGCGGCCTTCTCCACTGCGGCGAGTCCGCCACCGTCGATGCTCGGGAACTCCGCCGTGACGACAGGCCGCGCGCCCTCGGCGAGGAGAGTCGAGAGGCGGCTCATGTGTGGAACCCCTCGGGCAGGGTGGTGGGCTCGTCGACCTCGACCATGCTCGCGCCTGGAACGGCAGAGAAGCGCTCGCGTGACTCCCCAGCCCATCCCGCCGGCGTACGCCGATCCCGCCCGGTCGCGAGGTTGAGCCACGAGGAGGTCCCCTTGAGCCGGTTATCGACCGGCGGGCGGAGTTCGTTGAACTCCTCTTCCCAGTGATGGGGGTTCAGCGGGGAGTGGGACCGTTCCTCTGCCTTGACCCAGATGCAGCGCATCTCCGGCTTGACCTCGCAGTGGCCGTCCTCGCGCACGCCTCCGCAGGGGCCATTGCGCAGCGTCTTGGGGCAGGTCATCGGGCACGTCATGCCGGTGGAGTGCAGGACGCACTGCCCGCACATGCGGCAGTCCCACACCGGCTTCTTGACGACATCCTCGAGGAGAGGAAGGAGCTTGGGCACGCCTAGCCCGCTCGCTTGGCGGCGACAAACTCCTTGGCCCTGCGCACGGCTGTGGCCGCGTCGGCGGCGTAGCCGTCCGCTCCGCAGACGTCGGCGTATTCCTGGGTGACGGGCGCCCCGCCGACCATGATGACGACCTTGTCCCGCAGGCCGGCCTTCTCGATGGCGTTGATGTTGGCCTTGAACATCGGCATCGTGGTGGTGAGGAACGCCGACATGCCCACGATGTCGGGCTGATGCTCCTCGATCGCGGCCACGAACTTCTCCGGCGGGACCTGCACGCCGAGATCAATCACCGTGAAGCCTGCTCCCTCGAGCATGATGTTGACGAGGTTCTTGCCGATGTCGTGCACATCGCCCTTGACCGTGCCCATGAGGAAGGTGCCCACACTCTCGACTCCACCCTGGGCGAGCAGGGGCCGCAGGAGGTCGAGTGCGCCTGCCATGGCCTTGCCGGCGATGAGCATCTCGGGCACGAACCAGTCACCACGCTCGAAGCGGGCGCCGACCTCCTCGAGTGAAGGGATGAGCGCCTCGAAGAGCATGCGCTCCGGCGGCAGGCCGGTGTCGATGCCGGTCTGCGTGAGCTCCAGAACTGCGGGCTTGTTGCCCACCATGGTCTCGTCGTAGAGGCCCTTGAGGATCTCGTCGGGAGTCATGCCGCTCCTGCCTTTCGTGCGGTGGGGTTGGGGATAGCGGATCGGGTGGGTCGCAGTGCCAGGGCGATCTGGACCGCGGTCGCCTGGACGGCCCGGGCGACCGCCGGGATCTCGCCGGCCGTGAGGCGCACGCTCGGTCCCGAGACGGATACGGCGGCGACCACGGTGTCGTCGGATGAGTGCACCGGTGCCGCCACGGCGACCAGGCCTGGCTCCAGCTCAGAGTCCACGATCGCGACCCCTTCGGAGCGGACGCGCTCGAGTGCGTCTGCCAACTCCGCACGCGACGTGATCGTGCGCTCGGTGAGCTTGGGCAGTCGACCGGTGGGCATCGGTGTCCCGTACGCGAGGAAGACCCGGCCGAGAGCACTGCAGTGGAAGGGCACGGGTCGGTCGAGCCAGTTGACCGCGCCGAGGAGATACGTCGAGTCCACCTGCGCGATCTGGCGGACCTCCCCGGCCAGGGGGATGGCCAGGTTGACCGTCTCCCCGGTCAACGCACCGAGGTCATCCAAGAAGGGCTGGGCGATGCGCACGAGGTCGTCCTCGGGTCGCACCGAGAGCGCGTAGTCGGTGATGGCCGTGCCGGGCTGCCATGCCCCCACGCTCGTGCGCTGGAGCAGGGCGTTGCGCTCCAGGCTCGTGGTGAGTCGAGAGAGCGTGCTCTTGGGGAGCCCGGTGCGGGCGACGAGATCCGCGAAGGTGACGGGATCAGTCGATCCCAGTACGGCCGTGAGCACCGCGGCGGCGCGATCCACCGCTTGCGTGCCCATCGGCGCCGTCATCTGCGATCCTCCCGCGCGACCTTCCCAAGAGTTCCATTATATGGAACACCACTTCCAAAATCTGAGTGTAGGATCGCGGGACCAACGGGTCAAGGCATTTCCGACCACGGCGAATCGGGAGAGTCGATGTTTGAGAACACCCTGCCGCGCTACGAGATCCTCTCCGAGGAGTCGATGGCCGTCCTCGACAAGGGCTGGCGCCGCATCGTCTCGGAGCTGGGCATCGAGTTCATGAAGCCCGAGGCGGTCGAGCTCTTCAAGGCCGCCGGCATGCGCACCGACGGCGACAAGGTCTTCTTCGACCCGGACTTCGTGCTCGAGCAGGTTGCCAAAGCACCGCGCCAATTCGATATCCAGGCGCGCAACCCCGACAACACCGTCCACATCGGTGGCAATTCGATGGTCTTCTCGAGTGTCTACGGCCCGCCCTTCGTCCGCCAGGGCGACGTACGCCGCGACGCGATGATGGAGGACTACCGCAACTTCGCCAAGCTCGCCCAGTCGTTCTCCGCCATGGACAGCGTGGGCGGCGTGGTGTGCGAGCCCAGTGATGCCCCGCTCGACTCGCGGCACCTCGACATGCTGTACGCCGCCATGACCCTCACGGACAAGATCTACATGGGCAATGTGGTCAGCGGGACTCGCGCCCTGGACACCATTCGCATGAGCGAGATCCTCTTCGGCAGTCGAGAGTCGATTGAGAAGACGCCCACGAGCATCTCCCTCATCAACTGCAACTCACCGCTGCGGTGGGACGACCGCATGCTCGAAGCACAGTTCGAGTACGCCAAGGCAATGCAGCCGGTCATCCTCACGCCCTTCCTGCTCATGGGCGCGATGTCGCCGGTGTCGATCCCGGCGACCCTGGCCCAGCAGATGGCCGAGACACTCACGGGCATCGCGCTCACGCAGCTCATCCGCCCGGGCGCTCCCGTCGTCTTCGGCAGTTTCCTGTCCAACATCGACATGCAGTCGGGCTCACCTCAGTTCGGCACGCCGGAGTCGGCCATCGGCTTGCTGTGCACCGGCCAGATCGCCCGCCACTTCAACCTGCCCTTCCGCACCGGCGGCGGCCTCAACTCCTCCCAGACCCCCGACGCCCAGGCGATCTTCGAGTCGCTCATGACCATGCTGCCGACCTTCCTGGCCGGCACCAACTTCGTCATGCACACGGCGGGCTGGCTCGAGGGCGGCCTTGTGGCCAGCTATGAGAAGTACGTCATCGACGTTCAGATCCTGGAGTCGCTGCAGAAGGAGTTCACCCCCGTCGTCTTCACGGAGGACGAACTCGCCTTCGGTGCCCACGAGGAGGTCGGTGCGGGCGGTCACTTCCTCGGCGCGGAGCACACCATGGAGCGCTTCCGCACGTGCTTCTACCGCCCCTTCCTGTGGAACTCCGACAACTACGAGCGCTGGATGCGACTCGGTGGTCGCGACACCGTCGAGCGCGCGCGCGAGATCTACGAGAAGAAACTCGAGGACTACGAGCAGCCCCCGCTTGACGAGGCGATCCGCGAGGAGCTCGAGGAGTACGTCGTTCGCCGTCGCGCTGAACTCGGGGACTGACCAGGGCGCATCGCCTAGGGTTACGCCATGCCCAGGGGATACGACTACATCATCGTCGGCGGTGGCTCGGCCGGCTCGGCCCTGGCAGCACGGCTGAGTGAAGACGCATCGACGTCGGTGCTCCTCCTCGAGGCCGGACGCCCGGACTATCCCTTCGATGTCTACGTGCACATGCCGGCGGCGCTGACCTTCCCCATCGGCAATCCGCTCTACGACTGGATGTACGCCTCTCAGCCCGAGCCGCACATGAATGGCCGGCGCGTCAATCACGGCCGCGGCAAGATCCTTGGGGGATCCAGCAGCATCAACGGCATGATCTTCCAGCGGGGCAACCCCTTGGACTATGAGCGATGGGCCTCCGATCCAGGCATGGAGACATGGGACTACGCCCACTGCCTGCCGTACTTCAAGAAGATGGAGGACTGCCCCGCGGGCGCCGACGAGTGGCGTGGCAAGGACGGTCCGCTCATCCTTGAGCGCGGCCAGGCGGAGAACCCTCTCTTCTCGGCCTTCTTCTCGGCGGTCCAGGAAGCCGGTCACGATCTCACCGCCGACGTCAACGGCTTCAAGCAGGAGGGTTTCGCGGCGTTCGATCGCAATGTCCACAACGGGCGGCGCTACTCCGCGACCAAGGCGTACCTGCGACCGGCGAAGTCGCGGCCGAACCTCACTGTCAAGACTCGCGCGCACGTCACTCGCGTCGTCATGGACTCTTCGGGTGGGACACCGCGTGCTACGGGAGTCGAGGTCTCCGTCGGCGGCAAGCGCCCGATCCGCGTGCGCGGTTCCGAGGTGATCCTCGCGGGCGGCGCCTTCAACTCGCCCCAGTTGCTCCAGCTCTCGGGAATCGGCAACGCCGAGCACCTGCGCTCGGTAGGCGTGGATCCCGTGCACGACCTGCCCGGAGTCGGGGAGAACCTCCAGGATCACCTCGAGGTCTACGTGCAGCACGCGTGCACGCAGCCGGTCTCGCTCAACCCCAACCTGCAGTTCTGGCGCCGGCCCTTCATCGGGGCACAGTGGCTGTTCCTCCGCTCCGGACCCGGAGCGTCCAACCACTTCGAGGCGGGCGGCTTCATCCGCAGCAACGATCAGGTCGACTACCCCAACCTCATGTACCACTTCCTCCCGATCGCCGTGCGTTACGACGGCACCTCCATCGCGGAGGGTCATGGCTACCAGGTGCATATCGGCCCGATGTATTCCGATGCTCGCGGCCGGCTCTGGATCACCAGCGCTGACCCGATGGCGCCTCCGGCATTCGTCTTCAACTACCTGTCGACCGATCAGGACAAGCGCGAATGGGTCGAAGCGATCCGCAAGACGCGCGAGATCCTCGAGCAGCCGGCCTTCGCGCCCTACAGCGCGGGCGAGATCTCGCCCGGCCCTCAGGTCGAGACGGACGAGCAGATACTCGACTGGGTGCGCAAGGACGGCGAGACGGCGTATCACCCGTCGTGCACAGCGCGCATGGGCGTCGACGAGATGTCCGTGGTGGACCCGCTCACGATGCGCGTGCACGGCACCGAGGGCCTGCGCGTTGTCGACGCCTCGGTCATGCCGTACGTCACCAATGGCAACATCTACGCACCCACGATGATGCTTGCGGAGAAGGCCGCGGACATCATCAAGGGCGCGACCCCCCTACCCCCCGATCACGCGCCGTTCTACCGACATCGCAAGGAGTCCGCGGCTCATGCCTGATCTCTACATCGACGGAGCCTGGGTCGCCGCGGCCGAGGGCGGGACACGCGAGATTCGCTGCCCGGCCGATGGCGAGGTCGTCCGCGTCGTCGATGAGGCGACGGCTGTCGACACCGAGCGGGCGATCCAGGCGGCGCGCAGGGCCTTCGATGACGGCCGCTGGACATCGGTGCCTGTCGCCGAGCGAGGAAGGCTGCTCGCACGCGTAGCCGATTTGCTCGAGCGTGACGTCGAGGTGATCGCGCGCCTGGAGTCACTCGACACGGGCAAGCGCCTGGTGGAGTCGGAGTACGACGTCGCCGACGTGGCCAAGACCTTCCGCTACTTCGCGGGCCTGGCGGCCGGCGATTCCCTCGGCGGCCGCGTGGTGGATGCGGGCAACCCGGCCGTCCGCTCGCGCATCGACTACTCACCCGTCGGAGTCTGCGGGCTCATCACGCCGTGGAACTACCCGCTCCTCCAGGCGGCGTGGAAGGTCGCGCCCGCACTGGCGGCAGGATGCACCTTCGTCCTCAAGCCAAGTGAGATGACGCCCAGCACGACGATCCATCTCATGAAGCTGCTTGAGGAGGCCGGGCTGCCCGCCGGAGTGGGCAACCTTGTCCTGGGCGCTGGGGCCATCGCGGGCGCCCCGCTTGCCACGCATCCCGACGTGGACATGGTGTCCTTCACGGGCGGCGTGGTGACCGGGCGACGCATCATGTCGGATGCGGCGGCAACGGTGAAGAAGGTCGCGCTCGAACTCGGGGGCAAGAATCCCAACATCATCTTTGCCGATGCCGACCTCGATGCAGCCATCGACAACGCCCTCACCGCGGTCTTCCTGCACAGCGGCCAGGTGTGCTCCGCGGGGGCGCGACTCCTGGTCGAGGAGTCGGTGCACGACAGGGTCGTCGACGAGATCGTGCGGCGTGCGGAGATGATCCGGCTCGGTGGGCCCTTCGACCCGGCCGCGGAGACCGGGCCCCTCATCTCACCGGAGCATCGCCAGAAGATCGAGAAGTACGTGGCAGGGGCTCTCGAGGAGGGAGCCGTGCTCCGATGCGGGGGTCACGCGCCTGATCCCGTGGAATTCCCGACGCTGGCGGGCGGCTCCTACTACCTTCCGACTGTGCTCGATGGCTGCCGGACCGACATGACCTGCGTGCAGGACGAGTCCTTCGGGCCCGTGCTCACGGTCGAGACCTTCTCCACCGAGGAGGAGGCCATCGCCCTGGGCAACGACACGGTCTACGGGCTGGCGGGTGCCGTGTGGACGTCGGATGCGGGGAAGGCGGAACGCGTCGCGGCTGCACTGCGTCACGGAACCATCTGGATCAACGACTATCACCCCTACCTGCCGCAGGCCGAGTGGGGCGGCTTCAAGCAGTCAGGTGTCGGTCGCGAGCTCGGGCCGAGCGGCCTGCACGAGTATCTCGAGGCCAAGCACGTGTACCGCAACCTCTCACCGGCCCCGAGCGGCTGGTTCACCGAGGAGGCATGAGATGACGAGTCCGACTGTGACGGCGGGTTCGCCTGCTATCTCGGTGCGCCACCTGTGGAAGGTCTTCGGCCCGCAGGCCGACAAGATTGTCGGCACTCCGTACGCCGATCTTCCCCGCGACCAACTGCTCGCGGATACGGGGTGCACCGCGGCCGTCCGTGATGTCACCTTCGATGTCGCCGAGGGTGAGGTCTTCGTCGTCATGGGACTCTCCGGCTCGGGCAAGTCGACCCTCGTGCGCTGCCTCACCCGTCTCGTGGACTCGACGGCGGGTGAAGTCATCATCGAAGACGAGGACATCCTCAAGGCCAATGACAAGCAGCTGCGGCACCTGCGGCGCACGGAATTCTCCATGGTCTTCCAGCACTTCGGCCTCCTGCCCCACCGCAAGGTGATCGACAATGTCGCCTACCCCCTCGAGATCCAGGGCGTGAAGAAGGAAGATCGCTATGCCCGCGCGGAGGAGGTCATCCAGCTCGTGGGGCTGGCGGGCTACGCCAACTCCTACCCCGAGCAGCTCTCGGGCGGCATGCAGCAGCGTGTGGGCCTAGCCCGCGCCCTCGTCGTAGACCCGGATGTGATGTTCCTCGACGAGCCGTTCAGCGCGCTCGACCCTCTCATCCGCCGCGACATGCAGGACGAGGTCATCCGACTGCATCGCGAGCTCGGCAAGACCATGGTCTTCATCACCCACGACCTCAGCGAGGCGATGAAGCTCGGTGATCGGATCGCCATCATGCGCGATGGCGCGATCGTGCAGATGGGCACGGCGATGGACCTCGTGCTCCATCCCGCGGATGCCTACGTCGAGGACTTCCTGCGGGACATCCCCAAGAGTCACGTCCTCACTCTCGAGACGATCGCGCGCCCCCTGCGTGACGGGGAGTCCGGGGACGGCCCTGCCGTAGCGGGAGACATCATCATCAAGGAAGCGACCCACGCGATCATCGCCTCCGTCACCCCCGTCCGGGTCATGCGCGACGGAGCCCTGGTGGGCTACGTCGGCAGTGACGACGTGCTCACGCTCATCGCCGGAGATCGCGACTCGGAGTTGGGCGACTAGTCGTGGACGTCAAGGCCGTCCTGAGACTGCGGTGGGTGCAGGCGCTCATCGTCCTCATCGTCTGGATCGTGACCGCGACAGCGCTCAAGGGAGTGCAGACGCAAGAGCTCTCCACCGCGACCGACTCGCCCTTCACCGCGATCATGCGCGACTTCGCCGCATCGATCCGCGGCAATCGCACGGAGAGCTTCCTCTTCGTCTATGTCTTCAATCCGATTCGCTCGGCGATATCAGGCTTCATCGAGATCTTCATGGGGGTCATCGCGGTCCCCGGCGATGGCAATCTCATTCCCGTCCTGGGCTGGTTCGGCACGCTGGTGCTCATTGGCTTCATCGTCTATGCGACGTCGACGCTGCGCATGGCCTTCTTCAGCATGTTCTTGATGCTGCTGTGCGGCATGCTCGGCATGTGGCTCCTCACGATGGAGACACTCGCCATGACAATCGGTGCGGTCGTCCTCTCGCTTCTCATCGCCCTGCCCCTCGGTGTGTGGGCAGGCCTCAACGACAAGGTCATGAAGGTCCTGAGGCCGTGGCTCGATCTCGCCCAGGTGCTCCCCACGCTGGTCTATCTCGCCCCTCTGGCGCTCGTCTTCCTCATCGGCATCGCGTCGGCGACCATCGCGACGATGATCTACTCGATCCCCATCTGCATTCGCATCACGGCACTTGCCATCAAGAGCCTCAAGCAGGGACCGATCGAAGCTGCGGAGTCGGCGGGATCGACGCGCTGGCAGGTGCTCACCAAGGTGCAGCTGCCCATGGCCAAGAGCACGATCATCCTCGCGGTCAATCAGACGACCCTGGCTGCACTCTCCTTCGTCGTCATCGCGGCGCTCATCGGTGCGCCCGGACTCGGCAAGCCCGTGATCGAAGCGCTCACCATTCGCGATGTCGGCGATGGCGTCGTCGCCGGCATTGCGGTCGTCCTCCTCGCGGTCATGCTCGACAGGTCCACCAGCGCGGCCGTCAACCGCGAACAGTCCGGCTATGCGGCTGCCGATGCGGCGAAGGTGCGCAGGCGCATCGGTCTCGCGATCTTCGGCGTGCTCACGATCGTGGCGATCTACCTGTCGCGCTACGTGCTTGCCTTTGCCGTCTTCCCCGAGCAGCTCAACTTCCAGGAGCCGGTGGCAGAGGCGGCCAATGCCGTGTCGGATTGGATCACGGACAACCTCGGATTCCTCACCGTGACGGGGAGTGAGTTCTTCACCGTCTGGGTCCTCAATCCCCTGCAGGATGTGCTGGCGAACTCGCCGTGGTGGCTCACCCTCATCGCCATCACCCTGCTGGCCTTCATCCTTGCCGGGCGCACCGTGGGGATCCTCGTCTTCGTGCTCCTCGCACTCGTCATGGCGACGGGGCTGTGGAACGACACCATGCTCACGCTCGCGATGACCCTCATCGCCACGGGCTTCGTCGTCATCATCGGCATCGTGATGGGAGTCTGGGCGGGCCGCAGTGCCAAGGTGGATCGCTTCCTCAGACCCTTCCTCGACGCGGGCCAGACGATGCCTGCCTTCGTCTACCTCGTGCCGGTGCTCGCGCTCTTCGGTCCCACGCGCTTCGCCGCCATCGTGCTCGGTGTCGTCTACGCCGCTCCCGTTGTCATCCGCATCGTGGCCGATGGCATCCGCAAGGTGCCGAAGGAGTCGGTGGAGGCTGCTGTCTCCGCGGGATCGACCAACCTTCAGGTCATCACGAAGGTGCAGTTGCCTGTGGCGCGCCGTTCGATCCTGCTCGGGGTCAACCAGGGGCTCATCTTCGTGCTTGCCGTCGTCGTCATCGGCGGATTCGTCGGCGCCGGCGGCCTCGGCTACCTCGTGATCGTGGGTCAGTCCAAGCCCGAGCTCGCCGGGAAGGGCCTGGCCGCGGGCATCGCGATCGTGCTCCTGGGCATCATCCTCGATCGAATTGCCCAAGGCAGGCCCCAGAAGTCCCCCCAGGGGCACCACTAGCGATACGCATCCGTTATCGCCATTCCCCCGATTCACGGCGCGACCCCGCTTACGATGACGACGACATCTACCTTCCTGGAGGAAGTATGAAGCGAGTAGGCAAGGGCGCTGGCCTCGTGGTCGCGCTCGCTGCTGCCAGCCTGGCCCTCGCGGCCTGCGGTGGCAGCGTTAACGAGGCAAGTTCGTCCTCGGCCGCACCGGCGGATTCGAGCGCGGCGCCCGAAGCATCGAGTTCGGCTGCTGCCCCCGCCGACACCGCTTGCGGCTCGTGGGGCGTTGCCATGCACGCGTGGGTGGGCTACACCGCCTCGGCCCAGGTGCTCAGCGATGTGGCCCGCGAGTCACTCGGCTGCGACATTACGCAGACGACTCTCGATGAGGCCGGCGTCACCTACGACGCGATGGAGGCCGGGTCGGTCGACGTCATCATCGAGGACTGGGGTGGCGGTCGCTGGCAGGAGTGGGTTGACCGCGGAGCCATCGTCGAGGTCGGCTACAACGGCAACATCGGCCTCATCGGCATGTACGTGCCGCAGTGGATGTGCGACGAGTACCCCGACATCACCGACGGCACCAAGCTCAATGAGTACGCCGATCTCTTCAAGACGCCGGAGTCCGGTGACAAGGGCGCCTGGCTCGAGGGCCCGCCCGGATACACCACCATCGGCGAGAAGCTCATCGAGGCCAATGGCCTGAACTTCAAGATCATCAACACGGGCTCGGAGGCCGCGCTCATCGAGGCCTTCACCAAGGGCAACGACAACAAGGAAGCGGTGCTCGGCTACTTCTACGAGCCGCAGAACTTCCTCGCCAAGGTCCCGCTGTGCCGCATCAACTTCCCGGCCAATGACTGGACCGACGCGGCGAAGGCCAGCGGCCTCACGGACTACCCCGAGACCCCGCTGGTCAAGCTCGCCACCCTCAAGCTCATGGACTCGGGCAGCCCCTTCGCCACCCTCGTCCAGAACTTCGAGTGGACCAACGAGGACCAGAATCAGGTCGCACTCGACATCGAGTCCGGCATGACCCCGGAGGAGGCGGCCGCGAAGTGGATCGCCGCCAACCCCGACAAGGTCGCTGCATGGCTCGAGGGCACGGGAGCGTCCTGATCCGCTGATTCGCATGCACAACCTGTTGTCGCAGGGCCCCGGCCATTGGCCGGGGCCCTGCGACATGTCTGACCGATCCGCGCGGAGAGGCCACTGGGCGCATGTGGTGTGATGACCGCATGCGCGAGGCGATCCTGCTCGTCGGGGGCCAGGGCACCCGGCTCCGCCCGCTGACCCTGGGCACGCCCAAGCCGATGCTCCCCGTGGCCGGCGTACCCGTGACCGTGCACCAGATCGAGCGCGCGCGGGCCGCGGGAGTCGAGCGCATCATCCTCGGCACGTCCTACCGCGCTGAAGTCTTCGCCGAGCAGCTTGGGGACGGGCGCGACCTCGGTGTCGAGATCGCCTACGCCGTCGAGGACGAGCCACTGGGCACGGGCGGAGCCATCCGACACGCGGCCGCGCACCTGCGGAGCGGTCCGGATGACCCCGTCATGGTGCTCAACGGAGACGTGCTCAGCGGTGTCGACTACGCCGGACTCTTCGAGGATCATGTGCGTGCCGGAGCTGTGGTCACCCTGCACCTCGTGCGCGTCGCCGATCCCTCGGCGTATGGCCTGGTGCCGACCGATGAGCACGGGCGCGTGCTCGCCTTCCGTGAGAAGCCCACGACTCCAGAGGAGATCGTCACCGATCAGATCAACGCGGGGTGCTACGTCTTTCGCCGGTCCGCGATCGATGCGATCCCCGCCGGTCGGGTGGTGTCGGTCGAGCGCGAGACCTTCCCAGCGCTTCTCGCCGAGGGCGCGCTCGTGCGCGGCGTCGTCGACGATGCGTACTGGCTTGATCTGGGCACCCCCTGGGACTTCGTGCGGGGGTCTGCCGACCTGGTCCGGGGCATCGCACCCTGGCCCGGCCACGTGCCGGCCGATGTCCTCGTCCTGGACGGGGGGGCGGTCGACGACCGCGCTGAGGTCGGTGGCGGCACCACGGTCGGTCGCGGCTGCCGGGTGGATGCGGGCGCCGTCGTGCGGGGATCGGTGCTGCTCGATGGTGCCGTGATCGGGGTGGATGCGATCGTCGTCGATTCCGTCATCGGCGCGGGGGCGACCATCGAGGCCGGGGCGATGGTGTCGGGATGCGTCATCGGCGACGGCGCGCGCATCGGCAAGGGCAATGAGTTGCGCGGAGGCGCGCGCGTGTGGCCTGACGTCGTGCTCCCGCCGACGGCAGTGCGCTTCTCCACCGACGCCTGAGGGAGGGCGTCAGCGGCGGACGATGAAGTCCTGGGGATCGCGCTCGGGTCGCGGACCGGGCTCCCCGGCCGGATGCCCGACGGCGACTGCGCCGAGGGGTTGCCACGAGACCGGGACTCCGAGCGCGTCGCGCACGACCTCAGGGCAGAACATCGTCGATGAGATCCACGCGGCTCCGAGTCCCTCGGCCGCGAGCGCGATGAGGAGGTTCTCCACGGCGGCACCCCCGGAGACGAGGAAGAGATCGCGCTCGAAGCCCGCGCGCCGCTCGTCGGGGTAGGCGTGGGGACCCTCGGCGAAGTCGAGGAAGGGCAGCACGACCGCGGGGGCCCGCCAGAGGATGTCGCCGCGAGACACGCGGCGCTCGATCGCCTCGGCATCGAAGCCGTCGGCTTCGAGATCAGCGCGCCATCTCTCGCGCATGGCCGACAGCAGCGCCTCACGCCGCTCGTCGAGGAGGACGAAGCGCCAGGGAGTCGTGTGATGCGGGGCCGGGGCGGTGATGGCTGCGGCGATCGCCCGCGTGAGCGCCGCGTCGTCAACGGACTCGTCCGTGAAGTGCCGGACGGTACGTCGGGATGCGACCGCCTCGCGCGCACCCTCGCGGCGATCTTCCACCGTGCCCAGGGGGAAGAGGTCTTCCTCGAGTGGGCGCACGCCGGAGACCGCACCGGGACCGTCCTCGGCGGTCACGCGGTGTGCGAGACCACGGACAAGGGCGACGGGGACCCCGCCGGACTTGCCCTTGACCAGGTCGGCAGCCGAGGCGACCTCATCGGCGACGGCGATCACGGTCGCCTCCATAGGGCGTCCCTGTGCGTCCGGGAGGCCGCGCAGATCATCGAGCACGGCGACGCCGGCGACGCCGATGGCGCAATCGGTGAGACCGTCCCGCCAGGGGCGCCCGAGGGTGTCGGTGACGATGACGCCGAGCGAGACGCCGGTCAGCTCGTGCAGGCGCGCACGCAGGGCTCGCGCGGACGCATCAGGATCGCGGGGGAGGAGGAGCACATGCCCGGCAGGCGCGTTGCTCGCGTCGATACCGGCCGCCGCGAGCACGAGTCCGTGGTGCGTGCGCACGATCCGGGTGATGCCCCGCGGTGTCTCCTTGGTGGCGACCACCGTCACCGTCTCGGCGTCGAGTGCCGCATCGCGCTCCGACTCGGGCACGGTCCGGCCCTCTGCCTTGCTCACGATCTTGCTGGTCACGACGACGATGTCGCCGTGGGCAAGGCCTGTCGTGCCATCAGGCCACGGTGTCCCCGGGATCTGCTGAGCGATCACGGCCGCGAGGTCGTCCCCCGCGCGGATCTCACCGATCCCGGCCACGCCGATGGCTTGGAGTGTCATGCCTGCTGCCGCAGCCGCGACGCCATCTCGAGTGCCGCGCGGGCGATGTCCGTCGTGGCGTCGAGGTCGGTCATGAGCAGGGGCCGCGACTCGCAGGCGATGCCGAGGGACTGCACTCCGGGTACGGAGGCGGCATCTGCAGTGTCGACGAGCCAGCCGTCGAGGATGCCGTCAGCGGCAGCGCCAGCGGGAACGAGCGCTCGACGGGGCCCGTAGTGGCGGGCAACTGCCGCGGCGTCCGTCTCCACGCCGATGGCAGCGAGGCAGGCATCCGCCATGCCACGCACCGGGCGGCCGCCCACGATCGGTGCGACGCCGACGACGGGAGCACTCGTGCGCTGCAGGGCCTCGCGGATGCCGGGCACGCGCAGGATCGTGCCCACGGAAACCACGGGATTGGACGGCGGGAGCACCACGACGTCGGCGGACTCGATGGCCTCCACCACACCCGGGCCGGGCTTGGCCTCATCAGCGCCGACGAGGACGATGGAATGCGCGGGCAGCGCGGCCCGATAGCGCACCCACCACTCCTGGAAGTGGATAGCGCGACGTGCGGGGGCTCCCGAATCCTCGACACCGCCGTCGGGATCATCCACGACGACATGGGTCTCCGCGCGTTCGTCGGTCATGGGCAGTAAGCGAACCCCCGGCTGCCATCGCTCGCAGAGGGCCTCGGTGATGGCCGACAGCGGATAGCCGGCGTTGAGCATCTGCGTGCGCACGAGGTGCGTGGCAATGTCGCGATCGCCGAGGCCGAACCACGATGGCTCGAGGCCGTAGGCGGCCAGCTCCTCCTTGACGGTGAAGGTCTCTGCTTCACGACCCCAACCGCGCTCCTCGGAGATCCCGCCGCCGAGGGTGTACATCACCGTGTCGAGATCGGGGCATACGCGCAAGCCGTGGATCCAGATGTCATCACCGGTGTTGCCGATGACGGTCACCTCGGCACCTTCGCCCGCTGCGAGGAGCCCCCGGAGGAAGCGAGCTCCGCCGATCCCCCCGGCGAGCACGGTGATGCGGCGCAGCGGTGTCGGGGGTGGCGGCATGGACATAGGGTGTCACGGTGCCGTCCACGCCGTCGGGGGTCGTCCGGGCGCTTGCCCGCGCCCGCAAGGGAGTCACCCTCGCCCCTGACGAGGCCACCTGGCTGCTGGGCGCCCGCGGTGACGCCCTCGAGGACCTGCTCGAAGTCGCCAGTTCCCTGCGCGACCGTGGACTCGAAGAGGCGGGCCTCCCGGGGATCATCACCTACTCGCCCAAGGTCTTCATCCCTCTCACGCGCCTGTGCCGCGACCGCTGTCACTACTGCACCTTCGCGACGGTGCCACACCGGCTGCCGGCGCCCTATCTCGCACCCGACGAGGTCCTCGAGATCGCGCGACGGGGTGCTGAGCTCGGCTGCGGGGAGGCGCTCTTCACCCTCGGCGATCGGCCGGAGGAGCGCTGGCCTGCAGCCCGGGCCTGGCTCGACGAGGCGGGGTACGCCGACACGCTCGCCTATGTGCGCGCGATGGCCATCCTGGTCCTCGAGGAGACCGGGCTGCTGCCGCACCTGAATCCCGGTGTCATGTCCTGGGAGGAGATGCGGCGCCTGCGTCCCGTTGCCCCCAGCATGGGCATGATGCTCGAGACGACCTCCGAGCGGCTGTGGTCCACGCCCGGAGCCCCGCACTTCGGCAGTCCCGACAAGGAGCCGCGGGTGCGACTGCAGGTACTCGAGGACGCGGGACGCCTGGCCATTCCCTTCACCACGGGCATCCTCGTCGGCATCGGCGAGACGGACGACGAGCGCGTCGATGCGCTCTTCGCCATTCGCGCGGTGCATCGGCGGCATCGTCATGTGCAGGAGGTCATCGTCCAGAACTTCCGGGCCAAGGACGACACCGCGATGCGCGGTGAGCCTGATCTTGACGAACAGGCTTACCTCGCGACGCTTGCGACGGCCCGGATCATCCTCGGGCCCGGAGTGCGGCTGCAGGCCCCGCCCAACCTCTCCGACGACCTGACTCCGCTCCTACGAGCCGGAGTCGACGACTGGGGCGGCGTGAGCCCTGTGACTCCCGACCACGTCAATCCGGAGCGTCCCTGGCCGCATCTGGAGGCCCTGCGCGCGAGCACCGCCGCCGCAGGGTTCGATCTGCGTCCGCGACTCACGGCACATCCGCGCTACGTGGTGGCGGGGGAGTGGATCGACCCGCGCGTCAAGGTGCATGTCGAGGCCCTCGCCGATGGCCAGGGGCTCCTCGTCCAGCCCGCGCGGCCGACGGGTCTGCCGTGGCAGGAGCCTGACGCGGACTCGGGGGGCTACGCCGACTTCGCCTCGCGCGCCGCGGGCGGACGCGTGGACCTCCACATCGACATCGATGTCACCGGCCGCGGCGCCGATCGTCGCGCTGACTTCTCCGATGTCTACGGCGACTGGGAGGAGGTCTCCGAGCGTGCGCGCCAGGTCGGGGCTGCAGCGCCGCGCCTGCCTGCCGACGTACGCCGAGCCTTGGACATCGCCCACTCCGATCCCGCCCGGCTCACCCACCCTGACCACGCCGATGACGCGGTCGCCCTCATGTCGGCCACGGGTGAGGCGCTGGAGGCGATCGCCCTGCTGGCCGACGACCTGCGCCGTCAGGCGGTGGGTGACGAGGTGACCTACGTCGTCAACCGCAACATCAACTTCACCAACGTCTGCTACACCGGGTGCCGCTTCTGCGCCTTCGCCCAGCGCGCTTCCGATGTGGACGCCTTCACGCTCTCACTGGAGGAGGTCGCCCGCCGCGTGCGGGAGGCGGTCGATGCCGGAGCCACCGAGGTCTGCATGCAGGGCGGGATCCACCCGGATCTGCCGGGCACGGCGTACTTCGACCTCGCGCGCACGGTGAAGGCGGAGGCGCCGGGGATCCACCTGCATGCCTTCAGCCCGATGGAGGTGGTCAACGGTGCGTCACGCACGGGGATGCCCGTGCGTGAATGGCTCATCGCTGCGCGTGAGGCGGGTGTCGACTCGCTGCCCGGCACCGCCGCCGAGATCCTCGATGACGACGTGCGCTGGATCCTCACCAAGGGCAAGTTGCCGGCGGCCTCCTGGATCGAGGTGGTGACGACCGCGCACGAGATCGGATTGCCCACGACGGCGACGATGATGTACGGCCATGTCGACGAGCCCCGACACTGGGTCGACCACCTGCGCACACTCCGGGGTATCCAAGAGCGCACGGGTGGATTCACGGAGTTCGTGCCGCTGCCCTTCGTGCACCACAGTGCACCGCTCTACCTCGCCGGTGTGGCACGTCCCGGCCCGACGGCGCGCGACAACCGCGCCGTCCATGCGATGGCGCGCATCATGCTGCACGGGGCCGTCCATCACATCCAGTGCTCCTGGGTCAAGCTCGGCGACGACGGTTGCCGGGTCATGCTCGCTGGCGGCGTCGATGACCTCGGAGGCACCTTGATGGAGGAGACCATCAGTCGCATGGCCGGGTCCGAGCACGGGTCTGCCAAGACGGTCGAGGACCTCCGCTCGCTGATCCGCTCCGCCGGCCGGATCCCCCGCGAGCGCACCACCGGATACGGCCCCCCCGAGCCCCCCGGGGGATCCACGGAGGGCCTTGTGGGCTCACGGGCTTGACGAGCGGCCCCATGACCTATGTAATGACACCGTTGTCATTTACGGACGCAGGGCTCACCTGCGCCTCAGGAGGGAGGTCGGCAGTGGGAGATCCCGTGCTGCTGCCATTGACCACCGCGGGGGCTGACGAGGCCATGGAGTGGCAGGAGCGCGCCCTGTGCGCCCAGACCGATCCCGAGGCGTTCTTCCCGGAGAAGGGCGGAAGCACTCGCGAGGCCAAGCGTGTGTGCCTGTCCTGCGAGGTGCGCGGTGAGTGCCTTGAGTACGCCCTTGCCAATGACGAGCGCTTCGGCATCTGGGGTGGCCTGTCCGAGCGCGAGCGGCGCCGGCTGAAGAAGCAGGCGGTCTGAGCGGACGCCACCGCGTCACGGCCGTCATCGTCGCTCGTGATGGCGCGGTCTGGCTCCCCGCGGTCCTCACGGTCCTCGGCGGGCAGACACGTCACCCTGATTCCGTTGTAGGTGTCGACTCCGGCTCGACTGATGCGAGTGCCCGGATCCTCACCGAGTCCCTGGGATACGACCGCGTCGTTCTCCTTGATGGCAAGGGTCTTGCTGGCAAGGGTCTCGATAGCAAGGGTGCGGAGGGGGGATTCGGTGCTGCCGTCGATGCCGGCCTGGCATCCGGGGTGCTGAGATCCGATACCGACGAGGCCTTCGACGTTGAGACCACCGAGTGGGTCTGGCTCCTTCATGATGACTCGGCTCCCGCGCCCACGTGCCTGGAGCGACTGCTCGCCGCGGCCGAAGCCCACCCGCGCACGGCGATCCTCGGCCCCAAGGCCCTCGGCTGGCATGATCGTCGCCTGCTCCTCGAGGTTGGCTTCAGCGTCACCGGAGCCGGCCGACGCGTGACCGGGCTGGAGCGCCGCGAGCATGACCAGGGCCAGCATGACGAGCGCAGCGAGGTGCATGCGGTCGGCTCGGCCGGGATGCTCATCCGCCGCGATGTCTGGGACTCCCTCGGGGGTTTCGACCCGCAGCTCCCGCTCTACCGCGATGACCTGGACCTGTGCTGGCGCGCCTGGCGGGCCGGCCATGAGGTGCGAGTCGTGCCCGACGCCGTGGTCCACCATCGCGAGGCGTCCTACCACGGCAGACGCGAGGGATCCTCTCTCCCGGGTCGGGGGCATCGGCTCGACCGTCGCTCGGCGCTGCTCGTGCTTTTGGGCCAGGCGCCCGGGTGGCGGCTTCCCTTCACCGGGATGCGACTCGCCCTCGGATCGCTCCTGCGCTCCCTCCTCTACCTCCTGGGCAAGGACCTTCGCCGCGCGGGCGATGAGCTCGCGGCGATCGGGGCACTCCTGGCCCATCCGGGGCGCATCCTGGCGACTCGGCGGCGCGTGGCAGCAACCTCGACCCTGAGCTCGCGCGAGGCCGTGCATGACCTGCGACCCGGTGCCTTATCTCAGGCGCGCGCCGCCCTTGAGGCTCTGGGCGGCATCGTGGCGGCAGGGCGCGCCGGTGGCCCTTCGTCCGTCGGCGCCCTGGAGTCCGGGCCGGTCTCCGATGACGCTGACATCTTCGAGGATCCCGCCGACGGATTCATGCGCCGAGCCCTGTCGCGACCCGCGGTGGTGATCGGACTGGTCCTCGTCGTCGCTGCGGCCATCGCCGGTCGATCACTGTGGTGGGGCGATGGCGTCCTCTTCGGAGGTGCCCTCCTGCCGAGCCCCGAGGGCGCGGGTGATCTCTGGGCCGCCTACACCGATACCTGGCATGACGTCGGCCCTGGCTCGACCGTGCCCGCAGCGCCGCTCACCGCCCTGCTCGCCGCCCTGGCGACCGTCGTCCTGGGCAAGGCCGGGCTCATGGTCGGTCTCGTCCTCTTCCTCGCGGTGCCGGCGGCTGGGCTCAGCGCGTGGTGGTCACTGCGCGATGTCATCGGCGCACGCGGGCCTCGCGCCTGGGCCGCCGTCGCTTATGCGCTGCTCCCGGCGATGACCGGGGCTTTGGCCAATGGTCGCCTCGGGGTGATGATCGCCATCGTCTTGCTGCCGCCGTTGGCCCGCGTCGTCATCCGTTGCCTCGGGCTCGCACCCGCACTCGCACCCGCGACGGGCCGCACCCTCTGGGGCGCCGCGCTGCTTGCCGCCGTCGTCGTGGCGTGCGCGCCCTCGGTGTGGGTGTGGCTCGTCATCGCGGTTATCGCGGGGCTGGTGGCCGCGGGGCTGTCGGGGCGGCTCGGCCGCGACCTCGTCCTGCGATCCGTGGGCCTCGTCGTGGTGCCGTTGCTGCTCCTCCTGCCCTGGTCCCTGCGCCTGCTGACGAACCCCTGGCTTCTCTTTACCGATCTCGGTGTCATGCCCGGGGTCGACGCTGTCGGGTCGCCATCCCTGCTGCTCCTCGATCCGGGAGGCCCCGGCACCCCACCCGCCTGGGTCATGGTCGGCATCCTCGTCGCGGCGCTTCTCGCTGTCCTGCGCCCAGACACCAGGCGTGTTGTCCTGGTCGCGTGGGGAGTGGCCCTGGTGGCCCTTGCGCTCGCGATCGTGGTCACTCGCCTACCGGTGCAACCTCCCAGCGCGGAGGAGCCCGTCACCGTGTGGGTGGGCCTCGCAACCGCCGTGATGGGTGCCGCGCTGATCCTCGCCGCTGCACGTGCTGCTGACGGGTTGCGTGTGAGCATGGCGCAGAGTGCCTTCACGTGGCGGCAGCCTGTCGCTGGCGTGACGACGATTCTCGCGCTCTTGACGCCCGTGGTCGCTCTCCTGTGGTGGCTTCCGGGCGCGGGCGATCCTGTGCGACGTGGCGACCCGGTCGTGTTGCCTCCCTTCGTCATCGCCGAGGCCATCGGCCCCGAGGCGCCGCGCACCCTGCTCCTTCGACCTCAAGACGAAGCCCGTGTCGACTACGCCTTGGTCAACGGCACGGGCCCAACCCTCGGCGACGCGGAGGTGGCGCCGCCCGCGTCCGACTGGGCCGAGATCGACCGCCTTGTCGCGGGCCTCGTGTCGGGTAGGGGAGGGGGCGAGGTCAGCGGGCTCGCTGCCTATGCGGTGCGCTACGTCGTCCTCGAAGAGGCAGAGGCCGAGGGCAGGGATCTCGCTCGCAGCCTCGACTCTGTGCCCGGCCTGCGACGTGTCGCGGGGCAGGAGGGCGAGGTCCTCTGGCGGGTGCAGGCGGAGGCCAGTCGCGCCGTACTCGTCGACGACGCGGTCCCTCCCCTCGAGACGCCGCTCCCGCTCGTGCGACTTTCCTCGGCGGAGCCCTTCGTCGACACGTCCATTGCCGCGGGCGGAGACGTGATCCGTCTCGCGCAGACCGCCGACCCTGCCTGGCGTGCCACTCTGGATGGCACTGCGTTGTCCACACCCGCAGAGGGCTCGCAGGCCGCGTCGCCGGCGCTGCAGGAGTTTGCCCTCCCCGCCGATGCGCAAGGCGCACTCGTCGTCTCCATCGACGATGGTCCGCGCACACGGTGGCTGTGGGTCCAGGCCATCGCCTGGCTCGTCGTCGCGGTCCTCGCGCTGCCTGCCCGGCGTTCGGCAGGCGATGACGACGCTGATGGCGACATCGACGCTGATGGCGATATCGCCCCGGATGCAGAAGCCGCGACCGATCCCGTGAGTGCCGACGCGCGCGAGGAGGTGACGTCATGAGCGATGAGTCGCCGAGCTCGG
>Ga0315907_10001785_pt1 | contig 28515 bp, 36 predicted proteins | sample LakEriMetagenome_3_FD_203525 | JGI IMG/M metagenome (GOLD analysis project Ga0315907, IMG submission 203525) | Freshwater fungal communities from buoy surface, Lake Erie, Ohio, United States - Buoy 12 MA123 | ecosystem: Environmental > Aquatic > Freshwater > Lake > Lake biofilm | place: USA...
AATACAATACGGTTAGATGGTGATAACCATTCAAAGATGTAAGAAACAGAAGTGTTTTCTTGTGCTTCTATAAATTCAAAAAACTTATCATACTTTTCACGCAAAAATGTAAGCTCGTCGGCGTTTGCTTGCTGATATGCATCTACAGTTCCACGTGTACGCATAACTGTAATACCCTTGTAGCGAGAGATAATTAGAGTAGATCCGTCCAGTTTTTCTAAAAGCTTTGCGCCTTCTAAAGTTTCTGGTGCAGGATCGATATCAGGCTTTTCATCCCAATTGAAAAACTTCTTGAAAGAAAGAGATACGGGATTGCCTTCTTTATCCCAAACAGAGGAACGAAATATAAGATTACCCCTGTTCCAAGTCGCTCCAATGTGGATAGGTTGAACAAGTGTTACTTCGTGTTCTCCTATTTTATGTTGATGAACCATAAATGATTCTTTGTCAATGGACTCTAAATCAATTTTCATAAGAAATATAACTATGGATGATGAAGTCCAAAATGTCAACCAATAAAAAACCCACGGGGTTTATGCCGTGGGTTTGACTTTATAACCTTTTCAACTTTTTACGCTGCTAGGAGCTTGCGCAAGATAGCAATAGCGCGACCGTTCAACTGAACCTTATTCATCTTCTTGGTAACGGGATTAACTCCAGTTACGTTTAGATGCATTCTTTCATCCTTCACACCCTCGATAGGGCGAGTGAACGAAATAGAATACTTTTCGTTGCGGACGTAGGTATTGATCTTGCGACCATTCTTTGTCTTATTGTGCTTTGTCATATGTTTTTTTAGTTTATTTTTGTTTATTGGAACAAAATACATTATGTGGATTAACCAGCAATTGTCAATAACTTTTCGCGAGAAATCTTATTAATCGCGATTTCTTTCATCTTGAACTCAAAGTCAAGATGAAGTTCACCATTGTAGTTCTTATAGATGGCAGGAAGCATTGTAGGAAAATCCGCGTGAGCACGAGGATTATTGCCGACAAGAGATTCGCTGAAATGGAACAGTGGAACCACATCTTTGGGCCAAGTGGATAATGCAAGCTCAAATGCATATTGCTCGCTGGTGTCATTGTGATTGCATTGGTGATGCAGGTTGTCGAAAGTAATCGGAATACCAGCACGCTTGTAAAGATATTCGTATAGATTACAAACAGTCCAGCTTTTACCCTTGTCCTCGTTCTCAAAAACTAGTCTGCTTGTTACTGGCTTTGACATACGCTTGAGAACAGTTTCAAGTCTATCAACAACTTCGCTGAACTTGCCATCGTTGTAGCAATTCATATGGATGTTAATGGGAGCTTCATATGACTGGGGCAATTCAAGCATATCCATGATCATGGCATGTTGTTCCAAGTCTCTAATAGAATTCTCTACCACTTTGGGGTTGGGGCTGGCAGGTACAACAAACTGGTCAGGATGCATACTGCAACGAATGTTGTTCTGCCTGATTGTTTGTGCGGCAGCGGAAAATTCAGCATAAATTTCATCTGCATTGTAAAAATCATCTACAGTGAAATCTAGGTCGGGGTGTGTCATCAATGGAAATACATTGCTACCAATACGATAATTCCAATTATTCTTGGCACATTCCTTTAGAATAGCGTGAATGGTCTTGATGTTGTTAAGTGAACGATCAGCAAGAACTTTCATTGCTTCTTTTTTACCCAATTTCTTGTATTGGGCATACGTCATTACATTGAACTTGATCTTTTGTTCTTGTAGCCCTACATGGATACAACATAGGGAAGGAACAATATTGGGTGGTAAAATCATGCAATCAAGTATGCACAAAATATATATTTTGTCAAACACTATCTATCATTGATATGATTTCTTTTACTTCATCTACGCTGTAATCTAAACATGACGGTGGTAAAACTTTAGAATGGCATTTAAGAAATTGTTTATGCAAAAATGGTTCCTTTAATAAAAATGGAGTGTTTTGTAACTCATTTGGATGTTCTCTTGAAATTGCACACCCAGAACAATCTTTCAAACAAGTCAATTTATTTTTGAAGTATATTCGTATCAGGTGAAAATGTATAGGATCAATCACGTTTTCAGGTCTTATTCTGGATTGCATCCATATTTGAGGTATACCATACGACAATGCAAGTTGTGTCAATCCTGAATCTGGTCCTATCATGACTTTTGGATAAGATTCAAATATTTTAATTATTTCCAGCAACCCTTCAACATTATATGGCTTAGTCAGAACGAACTTGACTGAAATATTTTGGTTGTTAATTTTTTCCAACGCCGCCTTTGTTATGAAGTATATTGCATGAGGAAGTTGTTTTGCAAACTCCAATATAACACCATCTGGTAATTTTCTCCATTCTTCATCAGATCCTTGATATATGATGACCGTGTCGTTATTTGATAAATTTTTCGGCGGAGACATATCGGTTTTAAAACTTTTGTGCTCTAACTCTTCCAGTGTATAAAATTGATATCTTAGTAATGATTTTTTGGTTTCGCCTATGATAACAGTCCCATTGTTACTATAAAGTTTTTCCGATACTTGCATATCATTCAGTAACCGAGGATGTCTTTTGATATATTGAAGTTCTGGGTGATTGTTCATGAATATGGAAAATTTATCCAAGTCGTATACCATGTAGCTTTCATTTTTATCTGAGAAAATTTCTTTTATTCTATCCACTGACGCCTTTTCCAAACAAGCATCATTTCTATCAGAATATCTACATCCCTTGATGTATTCTTTGAAAAGGTTATATCTTTTTACTACTGGAAATAGATCTTCTCTACCAAGATAGTATAGTTCATATTCAGCCGCCAATTTTTTCCACAGTGGAACCATGAACAAATTATCTCCAAGTTGGCGTCTTGCTAGATATAATAGTTTCATAAAAATAAAAAGAGCCTCACATTTAATGAGGCTCTTTTTTGCGATATAAGCTTATTAGTTTATTAGAACTTTACAGAAAGACCGGCAGAAAGACTGTTTACTGTGTTTCCTGCGGTAATCAAACCATCACGTAGTTGAGAAAAATCAACATTCAATGTGGCATACTTTGTGTAATATCCCAAACCAATGCCAACGACGGCATATTGCTTTGCATTTTTGTACTGAGCAATCGTATCCGCACCAAGGTCGTTGAAACCGTATCCAACTGCTGGAACCAACTTGAGGTGTTGGAAACCAAATGGCAAGCGGAGATTTGCCTCGGTGTTGTTGGTGCGATTCTTTAGATCGTTGCGATAGCGTGCATCCCACGTAGCGCGTGTACCAAAGAATGTACCATTCAATAGAGCAAATGGCTCAGTGTTGCTGGAAAGATTTGATACGCTCTTGGCAAAGTTCTTGTATGTACCGCCCAATGTTAGATTGGCCAACGGCGATGTGAACTTGTAGCCGAGCGACAGATCAGTGCGCTTGAACAAGCCAGCACTTGCAGTATACTTTCCAGTTGTGGTGTCCTTCAATGTGTTGAAGGTATTTACACCTGCAACAAAATTGTAGACTTCCAGTGTAGCTCCTGCAACAGCAACATCTTCGAACGCAACCAAGCCCTTGTCAAAGTACTTGGTGTGATATGTTGCATTTGCACTTAGTGCTACTGGTGCAGCATTTACTGCTACTGCTGCAATAAGTGCTGTGATTAATACTAGGATTTTATTCTTCATATATTTTTGTATATTATTGTTTTAATACTTCACGTTTCGTAAAGTATGAATAACTATACATTTGAAAATCATTTCGTCAAGAAATTTTTTTCTTATATATCTGTAAATATGGTGGACGCGGCGGGAGTTGAACCCGCGTGCTGTATAATATAACCACAAACATATACATGCTTATCTCTTATAATCCGACTGAATTTGGTAGAGCACCATTCAGAAGTTGAGAGTTCTGTATTGACTCGTCATTATTACCGACTCTCTGCCTTATAATGACCAGCAGATGTTTGACGTTGTTGACTTGTTATCTGCGTCACAAGGACAACGGGCAGCACTAATTAGGCTGCGGCTAGCATCTCAACATCGGCATTCTTGCGAACGCTTAGGAAAGATACCTTTGCAAGATTTCTCTTAGCATTTATTTTTTCCAATGGGTATTATACAGAGACTTTGGACTCTGTGCATGCGGCCTGTACCTATACTATATAGTAGAATCCAAGAACGCGCCCGAAAATAAAACATGCAGGGACCGATGTTAGGGCATTCGGTACCGGAACCACATTTGGGTGACTCGACCTATCTTCTTGACTTCGGCAATTTTATACAAGCATATAGCGTTGATGCCTACTAGGATTGTCGCTGAAGAATGACCAAACTTTTTCCAAAGTCTGGCCTTTTAACTACCCTGCATGTTTCAAAAATTATTATTCAAAGAACAGTAACAATAATTATCGAACATCGCGTTCAAGTCAATCAAAAATATTTTAAAGAATTTATCAGCAATATATTTTTTGATTGATTTCTAATATACTTACATTATTATTCACAGATGGAATCAGATAAAACAGGTCACACTAAAGAAGACATACTTGAAGATCTTGAATATTGGAGAAAAAAACTTGCTCACTTTGAACAAACTAACAATCAGAACGGAATAAAAGTTGCAAAGTTGATAATTAACAAATATCTAGATGCATATAATGACGCAATAATATGAAACTCGCAATTGTTGGTGGCAGAGATTATAATGATTATGATGAAGTAAAAGGATATGTTTTCAAATACTTTAGGGATCTTACATATTCTCCATATGAAATTGTAAGTGGCGGAGCAAGTGGAGTCGATTCGTTGGCTAAAAGATTAGCAGAAGAATATAAACTAAAATATACAGAATTTCCTGCTGATTGGAATAAGCACGGTAAAGCCGCTGGTCCAATTCGCAACGAGCAGATCATGCAATACACAGATAAGGTAATTGCCTTTTGGGATGGACAATCAAAAGGCACAATGAGTGCGATTAATCTTGCCAGAAAACACAAAAAAGATACTATCATTATTTATGTATAACTTATTTCTAGACGACGAAAGACTGCCTCACGGAGTCACTTGGGTGAATCTACCATCTGGTCCTTGGACCGTGGTACGAAGCTATAAAGAGTTCTGTGATTATATTACAAAGCATGGACTACCACACTTTGTGACATTTGATCACGACTTGTCGGTTGAAGACCAAAACAAACATCCAATCACTGAAGTGTTCAAAGAAAAGACAGGTATGGACTGTGCCAAGTGGCTTGTGGAATATTGCATGAATAACAATCTAAGATTTCCAGAATATGAAGTGCATAGCATGAACGTAATTGGTAAGGTCAATATCAAGTCTTATATTGAAAGCTTCAAGAGCACAATCAAGTGAAGCGAATATCTCTAAACAGCAAAGACCAAAAGATTTGGTTTGTTTCCGATTTACATCTTGGTCATAACAAGCCATTTATTCTCGGTCCACGCAATTATAGCAGCATCAATGAAGCCATCGACCATCAATGGCAGATGATGAATGAACATATTGGACCAGAAGATATTGTGTTCAATCTTGGCGATGCTGTAATTGGTGCGTTTGATAACACAACCACATATGCAAAACGAGTTGTGCATATTCCATGCAAACAGCAATATTTTATTTGGGGCAATCATAATGCAGGTGTACAAGCTCTTTATGATGACTGCCGCAAACAGCTTGATCTTCTAGAGGATGATATTGAAATTTATCCTTTAAACTATCCAAGCAGTCCATTTGTTTTTCTTGGACATTACGCAGAAGTATGGATTGATGATGTTATGTGCGTATTAACTCATTATCCAATTGCTTCGTGGAATAGAATTGGAAAGGGTGCATACAACATACATGGGCATTGCCATAGAAATCTCAAAGAAGATTTATCAATCAAACGCCTTGACGTTGGTTGGGAGTGGAAAAGACGCCCCGTTGAATGGAATGAAATAGTAAGAGAATTATCTCCAAGAAAAGGATTTGCCCCAGATCATCGTAGAGAGTCCGAATAATTAGGACATTATAGTTGCATTATAGTGAATATTACCGATGGTGTTTCTGGGTGTGGAGATGCCGACGGTAGTGTTTCAATTCTGTTATTTGCATGTGTCGTTGACCACATCAATTGAAGCTTATCTCCAGAATTGTACGATCCCATAAAGTCCCACGCGGCCACAACATATGGAGAGTTGGCATTCACAGACACTTGTGTATTTGAATATGGTACAGCGGATCCATTTACTACCAACCATATGTTGATTGCGGAAGAAGCTCCACCGCCTCCTGTGTTATGTAATTGAAGAGAAAATTGAAAATCGTATGTGCCTGTTTTTGGTATAACGATTGTACTTCCACTGACCGTGCTACCATTACTACCAGAGATGTAAAATCCATCAAAATCTCCCCCAACAGTATTAACTGTAACTGGATATGCAGTATTTAATAAAGACGCCGTTTGTATATCTGTACTATACCATGTTCCCCAATAGTGCTTGACAAAAGAAGCCGTCTCTGCAAATGAAGAACTATCGGCAAATGTTGGATATTGCGGAGGTACGGCCAGTGATTGTGTAATCAACTCGTTATTTGGTCCGGGAATAATAGGTAAGCTCATATTAACAATAAATATATAGAAAATACCTATTACACCTTGACATATCAGTATATTTGATGTTCAATAAAGTGCATGAAAAGTCTAATCTATAAGGACGGTAATCTATTAACCGCCGACGATGTTGATGTAATTGGACATCAGGCTAATTGCCAAAATACATTTGGAGCAGGTATAGCTAAAAGTATCAAGGAAATGTATCCCAAAGCATATCATGCTGATACTATGGCTTATAAGGATGGTAAAGCCATTCTTGGAAGTTATAGTTTTTGCCATCTGGACGGACAGATCAAAAAAGTTTTTAACTTATATGGTCAAACTTTATATGGAAAAGGAAAACGCCAAACAAATTACAATGCATTATACGATTCACTTGAAGGAATGAAGAATTATCTTATTGAATGTGAGAATGATTTTCCTATTCCAAATGTAGGATTTCCGTATCTTATGGGATGTGGGCTTGGCGGTGGAGATTGGAGAATTGTGGAACGACTAATTGAAGTTGCATTTCACAATTATGATGGAGATGTTATGATCTACAAATTCAAAAATTAATACGACAAAAAAGCCCACCTTTCGGTGGGCTTTTTGATTTTGAATATATTTCTTTTTTAGTATGCGATTGTAACAATCCCTCTGGCTCCAGCACCCGAGGTGTTTGTACCATAGTCATACGATCCACCACCACCGCCGCCCGGAATTGTACCGGCGGTTGCAGCTATAACACCATTTGTGGTTGATCCTGCGCGATAATACGCGCCATCACCACCCGCCCCTGCCCCACTATAAGCATATCCACCAGATGCTGGTGCTGATGTTGTTGAGAAAAATGCACTTTGACCATCTTGGCCATTGCCGTCAATACTGCCTGCTTGACCACCACCACTTCCGTTATAGCTGGAGTATCCCAAGAAGTCTGGGCATCCTCTTCCGCCGTAATAAGCATATTTGCTTCCAGTTAACAAAGTTTCTTGATGGTCAATTGTTCCGTCTTGCTTTCCGCCCGGCGCACGAATAATAACAATATTATTTGAACCAGACAGAATATATGAATTTCCGCCATCGGTTGCTGTAGCTTGTCCTACATAAACTGCATATGATCCTGTATACAGTGTTCTATATGATTGTGCATATGCACCTCCCGATCCCCCGTTTCCTGCGGAGCTTCCGTTTCCTCCAGCACCCACGCAAGACATTGTTACTGCTAGCGAGGATCCTGTTACATGAAATGTACCATTTGATGTGTATGTTGTTGTTGGCATATTTTTTGGTGTTTAGGTTTTAATTGATTATACTACTCTTTATGGAATCGGTGTTGTTGTTGGATCTATTGGCGGTATCATTGTTGGCATTGGAGTTGGAGTCGCTGTTAGATCTGGTGTTGGCGTTGGTGTTGGAGTTGGAGGAATATCCCAAGGCGCTTGAAGCATCAACGTTACTGGCTTGATTTGATTTTCAATATCTGTATCCAAACTTGCTGTCAAATTATTTACTCTTTCTTCTCCCATAGATCCAACTAACCAACCAACTACAATATCTTTTGTAAGTTGATCGTATGGAATAAATGATCCACTATCTGGGTTGTATGGAGAGACAGACTGCACTCCATAGCACTCCGCAGAATAACTTCCTGTGGTTGCATTATATCTCCAATGAATATTGTATACGACATCAAGGTAAGAACTTTGTGTTGCATATGCTTCCAATGCTGCTATTTTCCATGTATATGTTGTTGTATCGCTCATATGTTTTATCTTATTTCAAATACTGTTAAATTTGGACCGTCCGCTTCTCCAAATGTGAAATTGCTACCATTTATTGAAGTTACTTTCAAAGAATATGTATATGTTCCTGCTGACGGGTTATCTATACAAGATATTCCAAATGGATTATTCTCGTTATTCGCTGAACTTTCAGTTTGCAATGGTTTTCCAATTGCAGTATCTCCTCTGTAAAGTCGAATTATACACCATCCTCCACCAGTTGCATTATTTGCATCACCAGAACATGAAACATAAACAGGGTTTCCTGTTGTTGTAATGCTAACTGACACTATATTCGCAGGAGTTGTAGCAGAACTTGCTATAGTAATGCTACCTGTATTTGACTGAACATAATTTGAAGTTGCTCCATATTGAGTTGGAAGAGAACCTGTTATTAGTTCGTTGTTTGGCCCCGGAATAATTGACATATTCTATAAATATATGTTTGATTTATATTAGCATGAAATGTAGGCAGAAAAAAAGAGGATGGATTTTAGCCCATCCTCTTACGGTTTTTCTTTTTTAGTATTGGTCTTATCGGTTATAGTCTTGATCAAATATGATGACTAATCCCAATAAGGCCAAACATGCTACAGCGGTTACCATAGTATGTCTCCTGTCTTAAAGTCATCGACCCTAGGGTTTGATGACTGTTGAATGTATAACTATGACTCTTTAATTATAAGAAGTCAATAACTATTTGATTTATACTTTTTATATATCTTATGCAAGATATAAAACCACACTCCATTAATACATGGTTCTACGACGGCATCTAATGTAGCCAAATCCCACCGCGCACCAGTTATGAAATAGTTGCAAAGTGCGGCGATGATGATATGACCGACCGTGTAAACTATTGTTAGTGCTATACTGTTATCTAGTACAGCTCGTTTTATAACCTTTTTCATGAAAATTATCTGACAATTAAACTTGTAATTTCACTGTTAGCATATCCCATATCATTTCTAACGTCAACTTTATAATTTCCAGAATCTGATATTTGTGCGCCGTTTATTTTTAAACTGGCTTGAGTTTTTCCTTGCAAAACAATTCCGTTTTTGTACCAAGTGAATGTTAATGGTGAAGTAGCCAAAGGATCTACTTTTGCTCGTATCGTAACATCATCTCCAACATATGCTTCCAATTCAACGCTATATAAATCTCCGTTCAATATCCAAAAATTGGCGGAAATTTTTGTAAGAGTCCACCGCGATCCCAACGCTTTTGTTCTAAAAGCATTATCGGAATTCACAATTCTGACTCCCGTTTGTCCCGATATCCAAACCGTTCCGTCTGTTAAACTGTTTCCATATATGGTAGTTCCAGTTCTAAAAATTTCTCTCGTTTCAAACGGAACGACTATTTTAACAACCGTATTTGGTTTGGATATAACGTTTATCAATACCTGCTGATCTTTTGAGCTAATTGTATACTCTTTTTCAGGGAATATCGTGCGGACACTAGTTATTTGTGAATAACATACAGATGTAAAAATTAGTGCCGCTATTAGAAGAAACTTCATCCTTTGATTATTGTGATCTTAACATTTGATGGTGCAACTGGAACAATTACCACCAATGTCGCATTGTTACTTTCAGCTGAACCAACGGTGTTTGAAGCAGTCACTTTATACACGCCCGCGTCAGCGGTTTGAATACTATTGAAAACCAACGATGTTCCAGTAGCAACTTGAACATTGTTTTTGAACCAAGTGTATGTGATTGGAGAAGTACCATCAGCAGTAACACTTAGTGTGACTTTTGTATTAGTAAAAACTGTCTCAGATACGTCTGGATTTGGTGGCGTTTGAGCAGCCAAACCGAGAGATGATATAACCGACAATAGTATAACAGATAGTATTTTTTTCATATGTAATATTTAATGTATCCTAACAATAAATACAAAAATATTTGTAAAAAATTTGTAAAAATTACAAATATCACATATGTGAGTATATACTCACCAATGTCTAATCACACCAGCAACAATGAATATGTTCGTTATGATATAACACAACACAATGAGTGTGCGAACAACAGCGACGGTATCTGCTTCGCAGTTATCAGCACTTGCTTTTTCTCCAAGGGCTTTTGCCCAAATACGCCAGAATGATTTTAACATAAAAATTGGTAGCCGCAGAGGGATTTGAACCCTCAATCCTTTTCAGGCGGGAGATTTTAAGTCTCCAGTGTATATCCAGTTCCACCATACGGCCATATCTAAATTTTTCCAAATTGTTTCTTTTGCCAATACCCTACTGGTTTTGGCTGTATTCCATAAGTTTTACACCATTTTCTTACTGCGTTTCCAGATACTCCATATTGTTTTCCTATGGTCTCTATTGGAACAGATTCTATCAGTTTTGTCAAGTCCTCTTTGGATGGTCTCTCAACTCTTCTGTTCGCCATCCCTATTTTTTCCAGCCATTCTTTTGATTTATTCTTGGCAGAATATTCACTTTTTTGCTTTTCGTTTGCGGCTTTGGTTTGTTTTTCTCTTGCGACTTTTCCCTGACCATATTGATTTGGAAACTCTATTCCATTTTCTTTGGCAAGTCGTTTTATTCTTCCATATAAACGAGGATTGCATCCAAGTTCTTCTACCACCCCACGGACATTTCCGTGCTTCTTACATAAACTGATTATAAGTTCATCGGAATATCTTTTGCTTTTTACATTTCTGGAGCAGAATGTGGATGTCTGGGAATGGCAGTTCGGACACAGCCATCTCAAGTTTTCCAATCTATTGTCCTTCCTATTTCCATTGATATGGTCCAATTGTAAATTTATATTTTGATTTTTCCAATTGACTAATTCACAGGACTCGCATTTGTATTCTTTTAGTTTATTCTTCAAAACCAATTTTCTAACATAAGAATTTGAGCAGGGAGAATCTTCAGAAAAAATTTCTTCCTTACTATACTTGGATAGTCGGGAATCTTGCATTACGGTTTTTCCACTAGTCCATGCTTGACCGGTCATATGACTTGTATCAATTGATAATTCCTCAATTTTTCTTTTTACAAATCTTCTTCCTTCATTGAGCTTTTCCATTGCATTTGCAATTGATGAAGAATTTTTTACTACTTCAATAATGTATTCGTTATTCATATACTAATAAGTATCGAACCGACATACTAAAACGCAGAAAATTTTTAGTTTTTCGCTTATTATAATGGTAGCCGAGGTCGGACTCGAACCGACAATGTCTTGCGACGGGGGTGTTTGAGACCCCTGGATATACCAATTCTCCTACACGGCCATAAAGTGAAGCACTGGCGGTAGGATCCTGCGTCTCCGCGCTATTGGTTCATCAGCAGGTGAGTCATCCCCAATATCAGTGCTTGTTTCTTTTCTGACTGCTTGTTGAGTTGGTAATCTCGCGGTATGACCCAGCAGCTAGGTTCTCTTTTCATGACTTCATCTAACTATGTACTCCCTATCCAAAACATAATGTCGAGATAGTAGACGGTACTCGTTTTTTCCACCGTTAGCTCTACGGTAAGAATTCATCACTACTAAGCAAACAGGTTTACGAGACCTGAAGTATTTACGACCAGAAAAAAATGGTGGGCGCGAAGGGACTTGAACCCATACGCAATTAAGCATCAGCTTCTAAGACTGACATGTCTGCCATTCCATCACACGCCCATATTTAAAAGAACGAATATAACTATACAGATATACTCGTTCTGGTCAAGCAGTTTTTATTAAATCTTTTCAAGCTTGGAGACTATATCTCCCATTTCCAATTGTTTTAGTTTCAATCCAAGTGCTGCGGCGGCGGGACCACCAAGTGCCATAACTTGATCTGGAATGAGTGCGGCAAGTTGATCTGCCATAGGATGCAAGCTTGGAGGAAGAATTGAATGTGAATTTTTCACAAACAATACAAGACCAACTGCTGCCATAAGCATAAATTCTTTTGATTTGGCGGCATTCAATTTTCTCACTGTGTCTTTGCATCGTTCATTATGAACATTCATCATTGTCACAGGAATGCACGGATGTAGCGTTGAAAGTTTATCAAATCCTTTTTGATCAAAAACCGCAACCTTAGTATTTGTCTTCGCAACAATACTTGCATTTCTCGGCGCTTTGCTTACTAATGCTCCTTCACCAAGAAACACTCCTTTGCTTAGTGTTGCTAAATGTACTTTCTTTGGTCCCTTTAGTACATCAACTTGACCATCAAGTATAATGAACATAAAGTCACCTTTTTCTCCTTCATTTATAATGGGACTGCCAGAAGGATATTCTTTTGCTTCACAAAATGTTGCCGCCTTCTTCACAAATTTAGGAGGAACGCCAGCAAACAATGGACTAGTTAGTATCTCATCAAATTTTACTTTAAGTTTCTTTGCCATATATTATATACAAATATATATAATATATACAAATTAAAAATATAATATATATGACTTATAGATTTATTATAACCAAAATATCTAGAATAAATGTAACTACTAATATAATAAATAATATTGGGTTATACACCAAGTTCGGTACGTATTTTTGTAGCTGAGATGTTTTGTGTGGATTCATCAAGGACGATCTGTTCAATCTTGTAACCTACATCTCGTCCATAATAAATATTAGTAATGTTTGGCACACGCACTACAGTAAACTTGCCTTCATATTCGTGAAGTCCTTTTCTGATATTTGCTTCGACCTCTTCGACGTTAAATGGATTTTTTTCATCTGTGCCTTGTGTATCACGAATAGCAATACATACTTGACCAACACGATTGATGGCTTCAACGATTAATTTTTTGTGACCATCATGAAATGGTTGATATCGTCCTAACATGAATGCCGTTGGTGATTTTGAATTGAATGTTGGAATAAGAAACTGCTTTATCTTATTTGCCCAATAAAGTGGAGATCCTTCATCACTTACTACTACGTGGCTCTTGTTTGGTGCAATAAACATTTTGGTTGTATCAGCAAAATCTCTACAAGGTTTTCTATTTACAAACACAACAAATGTATTATCAAGTCCAAACGCTTCGCGGGTCTCTGGAGTAGGACATACAAAGTCAGCAATCACATATTGTCCAGTTCTGGCGACAATATCGCAAAGTTTTCCCATTCTACGTGCATGCTCAATTCTATCTTCTGGAGAGAATCCTAGATTCTTATTGATTTCTTTACGAATTTCATCTGCATTGAAATGCACCGCATTTAGCATTTTTGCAAGTTCAAGTGACAGTGTTGTTTTTCCTGCGCCGGGTAGTCCCATTACTAGTATTTTTTTCATATAACTTTTTTAATAAATCTTCAACCTTCACCACTTTACCATTGTAAAAGGTATAATGTTCTTTTGGTATTCTTTTCAATAATTCAATTTCATTCATACTATCTATTGTATAATAGCCTATGAATACGGTCATAAATTTCCAACTGTTCTTTATTGTTGGATGATACAATTATTTCCTTTAGCGTCAGTTTATTACCATATTCATCTGGTACCCAGCTGAAAATAATATTCTTCATTTTTACTTTTGGCAAACGAATATGAACAAACTCACTTTTTCCATCAAACTCCATTTCATACTTTACATCAGAATTACTTTCATCAAAGATAATCATTTTACCCTTTTGCGGAACAGCATAAAAACTAATGCTGGTAATCTCTGTATTCATTAATAAACTAATACGAGAAGTTGAGATAGTATCTGTTGTAGATAAATCCGCGTCAATAAGTTTAGGATGATATGACTCGGCGGCTTGATATTTCGCACCAACGCCAATCTCAATAGCAAAGCCGTTTGACACAAGTAATATTGCAAATAAAAATAATTTATTCATTTTAATATTTTGGTGTTAGGAGTGGGATTCGAACCCACGAAGCCTTACGGCAAGAGCTTATGAAACTCCTTGTTTTAGCCACTTACCTATCCTAACATAAATTGGTAGTCCCGCTCGGATTCGAACCGAGACCGCGCAGACATCTACTGCTAAACACGTTATAAGCGTGGGGTTCTACCATTAAACTACAGGACCAAAAAATATTAAAGAGCGAAGAAGGCACATATGTCGGTTTGTGTCCTTCGGTGGAGCCAACGCCGTCCCACCAAGTAGTCTCACTACATTCTTATCTTGGTATACATAGTGACATAAATTTATCAGAAGTCAACAACTAAGTTGAAATTCTTTCGTTCAGCCATTTATTGAAATTTCCCTTGAACATATGCCATCCCCAATGCCCCAATGATACATCGGATCGCGCATATATTTTTCCGCCAATATCTCTCCACGATGTACAGAACCCCCAATCTTCACTTTCATAAACTTTTGTTTTTTGATTTACTCGCACATCGAAAAAATTCCACATGGTTTTTCCTACACCATATCCATCAATATCATTCACATATTCTATACTTGGATATTTTCTGATTATTTGTCTGAATACATTTTTCTTTATCATTAAAAATCCTGTAGCCACGCTTTCTATTTCATAAAGATTTTCAGACACTTGATCGTATTTTCCACTCACCGCAAAATCAACAAGTTCTTTATTTTCTTTTACTGATTCATACTTTATGTATTTTTTTGGATATGGTACACATACAACATCTTTGTCAGCTTCTATCAGCTTTTCTACATCAGATGGTTCAAATGATATATCAGCATCAATAAATAATAGATGTGTATGGTCGCCATACAAAAATTCAGAAGCGGAGGCATTTCTTGCTCTACTAACGAGACTATCCCAAAAAATTGGATAGAATGTCGCTGCCATACCTTTTGATTTTATGTAGTCATATAATCTTAGTATAGACATCATATAATCTGTATGACAACTTCTATTGTAACAAATAAGAGGAATAAATAATTTCACTTGTTGCATAACCTTTATTTTGACAATATTTAATATATCGTCAAGGTAATAAAACTTTTCAGTCTGCTTTATCGCCAAACATAAACTTATTGGCAATTACGTCTATGTTATGAAATGCTATACTAACTTTGTCTATCATCCAAGGATCTAGTTTTACATTCTCACTTGCCATAATCTCTTTGATACGTTTGCACTTTTCTTCTATGGCAGTTAGCTGATATTCTATCATATCCTGCTGACGTTCTGGATTAAGTGTTACCATCTCGTCCATTACTTCTTGTATAAGTGTTTTTAGTTGTTCTTTATTCATATGTTATAAATATATACTGCAAACAAAAAACCCGTGGGGTTACCACGGGTTTTTGACATATGAACTAAATACAATATTATGGCGTTGGAGCTTTATAGCTCTTACCAATTACACTTGGAGTTTTGCCATTCAGATTCAATGCTAGTCCTAGAAGAGATAGATCAACATCTCCACCAGCCAATACACTAATAGCATTGGTGGCTTTGAAGTTTGCAGTTGGTGTGAAATTACCTCCCACAACAACAGTATAGTTATCAGCCAGTACAGGATTGATTCCTGTGGTGATAACATTTTGATTACTCTTCAATGTAGCATTTGCTGCTCGTAGTCCTGCTACGTTTAGGGTTGTTTCTTCAGTAATTGATGCGGTTCCTGTGGCTCCAACATCAACACTCAATGCTCCAAACGTGTTTCCAAGATTGGATAGTGTCAATGCGCTTCCAACAAAAGAGGTTGCACCGACAGAATTTACTTTTGCATCTGTTGCCTGTGTAATTGGACTTGTGGTTGTTACACCCAAAGTTCCACCGACCGCTACGTTACCCAATGTTACTGCACCAGCCGATGAAACAGTTAAATTTCCCTGTGCTGCTGCGGCAAGAGTTAGTGCTCCAGCATTTGCTAGGGAAATATTATTTCCAGACAATGTGTAGTTTCCAATTGCATTTGTTGCAGCACCGAGTGTAATATTTCCAAGTGCAGTTACATTTGTAGTGGCGCTATTGACCACACCTGTGACTGGGGCTTGGAATACATACTCGGATGAGCGTAGTGCGAATTTTGGAGTATTGACCACGTTCAATTGGGTAGCAGCGTCTTCAACAACAACGGCTTCTCCAGCGGTAGCAGATACACTGACTGGGCCAAAACTATGGTTTCCTTTGTTGATTGTGATGTTACCAGTAGTAGCAGTAAATGCTGCTGGGCCATATACAAACACACGAGATGTTGTATCAGCGATACTTGCGCCACTAAACGATGCGCCATTTGCTCCTTCAACTTGAATTTTGCCCAATGTTAGATTACCAACGGAAGCAACTGTTGTAGCTGCTGTCGCGCTTGTATTTGTTACATTTGCGGTCAATGTTGCAGGTGCGGTAACATTTACTGTTCCATTTGCTGTAACATTGACTGTTGGATTTGCTACGGAAGATCCTACCGCAACAGTTACACTTGTTCCATTTAGGGTTAGACCGTTGGTGGAAACTTTATCAGATGTAATTGCACCACCCGTAACAGTCAAGTTTTTAGATTGGACTGTTCCAGATGATAGTGCGGTGAACGTACTATTTACGGTACCCGTAACGATTGTGTTACCAGAAATTATAGTATTATTTCCAGTAGATCCTAGTGTAGTTGCTCCGTTTAGATTGTTGACTACCAAATCTCCATTGATATAGGCTAGTCCAGTTGATCCAACATTAACATTACCATCGGCGCTGATATTCAATGTACCTTGGATAACTGCACCACCGATAACTACGTTCTTGGAAGCGATTGTGATATTTTCGCCAACTGAAATGATTGCTCCGTTATTTACCAACGTACCTCCCGCAGGAGTTGTTCCGAGGCCAGCCTGTGAAGGCAGTCTACCTTCTTGCTGGAACAGGAAACTTGCAAATGCAGGATTGTCCGTTGTGCTCAAATATAGCTTGTTCACTTCAATGCGTGCACCACCACCAACGAGAAGTCCATTTGGATTCAACACGAACACGTTTCCGTTCGATGTTATAGACCCATCAATTGTGGTAGATGCTGAACCAGCAACAATATTCAAGACCGATGCGTTCTTGGACGGAAGTACATAATTCAGCACATCACTTGCGCCGATTGTGTCGATTCCGCTACCAAACGCCTGCCAAGTCAATACTGCTTTGTCTGGTGTAGTGAATGTCAACGAATTGCCATTCGCAGCTACATTTACTCCCGCTGTTGTTTGTAGGTTTGTCGATGTAATACCGGGAACGGCAAACACCGAAGCAAACGAAAATACAAACACCGTTAGCAAAGATACAGTCTTTACCCACAGCGAGTTATTTTGTGTTTTGTTATTGTATTTCATATATGTTATGTATTTGTTTATATTCAGTCTTTACGACCATGAGCCTATAACTATAGTTCATAAGAAGTTAGATGCAAGAAAAATTTTCGTATAAGAAGTAATATATTTTAATTGTCTAATTCTCTTGGATCATACTTGTTCCATCCATCTGGTTTTCTTTTGTCACCAAATGTACGATTGTACCACCAATAAATTTTTGTGAGAAATTCTGGCCATACAAATATTTTTGCCTCTGTATTTACAAGATCAATTGAACCTTGTTCAAAATAGCGCCCACGAATTACAATTGCCCCGCCATTCTTGTTCTTACAGTTTATGAATTTAAATCTACGTGTTTTTGGTCTATCTTGTTGGTCATATATGCTATAATCGCCAAGCAGTATATCACTGAATATACAATTTTCAAATGTGACATCATGCACTCCTCCTTTTATTCCAATATCACAAACTTCATTCAATTCATATGGAGATTTGATAATTTTTCTTACGCCACTATTTTCAAAAACACAATTTCTGAAAAGTACATTACCACCACGAACCATATCAAAGGCTCTGGCTGTGCCATTTCGAAAAGTGCAATCTTTATACTCAAGACCGAATGTGAGTGAAGCTTTACCTCCCCAACGTGCGTCTTGACCGTCTATAACACAGTTGATGACTTTTGAATCATCATTCTGACTGAAACAAAACACAGAAAGACCATCTGTTTGAAGATTTTCTGAGTTTGGATTATACGTGTGATTTTTATCAAACGTTTGATTTTGTATTAGTATATTATTGGTAGCCATAACTACCAATAAATATAATATATACGATCTATATATAATATAAATTACATACTATATAAATCTGGCGGAAGAGGTGAGATTCGAACTCACGGTGACGATTAACGCCACGACGGTTTTCAAGACCGTTGCCTTAACCCACTCAGCCACTCTTCCAATTCAATTCTTACTGCAAATAAATACTACATCGCCATTCTTTATGCCCAATCTAAAAAGTTCTTCGCTGTTCTTTAATAAACTTTCAACAGAAAACAAGTTGACAGAAAATCCAGCAGTAGTCAACTTATTTATCAATTCTTCTGTATTATAATGTCGTATAAAATATTCAACCCCTCCATCAGAGGTGTGCATTGTTGTATATGTTTTAATGTGGCCATGTGATCCCATCAGTACCATCATTCCGTTTTTATCCAATACTCTATATAATTCAGATATTGCTTTTTCGTCTTCATTCACATGTTGTAGAACATGACTGCAAAAAATAAAATCAAAACTATTGCGATGGAAAGATAACTGCCTAATATCTTCCACTTTCATTGCTTTATTTGGAAGTATATCGGCTGATACGTAATTTTTTTTACTTACTTCTTTGAATCGTGCTGCTATTGCTTTTTCTGGAGCAAAATGTAAGATTCTGGTGCTTGTGTTTAGATTGCCTTTAATAGTGTCAAACCAACATTTGAAAAATCTATGTCGTTCTAATGAACTGCACATTGGACACATTGCATTTTTTCTTTTATTGTCTCCATATGGAAGAAACTCGGATATGTTTGATTCACATGCGTTGCAATAGTGATTGTTTTCCATAATGGTTTTAAACTTTGTTGTTTATTAAAAATGGCGGAAAGAGAGGGATTCGAACCCTCGGTAGACTTTTACCCCTACAACGGTTTAGCAAACCGTCCCTTTAGGCCACTCAGGCATCTTTCCATTTTTAATCGTTCTTGCAGTAATATAACCAAATTCCTATTTTAGTAAAGAACTTTATTGTGTTTCTGCTTTTTTATTTGATGTATCTTCCGCAGCAATCTCATCTATCTTTTGAATGATAAAATCAGAAACTTTCTTGATCACACCAAGATTTTTTCTAAGTGCATCTTGATTTGTCTTCCATAATGTCAAATATGTTGCCTGATGTTTTACTGGAAGATCATAGTGTTTCAAAACGATGTAAGAAACAGACTCTGCTTGAATCTCTTTATCTTGCTTTGTCATGTTTTCGTCATCAATATGAAACACGCTGCCTTTCTTGAAGTGTAGAAGTTCATGAGCAATTTCATGAATGAATGTACCAGCTTTGTTTACACCATCAATATTACTCGTGATGTTGATATGGTCTCCAGCAGCATATCCCATTTCTCTGCCCATTGCTGCTCCACGCTCTACATTAATACCAAGTTCAGTTGCCAACTGCATGGCATAATTGAAAATCTTGTCTGCTTTTTCGTTTGGAGTATCATCGGCATGCCATTGTGGAGCAGAAACATACAAGTGTTCTTTGCCCGGAATTGGCTCAGTATCAGATACATCAAACACGTTAACTGGTCTGAACCATGTAAAATTTTTCTGTTTTACTTGCTTATCAATATCAGGATTATTGATATCATCAGTGTCGTCTTTCTTTTTTGTGATAGGAGCAAATATTGTGATTGCTTTTGCGCCTTTCTTTACTTGACGACCAAATTTTTCTTTCCAAACTCTAAATCCTTCAACATGTGTTGCCTTCTTGTTTTGAATGTAAATAAGAAGAGTGTTGTTGAAGCTTCTGCTTTTTAACTTTGATTGGAAAGCAAGAAAGTTTTTGATTTCGGCGGAAGCGGATGCTTCATCCAAGTCTTGTGTTAGGTTTTTGATATATCCATCAATTCGTTGTGCCAATTCGTCTTTGCGAGAAACATTATCAGAGTCTTGGACAAATTCAGCGAGATCTTCAATCTTTTCGACTACATATTCAACTTTATTGATTTTACTCAGTGTTTGTTTTGCAACATCGAGTTGGTCTGATGGTAGCGTCCATGAATTTGTTCCCGTGTCCCATTTGAATCCAGCGGCTTTGAGCTTATCCTTGTTTCTAAATGTCTCAGCAGATTGATCCTTGCGTGTTTCAAGGTCAGACACAACCATCAATTTGTCTCCTGCACGTTTTAGCACCAATGCTTCTTCAACATATTCACGGATCAATTTACGAAGTTCTTCTTTTGTCATATATATGATGGTTTCATATATAAATATAGTATAGAAACAAAAAGCGGGAAATATCTCCCGCTCTTTGTAAGAGCATAATTCGGCTTGAGATTATTGTGGAGCTATAAATCCAACCTTTTCAATTATTTCTTTGCCCTTTGGACTCAGAGTAAACTGGATAAACTTGTCCACTTTTTCGCTTGGGCTGCCATTTACATAATAAAATGTTGGTCTGGCAAATGGATAAGTTTTAGCATTGATGTCATCCTTGTTTGGCAATTTACCATCAATTGGAAGAACTTTGATATTTGGAGATTTCAAATATGCAAGCCCAACATATCCTATACCATTTGGGTTCTTGGCAACTTCAGCGATGATTTGTTCGTTACCAGCCAATTTTTGCGACGACTTTGAATAGTCTCTGTTTTTCATAGCCAACTCTTTGAAATCAGTGTATGTACCAGATGATGTATTTCTGGTGTAGATTGATATTTTACCTTGTTTTCCTCCAACCGCAGACCAATCCACCACATCTCCAGTAAAAATTTGCTCAACTTGACGACGAGTCAATTTTGTTATTGGATTTTTTTCGTTAACAACAACCGCCATACCGTCATATGCAACAATAATTGGTTTCAATGTTACACCTTTGGAAGAAGCAAGAGAAACTTCTGTTGCTTTCGCTCTTCTTGAACTCATTCCAATGTCGGCAGTGCCGTCTATAATGGCAGCAATTCCTGTACTTGATCCTTCTGCTGCGATCTGGAAATTAACAGTGTTATTTTTTATCTTATATTCTTCGGCCAAAGTGGGAACTAATTTTGCCCCCAATGTATCGGATCCCTTTATGACCAGATTTTGAGAAAAGCCTATTGGGGCAATTGAAAGTGCAATCAATGTTAGTATGATGTTTTTCATATATTAGAATTGAATCTGAAGTTGAGAACGAGCACCGAATACCTTTGCAGAATCAGACTGACCTTGCAGTGTTTCATATGTTTTTGCAGATAATATTCCTAGTTGGAATTTGAGATCATTGCCACGAACATACAAGTTTCCACCAAAGTAATATTCATCAAACTTGTTCATTGTACCACCAGTTGGCGCAGAACGTACAACATCGCCCATATTTAGTCCTCTATAATCTGTATTTAGTGTTTGATATCTTGCTACCAGTTCAATATCCTCTGTTAGATAAAATGTTGGTTGTATAAACCAACCCTTTGGAGAAGCATCTTTTGATAATGACGCTCCTCTGTCTATATTTGCCACAAGATACTCCGACATAAATGTAAATCTGCCATATGTGACATCTGTATGAAGTGAGTATAATCTTACATTATATCCTTTACCAAAATTGGTATTACTTGGTCCACCTTGATCTGGTAGATATGCACCAGAAAATCCAACCAAGACTGAACCGTTTTCTGGAAGTTTATAAACAACCCCCACATTTGACCACAGTGCTTTACTGTTACTGTTGGATGTTCCTGAAGAAGATGCTCCAGAAAATGTTTCATCTCTTTGTGGGTTTGTTACGGCTGCTCCATATATGAAATTGAGTTTGTTATTTAGTTCTTTTTTGCCGTCAACAAACGCTCCAATTCTATAACTTGCCGCACCAAGTCTTCTGCCGTTATTGTTTTCAACAAAATACCTTGTGACGCCAGATCTTTCTATTGATCTTAGATTACCACTTGTGGCACGTTCTTCATAAGCATTATTTACTTTTCTAAGACCAAAGTTGAAAGACAAGTCTGACGTTGGTTTGTATTCTATGATAGCATCGTCATATGATCCGCCAGCAAAATCATATGTCATAGTTGCTCCCCAATTACCCCCGACACCGGCCTTTAGTGTAAAATACATTCTGCGAGTAAAAGCTTGATCTGTGTATGATGGTTGTATTTTTCCAGATGGAAGATCTGTATCAAGTGAAGCATACTGTAACTGCATTCTCATACCCACACTTAATCTATCCGTGGATTTCCCACCAGCCACAGCACGTGATGGTACTGTATTATTTTCTATCGCAAGATCAGCACGAATATCCTCGGCTTCTTGGTTTGTAAGTATTCCTTTCCTAATCAGTGCCTCGATTAAAGCGCCACTATCCTGTGAGAATGAGGCGACGGTTGATATTAGCAGTCCCGTTATTAGAAATAATATTTTTCTCATACAAGAATATGTATGATTTACAATTCTCTGTAACTTGACCGTCACAAACTTGTAACAAAAAACTATCCCTTAAGCTTTTTACTGGATGATTTGTTTTTTGGAGCAAGCGTTTTTACCATTTTTCCGATTTTCTCGGCAGAGACTCCGGAATAAAAAGCATCAACTATTTGACTTATTGTATAAACTTTACGTTTTGGCATTTTGTTTTTAACATTTTCTATGTACCCAAGATTTGGAAAATGGATAAAAAATAGAATCTTTGAAAAATTCATTCACTGCCATTTTAACTTCTGGCCAACTTTCGTAATAGTCATGTCCTGCTATTACTCCTCCAATTTTTATTTTAGGATACCAAGAAGTTATATCTGCTTTTACATTTTCATAGTCGTGTGCTGCGTCTATGAAAACAAAATCCAAAGAATTATCTTCGTATAATTTTGCAGCTTCTGTTGATTTTTTTCTGATCGGATTTATCACATGCCTAACAGGTTCTATATTTTTTAGAAACTCCAAATATAATTCATCGTTATTTTCCAATCTATGTTCAGAACTTCCTTCCCATGTGTCCACAACATCTAACTTGATCTTTTTCCCAGAATTTATTATTTCCACAGCTAAAAAACTTGTAGATTTTCCTTTCCATGCACCAACTTCCACAAAGTGTGAATTATCACATGCATGATATACAATATTTCCGTATAAAACATCAAAATCAAACCAACCTTCTATACGATCATCAATGTGTTTCATTTATTATGATGGTCGGCGCGACAGGATTCGAACCTGTGACTTCTACATCCCAAATGTAGCGCACTACCAGACTGTGCTACGCGCCGAGATGGTGTACAAATACACCGGTTATACTGTACACCACAGTATAACTATTACTTAGCCTCAACAAACTTGTAGAGTTTCTCAGCAATTTGCAGTGCATCCTCTACTCGGTTGTCTGGTGCGACTGTCCAAGTTGATACCATTCCAAGTCTGATCTTGGAGTCAGATTCAACTCTATTTACTTCATTTGACATATGCCAACGAGAATCGGCCATATCAAGTGCTCTGTTTAGAACGTCCAAGCGAATTTCATATCCGCTTTTACCCGTTCCTGTTTTTTGTGTATTTGTTTTTAGCTTATTCATTGTGTGTGTATGAAATGATTTGCGGTATTGCATCTCATTTCGCACAACACAATAATCAAAGAACCTTATTTGTCAAACTATAAGAAGTAATCAAGGCATATTTCTCAAACGCTTGGCTTGGATACCTTGGAAACCTCGTATGTCTGCTGTTTTGTTTTGCTCTAACAACTCTATCAATCTCTTCATTACCTGAATCATCATATCAACATCCGCAAGAGCATCATGCCATCCACTTGGGTTGATTTTCATTGCTTGTGCAACTTTGCCAAGTGAAGATGAATATGGCTGGACTTTGCTTTTGGTTGTTATCTGATCCAAAAACTCTTTATCATTTAAAGTTACAAGTAATGGAATAAGGAAAAATCTCACGAATTGTAGATTGTCAAATACAGTGTGCTTTGGCATTCTACCAAGTAAATTTGCTCTGCGGCGAGCTTCTATTGTTTTCATGTCAAAACCAGCATTATGTGCAATCAATACAATATTCTCACCATGCTTTTCAATAAATTTTTCAAAATTTGAAAGCATCTGTTTTTCGCTTACTCTTTCACTTTCTGGTTTTCCGCTGCTATATCTTGTCATGCCAAGAATATCTTCAAGTGAAGTTGGATGTTTTTTGTATTTCTTCACCCAACGAACATAATCCTTCATATACTCTCTTGAAATTGGATCTTTGATATTACGTATAAGATTTTGAATTTCTGGGGACAATTCTTTTTTGTCATCTGAAGTGATTTTCACATTTGGCTCTTTTAGTTTTGCCGCAAAAGATTTGATGCTTGGATCATTAAGTATTTTTTGCGTATTTAAATTTAGCGACGCCTTCTCTTCAAACTTATCAACTATATTCCAATTGTCTCCATTTATTGCTATAGCAGCAATTTGAGTAACTTGCTCATATGGTCTGTTTGGTTCTAAACCAGTTGTTTCAGTGTCAAAGAATATCAGAGTCTTACCCTTAAACTGTTTTATATGTTCAAGTACTTCTGGTATTGTTTTTCCATATAACTTTGCTTCATTCATATGTGTATAAATATCTGTTCGTAGGAATAAAAAAGGCTCCATTTCTGGAGCCTTTTGATGGGTTACATCGATAATCCTGAAAACCAGCGTTTTATGTTCGATGTTACATTGCTAACGCTGGTACTTATTTTCCCAGCAGTCCAACTTTCTCTTCTACCTTTGTTAGACGCTCGTCAATGGCGTCCAACTCTGGGTTGGCTGCAACTGCTTCTGCAACTTGAGCCTGAACTTCTGGTGATACTTCGTCAACGTTTGTTGCTACTGCAACAACTTCAGCGACTGCTGCTGCAACTGCTGCTTGCGCTGCTGCTGAATCTGGAGGAGTAACTTCGGCAACTGCTTCTGCGATTGCTGCCGTGATAGCTTCTGGATCTTGAACGGTTTCTGGATCAGCATTTACAACCGCTGCCACTGCGGCTGAAACTGCTGCTACAACGTCAGGGTTGTTTTGTGCTTCTGCGGTAACAACTGATTCAACCACACAACTTACAACTTCTGCTGCGGCAGGAACGTCGGCGCTTGGACTATCGGCCACAACACTATCAACTACAGTGTCAACCTGTGATGGTGCCACTGGCTCTGCTAGAACGATGTCTGCAACGGCTGCTTCGACTGGGCAAGCTTCTACGGCTTCTGCGATTTGTTCTGCAACGTCTTCTTTTGGAGCTTCGCCTGTTGCGGTTTCAATGATTTGAGCAACTGCTTCTGCTGCTGCTTCGGCTAATTTTGGGTCATCGATTGCAGGAGCATCTGCAACTGCTTCGGTGATTGCTGCGACTAGAGCTTCTGGGTCTTGAACAACTGATGGGTCTGCATTTACAACTGCGGCGACTGCTGCTGAAACAACTTCAGCAACTTCTGGTGCGGCAGGAGCTTCTGCTGCTGCCTGTGCTGCAACAACGTCGGCAACAACTTCGGCGGCGGCTGGCACATCGGCGCTTGGGCTGAGTGCCACGACCTGTTCGACTGCAACAGGGGCTTCATCTGCTGGTGCTGCCACGATTGCGGCGACAACTGCTTCGACTGGAGCGTCTGGTGCTACTTCTGGGAACACTACCTTTTCAACTGCGGTTAGGCGTGTATCCAATTCTTCTATGCTTGTTGCATAGGCATCAGGTGCGTTTAGGCTACCTTGTGCGGCTAGTTTCAGCTCGACGGCAAGAAGTCTTGCTGCGAGACTTTCAATTGTATTAATCTTGTTGCTCATATGATATGGTTTGATTGTTAACTTTCAACACATCAATAACTATATCAAAATATTCAATTAATCAACACAAATTATTTTGTTTTGTGTTAAAAATATATGTCGTTTATATCGTATACGACTCCACGAAGGGGCTACCCCAGATAGCAAAAAAATATCCACTGGCATTTCAGTGCCCAAACGCACATTGGAGCCAATGATTTGGTTAGTTGATGTATTCACGGTATACAGTCAGACCGAAACAAAAAATGGTGCTGGCATTTTAGGTTTCAGTACACTCTAGTCTGATTTGAACCAGCCTCGCGATTAGCCGTGCCAGCATAAATAAAAGCACCCTACTCTATAGCGTCCTATAGGATCACATGTTAATTCATGTTGCCATTTGAGCATTGATTATACTAAGTATGCACAAGAGGCTCGCGGGTGAATGAAAATGAACCCACTTGGACACAGCGTTGTATGTATAGTTGTACAGCGAGCCAAATCCTCCTATATGTACAATTTAAGCACTATCATACAATGCAACAATCATTTGGTTGACGAATGCTGCTGTGTAAGCGGGTTTTTCTGGTAATTACTCCAGAAAATGGTGGGAAACCTCGGATTCGAACCGAGAACCTTCGCAGTGTAAATGCGCTGCGCTAACCGTTGCGCCAGTCTCCCTAAAAATGGTGGACCAGAGGGGATTTGAACCCCTAACCCTCTCCTTGCAAAGGAGGCGCACCGCCAATTGTGCTACAGGCCCATTGATTAAAAGAACAAGAATAACTATGTACATATTATGCAATATGTCAATAAAATTGTTAGACCGTGTGTTTTTTGTCGATTGGTCTAATATTTATTCCATATGAAATCAAACTGCTTACATTGCAACTCCGAAATAGAATACAAACCAAGTCAAAAACGAGGAAAATTCTGCAACAACAAGTGCCAGAGCGAATACCAATTTATTCACACCACCGTGCAAAGAATTGAAGAAGGTAAAGTGAGTCACCCATTGACATTGAAAAGATATTTGTCTCGGACAAGAAAATATGCTTGTGAAAAATGTGGATTAGTGGATTGGAACAACAGCCCCATCGCATTGCATGTTGATCATGTAGATGGAAATTCTGACAACAATTTACCATCCAATTTACGATTACTTTGTCCCAACTGCCATTCACAGACAGAAACATTCTGTGGAAGAAATTTCAAAAATACAAAACGATCAACTTACATGAAGCGATATAGGATTAAAAAGCTTTCTTCATAATATGGAGCACGAAAACTTCGATCTGTCACTTTTATATAAGCCAGCCAACTTATTTGTTTATTGCTAAACTTTGCAATTGTTTCAATATGAATAATGCCTTGTCAAAATTGCCACATTCTATTGCAACTAATAATGCTCTTTTCAAGTCAAGTACAAGTTCGGCGTCATTCATCGCAAATACATCACTTGCTCTTGACAATGATGGCGATGAATTTTTTGCATATAAATTTGAAGCACTCTTGATATTAACAAAATCAAGTGGTTTTGGTGATGTAGGGTCTATTGATGTATTCATATATAATATATATAAATATATAATATCAAAACATACATCCTAGATATATCGTCATATATCATCATCTGTCATTTCAGATTGAGTCCTTCACCATAGTTCATATGGGAGAGGGATTCTCGGGTGCAGAATGGTGGTAGAGGTGGATCCTGACACCACAACCGCCGCCTTATCAAGACGGTGCTCCTCCTTTGAGCTACTCTACCTTATAAATCAAAATCAGTAAAATCATTTTCTATACCTTCATACTTCTTATCTTGTTTATATATCTGAAGTATGCGAGCGTGTTCATAGTCACTCGTTGGTATCCATTTAGGAGGTTCTCCTTTTAGGAATATAACAGTGTATGATTTATCTTTATCAACTGCTCTGCGTATTACAATCATAAGAATAAATAGTTTTAGCGTACTGGACTTGATACCAGTTCTGGCTTTATGCGTGATATAGCATTCTCTATTAGATACGATCTAGTTTCGCTAATAGCCGTTAGATATCCCATTGTTCGCAGTACTTGTATATAGTGAATGCAACACAATCAACTTTCCTGTGCCAGACGAAACGAACCTACTGTGTGTCCTTCCACACCGACGCTAAAATTGGCTGGGGAACATGGATTCGAACCATGACTAGGCGAGTCAAAGTCGCCTGTGCTACCTTTACACCATTCCCCAAAAAACAATAAATACAATTATATAAACTAAACTGGTAGCCCCATCGGGTCACGATCCCGACTCTCCGCTTTGAAAGAGCGGCGAACTCACCATTATTCTATAGGGCCAAAATAAAAATGAACAGCACCCGATTATTCCGCGCACGGTTACCCGCTGTCAACATCAATATGATTACACCGACTCCTGTTTTACGATCAACTA
>Ga0315907_10001786_pt1 | contig 28512 bp, 25 predicted proteins | sample LakEriMetagenome_3_FD_203525 | JGI IMG/M metagenome (GOLD analysis project Ga0315907, IMG submission 203525) | Freshwater fungal communities from buoy surface, Lake Erie, Ohio, United States - Buoy 12 MA123 | ecosystem: Environmental > Aquatic > Freshwater > Lake > Lake biofilm | place: USA...
GGCTGCGGCGGTAGCGGTCCTCGCCGCTGCTGGGGTTCCATGCCATGGCTCCGTAGGTGCCTTCCGTGGTGACGCCTGCGGGCTGGGGAGGGTAGACGCCGGGGCCACCTGCTTTGAGGGAGAGGAGACCGGTGGCCATGAGGGCGCTGTCGCGGATCAGTTCGGCTTCGAGTCGGACGCGGGGGCCGCGCCAGAGGAGGATATTGGTGGCGTCGCGGCTGGCGGCGTCTGGATTGAAGCGGGATGACTGGCGGTAGGTGCTGCTGGTGACGATGAGGCGGTGGAGCTTCTTGAGCGACCAGCCATTTTCCATGAAGTTGATGGCGAGCCAGTCGAGCAGTTCCGGGTGCGAGGGGAGGTCGCCCTGGTAGCCGAAGTCCTCTTCGGTGCGGACGAGGCCGCGGCCGAAGAAGGAGGCCCACTGGCGGTTGACGGTGACGCGTGCGGTGAGTGGGTGGGAACGGCTGACGAGCCACTGGGCGAAGCCGAGGCGATTCTGCGGCGCGCCGGGGGGGAGGCTGGGGAGGAAGGCTGGTACGGCCGGGGAGACTTTTTCTTCCGGCTGGGTGTATTCGCCGCGGTGGTGGAGGAAGGTGGTGCGGGGCTGGTCGGCGGGGCGTTCCTTCATGACGAGGGTGGACTGCCATGCCGGGGGCTGGGCGAGGGCGTCGATCTGGGCGCGGAAGAAGGCGAGTTGCGGAGAGGAAAGGAGGAAGGCGGTGCGCAGGGTGGCGCGGTCGTCTGCGGAGAGCTGGTGATCCGGGACGAGGAGGAGCCGCTGGGTTTCGCTGTCGAGGGTGGATGCGGTGGGGTCGGGGGTGCTGGTGATGGAGATGCGGAAGCGGCCGAGGGAGCAGGCGTAGTGGCGTCCGAAGATGAGATCGAGCGACAGCTGGCCATTGGCTGGGGTGATGGGGTTGGTGAGGATGAAGACAGCCTCGTGGGATTTGCCTTCGCCGCCGGCCGTGCTCCAGCCGGTCTGGGGGTCGCCGTCGATGGCGAATTCCGCTCCGGCCGAGCCGCCGAAATTGTTGCGGGCGTAGCTATGGGTGGCGGAACGGAGGGGGACCGGCTGCTCGGCGCTGGAGACGCGGAATTCGCCCATGAAGAAATCGCCTTTGGGGCCTTCGTAATAGGCCATGCCCGGGCCGTGGCGGGGCAGGGAGGGATCGGGCAGGGCTTCCAGGCGGATGGCGGTGACTGGGTCGGTACTGGTGGCGATGGTGATTTGGTAGGTATCGGCCTTGGAGATGTCGCCGCTGCCGAGGATGGATCCGTCCGGCTGGATGGTGAGGGTGGGGGAATTGGACGTCGCGGAGAGGGGTTTCGCGGTGGTCCATGGGGTGGTGTGTGGCCGTTCTGCGGCGAGCCATGTGGTGAAGGCGGCTTCGGCGGCCTCGCGGGGGGCTTGACCGGGAGCGATGGATCCGGTTTTGAAGCGGATGCGGCCCGGGGTGTGGGATCCGCCGTGGGTGGCGGCGAGGCGGATCACGAAGGGGCCTTTTGCGGGGGAGGCGAGCTGGAAGGTGGCGGATTGATCCTGATTGAGGGGTTTGCCATTCTCGTGGACGGCCCAGCCGGTGGCGGGGTTGCCATCGAAGGCGGCGCTGACCGGGAAATTGTCCTGTTGAGCGGAGGCTTCGGCTCCTGTGATTTCCACCCGCTGGCCGGCGCTGGTGATGGTGATTTCCGAGAGGACGAAATTGCCGTGCGGGGTGCGGCCGGGACCGGAGGCAGGCAGCGAGGGGTCGGCAAGGGCTTCCAGTTTCAGGTGGCTGATGGGTTCGCTGGTGGCAGGGAGTTGGAATTCCGCGGTCATGCGGTCGGGACCGGGAGCTTTGAAGAGGACCGAGCCGTCTGGCTGGAGGGTCCCGGGATCGGCTGGTCCGGCGGAGAACGAAGCGATGCTGGCTGGCTGCCAGCGGATTTCTCCGGCGGGCCATTGGTCCGGGAGGGATCGGATGAGTTCGGCGCGGCGGGCCTTGCGCTGGGCGAGCTGCTGGTTGGCGTCGGCTGGGGGGATGGCGTAGTCCGGTTCCTCCGAGTTGTTGAGGAACGCCATGATCTGGTAGTATTCCCGGTGCTGGATGGGGTCGTATTTATGCGTGTGGCACTGGGCGCATTGGAGGGTGAGGCCGAGCCATGCGGCTCCGGTGGTGGCGACGCGGTCGGTGACGGCGCGGAAGCGGAATTCGAGGGGGTCGATGCCGCCTTCCTCGTTGAGCATGGTATTGCGGTGAAAGCCGGTGGCGATAATGTTATCCGGGTGGTTGCCGGGGAGCAGATCGCCGGCCAGCTGGGCTACGGTGAACTGGTCGAAGGGCATGTCTGCGTTGAGCGAGCGCACGACCCAGTCGCGGTACGGCCAGATTTCGCGGGGGCGGTCCTTTTCGTAGCCGTTGGTATCGGCGTAGCGTGCGAGGTCGAGCCATTTGCGGGCCCAGCGTTCGCCGTACTGAGGCGACGCGAGGAGGCGGTCGACGGTGGCCTCGTAGGAAGCGCCGGCACCGGCGGCGAAGGCAGCGACTTCTTCGGGTGACGGAGGCAGTCCGGTGAGGTCGAGGGAAACCCTGCGCAGGAGAGTGGCGGGGTCGGCCTGCGGGGACGGCGTTAGGCCTTCCCTGCGGAGGCGGGCATGGACGAAGGCATCGATCGGGTGCGGGGCGTCTGCGGGGACCGGCGGAAGAGCGGGAGGCAGGAAGGCCCAGTGGTCCTTGTAGGGGGCCCCGGAGCTGATCCACTGGCGGAGGGTTTCCTTCTGCTGCGGGGTGAGTGACTGTTTGGCCGAGGGCGGAGGCATGATCTCGTCCGGGTCGTCCGAGAGGATGCGTGAGATCAGTTCACTATCGTCGGGGTGGCTGGGGACGACGGCGCGGGCCCCGCTTTTGGCGGGAGCGAGGGCTGCAGAGCGCTGGTCGAGGCGGAGGCCGCCCTTGCGGCCGGCTTCGTCCGGGCCGTGGCATTTGAAGCAGTAGTTCGAAAGGATGGGGCGGACGTCGCGGGCGAAGTCCGGGGATGGCTCGGCAGCAGTGGCGGCGGAGACGGTGAGGCAGAGGAGAGCGGCGAGCGGCAGGTGCATGGCAGGGAATGGAGGAACGCGCGGCGGGTGCCAGTCCTTACGGCATCGCGGGAGGTCGGTTTACGTTGGCATGGCGAAATCCGAGTCCCGGGGCTCTCAGGGCAGGCAGGAAGCGAGGGCCCATGCGAGGTAGGGACCGGTGGCATGGATTGGGGCGGTTACGATTTCCGGAACTTTGTATGGGTGGAGCTGGAGGATGCGGTCAGCGAGGGCGGCGGCGGTACTGGCTGGGCATTTGCAGATTGCGAGGACTTCCTGGGACGAATGGATGCCATTTTCCCAATGGTAGACCGAGGTGATGCCTGGGACGATCTGGACGCAGGCGGCTAGTTTTTCAGCGACGACGGTGTGGGCGGCGAGCTGGGCGCTGGCATCATCGGGGAATGAGGAAAGGACGAGGCGGAGAGGGGCGTCGTGCATGGCGGGGATGGGTTGGGGGATGGTGGAGCGGGGCGTGCTGGCGTCAAAGGCCTGCGGGAGTGCGCAAAATGTCACAGTCCGGAACTTGTGGGGTCCGGAGGTTCCCGGTAGAGGCGGGGGCAATCCTCGTCTTCTGTAACCGTGATGAAGTTTCCCCTGGTCGACGGCATTCCTTTCCGCAGCAAGGAGATGAGCTGGCTTGCGTTCAATTCGCGGGTGCTTCAGGAGGCGGCGGATGCGGCGCGGCCGCTGGGTGAACGGATCCGGTTTCTGGGAATTTATTCTTCGAATCTCGATGAATTCTTCCGGGTGCGGGTGGCGACACTGCGGCGGCTCATTCTGCTGGGGAAGGATTACCGCAAGCTGCGGCTGCCGGATCCCCGGGAGACGCTGCGGGAAGCGCGTCGGCTGATCCGCCGGGATGGGGTCCGCTTTGACGCGGTGTACCGGGACATTCTGCGGGGCATGGCCAGGCAGGGAGTCCGGCTGATCAGTGAAAGTGAAGTTCCGAAGCCCCTGTGGGACTGGCTGTACGAATATTTCTTCGAGACTGTGCGGCCGCGCATCATGCCTGTGATGGTGCGCTCGTACAGCCGGTTCGAGTCGCTCGCTGACACGTCCATGTATCTGGCGGTCGAGCTGGGGCGTCAGGGCCGGAAGGGTCGGGAGGGCCATGCGCTCATCCGGATTCCGTCGCCCGAGCTGCCGCGTTTTGTGACGCTTCCCGAGTACCGCGGGGAGAGGCTGGTGATGTATCTGGACGATATCATCCGCTTCGGGATGCCGAGCATTTTCACTGGCCTGAGCTACAATCGGTTTGATGCTTGGGCGATCAAGTTCACGCGGGATGCGGAACTGGAGTTTGACGACGACATTACGGCGAGTCTGTATGACCGGATTGCGGAGGGGCTGAGGGCGCGGCAGACTGGCGAGCCGGTGCGTATGAATTATGATGGGGGGATGCCGAAGTCGTTTCTGGATCTGATGACCGGGAAGCTGAAGTTATCGGACGAGGGGACGCTGCTGCCGGGATCGCGGTATCATAACCGGCGGGATCTGATGACCTTTCCGGTGCCGGCGGAGATGCGGGCGGCGGCACCGCGGCGGCTGCCGCACCGGGTGCTGACGGGGCATGTGGAGAGCATTTTCCGGATTCTGCAGGAACGGGACGTGCTGCTGCATCTGCCGTGGCATTCCTTCAGTCTGTTTCTGGATTTTCTGCGGGAGGCGAGTCTGGATCCGTATGTGGACAGCATCCGGCTGACGCAGTATCGGCTGGCGCGGCATTCCTGTGTGGCGAGTGCGCTGATCACGGCGGCGCAGAACGGCAAGGAAGTGACGGTGCTGGTGGAGCCGCAGGCGAGGTTTGACGAGCAGCAGAACATCAGTTGGGCGCAGCGGTATCAGGAGGCGGGGGTGAAGGTCATTCTGGGTGTGCCGGGGTTGAAGGTGCATGCCAAGATGGCGGTGGTGACGCGCAACGAGCATGGTGAGCCGCGGCACTACAGCGCGCTGGGGACTGGGAACTTCAATGAAGAGACTTCGCGCTTCTATACCGATCATCTGCTCATGACGGCGCGGCAGGAAATCGGAGAGGATGTGGTCGAGAGTTTCCGGTTTTTCGAGACCAACTGGCAGCCACCGGAATTGCGCGAGCTGGTGGCGGCACCGTTCCGGCTGCGGGCGGCGGTGACGGGGTGGATCCGGCGGGAGATGGAGCATGCGGCGGCTGGCCGGGAGGCGTGGTGCTGGCTGAAGCTGAACAATCTGGCGGATCCCGAGCTGACGGGGCTGCTGTATGAGGCGGCGGCGGCCGGTGTGAAGATCCGGCTGGTGGTGCGCAGCATGTTTTCGGTGGCGGCGGGGCATCCGAAGGTGAGTGCGGGGATCGAGGCCAAGTCGATTGTGGATGGCTGTCTGGAGCACAGCCGGATTCTGGTGTTCGGGAACGGGGGCAGTCCTGCGGTGTATCTGTCGTCTGCGGATTTTCTGCCGAGGAATTTCGACAGTCGCTTTGAGATTGTGTTTCCGGTGCGCGATGCCGGGCTGGCGTCGGAACTGATGCAGTATTTCGAGCTGCAGTGGCATGACACGGTGAAGGCGCGGGTGCTGGATGCGGCTCTGAGCAACCGGATGCCGGTGCGGCGGAGCAGGGGCATCCGTTGTCAGGAAGCGATTCCGGATTGGCTTTCGGGGAAGGCTGAGGGAGAGTGAGTGGGATGAAGCAATGGGACAGAGGTCATGGGGTGCTGGTTTCTGCGCGGGAGATGCGTGGGCTGGAGGAGAGTGCGGTGGTGGCGGGGATTTCCGAGGAAGCGCTCATGGAGGAAGCGGGGGCTGGGTTGGCGGAGGTGGTGCGGCAGACCGGGGTGCGGCGCGGGTTGGCGGTGGTCTTTGCGGGGAAGGGGCATAATGCGGGGGATGCGTTTGTGCTGGCGCGGCATCTGCTGCGGGACGGGTGGGAGGTCGAGGTGCGGGCCGTGTGGGATGAGGAAAGCTGGCGGCCACTGGCACGGCGGAAGTTTGCGGAAGTCCGCGGGGCCGTGTGCTGCGTGCCGCTGGAAGCCGGCATTCCGGACCGGGTGGCTCTGATCATTGACGGCTTGGTGGGCATTGGATTTGGCGGGGAACTGGGGGGCAGGCTGCGGTTGGCCTGTCTGGCGGTGCGGGCGATGCGGGAGTCGACTGGGGCCATGGTGCTGGCGGTGGATGTGCCGTCCGGACTGCCGGCTGATGGAGGGGATGCGGATTCGGCGGTGGTGGTGGCCGATGTCACGGTGGCGCTGGGCTATGCGAAGCTGGGGCACTGTGCGGATGGGGCGGCGGGCTGGTGTGGTCGGCTGGCGGTGGTGCCGCTGACTGGTTTACCGGCCCTTGCGGCGGTGGAGGGTGGAAGGCCGAGGCTGCTGACTCCGGAACTGCTGCGGGGCTGGCTGGGCGGGCCGCGTGGATTTGCGATGCACAAGGGGGAAGCGGGTCGCGTGGGGGTGCTGGCGGGATCGGTGGGGCTTACGGGGGCGGCGCGGCTGGCGGCGGCCGGAGCGTCGCAGGCGGGGGCTGGACTGGTGACGCTTTTCAGTCCGGCGTCGGTCTGGAGCGAGTTGGCGTCGGGTTGTCCGCCGGAGGTGATGGTGCGGCCCGTGCGGAGCTGCCGTGAGTTGATGGAGGCGAAGCTGGATGCGCTGGCGGTGGGGCCTGGGCTGGGGACGGCAGCGCCAGCGGATCTGCTGACGCTGATCCGCCGGGACGGGCGGCCTATGCTGGTGGATGCGGATGGATTGAATGCGCTGGCGGCGCTTCCGGGCGGCCTTGAGATCTGGCCTGCGGCGGGACCGCGGCTGCTGACTCCGCATCCCGGGGAAATGGAGCGGCTGCTGCGGCGGTTTGCGCCCTGTTTGCTGGGGGCGCCGGTGGCGGGGCAGGCCGGGGGGCTTGCGCAGGCGACTGGGGCGACGGTGCTGCTGAAGGGTGCGCGTTCCTGTGTGGCTTCGCCTGACGGGAGGTTGGCGTACAATGCGAGTGGTCATCCGGCGATGGCGCGCGGGGGGATGGGGGATGTGCTTTCCGGGATGGCGGCGGCCTTCATGGCGGGTGGGCAGGAGCCATTTGCGGCGGCCTGTCTGGCATCGTGGCTGATCGGGGCCGGGGCGGAATCGTGGCTGCGGCGGAATGGCTGGGCAGTGGAAGCGCTTTCTGCGTCGGCCGTTCTGCGGCATGCCTGCCGGAATGCGCTTCCGGCGCTGCGGAGCGGCGGCATTTTCTGAGCATCGACCGGTGGGGCTGGCGGGTTTTCGCGTTGTCACCCTGTGGGGCTCTGTGCAGGGTGTGGATCATGGCAAACAGGCGCATTCTTCTCACGACGACGAGTTATCAGGACACTCCGGGGGAGCATCATGAGGTGCTGGATTCGCAGGGGTATGAGATTGTGAGGGAGCGTGGCCCGCTGAGTGAAGCCCGGATGCTGGAGTTGGCGGGAGAGTTCGATGGCTTGCTCTGCGGGGATGATGAGCTGACCGAGGCTGTGCTGCGGAAGTCGCGTCCGCGTCTTGCGGTCATCAGCAAATACGGGATTGGGCTTGACCGGATTGATCTGGCGGCGGCGCAGGAACTGGGCATTCCCGTGCTGTTCACGCCGGGGGTGAACCACACGACGGTGGCCGAGCATACCTTCTGTCTGCTGCTGGGGATGGTGCGGAATCTGGTGGCGTCGGCCAATGCGACGCGGGCCGGGCAATGGAAGCGGCTGACGGGCCATGAACTCTGGCGGAAGCGGATCGGGATTGTTGGCCTTGGGCGGATTGGTCAGGAGATGATCAGGCGGTGTCGTGGTTTTGACATGGAAGTGCATGCCTTCGGGAACTACTGGCCGGAGGAATTTGCGAGGGAGCACGGGGTGGTGCGGCATCTGTCGCTCGACGCGATGCTGCCGCATGTGGACATTCTGAGTCTGCACACCATGCTGAGCCATGAGACGCGGCATCTTGTGAATGCGGACCGGCTGGCTCGGCTGCCGCGGGGGTCGTGGCTGGTGAACACGTCGCGCGGGGAACTGGTGGATTCCGCGGCGGTCCTCGGCGCGCTCGATGGGGGTCAGCTGGCCGGGTATGCGGCCGACGTCATGGAGCACGAACCACCGCCGCCCGATCATCCTCTGCTGAGTCATGCGAAGACGCTGGTGACTCCGCACATTGGGAGCCGTACGTATGAGAGCGTGCCGCGTCAGGCCATGCGGGCAACGCGCAATCTCATCAACTTCTTCAATGGGGACAGCGATGTCTTCTATGCGAACCGCGACTGAAACTGGCGGGATATTCCGATGATATGAAAGCGAAGCGATTTCTTTCTGTGCGGGTGCTGCCCATGGTGGCATTGCTGCTGAATGCCTGTGCGGATGGTGGTGGCGGGAAAGTGGTGGTGGTGCCCGGGGCGTGGACGTTCGGCGGGTTCCGGGAAGATCGGGACCTGAGCGGAGTCGCGGCGTGGGACGAGAAGCATGTGCTGGTGGTGACCGATGAGACCGTGACGGTGCAGGGTGGGATCATGGACCGGGCAGCGCGCACGGTGACGGCGGGTGTGGAGATTCCGCTGCCGGTGCCTGTGACTGGGGAGAAAGTGGAGGCTGATGCCGAAGGGGTGGCCGTGCTGCGGGAGGATGGGGCCTACTACGTGACCGGGTCGCATGGACTGGGGAAGAAGAAGGCGGATTTTCAGCCATCGCGTTGTCAGGTCTACCGGATTCCGGTGGATGCGGCGACTGGGGAGCCCCGTGCTCAGGGGATCACGGTGGCGAGTCTGCTGCCGTGGGTGGAGAAGCATCCCGATCTGGCGGCGCATGTGAAGCAGCCGCTGCAGCTGAATGGATTCAACATCGAGGGACTGGCCGCGCAGGCTGGGCGGCTCTGGTTTGGGCTGCGGGCTCCCAATCTCAATGGGGTGGCCTTTGTGATCGAGGCGGATCCGGCGGAGTTGTTTGCTGGAAAGACCGAGGGCATGAAGCTGCACCGGATTCCGGTGGGGCAGGGAGCGGGGATCCGCGAGATTGCGGCGCTGCGGGATGGCTTTCTAGTGCTGACCGGCAATGCGAGTGCGGAAGCGACCAAGAAGCAGCCGGTGACCATGGCTCCGGGTGAGGATCAGAAGTTCGTGCTCTGGTTCTGGCGTCCGTCCGGACCGGGGTCGTATTCCGAGAGGATCGGGGAAATTCCCGAGCCGTCGGCCAAGGCTGAAGGACTGCTGATACTTGGTGAGGAAAGCGGGCGGCTTGATGTGCTCGTGCTGTTCGACAGTGCGGCGGGCGGTGGTCCGAAGCAGTACCGGGTGACCCTGCCGAAGGGGCGTTGAAGCAATCCTCTGTGGTCATGAAAAGACTCACCCTGATCCGTCATTTCAAGAGTGCGGCTGCCGAACCATGGCAGCGGGATTTCGAGCGTCCGCTGAGTGCGCGGGGGCGGCGGGATGCCGGGCTGGTGGGTGCGCATCTGACGGCGTGGCCGGAGGGCAAGCCCGACCGGGTGGTGGTGAGTGCGGCGCGGCGGACAAGGGAAACGGCGGCCGCCCTTGCCGAAGCGGATGCCTTTCCGAAGGGCTCTGAAGTCTTCGAAGACCGGATCTACGAGGCGCCGCTTGAGGCGCTCCAGGCAGTGCTGGCCGGGCAGCCTGAGGAAGCGGGACATGTGGTCATGGTCGGTCACAATCCCGGGATGGAACTGGTGCTTGAGTGGCTGTGTCCGGGGGAACTGCGGCCCGTGGTGACGGGTGCGGTGATTTCCATGGAACTGGCGGTGGACAGCTGGAGGGAGGTGCTGCCCGGCTGCGGGCGGCTGCTGAGATTCGTGCGCCCGGTCGATCTGGGGGGCGGGCCGGACTGATGACTGGGGTGGGTACGGTGGCGGTGGTGGCCGGAGGGGAGCAGTTCGTGCTGCGGGCCGACCGTACCCTGTGGATTCCCGGGTGCAGGATGCTGGTGGTGGCCGACCTGCACCTTGGCAAATCCGCGGTCTTCCGGCGGCATGGTCTGCCGGTTCCTGAAGGGGATACGGAAAGGGATCTGGAGAGGCTGAGCGGAGCGATTGCGGCACTGGGTGCGGAGCAGTTGCTGATTGCGGGTGATTTCTTCCATGCGCCGGCTGCGCAGTCGCAGGAAGTGCTGACGCTTGTGCGCCGGTGGCGATCGGAGCATGCCGGGCTGGCGGTGCGGCTGGTGGTGGGGAATCACGACCGCGGGCGGGCCATGCCACCGGCGGATCTGGAGTTTGCGGTCAGTGAGGAATCGCATGAAGCGGGCGGGCTGCGGTTTGTGCATGATCCCGGGGAGGCGGGACCGGGGGCCTATGCGGTGGCGGGGCATCTGCATCCAGCGGTGCGGCTGCGCGGGGGAGGGCGGTCTGTCCCGTGCTTCTGGCTGCGCGAGGCGGGGCTTGTCCTGCCGGGTTTTGGAACCTTCACAGGCGGGGCGCGGGTGCGTCCGGGGGAAGGTGAACGGGTTTTCGCGGTGGCCGACGGCATGGTCGTGGAGGTTCCGGTACGTCTTGTGGCGGGGTCGTGACTGGCGGGGGTGGTGGGGGGACTGGATGCGGGCAATTCTCCGCTGGTCATGCGTGGCGGCTGTGTCATGAAACGGACCGTGAGGGATGCCCTGCTGGCGTTCCGTGATTTCTTTTTCGTACTGCCATGTCCTCATCTGTTCTGTTCCGATCCTCTGCTGCCGTGCTGCTCCTGCTGGCGGCGGTTCCTGTTTCTGCGCAGGCCCCTGCGGCGGCGGCTCCCGCGGCGGCACCGGTGGCTGGCGAATCCCATCCGGCCACAGCGGTGGTGCGCGAATATCTGAATTTCGTGCTGCAGCGGGAATGGGGAAAGAGCGCCGACCTCGTGGAGGCCAAGTCGCTCGAATCGCTGCAGAAGGATTACATGGAGAGGATCAAGCGGGCGCAGACCATGGACGAGGAAGAGATGATGTTCCGGCGCGTGGGGAAATCGACCCTCGAAGATCTCGTGGCGATGGCTCCGAAGGAATTCTACATCGCCTATCACAAGGGCCTGCAGGAACGCATGCAGATTGACGAAGCTGCGCTTGAGCGGGTCAAGAAGAGTCTCCAGCTGAAAGTGCTCAGCGTGGCCGAGGAAGGCGATTCGCGGGTGCATGTGCTCGTGCGGACGAAGCATGCCAATGACAAGATACAGGTGGAGAATCTCGAACTGATTTCGCTTCTGAAGACATCCGGAGGAAAGTGGCTGGTTGGTCTCAACGAACAGATGCCGAAGGTGACCGGCCTTGATGGCAAGCCGCTGAGTGGTCCGGGCGCGGCGGGCACAGCCCCTGCGGCGTCGCCGGCGAAGCCTGCGGCAGCACCAGTGAAACCGGCGGCGGCCCCTGCCAAGCCGCCCGTGAAGCCGAAAGGGCGCTGATTTACGGGGCATGGAAAGATTCTGAGCGCATGAAAACGGTACGGATTGGGATCATTGGCGGCGGCCTGATGGGCCGGGAGATGGCGAGTGCCTTTGCGCGCTGGTGTGCGCTCCGGGACATGCCGGTGCGGCCGCAGCTGACGGCGGTGGCGGATGTCAATGCAGCGGTGCTGGGATGGTTCCGGGAGCTGCCTGGCGTGGTGCTGACGACGACCGACTATCATGAAATGCTGGCGTCGCCGGACGTTGATGTGGTCTACGTGGCGGTGCCGCATCATCTGCACCTTGCGGTGTACCGGGATGTGCTCGCGGCCGGCAAGGACCTCTTTGCGGAGAAGCCGTTCGGGATTGATCTGGCGGCGGCGGAATCGATTGTGGCGGCGGCGCGGGAATCCGGCTGCTTTGTGCGCTGCAGTTCCGAGTTTCCCTATTTTCCGGGAGCGCAGCGGGTGGTCCGGGCGGTGCGGGCCGGGGGGCTTGGCCGCGTTCTGGAGATCCGCAGCGGGTTTCATCATGCGAGCGATCTTGATCCGACGAAGGCGGCGAACTGGAAGCGTCTGAGCAGCATCTGCGGGGAGATCGGGGTGCTGGGGGATCTTGGGATGCACACCCTGCATGTGCCGCTGCGGCTCGGCTGGCGTCCGAAGTCAGTTTATGCGCAGCTGCAGAAGGGATATCCGGAGCGGCCGGATGGCAAAGGCGGCATGGCGGTCTGCGACACGTGGGACAATGCGATGCTGCATACGTGGGTGGAGGTGGATGGGGCGGAGGTTCCCATGCGGCTTGAGATGAAGCGGATGGCACCTGGCGCGACCAACAGCTGGTTCCTTGAGGTACTGGGAACCGAGGGCGGGGTGGCGTATTCCACAGCTGAGCCGAAGACGCTGCGGACATTCCGCCGCCGTGGGGGCGAGCAGGTTTGGGAGGTGGTTTCTCTGGGCTTTGACATGGCATTTCCGGCGATCACGGGCGGGATTTTCGAGCCTGGATTTCCTGACATCATGCAGCAGATGTGGGCGGCCTATCTGCTCGAGCGCGAGGGCCAGCTGGGTGACCGCTTCGGCTGTGTCACGCCGGAGGAAGCGCTGGATTCGCATCGGATCTTTGCGGCCGCCCTTGCGGCGCAGAAGGAAGGCCGCGTGGCCGAGGTTGGCTGAATCCCGGGAGCTTATGAGGGCACGGATTGTCAAGGAGTTCACCTTCGAAGCGGCGCAGACGCTGCCGACGCTGCCGGAGGGCCACAAGTGCCGGATGATGCATGGGCATAGTTTCCGGCTTGAGATATCGGTGGAGGGGGAAGTGGATCCGGCGATCGGCTGGGTGTACGATCACGCGAGGATTTCGCGGGCGATGGCTCCTCTGCTGGCGCAGTTGGATCACAGCTATGTGAATGACATTCCGGGTCTTGAGGTGCCGACGATCGAGAACATGTGTGCGTGGCTCTGGCGGAAGCTGGAGCCGCAGCTGCCGGGCCTCTGCGAGATTGTGCTGCACGAGACGCCGACGGCGCGCTGTGTTTTCCGCGGGGAATTCTGAAGAGATCCGGGCCTAGCGGGGCCGGGCCGGTGGTTTCTGCGGAGAAGGTTTGGCCTCGGCGGCTGCGTTGTTTTCTGCGGCGGAAGCCTCGCGCCATTTCCATGCGGTGAGCTGGAAGGGATCCGGCCGGCGCCATGGCTGCCACCAGACGGTGGCATCGGCTTCGCGTTCCGTGCCGTTGCTGCGGACGCGGAGGTGGAGCTGGTAATTGATGCCGGCGACGACCTGCGCGCGGGCGGCGACGATGGATTTGAGCCGGATTTCCGGGGCTTTGTCTGTGCCGTCCGGTTTCGCTGCGGCGGCGGCTTTCACGGCGAAGGCGGCGGCTGCTTTTACTTCGCTGCTCTTCGGGTCGGCATCGGAGAAGCCCCCCGGGAGGGGAGGCGCGGCGACTGCGCAGACGGCGACGGCGACGGCGACGGCGAGAAGCAGCGGTTTCATGGCGGGGCTGTCAGAGAAGTTCGGGTGATTCCATGAGCTGGGCGACGCGGTGGAGGAGTCGGCCCGCGCCACCGCCATCGAGGACGCGGTGATCGAAGCTGAGGGTGAGTTCGGCTCTGGTGTGCGGGAGGAACGACTGGCTGTGATCGTCCCAGACTGGCTGGCGGACACCGGCTCCGAGGCCGAGGACGAGATTCTGTTCCGGGAGAGGAATGGGAGTGGCCCAGAGGATCCCGAAGGTGCCGAAATTGGTGATGGTGGCGATGCCGAGACCGCGGGCTTCCGGTGGGAGGCGGCGGTCGCGGGCTGCGGCGACGAGCTGGCCGTAGGAAGCGGCCAGTTCCGAGAGCGACTTCCGGTCGACGTCGCGGATGATGGGGACGAGGACACCGTCGGGCACTTCCACGGCGAAGCCGAGGTCGATGGCTTTGGGGTGAACGATGCGTTTGCCCACGAGGCGTCCGGCGGCTGCGGTATTCTCCGCGAGGGCGAGCGAGAGGGCGCGCATGGCGTAGAGGGCGGGGCCGGGCTTGGCTTCCGGCTGACGCCGGCGGTGTTCGAGGAGAGGATCGAGGGTCACGGCGATGCCGACCGTGGCGAGGGGTCGGGCCCATGATCGGCGCATGGAATCCGCCACGGCGATGCGCATCGGGCTGGCGGGCGTCATGCGGTGTTCCTCGAGCTGCTGCATGAAGGCTTCGAAGTCCTCGACGGTGACGCGTCCGCCTGCGCCGCTGCCGGCTACCGAGGCGAGGTCGGCGGCATTGATGCCGAGTTCCTGCATGCGGCCGCGGAGGCGGGGCGAAATATAGGTGGCTCCCGAGGCATTGGCCGGGACGGGGAGACCCGAGAGGGTGGGCTGGACTTCCTGCGGTCGGCCCTCGTGGATTTCCGCGGACTGATCCGTCTGGAAGTGGAGATTGGCGGGCGCGTCCGGGGATGCGCTGCCGGGTTCTGGCGTCAGGGGGGCGAGGCCGGCGCGGGCCGCTTCTTCCTCGGTGACTTCGAGCGATCCGATGATGGCTCCGACCGGGTAGCTGACTCCGACGGTTCCGAGGATTTCGGCGACGGTGCCGCTGCACGGGATGGTGACGCTCATGGTGGCCTTCTGGGTTTCGACCTCCATGATTTCCTGATCGGCGTGGACGGTGGCTCCGGCTGTGATGCCGATGCGGACGATGGTGGCCTCGGCGATGGATTCGCCCAGCTGCGGCATGAGGATGGGAATGCGCATGGGGGGTGGCGTGGGCGGGAAATCAGAGAGCGAGGAGATCGCGCAGGGCTGCCGCGATGGTCGCGGCGGTGGGCCGGTGATGGGCCCAGAGGTTGGGGTGATAGGGAATGGGTGTGTCGCGGGAATTGAGGCGCTGGGGGGGCGCGTCGAGCAGGTGGAATCCGTCGGCGACGACCCGGCTGATGACTTCAGCGGCGACGCCGCCCCATGGGAAGCTTTCGGCTACGGCGAGGAGGCGACCGGTGCGGGCGACCGATGCGAGTACGGTATCGGTGTCGAGGGGTTTGACGCTGCGGAGGTCGACGATTTCGATTTCCCAGCCATCGCGGAGGAGGTCATCTGCGGCGCGCAGGGATTCGTGGAGCATGGCGCTGCAGGTGACCACGGTGGCGTGCCGGCCGCTGCGGGCGATGCGGGCTTTGCCGATGGGCAGGCTTTCCGCGGGGAGAGCGTCTGCCTTGAGGTGGTAGTACAGAAATTTGTGTTCGCAGAAGATGACCGGGTCGTCGAGCGCGACCGCGTCGAGGAGCATCGAATAGGCATCGCCGACGGTAGCGGGGGTGAGGACGATGAGTCCTGGGTAGTGGGCGTAGAGGCTTTCCATGCTCTGGCTGTGGAACGGTCCGCTGCCGGGAGTTCCTCCGCTGGGCAGGCGGATCACGAGCGGGCAGGGTGTGCCGGTGCGCCAGAAGTGAGTGGCGGCCTGATTGATGATCTGATTGAAGCCGATGCTGGAGAAGTCGGCGAACTGCATTTCGACGATGGGGCGCATGCCGCTGATGGCGGCCCCGACGGCCATGCCGACCATGGCGTCTTCGCTGATGGGGCTGTCGAGCACGCGTCCGGGGAAGTCGCGGGCGAGGTTTTTCGTGGCTTTGAAGGCACCTCCGAAGGCGGCGATATCCTGGCCGTACAGGAAGACGGCAGGGTTTTCGCGGAGGGCCCGCGCCTGGGCCTCCCGGATGGCTTCGAGGTAGGAAATGCTCACGGTTTGAGCCATCGGTCCGCGGAGGGGGGGGCTTCAAGCCGGAAAAGCGGCTCAGCTGAGCGAAACGGGATCGACATCGACGATGACGGATACGTCCTGGGGGATGGAGGTGGCCTTGAGGATGGGCTGGAGATACTGGGTGATGGTGCTGGTGCGCGGGGCGCGCAGGAGGATCTGGAAGCGGTAGTGGTCGTGGGATTTCTCGAGCGGGCTGGGAGCCGGGTCGCTGATGGTGAGGGTGGGCGGAGGGGATTCGGCGAGGCGGCGGTGAATGGTTTCGAGGGTGAACTCGGCGAGCCTCTGGTTGGGGGACTTGCAGGTGAGGAGGGTGGCGTGTGTGAAGGGAGGGTAGTGGAAGACCTTGCGCATTTCGAGTTCCTGCTCGCTGAAGCCTGGGAAGTCGTGATGGCGGGCGTGCTGGATGGCGGGGAGGTGGGGACTGTAGGTCTGGACGATGACTTCGCCGCGGAGGGATCCGCGTCCGGCGCGTCCGGCGACCTGGGTGAGGAGGGCGAAGGTGCGTTCCGATGCGCGGAAGTCGGGGGTATGGAGCGTGAGGTCGGCATTGAGGACACCGACGAGCGTGACATTGGGAAAGTGGAGGCCTTTGGCGATCATCTGGGTGCCTACGAGGATGTCGATCTGGCCGGTTTTGAACTGGAGCAGGGTATCGCGGAGGGTGTGCTTCTGCTGCATGGCGTCCGTATCGACGCGGGCGGTGCGGGCTTTGGGGAAGAGGGAAGCGAGGGTGTGGTGGACGCGTTCCGTGCCGTATCCTGCGAAGAGGATGCCGGGGTCAGCGCATTCCGGGCATTTGCGCGGCGGGAGTTTCTGGAAGCCGCAGACGTGGCAGATGAGGCGTTCGCTTTCCTGATGGAGCGTCATGGGAACCGAGCAGTGGGTGCAGCGGACGACGTGGCCGCAGGCGAGGCACTGGACGCTGGCGGCAAAGCCCCTGCGGTTGATGAAGAGGATGGATTGTTCGGCGCGCTGGAGGCGCTGGTCGAGGGCGATGCGGAGACGTTCACTGATGATGGGTGGGGCCCCTTTGGCGGCCCGGCGCTTTTCGTGCCGCATGTCGATGATGCGGACGAGCGGGAGGCCGGCGCTGTCGGCCCGTTCCGTCATGCTGAGAAGCTGGTATTTGCCGCGGAGGGCATTGTGCCATGATTCGAGCGATGGGGTTGCGGAGCCGAGGACGATGGCGCAGGGCGTCTGGGCGGCGCGCACGACGGCGGTGTCGCGGGCCTGGTAGCGCGGGGGGCTTTCCTGCTTGTAGGAATTCTCGTGTTCCTCGTCGACGATGATGAGGCCGGTGTCGGTGAGGGGAGCGAAGACGGCGCTGCGGGCACCGATGACGATGCGGGCGCGGCCTTTCTGGATCTTCTGCCATTCGTCGAAGCGTTCTCCCTGACTGAGGTGACTGTGAAGGACCGCGATCTGGCTGGTGGCCGAGGCGAAGCGGGATTTGAAGCGTTCGACGGTCTGGGGGGTCAGGGAGATTTCCGGAACGAGAATGAGGACCGAGCGTCCCTCATCGAGAACGGCCTGGGCGGCTTGGAGGTAGACTTCGGTTTTGCCGCTGCCGGTGACGCCGTGGAGGAGGAGGGGCTTGGCTTTCGCGGGGTTGGCGGTGGCTGCGAGAATGGCGGTGAGGGCTGCCTGCTGGGCCTCGTTGAGCGGGAGCGGTTCCGTGGCGATGAAGGTATCGTTTCCGTGGGGGTCGCGGCTGACTTCCTCGTCGAGCAGCGAGATCCATCCGGATTCCGCGAGCGATTTGAGGGAGGCGGCGGGGAAGCTGGCTGCGGGCAGCGGGTCTGCGGCTGCGGCGAGGGCTGTGAGGATTTCCGCCTGGCGGGGGGCGCGGCGCTGGAGATTGGCGAGTGCGGTGGCGTCGGGGCTGCGGACAAGCTGGGCCACGCGGCGGGTTTTAGCCTGGTGGCGGTCGCCCCGGACCGAGGTGGGCAGCATGGCGCGGACCACGGTTTCGAGGGGGGCGCAGTAGTACTCCGACACCCAGTGGGCGAGCCGCAGCAGGGACGGCGGCAGGACCGGGCGTTCCTCGATGGTGGAGAGCAGCGGCTTCAGTTTCCGCCCGGGCTCGGGGGCGGATGGGTGGATGGCGAGAACGGTGCCGGGCTGACGGCGCTGCTGCAGCGGGCAGACCACGCGGCTGCCCGGGGAGACCGAGCTGCGGAAGCTTTCCGGAATGAGGTAATCGAACTGGAGGTCACCGGGGCCGTCGAGCAGGACCGTGGCCACGGGACCGGAGCCGGCGGAGTCGTCCGGGGCCGGTTCGGGTGGAGGGAGCAGAAAGTCGTGGCTGGCCGGGGGCATCCGTGGGGGTTCACGATAGGCGGTTGGCCGGGAAGTCCAGGCCGCTTGCCGGAAGGCGCGAGAATGCAACAAAATCGGCACAGGAAGAATGGCGACAGCGGCGGTCTCCGGGCGCATGATCACCTTGTCGCTGGTGCTTCAGCACTGGCGGCACGGGATCCTCTGAAACGCAATCAGAGGGTGCTGCGCAAACAACAAAAAAGGGGAGAAGGGCGGTGCCGTGAGGTGCCGCCCTTCGATTTTTTTGGGGATAGGAGCCTTTTGAGGAGATGGGCGCAGCTGCGGAGGCGTGGTTTGCAGTGTCTGGAAGATGGGCAGCGCGGTCGAAAGTTCAGCCCAGCCCGAGGATGGAGCGGGCGAGGTTGAGGTAGATGAGGAGACCGGTGGCGTCGACGATGGTGGTGATGGCTGGGCTGGCGATGACGGCGGGGTCGAGCCGCAGGGCTTTGGCACCCATGGGGAGGATGGCACCGATGAGGGTGGAGGCGGAGATCTGGATGAGGAGGGCGAGACCGACCGTGGCGGCGAATTTTCCGAGAGAATCCTCGGCGATGTTCATGAAGGACGGGCGAAGCCAGTAGATCTGGGCGACCATGCAGAGGGAGAGGATGGTGCCGATGATGAGGCCGACGCGAAGTTCCTTCCATGCGACGCGGAGGACTTCGCCGGGAGTCAGCTCGCCGAGGGACATGGCGCGGATGACCATGGTGGCGGCCTGTCCGCCGGTGTTCCCGCCGGCCGCCACGATCATGGGCATGTAGATGGTGAGGGCGAAGACGGTGCTCAGCTGATTCTGATAGGAATGGATGACGCTGCCCGAGACGAGGCCGAGGAATGCGAGGGAAACGATCCAGCCGAAGCGGCGCTGCACCTGACGGAGGACCGGGGTATTCAGATAGACCTCTTCGGCGGCATCGCCGGTGATCCCCGACTGGCGTTCAAGGTCTTCGGTGCTTTCTTCCTCCTGAATCTCGAGGGCGTCGTCGTGCGTGATGACGCCGAGAATGCGTCCGTCGTCGTCGACCACCGGCAGGGCCAGCATGTCGTATTTGACCATGACGCGGAGGGCTTTTTCCTGGTCGGCGGTGGCGAGCACGGCACGGGTGTCGCCGTCGTTGAGATCGGCGATGAGGGTGTCGGGGTCGGCGAAGGTCAGGTCGCGGAGCCGGACTTTTCCGAGGATGAGGCCATCGTGGTCCGTGACGTAGATCCGGGCGAGCATTTCGGCTTCGTCCTGGATGTTGCGGAGGGTGGCGATGGCCTTGCGGACGGTGAAGGATTCCTCGACCGTGGCAAAGGCCGTGGTCATGCGGCCGCCCGCGGTGTCTTCCGGGAACTTGAGGAGTTCGCGGGCTGCCTTGCGGCGGTTTTCGGAGAGCAGGTGGAAGGCGTGGCCGCGGAAAGGGCCGGGCATTTCCTGGAGCAGGTCGACGAGGACGTCGTCCGAGAGGTCGTCGAGGGTGAGGGTCAGTTCCCGGTCTGGCATGGCTGCGAGGATGGCGACGGCGTCTGAGCCTGGCAGTTGGGGCAGGAAAGCGGGGATGATGTCGGCGGGGAGCTGGCTGACGAGCTGGGGGCGGAGGTCTTCCGGGAGGGATTCGTAGGCGGAGGCGAGGTCGGCGGGGTGGGTGTCCTCGAGGAGAGTGGGCAGCAGGTCCCAGTGGCCGCCGGTGATGGCTTCGGTGAGGCGGCTGGCGGCCTCGCTTTCTCCGGTCTCCTCGTCATCCATGGGGCCGGATAGACGGCGCGGCAGACGGGTGCAAGTTGGAAACCCGGAAGAGCCTTTCAGGGATGCTGAAATCAGTTCTGCGGGCCGTGTCGGTACTGCTGCCAGCCTTTGTGGATGTAGACCATGCCCGAAGCGAAGGTGATGGCCGCGGCAGGCACCATGATGGCCCACCATGGGGGCCATGGGAGCTGGAGCATGACCCAGCCGAGGGCGAGGAGCTGCAGGACGGTGGCCAGTTTTCCGGTCCAGTGGGGCACGATCTGAACGCGGCCGTGACGCCGGGCGATGGCCCATGCGGCGAGGGAAGAGAGGACATCGCGGAGGATGACGACGGTGGCGAACCACCATGGGATCCAGTGCCGGGCAGACCATGGGTGGAGGTTGAGGACGATGAGGGCCGTCAGCATGAGGCATTTGTCCGCGAGGGGGTCGAGGATCCGGCCGAGCCGGGAATGCTGCTGGAAGCGGCGGGCGATCCAGCCGTCGAGGGCATCGCTCAGTCCGGCGGCGAGGAAGACCCCCATGGCGGCGAGGCGGTGGGATTCATCAGGCGACCCTGCTGCGACCGAATGGCCGTAGGAAACCGCGAGCCACGCGTAGAGCGGGATCATGAAGATGCGGAAGACCGTGATTCTGGTGGCGAGGGTCATGAGGCTGCGGGACTTTCCATGGTGGAACCGGGGATGGGTGTTGTCAGGGGCGAAAGCGTGCGGGGAAGAGCTGCAAGCTGAGGCTTGCAGGTGCCGCGGGAAGGGCCATGGTCGGGCCCAAAGAACCATACGCTGCCATGTCCCGAACGTCCCTTGATTCCGCCGAAGTGAAAACCATGCTGCTCGCCGTTGCTGATGCGGTCATTGCGGCCGAGCCGGCTCTGAGCGAAGCCGACCGCAATCTTGGCGACGGGGATCATGGGCTGGGAATGCAGCGCGGATTTCAGGCGGTGCAGGCGAAGCTGGCATCCATGGATGCAGCTGAGGGGATCGATAAGCTTCTCAGTGGCACGGGGATGGCCATGATGTCGTCGATGGGAGGGGCGAGTGGAGCGATTTTCGGGACCTTGTTCCGGGACGGGGGCAAGGCGCTGGCTGGGCGGACGGAATTCGATGGTGCGGCGCTGGCGGCGTTTCTGCGGGCGGCGTGTGATGGCGTGATGGCGCGGGGCAAGGCGAAGCCGGGGGACAAGACCATGGTGGATGCGCTGCATCCGGCAGCCGGGAAGGCGGAAGAAGTGGCGGGGCTCGGCATCGGCGAAGCGCTCGCGGCGGTGGCTGGTGCGGCGGAAGCGGGTCGTGATCTGAGCAGCGGCATGGTGGCGACGCTGGGCCGGGCGCGCACGCTGGGCGAGGCTTCCGTTGGCCATCCGGATGCGGGGGCCTGTTCGGTGGCGGTGATTTTCCGTGCCATGAGTGACTTTGCGGCATCGTGAGGCCTTGCGTGGCATTCATGAGATTGTCCGGGCAGTTGCTTCTGGCGGTGGCAGTCGCGGGACTGCCGGGGACTTTGCGGGCGGGTGACTGGCCGCAGTTTCTGGGTTTGGGCCGTGATGGGCGTGCGTCCGGGAACACACCGCTGATCAGGGCGTTTGCGGATGGGGAAGCGAAGATCCTGTGGCAGCGGAAGTGCGGATCCGGATTTGCCGGGCCGGTGATTTCCGGCGGGCGGCTGTATCTGTTTCACCGTGAGTCCGGGGAATCCGTGCTGGAGTCGATGGATCTCGGGACGGGCAAGCCGCGGTGGCGGCGGTCGTGGCCTTGTGCCTACCGGGATGATTTTGGATTCGATGACGGTCCGCGGTCGGCTCCGGCGGTTTCGGGCGGCCGGATTTTCTGTTATGGGGCGGATGGCTTGCTGACGGCGGTGGATGCGGAGGACGGGTCGGTGCGGTGGCAGCGGGACATGGCGAAGGAGGTGGGTTCGCCGAAGGGTTTTTTCGGGCGCAGCAGTGCCCCGCTGGTGATTGGCGGGGTGGTGGTGCTGAGTCCGGGCGGGGAGGGGGCGGCGGCGGCGGGATTTGCCGTGGAGACGGGAGAACTCAAGTGGAAGGCGCTTGGTGATGAGGCGGGTTATGCTTCGCCGGTGGGGGTGGACGTGGGCGGGGAGAAGCAGGTGGCCTTCTTCACTCGCGAGGGCGTGGCGCTGGTCGATCCGGAAACAGGCAAGGCGGGACCGCTGCAGCGTTTCCGTTCCGGGATGGAGGCATCGGTCAATGCGGCTAGTCCGGTGGTGACCGGGCCGGGGCGCTTCTTTACTTCCGCCTGTTACGGGACGGGGGCTGCGGTGTGGGAAGCCGGGGCGGGCGGACGGCTGCAGTCAGTGTGGCGGAAGGAAGACGTGCTGGACTGTCATTATGCGACGCCGGTGCTGTGCGGGGATGTGCTCATTGGGTTTCACGGGCGGCAGGAAGAAGGACAGGAACTGCGGGCGGTGACGGCGGCCGACGGGGTTGTGCGCTGGTCCGTGCCCATGGCACCGGGGCATGTGATGGCGGCCGGGGATCAGCTCATTATTCTGACGGAGAAGGGCGAGCTGGTGCTGGCCGGGGCCCGTGGTGACCGGGCTCCCGGACTGGTGGAGCGGGTCTCCATCCTGCGGGGAGGTCATCGGGCACCGCCGGCGCTGGCCGATGGCCTGCTGGTGGCGCGTGATGGCGGGCGGCTCGTGTGTGTCGACCTGCGGGCTGAATCAGGGCGGTGAGTTCTCCGGCTGCTGGTTCCGGCGTTCGTGTTCGTAGAGCCGGCTGTGCCGCACAAAGGTCTGGTAGGCGGTGCTCCATGCGATCCAGAGACCGGGGAAGCCATCGAGGAAGCCGCGGCGGAGGAAGTAGGCGCGGAAGAACCGCCATGCCGGTCTTGTGAGGGTGGCGGCGAGGGACCAGCGTTTCCCGGCGGCCAGCTGGCGCTGGAGGTATTCGTGGGAGAAGACATTGATCTTTTCCACATAGCGGGCCATTTCCGGGAAAGAGAAATGATGGAGGTCGCCCCGGCAGGACAGAATGGGTCCGGGGACTTCGAGGAAGTCGTGTTCCGGGCTGCCGGCCCAGTGTGCGCCTGCGTGTTTCACGAGACGGAGTTTGCGGTCCGGGTACCAGTCTCCGTGGGTGATCCAGCGGCCGAGGAACCAGACCTTGCGGGGGAAGCTCGCTCCGCTGAAGCGCCCGCAGCTGCCGTCCGCGAAGAAGCGCAGGATTTCCGCGCGCATGGCCGGGGAGACTTCCTCATCGGCGTCGAGCGCGAGAATCCATGGCTGGGAGCAAAGCTGGAGCACGGCATTCTTCTGGTCCCGGAAGCCCAGCCAGTCCTGATGGACCCAGCGGGCTCCGTGGCTGGTGGCGATGGCATGAGTGCCGTCGGTCGAGCCACTGTCCATGACGATGACTTCCGAGGCGAGGTCCGCGATGCTGGCGAGGCAGCGGTCGAGGTTGCGTTCTTCATTCCGGGTGATGACCGGGATGGAGAGCGGAAGTCGGTCGGCGGGCATGCGGGAGGGGATCGTGGAGATTGCATGGGCCCGATCCCTGCCGGGGGCAATGCTGATTTGGTGGAGGTCGGCAGTTGACAGAGTGGGAGCACCCTGACACTCTCCGCGCTTTGCAAGCCGACTGAACGAATGGCCATCCGTCTGGAAAAAGCTGTGATCCGCGGAGAAGTCTCGAATGAGATCCGCGGGCATGTCACGGGCCGCATCTGGCTTGCCGGTCGCGCCGAGCCATTGATTCTGAGGCTGCGTGGCAATTGTCTGCGGGATCTGGCGGGTTGTGTACTGACCTTTGAGAACCCTGCGCCGGAGGCGATGGAGGGAGTGGATCTGGTGCAGTCGCTGCAGGAAGGGGATATGGGCGACATGACTGCATCAAGGAAATCGCGTCTGCCTGCGGTGGGGGACGACCGGCTCGTCGAGTTGCTTGAGAAGGGGGAAACGGTGCCGGTGCGCCTCGCGAACCTGCTGTTTCTGGAATGGTTCAGCGGGACGAATGGCCGGGTCGTGATCGAGGCCTCCGATTTCCGGGTGGAGGTGAGCGAGCCTTTCTGGGTGATGGATGAGGAGCAGGGGATGGAACAGGTTGCGGAAAACCGGAAGACATTTCATCGCTATCTTGATGCGATCACGGGCATGGATGGGGGAGAGGATGACGAGGAAATCTTCGGAGAGGACGAGGATGAGGAGTCGGACGATGAAGCGTTTGGGAACGAGGCGTTTGGCGGGGTGACAGGGTCGTCCCGGCAGAGCGCGGCGCAGGCATTTGCCGAGGCCTTTGCGGACGAACTCGAAGCGGCTGACGATGATCTGCCGCTGGATGAATTTCAGTGGGAGCAGGAGCTGCGCGAAGTGGATCGTCGGGCCGAGGCGTATGCGGAAGCGTGCGACCGTTACCGGGACCATCCGCAGCGGGAGCGTCTCATAGCGGAGGCCATGCACTGGGAACTGGACGAGGTGGAGGAAATGGGTCGGCATCTCGCCGGGGTGGCGGATGACGTGGATCTTCCGGACCGCGGTCTCATGGTGCGGCGCTCCGAGGATGGGCAGGAAGATGAAATAGCGGTGCAGCATCCATTGAGCCGCCGTGCCGTGGCGTTTGCCCTGGGTCTGCAGCGCGATGCGGAGGCCTGCGGCATGCTGGGTGGGGAGACCGGTCGGGAGAGTCCGGTGGTGGGGGTGATTGTCAGTGTGATTGCGCTGGGCGGGAAGCTGGCGGCGGCCCTTGATCCCCTTGAGGAAGGATTTGCGCTCGATTCCGGATTTGTGATTGCGATGCTGAAGCGCGCGCAGATTCCGCTCAATGAAGCGCTGCATTCACTGGGTGCCGTGGAGACGCGGCGTCTCAAGGCGGATGCGAAGGGGTGGATCCGGAGTTCGCGGGAGGAACTCTTTGCGATCCGCGGCGAGATCCTTGATCTGATGAAGCGGATGAGGACCGAGGGGATCTGAGGAGTTCGTGTGCCCCGGAGTTGCCTGCGCGGGGCGGGTGGGTGGCCGGGATCCTTCTGACCGAAGTTCAGGCCGGGCTGCTGTTTCTGGGCAGCAGGGAGATGCGCTTGAGGCGTCCGCTGTCTTCCGGGGACCATGAGCGTACGCCGGGATCGTCGCGGAAAGCGTGGTGCACGAGGCGGCGCTGGTAGCTGTTCATGGGTTCCAGCTTCCGTGGTTGGCCGGTTGAGCGGACCTCGTCGGCGGTTTTCCGGATGTCTGCGAGGAATAGTTCGTCCTGCTGGCGGCGGTAGTGATTGATGTCGACGCGGATGCGCGGGGCGTCGGCGATTTTCTGCCGCAGGAGTTTATTGACGAGGTGCTGAAGGTCTTCGAGGCGGGAGCCCTGGCGTCCGATGAGGTTGTTGGCGAGCGCCTGATCTGCGACGGTGACCTGGAGGCCGGGAGACCCTTCCCCGGAGGGATCGGCTTCGAGGGAAACCTCGCACGGATGCCCGAGGTGGCGCAGCATGATTTCGAGGATTTCCCGGGCGGCATCGGAGGCATTCATGGCGGCGGATCTGGTCGGCTGCTTGGGAGTATAGCGGAAACCCGGGAGGCGTCTTCTAGTTTTTGCGCTGGCGGTCGCGGAAGGCGCTGCCGGAGGAGCCGCCGGTGCGCGGGGGCTGACTGCCTCCCTTGCGGGCATCCTGCTGCTGACGGGCGGCCATGGCCATTTCCATGAACGATGCTTTGCGGGGCTGGCGGACGAGCACGGGGTCCGGCTGGCGTTTCATGAGCCATGTCTGGAAGATGGAGATGACGTTCTGCACGGTCCAGTAGAGGGCGAGGGCGCTGGCGAAGTTGTAGCAGAAGAACATGAACATGAAGGGCATGATCTTGAAGATCTTCTGCTGCATCTGCATCTGCGGGTTGTCTGACATTCCGGGGGTGGGGGCCACCTTCATCTGGATGTACATGGACACCGTCATGAGGATGGGGAGCGGATTGATGGGGATGCCTGCGATGGTGGCGATGGTATCCGGCATGGAGAGGTCCTTGACCCAGAGGAAGGAATGGCCGCGCATTTCCACCGCGCTCTTCATCATGTTGTAGTAGCCGAGGAAGATGGGGAACTGGAAGAGGAGGGGGAGGCATCCACCGAGCGGGTTGATGCGGTATTCCGAGTACAGTTTCATGACCTCGGCATTCATGCGCTGGGGGTCGGCTTTGTACTTCTCGCGGATTTCGGTCATCTGGGGGGCGAGGAGGCTCATGCGCTTCATGGCGCGGGTGGCCTTGATATGGAGGGGCCAGATGATGATGCGGACGCAGAGGGTGAGCAGCATGATGGCGATGCCGTAGTTGCTGACCCATTTGTGGAAGGTGTTGAGGGCTCCGAGGAAGAGCCGGCTGAGGACGCGGAACCAACCGTAGTGCATGACCTGGTTGCGGTCGCCGCCCAGTTTGTTGAGCGCGGTTCCGGAGCGTGGTCCGGTGTAGATTTCGCCGTCCCATGAGAAGGAAGCGCCCTGGGAGGGGAGGCTGACGGTGCCGATGCCGAGGGCGGCTCCTACGCCCCATGCCTTGACGGGTTCGCGTCCGGGGTCGTTGAAGTCGGATTTGTGACGCGACGCCCAGAGGGCGGTTTCGCCTTCAGTTGGTTTGGCGGGGCTGACGAGGATGGCGTAGTACTGGTTGTTGACGCCGCCGTAGACGGGATTGCTGAGGGTATTGGTGATGACGCTTCGTTCGGGGCGGCGCTGGGCGAGTCCGAGGAAGCTGGCGCTTTCGAATTCGGTCGCGGGCTGTTCGACGGCGTCGCCGTCGGCGTACCATGTGGCCGCGGGCATGATCCAGTCGTTGCTGTGGAGCTTTCCGAGCATGCCTGCGAAGACCGCGTAGGGAACGGGAGGCGTGGCGGTGCCGCCCGTATTCGTGAAGGAGATTCTGAGGTTCCAGAGGTATCCGAGGCCCTTTGCGGTATCGGCTTTATCCGAGAGCGACCATTCCTTGGTGATGCGGAGGCCATTCTGTTCTGCGCGGAAGGTGATGGAGCGATCCGTCCGGGAATCGACGGTGTAGGTGGCGGTTTCGAGCTGACCGGGCTGGGTGGCGAGGGCTCCGATGGCTCCGGGGGAGCCGTGATCGTTGAGGATCTGTTCGGTTTCGCCTGCGTACGGTCCCCTGAGGATGCGCACGGTGCGGATGCCGCCGCCTTTGGTGGTGAAGGTGTAGACGGCCGAGGGGGTCGTGATGTCGGTGGTTTCCTCGGCAGGTGCTGGGGTTCCGGGGGCGTCGGCGGGCGGGTTGGCTGCGGGACTGGCCGCAGGGGCTTCCGGGCTGCCGGGAGCTGGGCTGGTGGTGGCCTGCGGGGTGGTGGTGACCTCGGTTTTGGGGCGGGCCGGTGGGGGCTGCTGGGTGAACAGGACGTAGGACAGCCCGAGGCTGCATAGGATCACCATGATCCACTCAGTGCGGTTCAATTTCATAGGGAGGAAAGGGGGCGGCGTTCAGCGGGAACGGCGTGCCGGGGGCTCGGGGACGGGGTCATATCCGCAGCCGCCCCAGGGATGGCAACGGCAGATGCGGCGAATTCCGAGCCATGAGCCGCGGAGGGCGCCGTGGAGCTGGATGGCATCGAAGCAGTACTGGGAGCAGGTTGGGAAGAAGCGGCAGCCGGCGGTGGGGCCTGCGAGCCGGTGCAGGGCGGGAGAAAGAGCCTTCTGGTAGAAGCGGATACCGGCCAGCAGGATGGGTTTCATGCGGGCGGGGAGGGGATCAGTCCGGCGCGCCGTGCGGTCTGCTGCCAGTCTGCGGCGAGCAGGGCGAAGGGGATGGTGGCGGCGGAGGGTCTTGGGATGGTGACGACGAGGCAGGGTCTGGGGATGGCCGGGAGGGCCAGCGCGAGGATGGCCTGGAGGCGTCGGCGGACGAGGTTGCGGGTGACTGCGTTGCCGACCTTGCGGGTGACGGCGAAGCCGGCCCGGGGCGGCCCTGTCTCGAGGGGGAGCAGACCGATGGTGAGGTAGCGGCCCTTCCAGGAGCGTCCCTTGGTGCGGACCGCGGCGAATTCGGCGGTGCGGCGGATGCGTTTGGGTCTGGGGAGGGCCATCGGCAAAGGAAAGCGCGCGGTGCACCATGGGGCACACCGCGCGCAGCGGAAAGGGAGTTCTCCGGGGGACTGGGCCTGGCGGCCTGCGGGCCGTGCCGGGAACGAGTCCTCAGGACTGGGTATGGCGGGCGAAGTGGATTTCGGCTCCTTTGGGCAGGAGACGCTTGCGGCCCTTCTGGCGGCGGCGGGCGAGGGCTTGGCGACCGCCTTTGGAGGCCATGCGGGCGCGGAAGCCGTGCTGCTGCTTACGGGTCCGCTTGGAGGGCTGGTATGTGCGTTTGGACATAGTCGTGGGAAGGGAAAGGGTGACTGGAAAGGCCCTGCGGGGACCGCATTCCATGGAGGAAAGCGGGCCGGCAGGGGGTTGGCAGCTTATTTCGCTACTTTCCGCTGTCAACGGACATTGCGGGGTCCGCGGAGGGTGCCCGGATCAGGGGGCGGGAAGCTTCGTGCCAGGTCCGGGCGTTTCGCTTACGAGGGTATCGTTTTTCCAGACTTTGTGCACCTGGAGGGATCCGTCCTTGTTCCAGTAGAAGTTATCGCCCTCGTGGCGGCCGTGGTCGTAGGACGTTTTCGTTTTCTGCTGCCCGTTTTCGTACCATTCCTCGACGAGGCCGTGGTATTTGCCTTCGTGGATGCCGTAGCGGGCCTTGAGAGTACCCGACTTGTAGTGATCCGTGGTGGTGCCTGTGAAGGGTTGCCCGAGGTGGGTGAAGCGGTCGTTTTCCCAGCCGAGGGAGCGGAAGGGGACTGGTGGGGGGGCGACCGTGGGGGCCACGGTCGGGGGAGGGGGCGAGCAGGAGGCGAGCAAGGCAGCTGCCGC
>Ga0315907_10001789_pt1 | contig 28478 bp, 41 predicted proteins | sample LakEriMetagenome_3_FD_203525 | JGI IMG/M metagenome (GOLD analysis project Ga0315907, IMG submission 203525) | Freshwater fungal communities from buoy surface, Lake Erie, Ohio, United States - Buoy 12 MA123 | ecosystem: Environmental > Aquatic > Freshwater > Lake > Lake biofilm | place: USA...
GTAATAGGCATTGCTACTCCAACACCAACAGTCATTGCATAACCGTTTGTATCACGTGCGTTGTTCAAGTATGCAACACCAAGTTTCGGTGTAACAGTAACTGTTGAAATTTTTGCAACATCGTATCCAGCAACTAGACTGTAACGATCTTGTACTTGATCTTTGTAAGGACCATCTGTTGGGATGGTGATCGGGGTGCCGCCATTACTGCGAGCAAATCCCGCAGTAATGCCTACTTTTCCAAATTTTTCACCAACAGTGATGCCGTACTCTGTACGATCTGTTCCGTTGCTCCATTGCATAGGACCGATAATAGGTTCATGCGAACGGGAGGCAGAGTTTTTAGCATAGTTAGTACCAACAGTTAAGCCAACTTCTAAAGCCGATGCACTTGCCGCTGACAAAGCAATTGCAGTCGCAATTAAGATTTTTTTCATTTTGATTTCCTTTAAAACAATGACTTATTTGTCATTAAGCTAGTATATAGTGTTACTACTGACTAGGTCAAATATTTTGACTCCAAAAACAAATAGATTTTGAAGTAATCTATTTAGTTAATTTTTAAGTTAAGTCTATTCAATATAAATATATTTGAGACTTCTTAAAGCAATTCTTTCGCTGTTAAGCCTTATATGCCAATATTATATTGGGAGTAAGTTGATCTAAGTAGTTTCCAGATAAAATCATTTATAAGGAAACTATCATGAGAAAAATTATTCTCGCAAGCGCCATTGGCGTCTTAACACTAACCGGCTGTGCTACCAGCACCAGTGATTACGAACGATATACCCAAGCCCAAGAAGCCATTGCAATTGCACGATCACAGGCAGAAATTGCAAGATATAAAGCACTAGAAGCCATCGCCCTTAAAGGCGACAGCGGCGCCGGAGTTGCAGCCGCAATGGGTATTGCAATGGGCGGCGGTCAAAACACTGCTCCGCGTGACAGCCCAATATCACAGCCTAGATCTACTACTGATAAATTGTTACCATGGGCATCATTATTGGTACCCAGTTTGACACAGTTCTACAGCATCCAGAAAAATGCTGAGATTTCTATTACCAACAGCAATAACTCACTAGAATCTCAAAAGTCTAACAACGGTATGATTGTTGATTTAGTACAAGGTCGAATTCCGCCAGTTATTGGCACCGAGGATGACGTGTTATTATATCCAAGATAAAAAGAAAGGCCCCGAAGGGCCTTTCTGCTATTTTTGGTGACAAGGTATAACTACCTCGCAAGTGCTGTTTCTTAGGCAGCGATTTCGAAACGCTCAGCGTTTGCAGCGTTAGCTACAGAAGCTGGAACTTCGAAAAACTTGAATGTATTTGCGTTTGCATTTACGAGTTTTGCTTGATTAACGGTCATCGCCTACCGAGTTGCCGTCTTCAATATCTAACCCCGTCGAAACCATGGCAGGCCCATCATAATAAGTCTAGCATGTCTTTTGGAATAATTGTTAATACAAATGTAGTTGACACAATCTACATTAATAAACTTCCAAAGTGAATATGATTCGTCCATGTTAATTCCTATTATGGTGGACCTGGCGGGAATTGAACCCGCGTCCGAGATTCCTTCTATCCAAAGGAATTACAACTATAACTGCTATTATACAGTCATGTGTATTTATAGTCAACGTGCGTGTTACCAAAATAATAAATACACATATGATACATTTAGATTTTGATTGGGACGTTAGCAGTGATGGTATTGTACTAGATCCTGCACTTGATATAGATAAATTAGGCTGGCACGGCGGCGACTATTTTAAATTAGTCAACATAAACGGTCAAGCACAGTTAGTTAAAGTTGATGCTGTTGAAATGTTCTTTCAAGGACGAGCAGTTAACAAGGAGCGATAATGGATTTTTTAAAACTAGTAGCAGAACTAGGTTTTCCTATAGCTGGAGCGATGGCAGCAGGCTATTTTGTGTTTTTAACATTGAAGTTTATTTTAGCTGGCGTAACATCTAGCGTCAACGGAATGGGCGGAATTATTAAAGGTTTAGACAGTAGGGTTGATACTATGACCAATCAACTACAGCGAATTGACGTTAAAGTAAGTCATGCTCTAGGACTGCAACCCGATTACGATCGTATTGCTAGAGCAGAGCAAGCAGATCAAAGGAAAGACTAAAATGGATCCGGTAGAGTTAGTAAACAAATATGGATTTCCTATTGTTGCCGCTGGCGGCATGGGCTATTTCATTTACTATGTGTGGACATGGGTAACCACAGAAATCAAACCTGTTATAGGACAAGCCAATGGAACTCTTATTGCTCTTATTGATCGTATTCGTATGCTTGATAACGATCTTATAAGGTTAAATCAAAAAGTTGAAACCGTTATGGAACTACGTGGCAAGACCATTGAAAAAGAGCGTATTGCTGCTGATGCATCTATTAACAAAGAACCTGACCCAGTTAAAGAACCATCTCCGACAGTCCATAGAAAATTTACACCTAAAGAAATTAATGATTCAGCTGGAGACGATTAAGATTTAACAAAAGACGCTGCTTCTGATATTCTAGTTCTAGTGTCTTTGCTACCTAACAATATTACTATTCGTCGTCCTATTGCTGTATCTAGCATCATTACAATACATCCTCCACTGGCTCTTATATAGCCAGTCTTACTAACAATAAAGTTATATTGATCAACTAACGGGTTAGTATTGTTAAAAGAAAAAAGATTTTTCTTTGACTTTATTTTTCCATGCCTTGTTTTACTGTCTTCAACAATTTCTGGATATTGACTAGAAGCTTGAACAAGTTTAATCAACTCTTCGGCTGTACTAACATTCATAACACTAAGACCAGTAGGTTCAATGAACTTAGTGTTATGCATATCTAGTTCAGCTGCTTTTTTGTTCATTGCTGCTATACATTTTCTAGTTCCTCCAGGATAATGCTCACACAGTCTTTGAGCTGCATTATTGTCTGATTTTATAATAGCTAACTGTAACAGCTCTCTTCTAGTATAAGGCTTGAGGTATTCGTCTAAGTCTTGTTTGGCATCTAGTACAACCATTGCAGTCATCAATTTGCTAATACTAGCAATTGATCTCAGTTCAGTGCTATTTTCACTAGTTAGAATCTTACCATGTTCGTCAGCAACAATCCAACTTTTTGCCGTAAGATTTTGAGCATAACTTATTGATGCCAAAGAAAGTACAAATGATATTAAAATCTTTTTCATCATACAATATAACAGGTTAATTTTGAAGTAGCAAGCATTTTGATTACTTACTAGTTGCTCGGTAAGTACCGTCCCAATCTGTAGGTAGATCCCTTGTACGCATTTCGGCAATACGCTCTTGCCATAACTTGTAGTAGTCATCCATCTTGCCGTCAAACTCACCTGTAAGTTCCTGGCACAGGGCAATGGCTTTGTCCCATTGCTGTTCACGATAATACTGCAACATCAGTTCATGATGCTCACGGGCACTAATCCAATCTGCTGCCACTGTAACATCTGGATTGTAAAACACTGTGAATATGTTAACACCGATGGTCTTACCTTTAACAGCAATGCAGTCTAACGGAATTGTAAAGTAGTTGTCACCTACACGAGCTTGTGTAAACTCACTGATGATAATTAGCACACCGTAGTTCTTAGTTTGTCCTTCTAGACGTGCTGTTAAACTAACTGAGTCACCTAAGACGTCATAGCCAAAACGGTCCTTACTACCAATGTTACCAATCAGTGTAGGACCTGTGTTGATACCCAATCCGCAACCTACTAATGGCTTGCCTTCTTTGGTAAGCTCAATGTTAAACAGTTCAACAGCGTGTAACATTTCAAGACCTGTGCGTACACCTGCAAGTACATGATCTGGATCTTGTTCTTCTTGAATAGGAGCACCGTGTACGTGTAGACTTGCATCGCCGATGAATTTGATCAAACATCCATTGTTACGTAGTATAGGTTCTGCAATGGCAGTCATGTAACGATTCATAGTATGTGTAAATGCCACAACGTCATCACCGTAAGTTTCACCGAGTCCAGTAAAGTTACGCATGTCGCTCATGATAACTGTTAGGTCTTTCTTTTCGCCACCGAGTTTGATAAAACTTGGATCTTTCTGTAAGCGTTCTACGATAATAGGATTAACATAACCGCCAAATTGTTTCTTGATCTGTTGCTTCTGTAAGAACTCACTTACAAACTTGATGCCATAGGCATGCAAAGCGACCAAAGTTGTGCCAACTGCAAAGGCAGTAGCATCGAATAAGAATAGAAGATTACTGTAAGCAAGAATACTGCCAGCAATACCCCCACCGACCAATACAACCACTGCGGCAAGTCCAACATATGTCCACCTTGTTAAAAATAATAATAGTAAGCCTGCTATCACAATGGCTATTACTTCGGCAGTATCTGCGTAGCCAGGACGTTGGATAGTTGTGCCCGTCATCATTGTGCCCAATGCTGCTGCCTGTAGGTCTTGCGGCCATACTTCTCCCTTGCTGGTTGCCACTGGCTGTACTAATCCTGCTGCACTTAATCCTACAATAACAATTTCACCGTTGAAGCTTGCGGGCATTTTAGCAAGGCTGTGTTGTTTAGGAGTTGCTGACCAATCAATCCATACACGACTGATATCATCCGTTGCAATCTTACCAAACTTAGGAACTCTAAGTGCTTCTACACCCATCTCACCGATCTTAATTTGGAAGTTTTTATCACCAGCTGCTACACGAAGTGTTTCCAGTGCTAAACTGGGATACAAATGTTCTTGACTGTAAATTACTAATGGAGTACGACGAACTACACCGTCTACTTCAGGAAATGTGTTGACCATACCAACACCTGCTGCTCGTTCACCTAACATATCAATGTTGCTTAATATGCCTGGATACTCTACAACTAATCCTGCAGGGTCTTGTCCAATAACTGCTGCTGGCGATCCATGTGCTGTGTTCTTGTTTTGCATTGAACCCAAGTTAGGCAATATCACAGCATGTTTTTCTAATGTAGCTGCAAGTACAGGATCTTTTCCAAAACGATCTTTTTCAGCAAGTAATATGTTGAATACAACTAATCCTGCTTCACGCTTGTACAAGTCTCGAATGATTTCAGCATAGATATCGCGACTGAATGGAAACTGTCCATACTTGTCCAATGCTGCTTCATCGATATTAACTGTGTGTACAGGAATATCTTTTGCAGGTTGACTTGTGACCAGTTGATCAAAGTAGCGTAGTCTTACGCTTTCTACAAATGCAGGATCTGCAAATCTGATGCCTACAATTATGGCTAATGTTATTAGTGCTGTCCAAGGACTTAATAGTATTTTTTTCATACTATTATTTAACCTTATTGCCCTTATGGGCCTCCACCCTGTGTGACGCTAACTGAGCATCCTGATAGCGTAGCGCATTGCTGTGTAATATTGATGTTTTGTGCTGTAGCACCTTGTTGTACAAGGTTAACTGTGCTGGCGCCGCCTGCATTAGTTAGGTTAATAGTAGCTTTATGGCTACCTGAGTCCTTTTGGTTAGCAGTAACGTTATGCCCGTAACCAGTTAAACTTAAATCAAAGTAGTTTATACCGCCCTGCTGTGTAACATTAAACACATTGTAGTTGCCGTTAACTATGCCAAAGAACGTTTTTTCACTGTTATTTGACTGTGTTAATGTGCCTTGATTGTTGTTGCCCGTTACATCAACATAGGCAAAGTGTCCTGATGTTGCACCTCCAGTATTGCTCTGTTTTAAGCTTAATGTATTGGTGCTGCCATTTACATTTAATCCAATGTAGTGTCCGCCACTTTCACCACCGTCTTGTAAACCTGTTGTTGGATTACGTGCTTGCCATATGGTTACATTGTTAGTGTTGCCTACTATGTTGAACTCAATCAAGTTCTTACCTAAAGTATCACCTTGTTTGATGTTAACTATATTATTATCGCCATCTACGACAGCATAAGTTCCGCCACCAATGCCTGCAATCTTGTTATAGTTACCAGTTTGTTCAATAGTCACTGAGTTATTGCTGCTACCTATCTTTTGTTCAAGATGCAAGCTATTGCCTAATACTATGTTTGATACACGACTCTTTGCTGAGTTACGCTGTGCAGTTTGTGCTATTGATATGTCACTGGTTGAAGGCCAAGCAGGAGCAACATACACACCACCCCCCGCTTGTGTGCCTTGTGGATCATCTACATCGTAAAGCAATCTAATCTCAGCCACTTGGAACGCATCGCCGCCGTCTCTGGATCCGGTGAATTCTATTTTGTAATAACTAAAAGCAGTGACATTGTTTAAACTATAAACAGTGCTCTCTGCGTATCTGCCAGTAGGCAATGATATTGCTTGCTCTGATATCAGCACCCAGTCATATCCGTTGACACTGCCCCATACTCTAAATCCCGATGGATCGCGGTTAGATGCGTCATTGGCTGTGACAAACTGTATTTTCTGTACAGCCCTGGTTGGAGAATATGTCCCATCTGTTACAAATTGCACAACAGCCCAAGCACCCTGACTTCTGAGTCCAAACCATTTGCTGCCGTTGTTGCCGTCAAATGCTTCGTGTGCTTGTTCACTGCTAATAGGTTGAGTACCTGCTGTGTAACTACGCCATTCATAACTAGTGACTCGTGTAAAGTTTACTCCATAAGTGGGCGGAGGAGGTGAACTACTAGGAGTAGATGTAGCAGTCTGTCCTGAACTTAACGGGACTGTGGAATAAGATGCATTAGCATAAGTGTCGGCCTGTTGTATAGTTGGATTAAGTGTACCAGTCCACGACACTCCGCTGGTATTGCTCATACCCGAACTGCCGCTGAATAGTTGTCCTGTATTGTTGTCGTTGCCCACAAAGAAGAAATAATCTGGGCCCATATTAACAATTTTACCTGTGCCGATAGTTCCTGCTTGTGTGCCATTGCTATTGTAAACTTTACCTTCGTAAGGATAACTGCCATTACCAGTTGTTGCAAATTGAACATATTGACCTGCTTGCCAATTCCAAGTTCCAGCGGTCCAGGGTATTTTGTACATTGTTCCTGGATTCTTACTGTAGATTTGACAGGTTGTTGTATTCAAACAGGCACTGACATTCCATTGACTATCAGCGATTTGGTATTTCCCGAATTTTATATCTGTCAAGGCTCCAAACGCATTAGAGCACAACAATAACAGTGCAAGAAATATCTTTTTCATCTGTATGTCTGATTGATAACAATCAGTCCGTATGACTTAGTGCTTTGAGTATTAAAGTTGAAAGCATCAACAACTCGATCCTGTGTAACAATAACCAATGCTTTTGTATCCATAGGTAAACTAACATTGGCATAGTTATTACCATTACTACTTAAACTTTCATATTGCCATCCCACTTGCTGTGTTTCGCTTCGATCTTTCCAAATCTTTTTAACATTGGGATTTTCTGTGCCGACATCGCCCACTGCAACATCTAACTTTTTAGTATCAATTGCTTCTACCTTAGTAGTTGTTTCTCGCGATTGCTGAGAATTTTGACGTTGTCTATCATCGCCTTGCTTTGATGCTACATGTTGCTTTTCACCATCTTTAGCATCATCCTTGTCTTCTTTGTCGTCTTTTTTATCATCGCGCTTGGCGTCGCCAGTACGTTCAGCAGCAGCACGAGCAGCAGCTACAATACTAACACCTCCAGCAGTCTTGGGAGGAGTAATTAAAAGGTTAGTACCAATAGGGGCTCCACTTAGATTTACGGTGATAGGAGGCAATGGAGCAGCACCTGCAGTTTCTACAATAGTAGCCTGATAAGGGCGATTCATTTTGACTATGCCAGCAGGCGTTTCTACATCAATAGCTCCGCTACCGCATGTAAGACCTTTCAAGTTGATACCTTGTTCTATTTCACATGTAGGCATCAACATAATCATACTGCCGCCAGTTTCGCTCACTGCCATAACAAAGTCAGTACCGCGAACAGTAATGGCTGCGGTAGGTGTGTTGATTTTTACATTCTTAGGATCTTTGGCAATACTGCCAGATACATATCGCACAGCGCCAGCAGTGGCTTTAAGGCCTAACTTACCTGCTCCGCTCTTTGGATCATAAACAAAGTCGTCAATGACCAATGCACTGCTTTCAGTTACTGTAACAGCCGTATCATCTTTGAATACAACTTTTACCTTGCCGTTTTTAGTTTCAATCTTGTCGTTGGTTTGAACTACTGTACCTTTGGCGATAGCAATAGTTTCTTTTCCTCTTTTAATAACAGCAACACCTGTAGACTCAGTAACTGAACCAATATTGGCCCAGGCTGAGCCCGCAAGAAATAATGCTGAGAAAAAGAGGGCTGCTCTCATAGCAGCCTCTTAGTTCTTCTGAACGATATTGAATGTGCCGCCTGTGCTGACACTCTTGATGTTTAACACATGGTCAATAGTCCCAGTTTGAGCAATAGTCATAGTATTGCTTGAACCGTTTAGATCAATCCAAATGCTGCTACCTGCTGAACCTGTGTTGCTTTGGTTGATATTCATAGTGTTAGTATCACCTACAACTTTGATAGTTTGTGTGTGCTTGTCACCAATGACATCCATATAGAACTTGTTAGTGTTGCCTTTTACATCAATAGCACTCTTTAGATCAGCACCAGTACCACGGAACTGTAGTTCGTTACTATTGCCGTCAAACTTCCAGTTCAAGTCAGCTGCTTTACAACCTGTTAATGCTACACTGCCTGATCCGCTTGTACTTGTGCCGTATCCGCAAGCTGCATCAACTTTGTTGCTGTTACCAATTTGTTGAATAGTAACTTTAACTCCTTGACCTGTCCCAGTTGTAGCATTGACTGCTTCTAACATAATTTCGTTGTTGTTGCCAATCTGACGAGTAACAACAGTTTGGTCAATACCACGTAGATATACTGGACGAGTATCCGATCCTGCCTTGTTGCCGGTACCTTCTTGTGTTACGTTGACGTTAGGGTTTGCACCGCTTTGGTCAATAAACACACGGTTGGTAGTTGAGCTGGCCAATGCTGCTGTAGCATTAGGGCTAACTGTTACCATTGTTGGGATTGTTGGTGTTGTAGGAGCAGACACTGCTGTCTGCGCCATGGCTGGTAATGCCGCTGCCAACACAATTGCTAATATTGTTTTTTTCATTTTTTCTGCTCCTTAAATTTCCAAAGGTTCTGACGTTGTCCTTTGTTGATTAATTCAATGACTGCTGTTTCAATAGCTGAACGTAGTGCATAATTGCCTGGTTCGTTAAAAGTCTGACTCGCATCAAATTCAAATGCTCGAGTTGCTTGATTGAAAAATCTAAGAGCAGTGACGCCTTCGGCAGTGCTTAATAAATTCTTCTCTACTGTCACAGTAGTTAGTACTTCCCCAGTTTGTACGCTGACCAGTCGTAAACTAATAACAACTAGATCTTGTGTATATTGGGTAAAAGGTCCCACACCTAACCAACGTGCTCCAGTTCCGCCTGTTAGTGTGTTGCTATTGTAGTCAACAATAGCGCCTTCAAGAATGACACCTGCCATAGTTAACGGAGGTAACATCTTCGCTTTATCGCCTTCGTAGATCTCACGTGTCTGTTTGATCATCTGACGTTCTTTTAACAAGTTGTCTAGGCCAACACGCTCAACAACTGTGAACCATTGACGATTGCCAACTTCTTGTAAACTTTTAATCAAGTATGCTTCTGCACCTTGTGTAACTGCTGTGCTAAACAAGCTCAATGTATTGCTTGGTTTACGCTGGCCTGTCTTATCAGTAAAGCCGTATACTGCAATAGCAATAGGTGCTCCATCAGGTGCAGCAATCTTGTCAAAGTTTTTACTAATTGTTTCGCTTACCTTAGCTTCGCCTACTACTTCTGCATCAAACGTAGGTCTAAAACTAGCGCAACCTGTTAATACTGTTGCTGCCAACGCTATTAAGGATAATTTAATCATGTTCATGTTTGTTCTTTAAAAGCTAAAGCTGGCAATTGGCACTACAACAGTAGTTCTAGTGCCTTTAGCATCAACTACGGTTAATGTTACATTGTTGGCATTTTTAGTCCAGGTCACTGTATTACCATCTAATACAAAATTACCAGTAGATGGGTTAACGCAACCTGGAATAGTGCCGCCGTCTGCTGCCGCACACTTGTTTTGAAATAAGTTGTTGCTGAGTTGTGTTGCCAACTGTGCATAAACTTGACTTTGGAATAGACCCATAAATCTATTCAAAGGTGTATTTAATAAATCTGTTTCAGCCTTAGCAATCGCAGCTTTTTTATCAGCTTCAATAGAATCCTTGCGACTCTTCTCAATGCTGTCTATAGTCAATGCGTGACTACTCCATCCTTGGCCGTTAAAGGCTGGATTTTTAAATTGGTGTACTAATTCTGCGTTTGCCACTGCCGCCGCAGCAACTAGACAGAGTCCTACTGTGATTTTGATCATCGATTCGCTCCCGACTAATCTTCATTATTATTTAACGAAGCTGAGATTCGAATTAAGCTAGCAGATTATACCAATAAAAATGCTACGATGAGTAGATAGCTTGCTTGATGCGCTAGTTGATCTAGGCCGAATTGATTCCAGAATTGAGGTTTTGTGTTGTCTTTACATCCGTATTTTACTTTAGTGTAATCTATCATGTAATGATAAATGCCTTCTGCTATAGCTATAAAAACAATAACAAATGCATTTAATGGATGAAAGAAATTAAAAATCATTAGAACAACTAACGTTGTCCAAATATGATCAACAGTATGGCTTATGCCAATAGGATCTAACCACACGCCTTTCTTAACAGTTTGCATGTAGGTTTGGATCTTAAAGTCAGCATACCAGTGTTTGATCTGGAATAGGAATAAAAGTGCTAGTATTTCCATGTGTTTTATTTAGTATAGCACACACGGAAACTTTAGTAAAGAAGAACGGTTAAATTACTCGAAATTAAGCAATGCCAATTTGTGGACTTGCTTTACCTTGGCTATCTGTAAAATCAATAGCAACAGAACCAATCCTAATAGGTTGATAGTCTCCGCCAGCAGTTGTAGCTTCATCAAACTCGCTTGAGTCTAGCATCACGTAGTAAGAGCCGGTAAGGGGATTCAACACCATAATTTCGCCTTTGCCGTCCACTGTTTGATAGATATCGTATAACATTTTTGCGTAACCTGACGAAAAAGCATCATAATCAATTGTTCCATCACTGTTAACGCACTGTTTAACAAAACTAGTGTCGTATCCGCCTGCTTTCTTTTCAAATTTAGAAAGTAAGCAACTTGTAGCGACAGTCGCTAAGAATTTCTGAGTCGTTACTTTACCAACACGATCTTGAATCTTAGGATTAAGTGCATTTACGACAAAGGTTCTTCCAAATGATGTCCATTTGATATCTTTTTCGTTTCCCTTATCATCCAGATAAACACCGACATTATTGCTTGGTAATACAGACTTTTTAGGTTCTTTAACTGCTTTAGCCCTTGCTTCTGTTACTTCTTCTTTCTTTTTTAAACTATAGTCTAATTCGTTTTTTCCGTAACCGGCATTATTGAATAGTTCAACTAGCGCACCTTTGTACTTATCGTATCCGTCGACACCCCTAGCAAGTGCAACAGTACCAAGCCTGCCGCCTTTCTCTGGATTCTGGCTGGCTTTTAATTCGATATCTCTACCGTTAACCTGTAAGTCGCCTTTGCCACCTTTATGTACAGGAGTTCCTAAGATTGCCAAACCTAGTTCACCTGGACCCCAGTTGCCTGCTGTGGCGCTAGGTTTAATTAACAATAAGTTTCCAATTATCTTTATAATCTCTTGTGCTTCTTCGTCTAATGTATTCAAGACGTTTCCACGTTTGGAAGAAAGTAATTCTTCAAAATCTACTATACCTATAATACAACGCGACATAAAATTGCTTAAATTTCTTAGCTTTGCGTTTCTGTCAGCAATAGTTTCAGCAGAGCCTAATGGACGGCTAAACATGTCTTGAATTAGATTAATTAACTCTTGTTTAGCTGCTGTAGTAGGAGCCTTCACTGGCGGTCTAATAGGAGCGACATCTGTGCTCTGCATTTCTTTTTTGTTAAAGTCTCCCCTTGCCATCTGCTCATCGTATGCTTTTTTCATTGCGTTGAGCGTTCCGCTAACTTTGTATGCTAGTTCTTCGGCAAGTGTAGCAATTTTCTCAAAGGCCGCTTTGTTTGTTGCAAATTCTTTTTTCTGGCCTTTTTTGTATTGACTTTGTCCGTATTTAATCTTTTCTTCTTCTGCGTTGGCTACTGCTGCTTCTAATTCAAAAATCCTAGCAAGCAGTTCTTGCTTAGTTGCAGATGACAATTTTGCTTGAGACTTACTAGCTTGAGTTATTAATTTTGAAACTGAAGCATTAGACTCTGCTAAAGGTAGTTGATCTTGTGTAGCAATTGATTCTACTGGCTGTGTTTCGGCTTGTGGCGGCGCAGCTTGTTGCGGTGGTGCAGGCTGTATCGGTGCAGGCTGTGGTGTAGACTCTTCTCTAGCAGAAACAATAATGTCTTGTAATAACTTAATTGCTTCTAAATGTTCAGGGCTAGTTTCATCAGTAGATTTTAGAATAGTTTCTAATCTACCAACTAGATCTACGCTAACGCTCTTAGGCGGCGCAAACTCATATAGTGGGGTTTTAAATTCACGAAATCTCATAGTAGAGTATTTATGCTATTTCAGGGAACAGACATTCTTGAACGAATGCTGTAACATCCTCTTCACTTAGTCCGAGACTTACCATAACTTTGGGAGTGTGCGGATTTTGCTTTTGATTTTGTGCGTAAAAGTTCTGTGCTGCTTTTACCGTAACAAGATCAGCAGTTCCTTTAGTTTCGCCTACTGTTTCTAAGTAATGGTTAACTAATATAGAAGCAAGACTGGAAATCTGGGCTAGTTCATTTTCATCACTGACATTACCAGCTGCAACCATATGTTTGCTAAAAATACGTTGTGCCCATTCAGGCAATGCACGAGGTTTGTGCCAGTCATATCTACTGACTTCTTCTCCGAAGTATTCTATCATAGGGTGAGTAGTATTGCCAGATGGGCTGTAATCAATAAAACATCCAGTGATTTTGTTTTTGCCTGCTACAACATCGAATCCAAAAATTGGAGCAGGGTTATCTAGATGAGGAAATACACAGCAGTGCATCATCCAAAGTCCTTTAGTTTCACGGGCATCTACTACATCAATATGCGCTCGTCGATACTGGCTGCTGGCCCAAACTTTGTTAATCCAACCTGGTTGATTAAAACGATCCATTCCAGGTTCATGTATAATACTACCAGTGGCATAAAAAGCGGCCTCGAGCCGCTTTTCAATTTCAATTAATGTATCCCAAACTTTACTCGCCGTCATATAGATCTCTCATCATAGCGATGGCATACTCAAACGCCATCTTGGCTTCTTCGCCTAAGTCGTCTGTCAACATACTGCGGATAGACATCTTCATAGCATCAGCATTGTCAAATTCATAGAACTTGCCGCTTGAAATATGTGCCACTTGTTTTTTGATAATTTGGCCTCCGAATAAATCACCCATATGTCTTACATATAGATGAGCTTTTACTAAGTGCCTATTGTCGGGGTCATTACCTAGTGCATGTAGATACGCCTGATAATCAAGTGTTGCAGGAGTTAGATAGCAGTATGTGCCATCGTCTAATTCCATAAAGTCTGCTAATATGCCTTTGAGTCTAGGCAAGTCTGGAACTGTATCAAAAAATCCTTGACGTTTACAATACCATTCTATTGGATCGTAAATTGCCAACAAGTTGTACAAATAGTTCTTATACTCTTGCTTGCCAATTTTACCACTGAGTAACATCTTGGCAAATGTTGTAGTTTCTGCTTCGTGATGCAGATCTTTTGTGATTTCTTTTAAACTCATTCTTCTTCCATTTTAATTTGTAATGGAAATCCGTTGCCTCTAGCTAACTGTGTTGCTTCAACTGCTTTTGCTTCAGCAATTTCAAAACTATAAACACCAGCAATTCCACTACCTTCATTATGTATCTCTAAAGTAATTTGTTTTGCTGTTTCTTGAGTGTGCTTAAAAGTTTCTGTTAGCAACCCCACTACAAAATCAATAGGAGTCGAATCATCGTTTAAAAATACAACCTTCCAACGCTTAGGTTCTTCTAATTTTTGTTTAATTTTTTCGTCAATTTGAACATCAGTTGCTGACATAATATACTCCAAAAAGTGGGGGAGTTGCCTCCCCCTAATAATATTTACTTAATTGCAATCAAACGAGGCTTGAGTGCTTCAGGTACTTCACGTGTTAGTTTAACACTTAAGATACCATTAGTCAACTCTGCATCGCCCACAACCATGTGTTCTGCAAGTGTAAATGATCGTTCAAAGTCGCGAGCAGCAAGACCTCGGTGTAGGTATTTGCTAGCATTGTCATCTTTTAAACGAGTGCCTTTGATAGTCAGCAAATTTTGATCAACCTCAATAGTAACATCCTCTTTGTCAAAGCCTGCCACAGCGATTTCGATCTCAAAGTGATCGTCATCATGTTTTAGTACGTTGTATGGAGGATAGTTAGTTTGTACGGAGTTTGCAAATCGCTTTTCAACATCGTTGAAAAGGCTGTCAAATCCAATAAGTGCTCTGTTTAGAGCTTGAGTGTCAAATCGTGTTAATGCGTTCATAGTTTTCTCCTTAATAAGCAAGAACGTTTCGGAGCACCATGCTCCAGTTTGTAAAACCCTAACGGCGTTCTACAAATTTATTTATCTCAGATTTTATCGAGATTTGGAATACTGGACCATGTTTTCAGTTTTTCGATCTTAGCACGTTTGGCCTTGTGTAAGTTGCCCCAGCTTACTACACCGTTGACCATTAGGATATCTACCATGGCAAGAACATCACCTAACTCTTCTTCTAAATGTTCTCTATTGGTTTGATCTTTTCCTGGTTTAGCATTGTCGATGCCAAAGCGCCGAATTTTGCTAATAGCTTGAATTACTTCTGCACATTCTTCTTGTGCAATGTCCATTACTTCATTGTTGTCTTCAGTCATTTGCGTAAATCTTTAAATGGTTCAACTCCGCGATTGCGTAGTTCTTTAAGTACGTTTTGTACACCTACTGCTTGATTCCAAGCATCTTCCAATGCGTGATGTTTTAGTACAGGAGGACGATTGGCTTCAATACCTAAGTCGTATATAGTTCTGCAATCTCTCACAGCCCAATAGCTCCAAGGATATGCTTTTTCAATTTTACGGAAGATATGTTCCATAATCACAATGTCGAAGCCTGCACCGTTTGACCATACACGTTTGGCACCCCAACAGAATTTGTACAGTTGATTCATTGCATCTACAATGTCAACTCTACCTTCTGGGTTAAATGCTTCGTCTTGTGCTTCTTGGCTTTGTTGCGCCCACCAAGCAATTGTAGAGTCACTAGTGACAAGACCGAGTCTATCACAGCTATCTAAATCTACTCGAACATAAAAGCTGTCCATTTGTTGGTCGTTAAGTTCGTCTCCAAACGGATCAAACTTAACTGCACCTATTGATAAAACACTAGCGTCTGGACTGGTTGCTAATGTTTCTAAGTCGATCATAATATCAGTTTTCATACTGCAATTGTAACAGATAAAACAGTTAGTGTCAAGTCTCGATAAATATTTTTATGCCAACACTAGTACCAATACCAATTTATCTAAACTTTTTTAATGCAGTCTTTGCTAAAGGTGTTGACAATCCAAATGAAGTGCGTGGAACAAAATGGATAGTTAGTCCATTTGTACCTGCGGTAGAAGACGATCCGGAAACTACTGAGGACGAATCCGCAGACAGTATTCCGGAAGTAGCTATCTATCTTAAGCCCATCGAAAGACGGGCGTTGTCGTTAGTTGCTGCCAGAGCGGGCAAAGTAGAGTATTAATACATTTTCTGCGGAAGTTGTTGATCTTTCAACTTTTTCTTCCAACGAGCTTTGGCAGCGCCTGCTTTACGTTTACGCATAGTAGTAGGCTTCTCATAGAATTCCTTCTTTTGAAGGTCCTTCAATTTGTTGCTGTCCTCAATCTTATTTTTGAATTTACGAAGGGCACGACCTACATCGTCTCCGTCACGCAAAAATACTACTGTACCTCTTGGTTTTTTATTTGTCTCTCTCATTCGTCTTCCTCGTCACTTTCGTTGTTTTCTTCGCCTGCGGCTTTGGCTTGATTAATTTGTTCTACAAGCCAGTCTAAGTTATATATCCTGTTTCTACTTAACAATCCCCAAGGAGTGATTTCGTCACTGGTTATATAATGTGCATTGGCATTTGCCAATAAAATACTTAAGAAATTTTTAGTGATTGGATCACAATTATCCACATCAATAATAATTATATCTACATTATTGGCTGCGTTAAGCAACCATGCAATGTCTACTTCTTCAGAGTCATAGATGTACACATTAATTTCTTCATCTATAACACTTAGTATTGTTTGAAACTGTAATTTAAGTCTAGTGCTAGGCTTGACTAGCAAGTATCCGATGTTACTGTTAAACAGTGTATCAGGAGGTGTGATTAGATTAATCTTTCCTAAGTTCATATATCCTTCTTGCGAAATATTCTAATTTGTCGTTATCGTAGTTGCTAAATTTAGTGCCTTTGTTTTTTGTTTCTTCAACAAATTCATAAAGCTCGGGTTCTAACTCTTTGTCTACAGTGATATTTTTAAATTCATGATCACTATACTCTTTATATAGTCTATCCTTGGGACGCATTTGATCTTTTTTCTTTTGCAACCTTTGCCAAAGAGTTTCTTCGTTTTGCTCTCCATTTTGGATATAATTTAAGGCTTGGTCCTGACTATCTGTCGGCCCCTCTCCTTGATCATAAACTTTTTTTTTTGACTCTTCCTCTAGTTCAGGAAGAATTTGAAAAGTGTTGTCTTTAACTTCGTCTATTTTTATTTCGGTGCTGTCAACAGTAGGAGTGCTTACCTCTGGTTCTTTACTAACCATAGGAGGATGAAATACCCAATCTGCCGGATATGCAAATCCTTGTTTAAGATAAGGATGTGTGTCAGGATGATGAGATTTAGATTCTTCTTTAGGAGTTATTTCATCGTAAGTTGGAAACGGCCATACTGCATCTTTATCTTCTTTCTCAGCTATATAACTTTTTGGACCGTCTAGTACATCACATTCTTTATTTGGACAATACACGCCAATGCCAGGTGCGTCTAACATTGACGTTCCGCACTTTGGGCAAGGTTCTTTAATCCCGTCATCATCTAAGTCTTCTTTAGTAGGCTCTTCTCCTACAGGTAATACAGTACTGTCTTGTTGCTTCTGTTCTCGCAACCATTGGAATGTCATTTGAGCAGCCAACAACATGATAACAGCTAAAGGATCAAACACTGCTACAATTAATATGATAACCCATGTTACAGCTTTTTCAAGTAAGTTAGTATCAGGGTCGTCGCCGTAGATTAGTTTGGCAATGTATTTGATCGGCCCTACTTCTGCTTCAACTTTACGGACTTCGGCTGCAATGGGAGATCTTTCTGCTTGGAGTTTAGCAATATTACTCTGTGCGTTGTTAATATCACGCTGGAGTTGAGCTCGTTCTCGTTGTTGAGCTCGTCGAATTTGCGTAGCTTTGTCTGCACCACGTTCGTCGTTTGATCTAGACATGACTTGGTCAACAGCTTCATCCATCTGTTTAAGAGATTTTCGGGCAGCATCGATATTCTCCTTCTCTGTTTTGATCTTCTCATCATAAACGGCAATCTTTGATATAACATCGCCACTGACTAAACTTTGATCTGTATGAGCTTTTGATAGGAAACCAAAAATACCCATGCTAGTAATAAACATTAACACGACTACTGCTGTAGTCATATACAGCTTCATGAAGCCCGGCGTTTTATCCCAATTAGCTTTAAGCCAACTAGCACATACTAATTTGGCTACTTCTAAACTTCCGCCCATGATATAAATGGGAATAGTTGCCGCGGCAAAAATAGCAGCCAAACCTATTACGCTGTAATAGATTGCGACTGCTGAAATGGTGAGGCCAGTAAGTAGCAGTAACCAAGCAAGTATCATGTATTAGACTGTTGAAGTAAGTTCAGTTCCGTCAATCAAGCTAACACTAACATCGTCGAAGATATCAGCTTGTGTATCGGGTGTGTTGATTGTAACACTTACTTGGGTCTCGGACAAGTCACTTGGGTCATAAACTCTGTAGGTTCGAGTGTATGCATTGCGAGCAATAGCAGTGCCTACTAAGTAACGAATAGCTTTAGCTGTAGTGTCAATAGTTATTGCCGCACCAGTTGTTGGAGCAAAGCTAGTAGCAATTTTTTGAACTGCACCTAATACAAAGTCATCACGGTCATACTTAACTGTAAAACTAATGGCAGTAGGTACACTGTCAGCTAATGCATTGTTGGCACTAGTAACTTCTACGTCCATAACTTGTGCATCTGCATGTTTAGTTAATTCTTCAATAATAGCTTGCCAACGCATATTGCCACGTGCTAAACGTTGTGCATTTGCAAGGCTAGTAGGAGCAGTAGTGAAACTGTTCCAGTCGTATGGGTTAACTGCACCGTTTGCTGGCGCCGCTCCGCCGTAGTTGCCAGTACCGCCGCTAAGTGTTAATACTACACGGTAGAAGTCTGGGCTTAATTGGTTTGCGTCTTGTTGAAATCCTGATGGCATAATCCATTCCTTATGTTATTGTAGTATTTATTCATTTAAAGACGATCAAAGCTAATAACACAGCTTGAACAAAGAATCCAAATCCAATAGTAATGATATTGAGCAGATCTTTGCTAATTACGCTCTTAACAAAGAACATAAACAAACCTAACCACATTAGCAATACGATATCAACAGGCGGCATTTTTTCAGTGAGCCCAGTTAAAACAGCTACTAATGTAGGAATTGTTGCTAGATGAATAAGAATAACACCAATCCATCCTAACGTCTCTGCAGACAAGTGAGCAATATTTTCTTTGATGCCATCCATCATGTGACGGATACTAACCAAATTGCGAAGTGTACTGATATTCATTTCAATCCTTTATTTGTAAAAAATGTGACGGCCAATTTTAGCTACTTTTTCTCGTTTCCATCCGGGATTAATATAATCTCCATGAAAATAAAGCGCATCTGTAATCGAAGGCAATCTAAAGCCTTCTAGTAAAACTTGTCGAGCAACGATTTCACTTTCTTTGAAAGCTGCCACATGTTTTGGCGGCACCTTACTAGGGCCTTCGCAGTACCAACTAAATTGGCACAGTACTTTACTATACACTACATTCTTTTGATAAACAACTTGACAAATATCTGAAGGGAATTTTCCACTTTCGGCGCGGTTTATAGTAACCTGTGCTACAGCAACTTTACCTTCAAACGGTTCACTGCCTGCTTCGTAATAGATATTACGAGCAAGGCACTCTAATTGTTTGTTACGAACTTCTGCAGTCACAGAGCTCATCTTGATATTGATTTCCTTATTAGGATCAAGTTTGAACTTGACAGCTTTGTAGCCTATTATTGCGACTAATGCTAGTCCAAGTACTACAAGTAAAAATTTAATAAAGCGTATCATTTTTTCCTCCTTTACGCGGGATTGCTAGTTTTTTAGGCTAGTAATTTAATTAGTTAAAATGTAGAGTTAATTATCTACGCATTTTAGCTAGATCTTCGGCATCTTGTTGCCTAAAGACTGGGATAGCGTTACTTTTGTGCAACTGTCCAATGCCCAGCATTTCGGTACCAGTGTAAACTTTGTCAGGTGCCTTTACGCAAGGTGCCCAACCAGTGTCTACGCTGGCAATTTTAGGATCCTGTGCGCCACGATGTGTAGCAGGACCCGGCGTCCAAACTTCCGAAGTTAAGGCACGTTTACGCTTTTTTTCTTCAGCTTCAACACCCCACTTCTTTTGAAGTTCTTTCCAATCTGCATCTAAGTCACGAGCTTTTTGAGCTTCATCTGCATTACGGAATTTCTTTTTACCCTTCTTTTTACCATTAAGGCTCAAACTAGGGTGATGCAAATGCATGGTCATTCTTAGTCCAAAGTTATATACACAAGCACTATTATATAGCCTTTTTGGAAACGTGTCAATTAGAATGAGCTTACAATCATTTCCAATAGTTCTTCATGTTCCATAAAGTCATAATCACCGTTAAATTCAAAAATGGCGTCTTCAATATTTTCCCAACCGTCAACACCCAAAATTTCAAAAATTTCTTGTTTGCTTAAAGGTTCATGACGCATATAACTAACCCAGGATGCAGTCATTATTAAACAGACAAAAATTAACCTATCATCATACACTTCATTTTGTTCGCACCATTGGACTGTCTTTTTAAGATAGTATTCGATATCTTCTATTCGATGCTCAAGTTGAGCAATCCAACTTTTAGTATCCTCTCTAGACCAATATTTCATAAATCTGTTATATAAAATATTCTTGTACTTCTGGGAACACTGTTCTAAAATCTAAATTTCTCTTTTGATCTTGATCTTTTATATATTCCATAAAGACATTATAACGTTCTCTTTCAAAAGGCATTGTTAATTTAGATATGCTGTGTGTTGGACCGAATTTGTTAAGTATTAAAAATCTCAGCTTAGATGGAATTGCTGACATATTCACTGTACCAGTTGCTGAAAAAGGATTTGAGAAAAAATCAAAAATCTTCATTTTTTTAGGATTATCTTTGTAGTACTGGAAAAACTGTTTGGCCCATTCTTCGTATCTATCGTGATAGAATGCACTAAAGGGAGTTACTGCGTAACTTGTTCCAAGAACTCCTGGAATATCTAGATCTAATATAAATTTTAGATTATCTTCAACTTGAGAGAATACCATTGGCCATCTTAGATAATCAAAGTGTTCTTGTATTCCATCTATGCTAACATAAATGTCAACAGTTTTGGCCTTGCGCCAAAGTTTAACAGTTTCTTCACAAGGTTTAACACTTCCATTGGTAACATAGTGTACATGTACGTTTCCTAGATTTCCAATCTTTTCTAATTCTCTTAGAAACAGCAGATGAGTTTTAGTTCTTAACGGTTCTCCTCCGTTGGAAAATCCTAATTTTTTAAGTTTAGAAAGATCTATGACTTCTTTTATAAAATCTAATCTTTCTTGAGCTTTGTCTTTAAAGTTTTCTAATCTTATATATTTGTTAAATTTTGCTTCGTGTTTTTGCCAAGTGCTACTACTATGAACTCCGCAAATAAGGCAAGCACCATTGCAATCAGCATCAGTCTGTATTTCCAATGATGTTATTTCATCCGGCTCGTGTGTTGCATTTAACCCTTTTAAATTAAATTTCTCCATTGATCCTTGTCTTGGAGAAGTTAATCCTTTTTTCTCTTTGTTAAAACAAAAAGCACATTCGTCTGTCCAGGTGTCTTGTGCAGTTAGTTTTTCATTTAGAGAATGAAACTCTTCTTTAGTTGAAAGGTTTATTCTTGTTGAATACCAACAGCAAGGAGATGTTCCAGCTAGATCGAATCTATATTGATTGCCTAAGAATCTGCAAAACTGGTTAGACATGAGTTTTTATTTTTTCTTTTAAAATTTCTACAGTTTTTGGACTTATTACAACTTCGTAGTGATTGAGTTCTAATTCAATAAACTCCATGTCACTACGAGTTTTCATACTGTCAATAGTAACTACGCCGTCGTTGGGTTCAACCATCCAAGGACTGTCTCCCCTAACGGTAACAATGTTAAGCCAGGGATGTAGAACTTTAAGTTTACTAGTTGTCCTCATAGGCTTACTATTAGGACCTATGTCCCTAAGTAGCCTACTGAAAGGAAGAAAATATCTAGCATAGTCTGCTACTGAACTTCCTCCATAAGGGGTACTTATTGTAACAGCGCCAATAACTTGATTTTTAAAATGATTTGCCAAGTGCAGAGCATAGATGCCGCCCAGGCTGTGGCAAACGAAAAACATATTGTCAAAATTGACAAGCATATCTTTCATCTGCGCTAGATTTTCTTCAAATCCATTTTTGCTATTATATTCGATTACAATATCATTATTATGATTTAAATGTTCTCTTATATAATTAAAGCTCTCACCTGTAGCACTTGCTCCGTGAATGTAAACTAGTTTCATGCAAATATTTAGTTTGCATGAAGTAAGAAATTATTCTTTAGTTTCTTTACGTGCATTCTTAACTGCTGTAACATCGTTACGAGTTTCTTTGCAAAGCTTTGCTAAATCTTGGCAAGCTTTACGAACTCGAGTGCCAGCAGCACCAACTTCTTTGTCGTAGAACTTTTCGAAGTCTGACTCCATTGCTTCTACGATTTTTGTGAACTCTTGATATTTGTTTTGTGCCATGTTATGGTCTCCTTTATATTATATATCAGCATCTACTACGATGCTATAAATTTGTTTCCAATTTTTTACTAGGTGATAAGTGCAAAGATAATGCATATTATGACCGTGCTCTACTAGAATAGATTTTAGTCCTAGTCGTTGCCCAACATCAGCATTTTCTGGTTTATCCTCAATCCACCACATACCAGAATCTTTGTAAGGTTCTAATGCTGTATCTTTGTCTGCTCCAGTGTCTAGGCAAATGACACTTTCGATAGCATCGCCAAAAATCTTACGTAAGTTCATTTCACGAAGTTTTGCGGCATTTTTATCTAAGCTAAGACTTGTAATTACACGGAATTGATAACCGTGTTCTTCGTGTAGTCGTTTTACATAGTAAACACTGTCACGAAGTGCAGGAAGAAATCCAATAGCGGCTGATTCGTTAAAAATTTTAACTAGCTTTTTGATTTCTTCTTTAGTAGTACCTTTATAGTGATGATGTAGGTAATAGGTTGTTTTTCCAGATTCTTCAAACTGATAACCTCGTTCAGTCATCCAAACTTTGAAAGCCCATTCCCAATCCAATAACACTCCGTCTGCGTCTGTGAGTATAAGTTTATTTGTCATACTCACATAATACTATATTTTTTAACGTTTGTCAACCGTTAGCAAACACATTTGACGAACCGGTTGCTGGATGCCCGCATGTTGCAATATCTCCGGCTCTACATACTGGTATGTTGTTTGCAAAAACGTTTGGACTTCCGGTAGACATTACCGGTGCAGAGTGCGGTGCTTTACCGTGCCCTGCTACAGGATCACCTATACGTGCAGTAGGTAGATTGTTAGTAAAGACATTACTCGATCCTTTAACAATCGTAGATCCTGCAATGTCTGCGCTTGCTCTTGATACTCCTGGCATATCAGGTTGGTCCTGAAACAAACGGGTTGTCAACTGGAGGATCGTCAAACGCTGCTAAAGTTTTGACAGCATTGAATAGAGAAATGTATTCAGCCCAAGCACGTTGTTGTTCTTCTTCAGTTACTTGTCTACTAGTATCAAGTACTTCACCTTGCTGTACATACTGTCTATAGATAGATGCAAATCCAGCCCAGTCATATGGACCTCTATTCCTAATACCCGGACCGCAGGCCAGCATACGAATAACAAGTTGACTTTGACGAATACTGGCTACGTTCTGTGCAATAAACTTTTGTGTTTCTGCCATTGTTTCTAAAGCAGTTACAGCTCTACCTAGTATAGCACTATAGTCAAATGCTACGCCTTTAAGTTCTTCAGTTACTTTAGGTGCAGCACCTGGCGCACCCGGAATAGTTAAATCTAATTCAGGAAGTTCTTCTTCTCCTTGGCAGACTAATACACCATCTTCACCTTTAGGGCCAGAAGGGCCTTGGGGACCAGGAGGTCCATTAAATCCTCTAGGACCAGGAGCTCCGTCGGCGCCTGTGTCTCCCCTAAATCCTTGTATCCCTTGTATTCCAGGTACACCTTGATCTCCCTGCAGACCTTGTTCGCCACGATCGCCTTTTTCACCTTTTTCGCCTTTCTCACCTTGGTCACCTTTAGCGCCAGGTAGACCTTGATCTCCGCGATCACCTTTAGGACCAATCGGTCCTATTGGTCCTGTTAAACCAATATCCCCTTTGTCACCTTTAGGACCAAGGGCACCAGGATCACCTTTTGGTCCAGGAGTTCCTTGAGGATCTTGTACATCGAAAAATTTAGATGTTGTTACAGTACCGATAGTTAATTCAATAGTGTAATCATCTAAGAAAATATTGTAAACAGTAGAGAATACCCCAATTATAACAGCAAACTCTCTAATGCCTGCTGGAACTATTAAGGTATTGTTATTTGCAGAGTAAAGAACACCGTCAGTTGGAACAATATAAGTAGATCCTAAGGTGCCATCATAGGAAACAGTTACAGGAAAAGATTGTACAGTGATAGTAGGACTATCAAGAGTTACCTTCCACTGATTGACTGTGTTGTCGTAAACTATGCTCTGTACTAATGCCATTTTATTATCCTGTTACAATGCTTCCTGCGCTTACAGGTTGTATTCCTGTTGTTTGAAATAGATACTGCTCACCGATTTCTTTAACAGTTTCTCCTTGGAATACAATTACACTTTTATTTATAGTGTATTCTGCATCAGGACTTACTGTAAACATTACAGGTGCAAGTCCTGGTCCTTTTGGAGTCATTGCAATACTCAAAGGTCTTGCAATAGTGATCGAAGTCATTTCTTCTTTGACCATCTTGCCAATGATTTCTTCGCCTGAGATTAATTTCAAACTGATAATATCGCCTTCTGCGAACTTTGATTTTTCTAAAAACATTTATGCCTCTTCTGTTAGTTTTTTCTTTAATTCAGTAAATCCACCGATTAATTCTTCATTGATAAAAATCTGCGGTACTGTACGTGCTGTTGGAACTGCCTCCAGCAAATCCTCTTTAGTATATCCATCTCCAATTTTACGTTCTTCGATGGTGTAACCTTTTTGTGTTAATAATGCCTTTGCTTGATCGCAATAAGGGCAATTGTATTTGCTCCATACAATAGCTTTCATTTTTATGCTCTTTCTACTTCTACAATAATATTTTCGCCTATCAGTTGCTGTGCAACTTCTTCAATTGCTGTGCAAAAATCGTTGTCTGCTAGGGTCGCTTGTTCTGAACTGTTTTCTTTTACTAGTTTACTTAATTTTAAGATAACTACTTCTTCATGTAATTTTGCCATCTTTATTTCCTTAAATGCTTGGTAGAGCGTCGTAGTCTAATTGATCACTCATAACGCCTATAACATAGTTAGTCGATTCGTTCTCTTGCAGTGCAGTTTGTTTCTTACTTGTGTCACTGTGCTTGTTGAACCACGGAATAGGAGTTGATTTTGGTGCGTGTGCAAGATACTTGATACCGATATCTTTCAGTGCGCCCACTGCGGTGTAATCAACAAAGTCTTTTAGAATGTTAGCATTAAGACCAATTACAGGACCTAGCTTAAACAAATAATCTGCCCATTCTTTTTCTTCACAAATAACATCCATGTAAATTTGATAAACTTCAGCTTCGCACTCTAGCTTTACTTTGGCAAAACGTTGATCTTCTTTAACCACTTGATTAATCAAGAAGGCTGTCCAACCTTTGTGCAATAGCTCGTCTTGTAGAATCAGGCTGATAATGTTACCATTACCAATAAAGATCTTGTTCTCTACCATTGCCAAGCTAGTAGCAAAACTAACCATGAATCGGAATGCTTCTAAGGCATAACTTGCATGTAGTGCTAGATAGATTGCTTTGATGTGCTCATGTTCATCAATAATTTCACCTGTTTCTTTTCGGCAGTTGATTACATGGAGATCATCGTAGTACTTGCCTACGCTTGAAGCCATTTCAACAATTTCTTTAGTGTCATGGATAGTACTAAAAACTTCCTTAGGCACATTATAGATATTACGAATGATGTGGCTGTAACTACGACTGTGAATATTAGTTTCAAAGAATGTCCAATTGTAAACTAATGCTTCTAGCTCTGGTAGACTCACGACCGGAGTAAAGATTTGACTTGGGCCACGGCCTTGCAAACTGTCAAGAGCAGTTTGCCTAAGCAAGTTGCTAGTGAAGATATGTTTAACCGCATCGCTGGCATCCTTAAAATCTTGTGCGTCTTTTGTAAGACTTACTTCTTCTGGGACCCAGAAGAAACCCCTTGCAGTTTTTTCAAAGTCTGCAATTTTATTGTATTTGACTTCTTCAAAGCGTTGTATAGTAACTGGACCCGCTGGATCTAGAAACATCTTACGATTTAGATAGTCTGTCTTTGTTGATAAGTTATATTGTTTTTTTGACATAGTGCTCTTTATATTCTAAAACTTTCCCCGCAACCGCAGCGGTCACGTTCATTTGGATTTTTAAATTCAAATCCTTCATTCAATCCGTTGCGAATCCAATCTATTGTTAATCCATCGAGATAGACTTGACTTTTAGCATCTACTAAAACTACAAAATCTTGTTGGGCATAATTTATAACACCTACTTCAGCTTTGTATTCGTCTACATATTCTAACACATATGCAAGACCTGAGCAACCAGTTGTTTTTACCCCAACTCGTATTCCTAATCCCTTGCCTCTGCGTTTAAGTTGCTGATTGATTTTTTCAGCAGCCTTTTCAGTTATTGAGATCATGCTTTTTACGATAATCTTCTACTGCCGCTTTGATTGCATCTTCCGCAAGTATCGAACAATGAATTTTAACAGGGGGGAGGGCAAGCTCAGAAGCAATCTCGCTATTTTTAATCTGCGCCGCTTCGTCAAGTGTCCGTCCTTTGACCCATTCAGTAACAAGCGAACTCGACGCAATCGCGCTGCCGCAACCATACGTTTTGAATTTAGCATCTGTAATGACTCCATCTGTATTTACTTTGATTTGGAGTTTCATAACATCGCCACACGCAGGCGCACCAACCATACCTGTACCAACATCAGTGTCAGTTTTATCAAAACTTCCTACATTACGAGGATTTTCGTAATGATCAATAACTTGACTAGAGTAAGCCATTCTTACTTTTTCCTAAACATATCAAGTATCTTTGTTTGTAAGTTTTTAGCAAACTGAGGTTGAGGAAAGTTCCATCCAACAAAAGCACCTACTGCTAACCAAAATAAAGTTTCTAACATGATTATTTCCTTTAAACTGAAAAACTGCTGCCGCAACCGCAAGTTGATTGTGCTTGGGGATTGCTAATACTAAAATTAGAACCCATCAAGTCTTCTTTATAATCTATAACTGCACCTGTCAAGTATTGCATACTCATAGCATCTACTAATACTTTGTAAGTTTGGTCAACGTCGAGTTCAAAATCGTCTTCGTTAGTAACTTCATCAAAAGTAAAGCCATATTGAAAACCAGAGCAACCTCCGCCTTGTACAAATGTACGTAGCTTTAAGTTAGGATTATTTTCCTCTAATAACAAATCAACAATTTTAGACTTTGCAGAGTCGGTTATAGTAATCATAGTTTACATGCCTCGCAATCATCAGCATCGTCAAAATCTATAGGCGCTAATGCTACAGCATCCATAGAAGTTTCTTGAGGTGCTTTAGCGCCAGCTTTATTGATCAAGCTGTAATAGAATGTTTTAATACCCCACATCTGTGCTTGCATCAAGTTCTTAGCAATTAGTGTTGTAGGAACTTTACGGCCTTCAAAGTGTGCAGGATTATAAAATGTGTTTGTTGAAATACTTTGATCAATGTAGACTTGTAGCACTGCACTGGTTTTTAAGTAGGGTACACAATCTGTTTGTTCCCACATCAGTTGGTAGTTCTTACGAACTTTTGCATTCTGATACTCAGGAACAACTTGTACAAAAGATCCAGCCTTAGATTCTTTTACGCTAATCAGGCTCATTGGCATTTCAATACCGTTAGTTGAATTAATAACAACTGAGCTAGACTCTACAGGAGCAATAGCCATTTGTGTAGCATTACGTACTCCGTGTTGTTTCATTTGAACACGAAGTGTTTCCCAATCAAGCTCAGGAGTAAAGTCAGCAAGCTCATTAGACCCAAGAGCACGAGTTTCCCAAGGAAAGATTCCTTGCCCATAACGAGTCTGGTCACTACCTATGCACTTGCCACGTTCTTTAGCTAACTCAACACTAGACTCTGTTAAGTAATAAGCTTGATGTTCCATCCAGCTTTTAACTTCTGCTAGAGCATCCTTATCACCATATTTTATGCCACGCTTGGCATGCCAGTAAGCTAGGTTAGTTACACCAATACCTAACGGACGAATCTCGTCATTGCTCAACTTGGATTGGATAGAAAGAAAATCTTGGTAATCGAGAATATTGTTAAGGCTGCGGTGAAGAATACGGCAAGCCCTACGCATATCTTCTGGGTTGCGGAAAGCTCCCCAGTTGATGCTACCAAGTGTACATAAAGCGATACGACCATCGGGATCATCAAGACGTTTAAAAGAGCGAGTAGGTAATAGGATTTCACAGCAAAGGTTGCTCTGGTAAATGGTATGGTACTCAGGATCAAACGGACCCTGGTTCATTACATTGTCAATAAACACTAGATAGATACGTCCTGTATCTGTACGTTCTTTTAAAATGCCTGACTTGAATACTTCCTCG
>Ga0315907_10001790_pt1 | contig 28455 bp, 22 predicted proteins | sample LakEriMetagenome_3_FD_203525 | JGI IMG/M metagenome (GOLD analysis project Ga0315907, IMG submission 203525) | Freshwater fungal communities from buoy surface, Lake Erie, Ohio, United States - Buoy 12 MA123 | ecosystem: Environmental > Aquatic > Freshwater > Lake > Lake biofilm | place: USA...
GGTAAGGAAGGAAAACCTCCTGTACAAGTGCGGTTGGTCGCCATTCGAAGGTCAAACGTTCAAGAGCAAGGTGATTACCACCTGGGTGAATGGAAACAAAGCCTACGATAACGGACACATTCTGGAAGGAAGTTTGGGTAAACGTTTAACTTTTAACCAATGATGCGTCGCTTGTTGTTTGTAGCATATTCGTTTGCACTCATATTTTTGTTTTCATGCCAGAGCGGCAAGGATGAAACCAAACCTGCCAGACTTATTTCTGAAGAAAAAATGACTGAGGTGTTAACAGATATTCGTTTGTTGGAAGGCGCATACGCGGGCGATTTTCAGCGTATCGATACTTCCGAATACACGATTGGTGCTTACTACGATCAGCTATTTGCGAAGCACCAACTTACACGAGTAAATTTTATGGATAGCTACACCTACTATGCGCAGCATCCGGAAATGATGTTGCGGGTGGAAACTGAGGTATCACGAAAGTTGGAAGTGATGTCTATTCCCGGTGAACAATAACCGCGATTACGATTCCTGCGACTGTTTGAAATACTCAGCCGTTTGTCGAATGGCATTTTCAATCGGAGTAGCTTTGAATGGAAATGCCTGTTGAAGTTTCGTTGAGTCGTAATAAAAACGCAACGAAGCATTCTTCACAGTCTCGCGTGTCACAAGCGCTTTTCTTCCTGTCACCTTTTCTTTCAGCCATTCAGCAATGCGCGCCAGTTGTAGAATCCAGGGTTTTGCCTCTATTGACGGAACTCTTTTTCCCAGTGATGCTGCTACTTGCTGAAAGACATCTTTCATCGATATATTTTCGGTAACGAGAATGAAACGTTCATGTGTAGTCGTGCCTAAGGTCAACTCAGCGATGCACTTCGCAGCATCGGAAACAGCGATGAAGCCGGTCCCCCCCGGAGGGTAGAAGCGCATGCCTTCATTCAGTTTGCGAAACAGGCTTGGGCTGCTGCGTTCAAAACTACCCGGTCCGATGATGAAGCCACAATTGAACGCCACACCTTCGATTCCTTCGTGTAAGCCGCGCCAGAATTCCATTTCCGAAAGTTGTTTGGTGATGGCGTAGTGCGTATTCATGTCATTTTCAACCCACTCCGATTCTTCGTCGACATGCTCGTTATTCTTTGCCTTTCCAATGGCGGCAATGGAACTCACGAAACCAACTTTGATGTTTCCCAGGTGAAGTGCCATATTGATCACATTGGCGGTTCCCTCCGTATTGACGCGATACATCTCTGCACGGTCGGCCGGGTGATACGAAACAATCGCAGCGCAATGAAATACATGTGAGCAGCCTTGCATGGCTTCTTCGAGAGAGTCGATGTCGAGCACATCGCCTTCCACCCATTCGATATCTGTAAAACGCGTATTGTTACAGAAGCGGAAAACATCTTCGACCGGTTGGCGATTAGCAGATGGTCGAACGAGCGCGCGCACACGTTCACCGCGTGAAAGCAATTCCATCATGAGGTGAGTGCCAAGTAGGCCCGTGGCTCCGGTAACGAGATTCATTTGTAGTTGCGAAGGTAACACAGCAGGGTATAATCAAGCGCGTTGTAACTTGCACCTGTGAAGGACATTCCCGAAAAAGTTGAGCAAATCCTGAAAACTCTCCCGCAACAACCGGGGGTTTATCAGTATTTCGATGAGGCGGGTGATATTTTGTATGTAGGCAAGGCCAAGAGTTTGAAGAATCGGGTTTCGAGTTACTTCAACAAGCAGCAGTATGAGAACGGAAAGACGAAGGTTCTCGTTCGCAAAATTGCAGATATCAAATACATCGTGGTTGAGACTGAGCTCGACGCTTTGTTGCTCGAGAATTCTCTCATCAAGAAGTACAAGCCACGCTACAACATCATGCTCAAGGACGACAAGACCTATTCGAGCATTGTGATCAAGAAGGAAGATTTTCCGCGCATTTTTCCGACTCGACAAATCATACGCGACGGTTCGGAATACTTCGGTCCGTATCCTTCCGGTCGCACCATGCACATGGTGCTGGACCTCATCAAAAAGCTCTATCCGATGCGCACGTGCAACCTAGCGCTCACCGATAAGAACATTGCGGCGGGGAAGTTCAAAGTTTGTCTGGAGTATCATTTAGGCAACTGCAAAGGCCCCTGCGAAGGCAAGCAAACAGCGGAAGATTACAATCATGGTGTAGAAGCTGCGCGCAATATTTTGAAAGGAAATTATACCGAGCTCATCCGTGATTTGAAACAGATGATGGCGGAGTTTGCCAATCGCTATGAGTTTGAATTGGCGCAGGAAGTGAAGGAAAAAATTGAAGTGCTTTCTACGTTTCAAGCTAAGAGCACGATTGTGCATCCGAGCATTCATGACGTTGACATTTTCACTATCGCAAGCGACCCGCAGGCAGGTTATGTGAACTTCATGAAGGTGAGCAACGGTGTCATTGTGCAATCCTACACAACCGAAGTGAAAAAACGAATGGAAGAAAGCGAGGCTGAAATGCTGGAGTATTCCATTATGGAGATACGCGATAAATTTCAGAGTAGTTCAAAAGAGATTTTTCTTCCGTTTGAATTGGAAATGGAATTGCCCGGAGTGTTGCTGACGGTTCCGCAGCGAGGCGACAAGAAGAAACTGGTAGAACTCTCGCAGCGCAACAGCACGCACTACATGCTCGATGCGCAAAAGCAGCAGGAGATGGTCGATCCGGAACGCCATGTGAATCGCGTGCTCGAGACCATGCAAAAGGATTTGCATTTGAAGGAGCTACCGCGTCATATCGAATGTTTCGATAACTCAAACATTCAGGGAACGAATCCCGTGAGCGCGTGTGTGGTGTTCCGCAATGCAAAACCCAGCAAGGCCGACTACCGCATCTTTCACCCTAAGACTGTGGAAGGACCCAACGACTTTGATACGATGAAGGAAGTAGTATATCGTCGTTATAGAAGAATGTTAGATGAAGGCGAGACGCTGCCGCAGCTCATCATCATCGACGGAGGTAAGGGACAATTGAGCTCGGCTATTGAAAGTTTGGTGAAGCTTGATTTGTATGGGAAGATCAGCATCATCGGTATCGCGAAACGGTTGGAAGAAATTTATTTTCCCGGGGATAGTTTACCGATATATCTCGACAAGCGCAGCGAGTCACTCAAACTCATTCAGCGACTGCGCGATGAGGCCCACCGATTTGGTATTACGAAGCACCGCGACCGCAGAAGCAAGGATGCTATACGCTCAGAGCTCACCGACATCAAAGGAGTGGGCATGCACACCACGCAAGCGCTGATTCATCATTTCAAAACAGTACAAGCTGTGAAAGAGGCGAGCTTGGAGGAGTTGCAGAAGGTGGTTAATAACAGAATGGCGGCAATAGTTTACTCTCATTTTCATTCCGACAATTCGTAAAGCGATTTGCATGAACACGGAGCTGTTCATTCTAGCTGTGGCTCGCCGAAAATACGGAGGCGACTAGACCTACTTTACCTCTACAAATTTTAACTGATGAAAAGAAAACTAATCACAATGCTTGCTGCCTTCGGGATGTCGGTGGCGGGCGTGGCTCAACTTGGGCCTGTATCATTGGGTGCTGAATTGGCTCTTCCTACGGGCGACTTTGGTGAATCGTATCCTATGGGCTATGGTGCCTCATTGGGCTATGAGCAGCCTATAGGTGATAAGCTTGGGGTAACACTTCAAGCAGGCTACATCATGTTGGGCATCGACGATGCTGTTTCGACTTTGATTGAAAAGTCTTCCATGATGCCTATACAAGTGGGAGCAAAGTATTATTTAAAGGAGCGCGGCGCAGGTCTTTATGCGCATGTTCAGGGTGGTGTGCACAGCTTGAGTGTTACAACGAAAGACCTGGATCTTGGATTCTTCGGCACAATTCCGGGCGCTACTTCATCTGACAGTTACTTGAGTGGTGCTTTGGGTGTGGGTTATATGCTTACCAACAAGATTGATGTTGGTTTGCGTTACAACATCATTGCTCCGGATGGTGATGTGGAAGGAGCGGAAGCTTCGAGCTACCTGGGTGTTCGTTTGGCTTATACTTTATTGGGAGCCGGCGAATAATTGCATATTATTTAAATGAGAATGCCGGGCATATCGCCCGGCTTTTTCTATTTGAATCATTTCATTTTAGTGCTGAATCACCAAACGCTTGCTCGCTGTTTTGGTGCCCTCAGTAAGAGACACGACGTAGATGCCCTCGGTAAGCATGGCTGTGTCAATTTGGTTGCTTCGCAGCTGTTCTTGGCGAATGACGCGGCCGCTGATGTCGGTGATAGTCACACTTGCATTCGTATCCCAACCGGAGATTGTCACGCGGTCGTTGGCCGGATTCGGGTAGAGTGTAAAGCTCGCTTCCATTTCGGTCACAGACTGAGCGATTGCGCAATTACCATCCATGGATGCGTTCATATACTCCATCATGCCGGCTTCCATGCTTTGCAGTGTGAAGTCGATTGTGGCATCGCAAGGGTAAGGTCCCGCGAGGTATTGTCCTGGCTGGGTCATTACCATCATTTGGTTATCGAAGCTTGTACTCAATACATATGGGGCTCCGTTTCCTGCATCCATCATTTCAACACTTACCCAGAACTGGTTATTGGCCTCATCGGGTAACATCGTCATGCCCATGAACGGTGGCACCATTTCATAAATACATGTCCCGTCATCGTACCACGCCCAAGCATCGTAATTGAGGGCCGATGGGTTGGTACAGCCGATGCACAAATTACACGAACCATCATCGCAGGTTGCTTCAGCGTTGTAGTTGCAAGCTGAAGGGTCTGTGCAACCGGCTACTTCAGCTGTATTACTTATGGAGATTAGCTCGTAATAGTTGGTAGAATTTGCAATACCCGAGTAGAGAACAACTCCGTTTTCATTCGTGATTTCAAGTTCGATGGGGTTGCCTGTCAGCGAATAAACCTGCATGGTGAAGCAGTCGTTGAGTGTGCAAAATCCATTTTGAGCAGGGTATATACCGCCGAAGTAGTTGAAGTTGGCATCGATGATATACCAGTAAAATTCTTCGGATGCGCTCATGCTATACCAGTTGTTATAGCAGCATGAACCATCGTTCTGAGTTGCGCTCGGATTGTAGTTGGGAGCTGTTGGGTCGGTACAACCGAGGCAGCTGTAATCGCAGTTCAAGTAATCCATGCATTCCGCTGAAGAGTCGTAGTTGCATGCTGAAGGGTCGGCACAACCAAGTGTTACACCGTTGAAAGCTACAGTTACGGCGTATTCGTAATAACCGATGGTGCCGCTATCGATGATGTTTCCGGCGGCATCGTAAATAGTATAGCTCAAATCGGTGCCGTCATAAGACCAGGCAGAAAGCTGGAAACAGGTACCTGTAATGCAGAATCCGTTTTGTTCAGGGTAGTTTCCGGTGCTGTATGTATAATCGGTCAAAGAAGTAATAGACCAATAAGCCGGAGCTCCAAACTCGAGTGTATACCAGTCGTTGTAGCAACAGGTTCCATCGTCGATGGTTGCATCCGGATTGTAGTTGGGAGCTGAGGCATTGGTACAGCCGTAGCAGCTGAAGTCACACGCGTAGTAGTCGGGGCAGTTGGCTGTTGGATCGTAATTGCAGGCGTAATAAACATTACAGCCTGTAATAGGGTTTTCGGACAGTGTCAGTTCAACACCGCCGAAAATAGGGTTCACATTTCCGCTGGTGACGATTGTATCATTAAGAGAGATACTCGCGCTGAAGTCTGTAAGCGAATAGTCGTCGGGATAGGCTGAGAAGTAGAGGCAGCCTTCGTCAAAGCAAAAGCCGGTGGTTTCGGGATAATGACCTGAACCTCCGCTCGAGCCATCGCTTGAGTATGCATACCAGTAGCCCGGGGCGGAAAGCTCCACTTCGTAGTACGAAGCGTAGCAACATGTGTTGCTGCTGAGCACAGCATCCGGATCGAAGTTGGAAGCCGTTGGGTCGGTGCAACCGTAGCAGTCATAACTGCACATTGAATAGTCGGAGCAAGTGGCGGTAACGTCGTAGTTGCAAGCGTATGGGTCGAGGCAGCCAATGCTGGCATTGTTGGAAAAGCTCTGCGATGCATAGTAGTAGCTGTTCGCTCCTGAAACAATCACCTGGCCTGATGCATCGGTCAAGGTCCACTCAAAGTTTTCACTGCTAACGCTCCACAAGTCGAGATTGAAACAGCCATCAGGCAGGCAGAACCCTGTAGATCCCGGGAAGATACCACCTGTGGAATAGCCTGTTAGGTAATTCGACACGTTGTATTGAAACTCGCCTGTGCCCGAAATGGTATAGGATTGTGTGCAGCAAGAACCGTTATCCAACGTGGCTGTCGAGTCGTAGTTAGCTGCCTGCGGATTAGTACATCCGTAGCAATCGTAGGTGCAAAGCGAATAGGTGAGGCAAGTTGCATCCGGTGCGTAATTGCAAGCATATGGGTCGCCGCAGCCGGGTGTTCCGTCGCCCATGGTAAAGGTGATGGGGTATGGCGTTTCTATGGTTTGGCTGAAAACAACCTCTCCGTTTCCATCGGTAAAAGTGAACTGCGCGGTTCCTTGATAAACCGGAGAGTAAATGCTGATGAAATAGCAACCTTCAGGGACGCACAACGCAGTTCCGTTGACCATGCTATAGCTGTAGGATCCATCCAGGGAAGTTAAGTACCAATAAATCCCTTGATCATCTGTAGTTCCTGAAACCATACCTGTGAGGTAGTTGGCAGCTGAGCAGCAAGAACCGTCATCAATGGTAGCTGCCGGGTCGTAATTAAAGGATTGAGGATTAGTGCAGCCCCAACAGCTGTAATCGCAGGAAGTATAGTCATAACAGGTTGCGTTTGCGTCGAAGTTGCATGCCATCGGGTCAAGACAGCCGCTAACAGAATTGACAGGTGTAATTATCGCGTAGTCATAGAAATTATCGACGGTTGTGCCACCGGCGAGCTCAATTCCTTGAGCGTTGGAAACGGACCAGTTGTAGTTACCGGTTCCCAGGGTGCCATGCACGTTGACAGAGGTGCATACATCCGGAATGCATACTCCTGTCTGAGAGGGGTATTCCGCTGCTCCCAAGTAACCCAACTGGTCATTGTAAAAGGAGAAATACACGGCTTCACTGGCATAAACCTCATACCACACACCGTCATAACAGCAAGTGCCATTGTCGGCTGTTGCGGCCGGGTTGTAATTGGCCGCTGAAGGGTCGGTGCAACCCCATTCGGTTTGGGCAATGGAAGTAATCGATGCTAAAAGAGAAGCGACTAAAGCAAGAAATCTCATAAAATCAATTTTTATAAATACGCAGTATCGGAATAACACCCTACCCATCCGAACAGTTGCTTGATTATTAAAATAAATTTCAACGGGTTGAATTGCTAACGAATGGTTGTGCGCAACAAAGGATGCCAATGGCTGTTTAGGGGTGAATGAAACGCTAGTTTTGGTCGTCATCAGAGAAACATGGCAAAAAAGTCATCCAATAATTTTCTAGGCAGATCCCGCATGCTGTGGCTCATAGCATTAACGCCGGTATTTCTGATTGTGATAGTGCTCATGGCGGCAATGCTCAGTGGACTTCCGGATGTCGATTTACTGGCTAACCCGAAGGTGAGCTTGGCTTCGCAGGTTGTTTCATCCGATGGTAAAACCTTGGGAGCCTATTACAAAGAAAATCGAAGCGATGCCAAGTTTAGCGAGTTGCCACCGCATTTGGTGAATGCCTTGCTGGCCACCGAAGATGTCCGGTTTCGTGAGCATAGTGGAGTCGATTACTGGGGTCTATTCCGAGCTGTATCCACAGCCGGTCAAGGTGGGGGTGGTTCTACCATCACTCAGCAATTGGCCAAAATGCAGTTTACGAAGGAGTATCAAAACGTTTCGATAGTAAAACGAGGATTTCAGAAAATCAAGGAGTGGATTATTGCTTGTCAAATTGAACGTCTGTATACCAAGGATGAAATCATAGCGCTCTATCTCAATCAGTATGATTTCTTGAATCAGGCTGTGGGTATAAAATCAGCCGCGCATATCTACTTCAACACCACACCCGATTCCTTGAACGTGCAGCAATCGGCTATGCTGGTGGGTATGCTGAAGAATTCGTCGTTATTCAACCCACTTAAGCGTGATTCGCTGGTGATGAAGCGTCGCGAAGTGGTGCTTGATCAAATGGTGAAGTACGATTTCCTTTCCGAAACCGACTACGATTCGCTGCGTTCGTTGCCTCTGGGCATCGATTTTCAGCGCATGAGTCACGATGAAGGGTTAGCGCCCTATTTCCGAGAAGTGTTGCGTTCGGAATTGGAGAAACTGTTGCAAGAAAAGGACAACAAAGGGAATTTGAAATACGCGAAGGCAGATGGCGAGCCGTATGATATTTACCGCGACGGACTCAAGATTTTTACCTCTATCGATTCACGCATGCAAGAGTATGCGGAGTGGGCTGTGCATGAGCATTTGCGAAAGGAGTTGCAGCCAGCATTTACCAAAGATGTTGCGCGCCGAAAAGCAGAGAATTATCCGTTTTACAATGGTATTAGCAAAAACAGTCGAGAGGCCATTATGAAGCGCGCCATTGAATCGAGTGAGCGCTACATGATGTTGACGGGTAAACTCTGCCCCGACTGCAGCCGACCTGGCTTCTACATCACCAAAGAGAAGGGTGAAAATGGGGAAGAGTATCATTGTCAGGAATCAAAGGACGGTTGCGGACATCACTGGCCGGTGCTGTCTGAATCGGAGGTGGACGCCATTATGAAGAAGCCGGTAAAGATGAAGGTTTACCATCAATTGGGTGACAAGGACACGGTGCTTTCGCCGCTCGACAGTATTAAGTATGTCAAGAGTATTCTGCACGCGAGCATGATGTCGGTTGACCCACACACCGGTCAAGTGAAGTGTTGGGTAGGCGGAATCGATTTCAAGCATTTCAAGTTCGATAATGTATTTCAGTCGGCCCGTCAGGTGGGCTCTACTTTCAAGCCTCTTGTCTATGCTACGGCACTTCGCATGGGCAAATCTCCCAAAGACCCTGTCGATGGCTCTGCTTTTTGCTGGGGCAGCTGGTGTCCGCAAAACAGTGGTGGAGGCTACGGCACCTATACGATGCGCTGCGCATTAGCAAACTCAGTGAATACCGTTGCAGCGCGTATGGCCCAGCAATATGGTATTGATAACATTATCAATCTGGCTCGCCGACTTGGCATCAGCACGTACCTCGATCCGGTTGGCCCTTTATCGTTGGGTGCTGCGAATATTCCGTTGTATCAAATGGTTGGAGCTATCAGTTCATTTGCGAATGAGGGCGTTTACATCAAGCCAACATTTTTATTGCGTATTGAAGACAAAAACGGAACCCCTATTTTCGAAGCTGAGCCAACAGTAGAACAGGCTATCGATCCGTGTGCAGCCTACGAAATGATTACGATGATGAAGGCAGTGGTCGATGGTAGCTGCGGAAGTGGAACGGGAGTTCGTTTGCGCAATCCAGGGAAACCTTATGGCGGCATTACGTATCCTACGGCCGGAAAAACAGGTACAACTCAGAACAACACAGATGGTTGGTTCATTGGGTTAACACCGGATCTGGTGACCGGTGTTTGGGTAGGTGCACAAGATCCAACCGTTCGTTTCAGCAGCACCGCTATTGGTCAAGGAGCCAATACAGGTCTTCCTATTTATGGGTACTATATGAAGAAGGTCTATGCCGACGCGAAGATTGAAATTTCCAAGGGCGATTTTTCGGCTCCCATGGGTTGTGAGGTGCGCAATGAGCCAACAGTCACAGGGCCGGTGGGCATCGACGACTACGATGGTTTGTTTGGAGAAGGGGATGAAGAGACTGATGAAAATCAAGCGCAACCTGCCGGATTACCCACCGAAACTGAGGAGTATATTCCGTCTGATTCCACTAATTTTGACCCCTATTAAAGGTCAATAAAGTATGCCCATTAACAAAGTCGTGAAGAATGCCGAAGAGGCATGCAGCGGAATAACCGATGGCATGACGCTCATGGTCGGTGGATTCGGTTTGTGCGGAATTCCTGAAAATTGTATTACTGAACTCGTGCGCACAGGAGTGAAAAACCTCACGTGTATTTCGAACAACGCGGGAGTCGATGACTTTGGTCTGGGCTTGCTGTTGCAAACGAAACAAGTGAAGAAAATGATCTCTTCATACGTGGGTGAGAACGATGAGTTCGAGCGTCAGATGCTTAGCGGCGAATTGGAAGTAGAGTTGATTCCGCAGGGAACACTCGCCACACGCTGCATGGCTGCCGGTTATGGAATGCCCGCTATATACACTCCTGCAGGTGTGGGCACGGAAGTAGGTATCGGCAAAGAAGTGCGCAATTTCAATGGCAAGAACTATTTGCTCGAGCACGCATTCGATGCAGACTACGCATTGGTAAAAGCGTGGAAGGGCGATTCAAAGGGCAACCTGGTGTTTCGCATGACGGCGCGTAATTTCAATCCGCTCATGGCGATGGCCGGAAAGATTACGATTGCAGAAGTAGAGGAGTTGGTGCCCGATGGTGAATTGGATCCCGATATGATTCACACACCCGGTGTTTACGTGCACCGAATTTTCCAAGGCAGCAATTACGAAAAACGCATTGAGCAGCGCACCGTGCGTCAGCGCTCATAATTAAACCAAGCAACGACATGGCACTCGATAAAATAGGCATCGCCAAGCGCATCGCGCAGGAAGTGAAAGACGGTATGTATGTGAATCTCGGTATTGGCATTCCGACGTTGGTCGCGAATTATTTGCCGACGGGAATAGAGGTAGAACTGCAATCAGAAAACGGATTGCTCGGCATGGGCCCGTTTCCGTTTGATGGAGAGGAAGACGCCGATTTGATCAACGCCGGTAAGCAAACCATCACGATGCTTCCCGGAAGTGCAGTGTTCGATTCTGCAATGAGTTTCGGTATGATACGCGCGCAGAAAATTGACCTCACCATTTTGGGAGCCATGGAAGTGAGCGAGCACGGTGACATTGCCAACTGGAAGGTTCCTGGAAAAATGGTGAAGGGCATGGGTGGCGCGATGGATCTGGTGGCTTCAGCCAAGAACATCATCGTGGCCATGCAACATTGTGATAAGGCGGGTAATTCGAAGTTGTTGCCGCATTGTACGCTGCCACTAACAGGTGTAGGTTGTGTGAAGAAAGTAGTGAGCGATTTGGGCGTGTTCGACATTCACGACGGCGCATTTCACTTGGTTGAGTTAGCTCCTGATGTCACGCTCGATGAAGTGCGCGCGAAGACCGCAGGGAAGTTGATTGTGCATTGAAAAGTCTAATGAATCATTCTAAGTGTTTGGCTGATTTTCAGCAGTAGAAATCCTTTCTATTGTCATCCCGTTTGATATTCTGATAAAGCTTCTTGCGTTTAAATAAATGCAATGAAGTCTCAACTGTTTTACGCGGGTTTACTCGCTTTTTTCGTCTTCCTTTCATCGTGTGCAATCGAAAAAAGGCATTACACCGGAGGGTATCATGTTGAATCGTTTTGGAATGGAAAGGTGGAAGGCTCGGTCTTCGAACGACGAGCTTCTGAAAGAAGAAAGAACATTTCAATAATAGACAGCGACACAACAAAAATTACAGAGAGTTGGATTGATAGTGACACGGTTCAATCTTTAGGAATTCTGGTATCTGAAGAACCGCAGCAGGTCGTAAAAGAAACGGCTTACGAATCTGCTTCGTGGGAAGTTCAACCTACGGGAAAAATGGTTTTGAATGTTGAGCAAGATGGAGAGCGAGTTTCGCTCGCTCCTGATCCTGAGAAAAAGTACCTTGAATCACTTGGATTTTTGTCTTTGTTGATTGCCATCATCGGTTTTTTAGTTCCGATTGGAGCTATCTTCTTTTTTATTGCGGCTATCATAGCAGGACGTTCCAGTCAAAAAAAGTTTAGGAAGAATCCGGGAAAATATATGGGAGCGGGCTTTGGAATACTGGGAGTAATACTGGGGGTCGTGGGTATAATAGGCATCTTGTGGATTCTGTTTGCGATGGGGTTATTCGCTACATAAAGAGAGTGTCAAGTACAGTGCACGATTCAAGGAAAACGTTCTGTTTTGAAATGTCTGAAAATATATTCGAGAGCGCTGTAATATTTATTCGATATTCGTTTTTGAAAATTGAATTCACATGCCACTTTTTCTTCGCATTGCCGGTTCGCTTCTGTTGGTGTTGTCTATGTTCGTGTGCTCATGTTCATTTGAAAAACGGCTTTATCAGCCCGGTTTTCAGGTGGAAGGATATTGGTCAAAGAGCCATCGCATAGCGGAGAATAATGTTCTGCCGTTGGAAAAGGGTTCCGCGAGAGTGGAGAATGAAGAGTGGAGAATTACGAGCCGGGAGGCTCATGCATCCTTGAAATCGGAGGTATACGGCACAGGCGAGAATGAAAATTCGGATGTGATAACGAATGAAAGGGAGTTGCTTGCAGATAATAATCCGACTTCGGCACTAGCTACAGGAAGCAATGAAATTTCACGATCATCGAAGCATTTTGCCATAGCACGGAGTTCTCATGTCCATTCCCCATTCTCCCTTCCCCATTCTCCCGTATCACCCGACACCCTCAAAAAAACCTTCAAGCCCCAGCCACAGTACCGCGAAGTAGATCCCATTGGAAAGTATGCGGTTATCACAGTATTAGCCGGAGTGGCGTTGCAAAAGTTAGCGGGCATGCTCACGTGGTTTGAAGTGGCTGTGCCGTTGTCATTTGGTCCCGCGATTTTCATTCCTGCGGCAATCATAGCGCTTGTTGGTGTGGGCTTATCTGTTTACAGCGCTTACCGAGTGCGCAAGTTCCCCGAGAAGTACAAGAAGAACGAATGGGGCAAAGTTGCGCTTGCTATTCTCGGTTGGCAGGTATTGATGTCGGTGTTGTTTGCGTGGCTGTTGGTGTGAGTAGTGGGGACTGGGTACTGGGGATTGGGTACTGGGTACTGGAGACTGAGTGACGTGGACCGGGTTCCTGCGCGGTCATCGAGGCAACGAGAATTTTTCTTCGAGTTTTACATGAAAGTAGATTTCCGCTCTCATGGCATGGAAGACTTTCAGGATGGTGTCGATGGTGGCACTGTTGGAGCCGTTTTCCAGTTTAGAGATTTGTGCTTTTTGTACGCCAACGAGTTGACCGAGTTGTTCTTGTGTCAACTGACGTTCTTGCCGTGCGGATTTAATCATTCTGCCAAGCACATCCATACGCAGTTCGTGTTCGTACTGATCACGCTCAACTGTTCCAACCTTGCCGATGTAGCGATCTTTCAATTCGCCGAGGGAGTAAGTTTTGATTTTCTTTGAGGCCATGGGTCTAATGGATGTTGTTAAAGTAATTTTTTCTCAGTTTCACCGCTCGTGCAATCTCTTTATGGGGAACGCGATTGGTCTTTTTGATGAAGCCTTGTGCAGCAACAACAAGTGTTTTGCTGCTGTCGGTTTTGTCCCAGAACGCGAGTAGTCTGATCTGATGTCCTGCATAGTATGTTCGAAATTCCCAGATATCCTGCTGCAGTTTTTTCAGCAGTTTAGGGTCATTCGTTTGCTCAGCAAGATCGATGACGTAGAAGATCTTTTTGACTGTTTTGGAATCAAGCGTCGCGATGAAAGCGTGGGCTTCTTCCAAAAAGACGGTTTCAAAGTACCGCATAGGAAACCGATTTGTTGAGCGTTACAAATGTAATCAAAGTTTCTATAATTAGAAACACGCATTTGAGTGTGAAGAAAATGAGGGCCATGGTTTCGCGTCTTTAATTCGATCCAAAACTCTGTCGTTGGGTAGGAATAAACAACCTATAAATTATTCCGGTTATGCCTTAATTAAGTGCGAAGTACTAAGTACAACCTTGGCGCGCACTTAGTAATTCGTAATTCGTACTTCTAGCGAAGCGCGGTAGCCGAACGCAGTCGAGTCTAGAGCTTTATGGCCAGCTCCAGCTTACCACCCAATCCGAGTTCAACAATCTTGCGCAAAGTGGACAGGCGCACTTCTTTGATGTCGTTTTCGATTTTGGAAATGTATCCTTTGTTGGTACCGCACTTTTCGGCGAGTTGTTCTTGTGTCATGCCGCGTTCGATACGTGCTTGTTGAATGAGCATACCCAGTCGAAATTCCTCATATCCCTTCTCAAACTTTTCGCGCTTGGCTGTGCCACGCTTGCCATAGTTTTCCTCAACGAAGCGGTCGAGGGTTTTGAGGGTTGTTTTCTTTTTCATAGGTGGCTTTGATGTTGCGTTTTACCCATAGTCAAAATTACGTATAGTTGCCCGAACAAACAACCTGAGCGGTCCCCGAGCGTAGTCGAGGGGCTGCGACTTTCAGGTATAAACAACCTATAAATTATTCCGGTTATGCCGGTGGGAATTACGTGAGGCTAATTGTGAAGTGCGCGTGGAGGGCGGTGCATGATTTTCATGAGATAGTGCCAAACAATTCTACTACAAAAACCCGCGCACATTATGCTTTGCAACGGGGATATTCAAATCGCTATAGGGCCTATGAATACTAATCAATCACTTCGCACCCAAAGACCTTAGAATGCTGTCATATTTCTACTCTTTACATAACGAGGAGTTATATCTTTGGTTCACTAAAAAATCTCATTATGCAGAAATTGACATCATTCCTTAGCGTTCTTTTTCTTCTTTGCTTTTTAATTCAGAATGTCTCATTGCATGCGCAGTCTGCATATGTTTGGGGGTATGATCAAAGTATTGGTAATGATTATGGATACGAAATGATTTGGAATGACCCGGAATTTACTTATGATGGTTTTTTTGGGGGCCAGGTTTATTTCTATTTTAATGATGTTCCTGGCGTAGGTGCTTATGAGGGTGATTTATCCTTTCCAAGTGGTAATATATATGAGCCTTGGGGTCAGAATAGCGTACCATCTGGTTTATATATCTTGACGATAAATACAGAAACTGGTGAGTATGCCTTCACCGCAAGCAGCGCCTGTGTCAATTTGGATGACTCTATTAGCGTTGTAATTTCTGATGATAATGCATCGGCGGACTTCTGTGAACATGTTGTAATTCGTGTTGATGTCTACTCGAATGGACAATACATGAATATCTACGAAACCGGTTTAGTTTTTCAGTGGTACATTAATGGTGTTCCAGTTCAAATAATAGAATTGGAGTATAATTATTTTTACTTGACTGCATCTGCATCAGAAACTAGAGTAATTCAACTATTTGCAACCTGCCCTGTAAATAATGAGGTAATTGTTTCGAATGAAATATCCATACCGCCCTGCTACAACGATTTTACTCCTCCATTGAATTATCTTTTGATTCAGAATGTTACTACCATGGGCAATATTTCCGGGCAATCTATTCAGGTGCAATTCGATCTCGATTGGGGAAATACCTGGCGAGACAATGTGAATTGGGATGCAGTATGGGTGTTTATTAAATACAAAGATGCGCAAGGCGCTTGGCAACATGCGAAAGTTAGTCCGACGGGTTATAATCATGGCCAGGGTACAATTAACCTCATAGAACCTGCGGCAGACCAGACGGGTGCTTTTGTGAGACTAGGAGAGGATGGACAAGGTGATTTTAGTGCTGATGCCATGCAACTTCGATGGAACTACGGTGCCGACGGCCTTGCTTCTGTTTCCGGATTAGAGGTCCGAGTGTTTGCGATTGAGATGGTATATACGCCACAAGGTGATTACAAAATGTCTTCAGGTGCTGTAGCACCGGGAAACAAAATTCCTGTAATTAATACTCGTTTGTCGCCGGTATTATCTGCTGATGGCGATTCAAGTTTGCGCATTAAAGGGGACGCCGGTATCGATTTGGATGCAAACGGCACTGTTGAGAATACCATTTATCCAACCGGATATTATCCATTCTACATATTCAAGTATGAAATGAGTGAACAACAGTATGCGGATTTTTTGAATTGCTTAACACCTGCCCAACGAAGTACCCTAGGAGTAGCCGGTGCTACAATCACACAGACCGCAGGACAATACTTCGCATCATTACCAAACCAAGTTTGTGCAGGAGCAAATGCTGATCGCGTGCTGGCCTATGCGGATTGGGCTGGATTGCGCCCTATGAGTTATTTGGAATATCAGAAGGCATTGAATGGTCCGAAGGCCTCCGATCCGTACGGACAGATGTATGGTATATATGGCATAAAGAACTTAGGTGGAAGCTTGTCTGAACCCTATGTTCGATTGAGTAGCTCTCAATTCAATCGGACCAACCATGGGAACGGGGTTTTATCCTCTAGCGGTGTGAATGACGTTAATGGATGGTCAGCTGCTGAGATGGGAACTATTTCCGGATCACCCGCCGGCTTCCGCCTCTGCCGCACCGCCGAATAACCTTTTCCAACGAATTCACTGTTACACATGAACCATTGGAAATACCTCGGGTGTTGGTTGTTGCTCTTGGGCGCGTGCATCTCTGCGCGCGGGCAAAGCCTGTTGCTGCTGTCGCCCAACGGCGGGGAGCAATGGGAGCCTACTTCGCAGCAAGTTATTAGTTGGACCTACACCAACGTCGATAACATCAATATTCAGTATTCTTCTGATAATGGACTCACGTGGACGAACATCGTGGTGGATTACCCTTCGAGTGCGTTGCAATACACCTGGACCGTGCCTTCCATCGGTAACAACCAATCACTCATTCGCATCATCAGCACGCTCGACTTTACCGAAGATCAAAGCGATGGGTCATTCGTCATTCCCGAACCTACCATTGAATTGTTGTATCCAACAGCCGATACGTATCAAACGGGAACCATTCAATATGTAGAATGGATAACCACGGGCATTGCGCAAGTGGTGCTGCAGTATTCCGCTAACAATGGTCAAACGTGGAATACCATTAACACGTCGCCTGCTTCGCATAATTATGCCAACTGGAATACACCGGGCACGCCGGGCGATGTGCTGTTGCGCATCTATAACATCGAAGACATCACTAAGCAGGATGTGAGCAATACCATCGCCATTACACAAGCAAGTCCCGACAACCCGACGAAGTATGCCGGCAGTCCTTACGACGGCTACGATATGTCGACTTCCTTGCCTTCATCGGTTACAGTGGTTGCTCCTAACGGCGGTGAAACTCTTCAGCCGTATTCCACTTACACGATTGAGTGGTCGTATGTGGATGTGACGTGGGTAGACATTGCCTATTCCATTGACGACGGCAGCACGTGGACGACCATTGCTACACAACTGCCGGCCGATGCGCTCGAGTATGCGTGGGCGGTTCCCAATACACCCAGTACTCAATGTCTGATGCGTGTGTCGGCTTCACCGGAGGGCGTGCAAGACATCAGCAACTCTAACTTTATTATCAATGCCCTCAATGCGGGAGATCTCGTACTGACCTATCCCAACGATGGAGAATCGTTTGATGTCGGAACGATTCAATACATCGAGTGGGATTATAACACGGTAGCAACAGTGCTAGCCGAATATTCAACAAACAATGGACAAAGCTGGACTGCTATTGGTACATCGCCTGCAGAACATCGCTACATCAACTGGATAGTTCCTAATGCGGCAGGCAGCGAGATAGTATTACGTCTTTCCGATGCAAATGATCTGGAGACGGCTGATCAGTGTGACTTACCATTGCCCATACTCCAACCATCGCCCGATAACCCAACCAAGTTCGCGGGAAGCCCCAGAGACGGTTATTCCATGAACGATAATCGTCCCGATACGCTCGAGATTACATCGCCCAATGGTGGGGAGGTGTGGATGTCATCGACCACTCAACAAATAACTTGGAACTACAATGATGTAGAACAGGTAACGCTCGAATACACGATTGATGATGGAAATACGTGGCAGGTAATCACGAACAACATACCTGCATCGCAGCTCAACTATACGTGGGGTGTGCCAACCACTCCTTCTAATTTGTGTCGGATGCGAATTACGGATAATGCGCGTCCAAACAATAGCGATCTCAGCGATAATCCCTTTATCATTCCGACGGGCTATGTGCAGATAACTTACCCCAACGGTGGTGAATCCTTTGGCACGGGAACAATCCAATACATCGAATGGGAACATGGCGGTTTATCTACGGTAAAACTGGAGTACAGCACTGATAATGGCTCTACGTGGATAGTGATCGGCACATCGCCCGCCAATGACCGTTACATGAATTGGTACACACCTGCTGCCGCTTCTGCGAACTGTCGCATACGCATCAGTGATTTAGCGAATGGCAATGTGTATTATGATCTCAGCAACGTAGCGTTTGCAGTGACTAATTCGGCACCCGATAATCCGACGAAATACGCCGGTAGTCCTTACGATGGCTACTCCATGTATGCGTTTGTGGATGAGTATGTGCAGGTTGTTAAGCCTAACGGCGGCGAGTTCTGGGGAAATGGAACGACGCAACAAATCAAGTGGCTTACGTTGAACAACGATGAAAACCTCACCATTGAATATACCACGGATGGTGAGTCGAATTGGACAACGTTGCTCAACAATATTCCCAACACACCCAATACCTACAACTGGACTATTAACGCAACGCCTTCTACTATTTGCAAGGTGCGCGCAACAACAGTCACTGGTTCAGAAACCGATAAGAGCGATTATTTCTTTACGATAGCGAATCCCGCAGGTATTCTTACTTCAGGCATTACGGGTTCTAGTTTCTGTCCGGGAAACACAGTGGTGGTCAATTACACAGCCAGCGCATCCTTCAATGCCGACAATCAGTTCATCGTGCAACTCAGTGATTCGTTGGGACAGTTCAGTGGTCCCGTTGAGAATATCGGTTCGGTGAGTGCCGCATCGCCGGTGCCAATTACCGCTACCATTCCGGTGCGTTATTACACGTCGAATCTGTACCGCCTGCGTGTTATAGCAACGAGTCCGCCCACGCTGGGCCCCGACAATGGTGTGAACTTCACCATCAACCCATTGCCGGCAGTTGAATTGGGTAACGACTTTTTACTCTGCGCAGGAGATGCGGAGACACTGGATGCAACGAACGAAAATGCGACCTATGCATGGAGCACGGGAGCCACGTCACCTACCATTTCGGTCAATTCCGGCGGAACCTACAGCGTTACGGTTACGAATACGTGCGGAACTACATCCGACACGGTTTCGGTAGAAATGATTACGGCACCGATTGTCGATCTCGGCGACGATGTGCAAATCTGCCAGAATGATGTAGTGATTCTCGATGCAGATAGCAATGCCGTTACGTATCAATGGAGCACGGGTGCAATCACGCCTTCCATTATCGTGAGTCTGCCCGGCAATTATTCCGTCGCTGCAACCAATGAATGCGGCACAACCACCGATCAAGTGAATGTGAGTGTTATTGCTACACCAACCGTGGAACTGGGTAACAACTTTGGTGTTTGTCCGGGTTCAGCAGTTACGTTGAATGCATCCATACCCGATGCTAGTTATCTGTGGTCGACCGGTGATACCACGGAGTCGATATCTGTCACTACGCCGGGAACCTATTGGGTGAATGTGACGACCTCTTGCGGTGTGCTTTCAGATCAGGTCTTTGCCTATGACGGAGCCATAGATTTGAATGCCGGCGACGATTTGCTGTTGTGCGCCGGGGAAACGGCCACACTCATGGCAACGGGAGCGAATGAGTACGAATGGAGTAATGGTCTTACAGGATCTATCATTGAGGTTAGTCCTGCGCAAACCACAACATACAGTGTAACCGCAACCAACGTTTATGGTTGTTCTGCGACTGATGAAGTGGTTGTGAATGTGAATGCTGCGCCGGATGTGCCTGTTATCTTCATTGCAGGAACAGCAACGTTCTGCAGCAATGAGCCATCCACATTGTCGATTGAATCGATTTCGGGAGCGCAGTATCAATGGCTGCGGAACAATTTGATTCTATTGAATGCGACGGAACCTGTTTATGTTCCGCAGCAGTCGGGTTCATACACAATTGAAATTACGAATGCCACGGGTTGTTCGGCAAGCGCAATTCCTGCAGACATCACTGTGCTGCCTGCCTTTGAAGAAACGATTGTGCTTCCAGCGGAAAATGGTTCAGCGAATTACAATGGCGACGTGTTGGTTCCCGGTGTGTATGAATACCTCTATGAAACGAGTGCAGGCTGTGATAGCTTGTATATCGTGCAGGTGGTTGATTCAGGCATTATCGGATGCGTAATTGAATCCGCTTGCAATTACAACCCAATCGCGGGTACAGCGGATAATTCCCTGTGTCTATTCCCGGATTGCACCGATGAATTGGCTTGCAACTACAATGAGAGTGCAAATTGTCCTGATTCAACTCTTTGTGTGTATGCGGCACCATATTTCGATTGTTCGGGTATCTGTATTTCAGATAGTGACAGCGATGGTGTGTGCGATGAGTTGGAAGTAGTCGGTTGCACAGATACACTTGCCTGCAACTATAATGAGCTGGCAACTGAGACTGATAGCAGTTGTGTGTATGCCCAGCAGTACTTCGACTGTTTAGGTGGTTGCTTGAATGACACCGATGGCGATAGTGTTTGCGATGAGCTTGAAATTACAGGCTGCGCTGATTCGCTAGCGTGCAACTACGATATTGCTGTAACCGAAAGTGATAGTTCGTGCGTTTATGCTGAAGCTTATTATAACTGCGCCGGAATTTGCTTGAATGATACGGACAATGACGGCGTATGCGATGAATTAGATAATGATGGCTGCTCCGATAGTTTGGCTTGCAACTTTAGTCCGTTATCGAATAATCCTGATAATTCTCTCTGTTTATACCCAATACCTTATAGCGATTGCTCCGGCAGCTGTCTTAATGACATTGACAGCGATGGTGTGTGCGATGAATTGGAAGTAATCGGTTGCACAGATGTTCTTGCCTGCAACTATAATGAGCTGGCAACTGAGACTGATAGCAGTTGTGCGTATTCCCAGCAGTACTTCGACTGTTTAGGTATTTGCTTGATTGACACCGATGGCGATGGTGTTTGCGATGAGCTTGAAATTACAGGCTGCGCTGATTCGCTAGCGTGCAACTACGATATTGCTGTAACGGAAAGTGATAGCTCGTGCGTATTTGCAGAGGTCTATTATGACTGTGTGGGTCTTTGTTTGAATGATACAGATAACGATGGTGTGTGTGATGAGTTAGAGTCTGAAGGGTGCACGGATTCGTTGGCTTGCAATTACAATGCGGAAGTTCTAACTGACGATGGCTCCTGCATATACCCCGGCTGCACCGATATATTGGCGTGCAACTTTGACAGCGCTGCAGGTTGTGATGATGGCTCATGCGTGCTGCCCGATGCGTGCGGTAGCTGCGAGGGAATCTCCGGTTGTACGGATGTGCTCGCATGTAATTATGATAGTCTCGCGACGTGCGATGACAGTTCGTGCTTCTGGATTGAAGCATTCACAATTGTGGGATTGGATTCCGTATTGATGGATAGCATTGCTGTATACACCTACGTCGATCAATCTGGAAGCAGCTACGAGTGGACCGTCACAGGCGGTGCAATCGTGGGCCAAGCGGATACTTCTATAGTCTTTGTGAATTGGGGAGCAGATGGACTAGGAGAAATCTGTGTCACCGAAACTCAAGATAGCTGCACGGGTCAACAGGTTTGTATGCAAGTAACCATTTCCGATCCTTCGGCCATTGCTGAATGGACGCAGGGTGATTGGACGCTCTATCCGAACCCTTCCAATGGTCTCATCCGTTTGGTAACACGCGACGCATCGTTGCGCAGATATGACGTCTACGATTCATTGGGCCAGCAAGTGCACAGCGGTTGGCTGCACGGCACAAGCACTGAGATTGATCTGTCTTCATTGGCTGCCGGGCATTATCTGATTCGCTGCGGCAGTGCGTATAAGCGATTGGTGATTGTGCGGTGATGCCCTCGGCCCCACTAGTCACTCGTCACTAGCCACTAGCCACTCGTTACTCGCCACTAGCCACTGACCTCCACGCTCACGCTCTCCACTTGCCCGCCCATCGGGGCGTTCACTTTGGTGATGCGCACCCAAACGCTGTCGACCATGGGCAGCGCGGCTTTCAGGGTGTCTTTGATGCGATGTGCAACGGTTTCGATGAGCTTGGCGCGCACGGCCATTTCGTGATAGACGATCTCGCGCACGAGCACATAGTCTGCCGTTTGGGAGAGATCGTCGCCGGCTGCGGCACCACTGAAGTCGAGTTCAAGAGCGACATCCACGACATAATCGCCGCCGATGATGGCTTCTTCTTCCCAACAGCCATGGTAGGCGTGCATGCGCATGTTGTTGATGGTAATCCGCGACATCTTACTTGTTAACTTTTCCCCAGGAGTCTTTCAACGTCACGGTGCGATTGAAGATGAGTTTGTCTGAAGTTGAATCCAAATCAGGAGTGAAGTAACCCAAACGAATGAACTGGAACTTTTCGCCCACCTTGGCGTTGCCCAAATCGTTTTCCGCCATAGCGTTGGTCACTACGTGCAAACTATTCTCGTTGATATAACTCTTGAAGTCGCCTTCTTCAGCCGAAGGATTTTCAACCTTGAACAAACGGTCGTATAGATTCACTTGCACAGGAACTGCATGCGATGCGCTTACGAAGTGCATGGTGCCTTTCACGTTGATGCCACTTGTATCGTTACCACTGCGGCTCTCCGGAACATACGTGCAATGAACTTCCGTGATATTGCCATCCGCATCTTTCACAAACGATTCGCACTTGATGATGTACGCATGTTTCAAACGCACCATCAAGCCCGGACCAAGACGGAAGAATTTCTTCGGTGGCTCTTCCATGAAGTCGTCGCGTTCAATCCACAGTTCACGGCTGAACGGAATCTCACGCGATCCACCACCGCCTTCTTCTTCCGGATTGTTCTCGCCATGCAACATCTCGACTTTGCCTTCCTCGTAGTTGTCGATGATGAGCTTGATTGGATCCAACACCACCATGCGGCGTGTAGCAGATTTGTTGAGGTCTTCACGAATGCAGAACTCGAGAAGCCCAACGTCGATGACGTTCTCTCTGCGCGCTATTCCCACCAGGTCGCAGAAGTGACGAATACTCTCGGGTGTATAGCCACGGCGACGCAAACCGCTCACAGTGGGCATTCGCGGATCATCCCAACCGTTGACGTGCTTCTCGTTCACGAGTTGCAGCAGCTTGCGCTTGCTCATCACGGTGTAGTTCAGGTTGCGACGCGCGAACTCATATTGTTGACTCGGGAAAATGCCGAGCTTCTCGATAAACCAGTTGTAAAGCGGCTTGTGCACTTCGAATTCGAGCGTGCATATTGAGTGCGTGATCTCTTCGATTGAATCGCTTTGTCCGTGTGCAAAGTCGTACATCGGATAGATGCACCACTTGTCGCCCGTGCGGTGGTGATGCGCAAATTTGATGCGGTACATCAGCGGATCGCGCAAGTGCATATTGGGCGACGACATGTCAATCTTCGCACGCAATGTTTTTTCACCTTCCTTGAATTCTCCTGCACGCATGCGACGGAACAAGTCGAGGTTTTCTTCTGCGCTGCGATCACGGTACGGGGAGTTCTTGCCGGGCTCGGTGGGCGTGCCTTTCATCGACGCAATTTCTTCCGCTGAACTATCGTCGACATACGCTAAGCCTGCATGAATGAGCTTCTCGGCAAAGGCATAGAGCGTATCGAAATAATCGCTCGCGTAAAATTCGTTGGCCCATTCAAAGCCAAGCCACTTGATGTCGTTGCGAATGCTGTTGACATACTCGGTGTCTTCCGTAACGGGATTGGTGTCATCGAAGCGCAAATTGGTACTGCCGCCAAACTGTTTTGCTAAACCGAAGTTGAGGCAAATCGACGTGGCGTGTCCGATGTGCAAGTATCCGTTAGGCTCCGGCGGGAAGCGCGTAAGGACGCGGCCTCCGTGTTTGCCGTTCTTTATGTCTTCTGCAATTATCTCTTCGAGAAAATTGGGTCCTCTTTGAATATCCATGGGCTAAAGTTATTGTCCGACGCGACTCAACGCACGGGTCATTCGTTCACTGATTTCTGTTTGTCCTAGCAATTCAATCATTCCAAGTAAATCTACACCACCTCCTTGTCCACTTACGATGACGCGGAGCAGTTGCATGATTTCTCCCGGCTTCAGATTGAATGAGGCCGCTGTTGACTTGATGGTTTCGTCGATGTGTGCGGTCTCAAACGCGGGCAACGCCGCCAGCGCCGCTTGCAGTCCTTCGAAAAACGGTCGCAATTCAGGTTTCCATTTTTTAGCGACTACAGTTTCATCGTAAGTATCGGGAGCTTGAAACAAGTAAGCACCGGTTGTTTTCATTTCATGTTCAAACTGCACACGGGGTTTGAGCAATTCGGCTGCTTTCGTGAGATAATCCGCACTCAAACGGCGATCACCTTCTGCGATATTAAACGTCTGTTGAACATCTGCTTTGATGTGTGCGCCGAGCTCGCTGCTTTCAGTTGCGCGCAGGTAATGCTCATTGAACCACTTCGCTTTTTCGGGATCGAATTTCGCGCCTGCTTTGTGGATGTGTTCGAAGGAGAATTGCGCACACAATTCTTCGAGTGTGAAAATCTCTTGTTCTGTTCCCGGATTCCATCCTAAAAACGCAAGCATGTTCACGAACGCTTCAGGGTAGTAGCCACGCTCGCGGTAGCCCGATGATTTTTCACCGGTAAACGGATCGTTCCAGTCGAGCGGAAAAACAGGGAATCCGAGGCGATCCCCATCACGCTTGCTGAGTTTGCCATTCCCATCGGGCTTGAGCAAAAGTGGTAAGTGTGCGAGCTGTGGCATGTCGTTCTCCCAACCGAGGTAGCGATAAATGAGCACGTGCGCCGGAGCGCTCGGCAACCATTCTTCACCGCGTACGGCGTGGGTGATTTTCATGAGGTAATCATCTACGATGTGCGCGAGGTGATAAGTCGGCATGCCGTCGCTCTTGAGCAACACCTTGTCATCGACGATATCCGATTGAAATACGACTTCACCGCGGATGAGGTCGTTGATGTGGATGCTTTCTCCTTGAGGCACTTTCAGACGAATGACGTAAGGCATGCCGTTGTCTATGCGCTGCTTCACTTCGGCTTCGCTCAGTGATAGCGAGTTTTGCAGTTGCATGCGGGCGCGGGCATCGTAAGAGAATGTCTGCTTGTTGCTTTCGGCTTGTTTGCGCAGCGCATCCATTTCTTCCGGCGTATCGAAAGCGTAGTAGGCGTGTCCGCCATTCACGAGTTGCTCAGCGTACTGACGAAACATGGGTTTGCGCTCGCTCTGGCGGTAGGGAGCGTAAGGGCCATCGCCAAATCCCAATCCTTCGTTGGGTTCGATGCCACACCATTTGAGGGCTTCAATGATGTAATCTTCAGCGCCGGGCACAAAGCGACCTTGGTCGGTGTCCTCAATGCGTAAAATGAAATCGCCACCGTGTTTTTTGGCGAACAAATAATTATAGAGAGCTGTGCGCACGCCACCCATGTGCAAAGGTCCTGTAGGACTGGGGGCAAAGCGCACGCGAATGCGTTTTTGGGTCATAAAAGGGGGGATAAAATCCGAAGGCAAAAGTAGTGATTACTGAGGACTGGGTACTGGGTACTGGGTACTGGGTACTGGGTACTGGGTACTGGGTACTGGGGACTGGGGACTGGGGACTGGGGACTGGGGACTGGGGACTGGGGACTGGGGACTGGGGACTGGGTAATTAGCAAAAGGTAGTAAATTTCTGTAGGAAACATCCCACGTCCAAGAAATGGCCCGTATTTATCTAGTCTCCAGTCCTCAGTCCTCAGTCCTCATTACTGCGCAAATACCGACGCGCTATCCTTATACGTAGCGGCCGGATTGAGAATCATGACCGGGATTCCCGCTTCGTTGGTGATAATCTTTTGTTCGCTGTCGATACCGAATGCGTGAACCAAGCGGTCTTCGGCGGTATTGAGTATGCAAATGAGGTCGATATCGGCGTAGTTGGCGTACTTAATCAAGTCTTTCACAAATCCTCCTGAGCTTGCTTCGGTGACTGCAGTTTTGTACTTGATCTTGCGTTCTTCCATATAGCCTTCTGCGTAGGCGACGTTTCGAGAGAGTTTATTGTGCAGATATTCGTCAGATTCCTTCGGTGAAACGAGATGTACTTCCGCGCCGAATTTCTCTGCAACATCGGCTACGATTTTGAGCTTTTGTTTTGTCTCTTGATGCAAATCAAGAGGGGCAAGTATCTTATGAATGTTCGCGGAGCGTTTTGTTTCTTCCTGCACGATGATGAAAGGCACATTTCCCTCGGATACCACGCGAAGCGCGTTGGAACCAACAATGAACTGCATACCGCGCAAACCATGTGTACCCATCACGATGAGTTCTGCATTTTCGCGTTCGGCTGTATCCGGAATGTCCTCGAAAATATTTCCAACTGCAGTAACGGTTCCAACCGAGCCAATGCCCAGTTTATTGGCTTGATCTTTCATTTTCGCTTCCGCACCTGCGCGCTCATTTTCTTTGTCTACAATGTGCAGCAGATGTACTGCGCTTTTTGTGTGAACGGCCAGTTCGTTGGCATAGCGAATGGCTACTTCGGAAACGGATGTGAAGTCGGTGGGGACGATGATTTTGCTCATGGAACAAATATAGATAATAGTGACGAATGACTATTGACAAGTGACTAATGCTGGCGGAGTGAATCCATTTATCACTTGTCATTAGTCACTGGTCATTGCAAGAACCCCAGCTCCAGCTGCGCATCTACGTTGGTTAAAATTCCAATATGCGTTGAGTTGGTGAGTAAATAGTGATTAGTACAAAAGGACGTTGACACCCAAAATTAAACGATTGTAAGTCAGTGCTCGCACAATACCTTTTCTTTCTATTTTATAATATTCGAAATATTCGAAACGAGAATTGAATATTTCAGTAAATTTGGTATATGAGGTCCCCGATAAATTATAAAAAAACGACAGCTTTTAATGCAATTGCGCGTGATGTGGCCATGCAATCGTATGGTCAATTGAAGGAAGTACTTACCCAAAGGACCAGCCAAACAGTTCATCTGGAAATAACTTCCGGCAGGGTAAAGAAGAAAATACAGATTCCTCCTGCAGCTATTGAAGTGTTGCTAAATTTTTTCAAAGCAACAGCAAAGGGCAAGCGAGTATCGGTGACTCCGAAATCCGATTACCTCACCACTCAGGCGGCAGCCGAATGGCTCGGTTGTTCACGTCCACACTTGGTGAAGCTGCTCAATCAAAACGCACTGCCTTGCACATTCGTTGGCAAGCATCGACGTATTGCATGGGATGATTTACGCGCTTACAAGAAGCAACTGAGAGAGCAACAAAAGAAGCAACTTATGGAACTCATGCAAGCCGATGAAGATGCGGGCCTCTATGAATGAGATGAAATTGCCTCGTGCATTTCTCGACACCAATGTTCTTTATCCCCTTCTCATTCGTGACATACTGCTGTGGTTCGCGTATGAGGAGTTGTTTTTTCCTTTCTGGAGCAAACATGTGCTCATGGAGTGGAGTCGAGTCATGCAAAGGAATGGATTGACGCAAACAGAATCCCAAAGAAGAATGCACATGATTCAGGACGCTTTTCCCTTTGCAATGGTTCGAGGATATGAGTCTTTGATTGAGCAACTTTATTTGCCGGATGAAGATGATAGGCATGTACTCGCGGCCGCTATTCGGGTTGGTGCAGATACCATCATTACACAGAATCTGAAGGATTTTCCAAAGTCGGCGCTGTCCCCTCTCGGAATTGCAGCAATGAATGCGGATACTTTTCTTGTTGGGGTCATTCAGAAAAATCCCACAAAGGCGCTTCGTGCATTCAAGCAAATGGTGAAGCAAAGAAAACGCCCGACTCAATCATCGCAGGAAGTAATACTATCATTGAGGAGCCAGGGGTTAAAGCAAACGGCTGAATTGCTTTATGAGATGGTATCACGCCATCATTAATTGGCTGTTGGATATAATGCGAATTAAAGGATTGCCTCATACTCCATTTGTCACTCGTCATTAGCCACTTGTCATTACAAAAACCCCAGCTCCAGCTGCGCGGCCTCGCTCATCATACTCTTGTCCCACGAGGGGTCCCAGGTGATTTCGACTTTGGCTGAGGCAACACCTTCTACAGAGGCAACCTTTTGTTCTACTTCGGGTGGAAGGGTTTCTGCCACAGGACATGAGGGCGAAGTGAGAGTCATCAAAATGGTAACTGCGGCATCATCGTCGATACCGATATTGTAAATCAAACCGAGCTCATAGATATCTACAGGTATTTCCGGATCGAAGATGGTCTTCAGCATCTCGATAATCTTTCCCTCCAGTGCGTTGCGTTGTTCGATATCCATAGTACGGTGAAAATGTCGGTTATGATTGGGCCATGTATGCCAGGCCGTATGTTTTCATTTGTTTGATCATGCTCGCCAATCCATTGCTGCGAGTAGGGGAGAGGTGTTCACTCAATCCGATTTCT
>Ga0315907_10001793_pt1 | contig 28433 bp, 26 predicted proteins | sample LakEriMetagenome_3_FD_203525 | JGI IMG/M metagenome (GOLD analysis project Ga0315907, IMG submission 203525) | Freshwater fungal communities from buoy surface, Lake Erie, Ohio, United States - Buoy 12 MA123 | ecosystem: Environmental > Aquatic > Freshwater > Lake > Lake biofilm | place: USA...
CCGGTTCAACCACCGATTCGACCTGCGCGACCTGATCGCCAACCTCATCGTTGACGCGGCGCGTACCAAGCCGGTGCCGAAAAAAGTGATCAGGGACAGGCATGCTGAGGCACGTTTCTAATCAAGAGATGGAAAGAGAAGAGTTCGTCAAGTCGCATCGCTGGGATCAGGCAACCGAAACCTGGGTCTTGAAGGAGGGCTTTGAGCCACCTGCCCCGATGAAAGGGCGCGCCGAGGTTCTCAAGGAACGGGATGAATTTCTGAAAAACAACCGTTGGGACCCCGCAAGTGGGAACTGGACGCCCCTGGCCCAGCCCAGGGTGATCAGCCAACTGAGTCGAGAGCAAGTGAAAAGGGAAACTCGCGAGTTCCTGCGCACGCACGAATGGGACGAAGTAACGGAAATCTGGACCCTCAAACGCAAGATTCGCTAGCGGCCTGTCGACGGCATGGGCCGCCGCCGGGCACTGACGCAGATGATTCAGCAGCGTTTTGGGATCCGTCACAACAAGCACTGAAGCCAAAACCGGTCACCCATCCAGCACGGCGACTGGGCCTTTGCGGTTCATTTCAGGCAACAAAAAACCCACCGTGTTGCCACGGTGGGCTTTCAAGTCTTCGAAATCTCAAGCTGTCTTACGACAGCGTGTGGTCAAAAGTGGTGACGGACACCAACCATGGTCTTGGTGTCTTTGTAACCAGCGGCATTACCTGTGACGGCGTCGTTCTTTTCTCTACCAGTGTATGCATACACGTTGGTGCGCTTGCTCAGAGCGTGCGACACGCCAAGCATGGTACCGCTGGAGTCAACACCAGTCACAACACCACCAAGCTTGGCTTCAGCCGAACCAGTGGACAACAACAGGTCTGTGGCACCGAAAGGCACTTTGACCGAGAACTGTTGAGCTGAGGTTTTGGTCGCTGTCGTGGTGGTAGCAGAACCGCCGTTGTCCAACCGACCGAAAGTGGCAGACACAGTGGCGAAGCCCAGGTTGTACCTGACACCCAGGTTGCTAGACACTTGGTCACGGGAAGCGGTGTTGGCAATAGCGGTAGCGGCAGCAGTGCCCACAACACCAAATGCGTTGATGACAGTAGCGCCCACTGCGTTGGCTTGCTCCACATCAGCCCTGCTGTAGGCATAAGCCACGCTCAGAGGGCCTTTGGCGTAAGCAGCCATCCAGCTCATGTAATCGTTGTTGTTCTTGGTGAAACCGTTGCCACCTGCAACAGCGTTGGACTCAACAGTGCCACGGCCAGCGCCTTGACCGAATTGAACTTTCAATGTCACGCCAGACATGGCTGGAGAAATGTAGGTGATGGCATTGGCACGAGTGCCGTTGGCGTGGGTCTGGTTCTGGTAGTTGCCGCCTTGGAACTCGGACAAGGAATAACCTTGGAAAGCCACCAAGTCGTAGCTGTTGGTGTACTGGTAACCCACGCGAACTTCGCCGAAACGACCAGCCAAGCCCAAGAAGCTTTGACGGTTGTTGCCAGTGCTCATAGTGCTGGAGCCAACGATTTGATGACCGCCGCTAGCAACGCGCTGGTTGAATGCTTCAGGGGAAGTTGGGTTGATGCCTTGCTCAAGTGTGAACGAAGCTCTGAGACCACCACCCAAGTCTTCTGTACCACGGAAGCCCAAACGGCTACCGGCCCAGCTGCCGTCCATGACACCAGCGGTCTTGGTGAAGACCCTGCCATCACGGCTTTCAGTTTTGTGTGTACCGTAGCCAACGTCAACGTTACCGTACATCGTGACGGTGGACTGAGCGAAAGCGGAAGTGGCAGCGATAGCAGCCAGAGCGATCAGAGTCTTCTTCATGTGAACAATCTCCTAGGTTGAAAACATCCTGAACCTCGCCGTGACCGTTCTTCGCAGACCAGCCCTCACTCAGACGACGCATCAGGAGCCTGCACGTATTGCACCAGAGCGGGGCAAAGCTTGCCAAGCCCCTGGTAGCAGAAAGCCCACAGGTTGTGGCGCAGGCGCAACGAAGGCAGGGTCTGCCCTTATGCTGCAGGGCATGTTGTCTTTCACCGACCGTGCGCTGTCCAGCCTGGACAGCGCTTTGAAAACTGTTTTCGCGGCGTCCCAGGCCTCGCGCCCTGTGCCGCCAGGCCCCAGCCCGAAAAGCCCTGATGTTGCCGGGGTAGGTACTGGCGTTGAAAGCGTTGAAGGTCACCCTGCACTGTCCGACGCAGACCGCCGCCTGTCCGCCGCCCTGATGCGCGTGAACCACGTGGGCGAGGTGTGCGCGCAGGCGCTGTACCAGGCGCAGGCGCTGACGGCGCGCAGCCCTGAACTTCGGCAGCAGATGCTGGCGGCAGCGCGGGAGGAGACCGACCATCTGGCCTGGACGCAACAGCGCCTGAAGGAACTGAACGACCGGCCCAGCCTGCTGAACCCGCTGTGGTACGCCGGCGCCTTTGCCATCGGCCTGGTGGCCGGGAGGCTGGGTGACGCCGCCAGCCTGGGCTTTGTGGTGGAAACGGAGCGTCAGGTGGAAGCCCATCTGGCCCGCCACCTGGACCGCCTGCCTGCAGCGGACACGGCTTCACGCGCCATCGTCGAGCAGATGAAGGCGGACGAAGCCCGCCATGCGGAAGACGCCCTGGCCGCCGGCGCCGCCCCCATGCCCGAGCCCGTGAAGTGGCTGATGAAGGCCAGCGCCCGGGTGATGACGACGGTGGCGCACCGGGTGTAGCGGTGCCGCCACATCGCCACGATCAAACCTGAGCCAGGCACCTTCACGAGCGTTGACTCCTCAGCGTTGATGAGGGAATGCCGGCGCGAACGAAGGCGACGGCAGACGGTCAGCACCAGGCTGCCGCAGGCGAACGCAGAAAGGTCTCCAGGTCCACCCCGCCCGGGCCGACGACGATGCCGGGCTGCGTGCCGAACATGCGGCTGAAACGCTCCAGCACGTTGGCCGCCCCGCGGGGCCGGCTGCTCTTGACCTCGACGGGCACCACCCGGGAGCCCTTGCGCAGGATGAAATCCACCTCGTCCTGTCGGTCGCGCCACCAGAGCACCTCCACGCCAGGGCCTGCGGTGTTCACAAGATGAGCGCCGACGGTGGACTCCACCAAACGGCCCCAGGCCGTCCCGTCTGCGCGCGCCTGTTCGAAGGTTTGCGGCCACTGGGCGCTGACGAGGGCGCCGTTGAGCGCCTGGAGCTTGGGGCTGGCCGCGCGGCTGCGGGCCTCGTCACCGGCGAACTTGTCCAGCCCGACCACCATCCAGGCCCCCGCCAGAAGCCGCAGGTAATGCGCCAGCGTGGTGGTGTTGCCCGCATCCTGCAACTGGCCCAACATCTTCTGGTACGAAAGGACCTGGCCGGAATACAGACAGCCCAGGACGAACAGCCTGCGCAGCAGCGCGGGCTTGTCGATACGCGCAAGTTGCAGCACGTCGCGCGACAAGGTGGGCTCGATGATGGCGTCCAACACGTGGCTGCGCCAGCGGAATTCGTCATCAGCGAGCACGGCGGCACCTGGGTAGCCTCCGAACCAGACGTATCGCTCGACGTCCCAACCGAAGGCGCTGTGCATCTCGGCAAAGGACCAATGCGGCACGCGGATCAGCTCAAAGCGCCCAGCCAGGCTCTCGGAAAGCCCCTGTTGCAGCAGGAACTGGGAAGAGCCCAGCAGCACGACCTGGAGGGAAGACCCGCCAAAGCCGTCCTCGTCCCACAGACGCTTGACGACCTCGGACCACCTCGGCACCTTGTGGACCTCGTCCAGCACCAGCAGAGCCGGCCCCTGCGAATTCAACCGCCGGCCCAGGGCCCACTGCTGCTCCACCCAGGCGGCATCCGGCGCTGCGGGCAGGTCTGCAGTGGCGTAGTGCGCAGGCCCGGCAAAGCGGGCCATGGCCTGACGAACCAGAGTGGTCTTGCCGACCTGACGGGGCCCGGCCAATATCTGCAGGAAGCGGCGCGGCTCGGCCAGACGGCGGGTCAGTTCCTGCGCTTGGGCACGTTCCATCAGACCGATCATGACGGCCATTCTACAAATTACTCAGCATGAAGAGTTATTTCACTCAACATGCTGAGAAAATTGTCCAAGCCCGCACGCGCGGAGCCGGAAGGGGATAAAGCAACGGTGCTTTTCGCACCCGCTGCGCGCCGCAAATCACCCCTCCACCACCTCGAAACTCGTGGTCACGGCAGCCGTCTTGGCCAGCATGATGGTGGCCGAGCAGTACTTCTCGTGGGACAGCGCCACGGCGCGCTCCACGGCCGCGGCGGGCACGCCCTTGCCGGTGACGACGAAGTGCAGGTGGATCTTGGTGAAGACCTTGGGGTCGGCGTCCGCGCGTTCGGCCTGGAGCTTGACCTGGCAGCCAGTGACGGCGTGGCGCCCGCGCTTGAGGATCAGCACCACGTCATAGGCGGTGCAGCCGCCGGCGCCGGCCAGCAGCGTCTCCATGGGCCGGGGGGCCAGGTTGCGGCCGCCGCCATCGGGGGCGCCGTCCATGTTGATCAGGTGGCCGCTGCCGGTCTCGGCCGCAAAGCCCATGCCGGTGGACGGCATCCAGTGGATGGTGCATTCCATGTTGCATTCCGGTGCGCGAACTCCAGCGGCACCCCAAAAGTGAACGAGTCGGGCATTGTGCAGGCGGGCACGATTTCTGCATATTCCCTCGCGGAACTCACCTTTCGCAGGAACTGAATGCGCCGTTGAAGCACTCGTGCTGCGCTGCAACAATCCAGTGCTAGACTCATTTCACGTTGCAACGCAGGGATTCGGTAGGGGGTCGGGATTGGACGCCCGCAGCCCGCCAGAGTGAACACGCTGCACACCGGTTGTCTCCTCCACCTCCTCCAATGGTGGATTGACCCGGAGCCTTCGCGGGCTCCGGGTCTTTTTTTGCCTGGACGCTTTCAAGTCCAGAGCGCGTCGGTGGCCCGGTTCGGGCACGACAGTGGCGCTTCTATGATGCCGTGATGCCGAATTCCAAGCCTTCCTCTTCCAGCAACGGCCACCAGGGCGCCACGTTTCAGGCAGCCCCTGCGGCCCCGACCAAGGCCGCGCAGCGGTCTGCCGCGGATTACCTCAAGCGCATCCTGACCGCGAAGGTCTACGACGTGGCCATCGAGTCGGCGCTGGAGCCTGCGCGCCACCTGTCGCGCCGCCTGGGCAACCAGGTGCTGCTCAAGCGCGAGGACCAGCAGCCGGTGTTCAGCTTCAAGCTGCGCGGGGCCTACAACAAGATGGCACACCTGACACCCGAGCAGCGTGCACGCGGCGTCATCTGCGCCTCGGCCGGCAACCATGCCCAGGGCGTGGCGTTGGCCGCGCGCAAGATGGGCTGCAAGGCCACCATCGTGATGCCGGTGACCACACCGCGGGTGAAGATCGACGCGGTGCAGGCGCTGGGCGGCGAGGTGGTGCTGCACGGCGACAGCTACTCCGACGCCTACCAGCGGGCGCTGGAGTTGCAACAGTCCCAGGGGCTGACCTTCGTCCACCCCTTCGACGACCCGGACGTGATCGCCGGCCAGGGCACGGTGGCCATGGAGATCCTGCGCCAGCACCAGGGGCCGCTGGACGCGGTGTTCGTGGCCATTGGCGGCGGGGGGTTGATCTCCGGGGTGGCGGCCTACATCAAGGCCGTGCGGCCGGAAGTGAAGGTGATTGGTGTGCAGACCGTGGATTCCGACGCCATGATGCAGTCGGTGCGCAAGGGCCGGCGCGTGCAACTGGCCGACGTGGGGCTGTTCTCCGACGGCACCGCGGTGAAGCTGGTGGGCGAGGAAACCTTCCGCCTCACACGCGCCCTGGTGGACGACTTCGTGCGCGTGGACACCGACGAGGTCTGCGCCGCCATCAAAGATGTCTTCCAGGACACGCGCAGCATCCTGGAGCCGGCCGGCGCGCTGGGGGTGGCCGGCCTCAAGCAGTATGTGCAGACGCACAAGTGCAAGGGCCAGGCTTTCGTGGCCATCGCCTGCGGCGCCAACATGAACTTCGACCGCCTGCGCTTCGTGGCCGAGCGCGCGGAATTCGGCGAGCAGCGCGAGGCGCTGTTTGCCGTGACCATCCCCGAGGAACGCGGCTCGTTCCGCCGCTTCATCGACCTCATCGGCACCTCCGCCGGGGCGGCCAGCCCACGCCAGGTGACGGAGTTCAACTACCGCATCTCCGACGAACGGGTGGCGCACGTCTTCGTGGGCCTGACGCTTCACAAGCGCGAGGAGGGCCCCAAGATCGCCCGGCTGTTCGAGCGCCACGGCTTCGCCACCGTGGACCTGACCGACGACGAGATGGCCAAGGAGCACATGCGCCACCTGGTGGGCGGGCGCAGCGACCTGGCGCGCGACGAGCGGCTGTTCCGCTTCACCTTCCCGGAGCGGCCGGGTGCGCTCAAGCGCTTTCTGTCGTCCATGCACCCGAACTGGAACATCAGCCTGTTCCATTACCGCCACCAGGGCGCGGACTACGGCCGCATCCTGGTGGGGCTTCAGGTGCCCGCCGGCGATTCAGCGGCCTTTGACGAGTTCCTGCAGACCCTGGCCTACCCCTGCGTGGAAGAGACGGCCAATCCGGTGTACCGGTTGTTCCTGCGCTGAACTTCGACCCCTGGCCCAACCCCCGGGGGGGACGTTCAGGACCGCACCCAGTCCATCTGCACCCGCTGCTGCAGGCTGCGCGCCACGCGCAAGGCGTCGCGCAGCAGGCGGCGGTCCAGGTCGTTGAGGAGGTCCAGGCCCACCTGGTTGGGGTTGCCGGGTTCGGCCTGCGCGGCACCGTCCTCGGGCGCGCCCTGGGCACGCAGGCGCAGCGCCTGCAGCACCTCGAAGGCGGCGGCCCAGCCCTCGCGCTCGGCCACGGGCACCCCCATGGCCTCGCCCGCGCCCAGCAACCGCTCGCGCGTGCCCACGGCGGCCAGCCCGTGGGCCAGGGCCAGGCAGCGCGCCGCATCCACGAACACGGCCGTGCCGTGCAGCTTCAAGTCGATGACGGGCCGCCCGCCGTGCTGCACCGTGTCCAGCCCGCCGAGCCAGTTCAGCGCCGGGCGAAAGTTCAGGGAGTTGGCCGCCAGCAGCCGCAGAAAGCGCGGGTGCCGGGGCGCCTGCTCGCAGATCAGCGCGCGCAGCGGCGCCGTCAGCCCGGCCTGGCCGGCGATGGGCCGCAGGTCAAAGAAGATGCCGGCCTTGAGCAGGTCCTGCGGCTGGCCGTGCGCCATCCAGCCGCTGAAGGCCGCTGCCCATTCCGAAACGGTCTGCGTGCAGGCGGGCTCGCCCGCCATGATGCCGCCCTTGCACAGCGGGAAACCGCAGGCGTCCAGCACCTGGTTGGCGTGGCGGGCCATGACGAGCCAGCGTTCGCGCTCGGCCGGGCCGACCTCGTCATCCAGCACCAGGCCGTTGTCCTGGTCGGTGGCGATGGTCTGCTCGCCGCGCCCCTCGGAGCCAAAGGCCACCCAGCAGGCGCGGGCCAAGTCCAGCCCGTGCTGCGCCGCCAGCAAGACCAGCACGCGTTCCACCAGGGCGTCGTTGAGCTGGCTGATCAGGTCGGTCAGCGTGCGGGCGGCCAGCCCTTGAGCCAGCAACTGCCGCGCCAGGGCCGGAATCTGCGGGGCCAGCGCCTGCAGCGTGGCCAGGTCCGGCGCGCTGCGCAGCGCGCCGCCCAGCTCGCGCAGGGATCGACGTTGCAGCGCGAACAGGTCGCGCTCGGACACCAGGCTGACCACCCGGCCGCCCTGGGTCAGGGGCACGTGGCGGATGCCGTGGCGCGACATCAGCGCAGCGGCCTGCTGCAGTGGCTGTTCGATGTCCAGTGTGTGCACGGGCGCACTCATCACCGCCCGCAGCGGGGTGCGTCGGGCGTCCAGCGGCGGCTCGGCCAGCACCACGCGGGGCAAGAGATCGTGCCGGGTGAGGATGCCCAGCGCCACGCCCTGCGCATCCAAGGCCAGCACGGACCCCACGCGGTGCGCGTTCATCAGGCTCAGGGCCTCGTGCAGGGTGGCGTCGGGCGAGACGGCCACGGGCGGGCGGCGCAGCAGCGTGGACAAGGGCTGCTCAAAGCCCTGCTGCGCCAGCGCATGCGCCCTCAGGGCGGCCGCCGGGTCATCCTGGTGGGCAGGTGTTGCCCCCGACTGAGCTTCCATGGCAGGCACAGCCCGTCAGCGGTTGATCGGACTGGGGCGGCGCAAGGCCTCGGACGGAGGGGGGACCTCAGCCCCGGGCACAGTCCCAGGTACAGCGCCGGGTACAGCACCAATGGCGGCGCCCGTCAACAAGGCTGCAGGCGCAGGCCCCGCCCCACCCGGCCGGCCCGTGGCCGCCGGGGCAAGCGGGGACAGTTGCAGCGTCACCACAGGCGCCCCCCCGCGCGGGCCGATCTCCACGCCACGCGCGCTGACCTTCTGCAGCACGCTGGAGCCATCCACCGCGCTGCCCACCCGGAAGGTGCGCGGCGGCTTGCCGTCCACGGCCAGCGTGGCCCAGCCCGCACTGCCCCCACTGCCTGCGGCGATGACGCCCAGCAACTGGAATCGGCTCTGCTGCGCCACGGCCAGGGGCGCCTGGGATTCGGCGGAGGGCGAGGCCGGGTCCGGCCCCAGCAGCCGGCCCAGGTCCGAGCGCACCACGGTGGCCACGGGGGCCGGCTGGGCGTGGGGCGGCGCTTCGGGCGCGCTTCCGGACAAATGCAAGCCCCAGAAGACCGCGGCACCGGCCACTGCAGCCCAGATGAGGAAAGCCGATGTTTTCGCCAGCATCGGGGAATTATGATGGACCGACCCCATTCAGAGCCCTACAAAGCGCCATGATGACCCCCTGTTTCCCGCGCCTGCATGGCCCCGGCTTGACCCGACGCAAAGGCGCCGAGGCCGCTGAAGCCGCTGAAGCCGCCGAAGCCACCCGGCCCGGCACCCGGCGCAGCGTGGCCGGCTTCACCCTGATCGAGATCATGGTGGTGCTGGTCATCATCGGCGTGCTGGCCGCGCTGATCGCCCCGAACGTGCTCAACCGGGCGGCCGATGCCCGGGTGACGGCGGCGCGCACCGACGTCAACAACCTCATGCAGGCGCTGAAGCTGTACAAGCTGGACAACCAGCGCTACCCCACGGCCGAGCAAGGCCTGGAGGCCTTGGTGCGCAAGCCTTCCGCCGGGCCGAACGCGCCCAACTGGAAGCCCTACCTGGACAAGCTGCCGCCCGACCCCTGGGGCCGTGCCTACCAGTACCTGAACCCGGGGCTCAAGGGCGAGATCGACGTCTTCAGCTTCGGTGCCGACGGGCAACCCGGTGGTGAGGGCCCCGATGCCGACATCGGCTCCTGGCAATAGGGCCGGCGCAGCGAGCTTCGCAACCGGTGCCTGGGTCGGATCGCCCAGCACAGGCCGCCCTGCCGGCAGAACCTTCGGTGGGGAAGGCCGGCAGAACAGGGGGCGGGGCTTCACCCTGATCGAATTGCTCATCGTCGTGGCCATCGTGGCCCTGGCCTCGACCCTGGCCACCCTGGCCCTGCGCGACCCCGACGCCTCGGCCCTGGAACGCGAGGCCGACCGCCTGTCCGCCCTGCTGGAGGCGGCGCGGGCCGAGTCCCGCGCGTCGGGCTTGGCCGTTCGGTGGGTGCCGGCACCCGCCTCGCAGGCGGGTGAGCAGGCGGGTGAGCAGGCGGGTGAGGAGGGCGCGCTGCACTTCCGCTTCGTGGGGCTGCCCGCTGCGCTGAACCTGCCGCAGCGCTGGCTGACGCCGCAGGTGCAGGCCGAGGTCGTGGGGGCCCGCAGCCTGCTGCTGGGACCCGAGCCCCTGATCGGCGCCCAGCGCGTGAGCTTGCGCCTGGGCGACCGGCGCCTGACGCTGGCCACCGACGGCCTGGGGCCGTTCGAGCCGCAGCCCGCAGACGCCCTGCTGGCCGCACCCGCCGGCCAGCAGGCCACCACGGCTTCCCGCCCATGACCTGCCCTTGATGGATGACGGGGCACCCCATGCATCCGAACACACCGCCCCCCCGCCGCACACACGCCCCACACGCCCCACGCCGCCCACGCGGCCCACGTGGCCAGGGGCGCCCGCTTCACGGGCAGAACTCGCCAGGTTTCACCCTGGTGGAAGTGCTGGTGGCGCTGGCCATCGTGGCGGTGGCCCTGGCCGCGGGGATGCGGGCAGCCGCCGGTGTGGTGGAGGGCGCCCGGCGGCTGGCCGACGTCACCGCGGCGCAGTGGTGCGCCGACAACCAGTTGACAGCGCTGAAGCTCAGCCGCCAGTTCCCGGGCGTGGGCGACTCCGATTTCAGCTGCGAGCAACTCGGCCGCGAGTACCGGGGGACGCTGCGCACGCGCCCCACGCCCAACCCCAACTTCCGCCGGGTGGACGCCGTCGTGCGCAACGCCGATGGCCAACCCCTGCTGACGGTCACCACCGTGGCCTCCCGGCTGTGAAGAAGCCAGCCGCCATGGCCGAGAGACCAGCGCTCAGCCGCAGGGGGCAGGCCCGCGGATTCACGCTGGTGGAAGTGCTGGTGGCCCTGGCCGTGATGGCCGTGATCGCGGGCATGGCCTGGCAGGGGCTGGACGCCATGGTGCGCTCGCGCGAGGCGGCCCAGGCGTCTTCGCAGGCCACGCTGCGCACCAGCATCGCACTGGCGCAGTGGGAGCGCGACCTGTGGGCGGTGCTGCCCACGGGCGCCGTGCCGGCCCTGCGCGTTGACGGTGCACAGATGCGCCTGACGCGCGAGGCCGCCGAGGGCGGGGTGCAGGTGGTGGTGTGGAGCCGGCGCGAAGGCGCCTGGTGGCGCTGGGCCAGCCCGGCGGTGACCCGCACCGGCGAGCTGCAGGACCTGTGGCTGCGCAGCCAGCAACTGCTGGGGCAGGAGGCGGGCACGGTGAAGCTGCTGGAAGGTCTGGACGGGTTGCAGCTGTACTTCCACCGCGACAACGCCTGGACCAACGCGCAGTCCACCGGAGACCGCAACACACAGACCCCCGAGCCACCGGGCCAGGGCACCCCCCCGGGAGCCCTGCCCGCGGCCCTGGACGAGCGCCTGCCGAATGCGGTGCGCCTGGTGCTGAGCCTGCCTGCAGGCCCGCTCACCCGCGACCTGCTGATGCCACCGCAGCCATGACCCCGTCGCGTTTCCCCGCCAGGCAACACCGGCCGCCGTCAGCCCAGCGCGGGGCCGCGCTGCTGCTGGCCATGACCCTGCTGGCCCTGGTGGCCTCGCTGGCCGCGGGCATGGTCTGGCAGCAATGGCGCGCGGTGCAGGTGGAGTCGGCCGAGCGTTCGCGCGGGCAGTCCACCTGGATCCTGGCCGGTGCGCTGGACTGGACACGGCTGATCCTGCGCGAGGACGTCCGTTCGGGCGCCGTGGACCACGCGGGCGAGCCTTGGGCGACGCCGCTGGCCGAGGCCCGGCTGTCCAGCTTCCTGGCGGCCGACCGCGAGGCCTCCGCCGACAGCGAGGTCGAGGCCTTCCTGTCGGGTTCGATCACGGATGCGCAGGCGCGCTACAACCTGCGCAACCTGTTCACGGACGAGGGCCAGGCCGTGGCGCTCGAACGCGACACCCTGGGCCGCCTGTGCGCAGCGGCCGGACTGACCCCCGGGAACACCGAGCGCATCATCACCGGGCTGGCCGGCGCCTGGCGTGCGCGGTCGGCCACACCAGCAGGAGGCGGATCCTCGGCGCCCGGCACGGGGGCGGGAGCAGGCGCGTCCACCTCGGAGGAAGACACCCGGGTGCTGCCCGTGCAGCGCTTCGAACACCTGGCCTGGCTGGGGCTGGAGCCCGATGTGCTGCAGGCCCTGCGGCCTCTGGTGGACGTGCTGCCCACCCGCACGCCCGTGAACCTGAACACGGCCGGCCGCGAGGTGCTGGCCGCCGTGCTGGCGGTGGATGCCGGCACCGCCGAGCGCCTGGTGCAGGCCCGGCAGCAGCAGGCCTTCGAACGGCTGGACCAGGTGCGCGCGCTGCTGCCGCCCGGCAGCCCGCTGGAGAGCAGCCGGGTGTCGCTGGGCAGCCAGTACTTCGAGGTTCGCGGCCGTCTGCGCCTGGAAGACCGGGTGCTGGAGGAAGCCTCGCTGGTGCGCCGGCGCGGCACGGCGGAGGTGCTGGCGGTGCACCGACTTCGCCGCAACCTGCAGGCCACGACCGAGTGACGACCGAGTGACGACCGAGTGACGGCGACTGACAGCGACTGAAGGCGACTGACGCAGCACGACGGCCAAGGTTGCGGATGCCCGGCATGGGCTGCGTGGGCCGGCGTACAGTCCGGGCGCCAGGAGATCGTGCCCTGTCGCGGGGTGCCGCCCCGAGCCCTTCTCCCGCACAGCACGCAGCCGCCGCCATGTCCGTCCTCGTCGTCCTCATGCCCATGCCCACGCGCGCCGCCGACAGCGACGTGCCAGGGGTGGGCGCGGCAGCGCCCGGCCGGCGCGAAGCGCCGTGGCGTTGGGCCCTGTCGGATGACGGCCGCCTGCTGACCAGCCAGGGTGAGGACCCTCCCGCACTGTGGCCCCGGGCCGACACGCTGGTGGCCCTGGTGCCGCCTCAGGCCTTGTCCTGGGCAAGCCTGGACCTGCCGAAAGTGCCCGCCGGGCGCATGCGGGCCGCGCTGTCCGGCGCGCTCGAAGAGGGGCTGCTCGAGGAGCCCGAACACCTGCACTTCGCCCTGCCGCCGCAGGCCAAGCCGGGCCGGCGCTGCACCGTCGCCCTGTTGGCCAAGGCGCCACTGACGGCCGCGCTTCAGGCCGCCCAAGCCGCCGGCCGGGACATCGACCGGGTGGCGCCTCTGTTCGAGCCAGGACCGGCGCCCCGTGCCCACTTCCAGCAGGCGGCCCATGATGGGCCGGCCGCGGCCCAACTGGTGTGGGCCAACGAGGGCGGTGTGGCTGCCGTGCCGCTGGAGGGCGACGGCGCCCGGGAACTGCTCCAGTCCGCGTTGACCCAGCAGGACCAGGACCCGCAGGTGGGCCCGGCCCTCACCTGGACTTGCACGCCAGCAGCCGCCGCCCGGGCCGAGGCCTGGGCGGGACGGCCGGTGCCGGTGGTGACCGAGTGGCAACCGGGGCTGGAGGCCGCCGGCAGCGCGTGGGAATTGCGCCAGTTCGATCTGGCCCCGGGGCACCGAGGCCTGCGCCTGGGGCGGGAAGCATGGCGCCAATTCTGGTCCGCCCCCTGGCGGCCGCTGCGCCTGGGCCTGGCCGCAGCGGTGGTGGTGAACGTGCTGGGCCTGCACGCCTGGGCTTGGCAGCAGCAGCAAGCCGTGCGCGCCGCCCAGCAGGCACAGGTGAAGCTTCTGCAGTCCACCCACCCGCAGATCCGGGTGGTGCTGGACGCGCCCCTGCAGATGCAACGTGAACTGGACCGGCTGCGACAGGCCGCCGGACAGCCGGGTGACGCCGACCTGGAAGCCGCACTGGCCGCCGCGGCTGCGGCCTGGCCGAATGGCTTGGCGCCACCGCAAGCCCTGCGCTACGAGCGCGGCCGCCTGACCCTGTCGACAGCCGGGCTGGGCGGACCACAGGTGTCGTCCATGAACGAACGATTGCAGCCCCTGGGCTGGTCCGCGGAGGCTGCAGGCGGAGCCCTCACGCTGACGCGTCGCAACCTTTCTGCCGGGCGGAGTGCCGCGCCATGAAGCCTGCAAGGTCCGGCACCCCCGCCCTTGGCGCCCTTGGCGCACTTGGATCACCTGCTGCGCTTGCCGCATGGCGCGCTGGGCTGGCAGAGCGCTGGCAGGCGCTGGCCCCGCGGGAGCGCGGAGCCCTGGCTCTGGCAGCCTGGGTGGTGGGCGCCGCGGCACTGTGGTGGTGGGGCCTCCAGCAGCCGCTGGCCCAGGGACGCCTGGCCCAGCAGCGCCTGACCAGCCTGCTGGAGCAGCAAGGGGTGATGCAGCGCCAGGCGGCCGAAGCACAGACCCTGAAGTCCATCGCCGCCCAGCCTGCCGGTCAGGCGGAGCAGGCCCTGCAGGCCGCCACGGCCCGGTTGGCCCCGCGAGGACGGCTGCAGATCCAGGGCGACCGTGCCGTGCTGACGGTGGAGGGCGCCAGCGGCACCGAATTGCAGGCCTGGTGGGCCGAAGCCCGCGCAGGTGCCCGGGCACGGGTGGTGGAGATGCAACTGACGCACCAGGAACGCGGGCTGTCCGGCACCCTGGTCGTCGCTTTGGGCGCTTCGGGCGCTTCGGGGGCCGCGCCGTGACCCCCGCCACGCGCTGGGCCTTCACCGGCGCGCTGCTGGGCGCGTTGGCCGCGGCCGTGGTCTTCGCCCCGGCGCGCTGGGTGGCCTGGGCGCTGCTGCAGACCAGCCAGGGACGCGTCGTGCTCGGCCACGCGCAGGGCACGGTCTGGTCAGGTCATGCGCAGGTCACCCTCACGGGCGGGCCGGGCAGCCGGGATGCCCTGACCCTGCCAGGGCAGCTGAGCTGGAAACTGGACGGGTCAGGCGGCTGGGGCGGGCTGGCCGCGCGTCTGACCCTGCGCCACCCGGGCCTGATGCCGGCTCCGCTGGTGCTGCGACTGCTACCGGGCCTCGGCCCCTGGAGCCTGTCGCTGGCTGAGGGCACAGTGCCAGGAAAGGCAGAGCCGACCTCTGGCGCCGCTGTACTGTGGCCCGCGGCCTGGCTCACCGCCCTGGGCACGCCCTGGAACACCCTGCAGCCTTCCGGCCTGCTGCGCCTGTCCAGCCCCGGCTTCACGCTGCAGATGGCTCCTGGGGGGCCGCGGCTGCAGGGCTCGCTGGTGCTGGAGGCCACCGACATCGCGTCGCGCCTGTCCACGCTGCCGCGCCTGGGCAGCTACCGGGTGGTGGTGGCCGGCACCGGCGCCGGCAGCGAGGCGGCCACCGTGCAGCTGAGCACCCTCGACGGTGCTCTGCTGCTCAGCGGCTCCGGACAGTGGACGGGGGCGCGGCTGCGGCTGCGCGGCGAAGCCCGCGCCGCGCCCGGCCAGGAGGCCGCGCTGCAGAATCTGTTGAACCTCATCGGCACGCGCGACGGAGCGCGGTCGATTCTTTCGATCGGATGAGCATGAACCCGTCCCGGCTTTCCCTGAGCACACTGGCCGCCGCACTCTGGGTGGGCACGGGCAGCGGGGTGCTGACCCCCACCGCGTTGCGCGCCCAGCCGGCGGGCACCGCAGCGGCCGCCGCGGCCCCTGCCGCCCCTCAGCCCGACACGCGCGCCATGCGCTCGCGCACCAAGGTCACCGTCAACTTCGTCAACGCGGATGTGGAGGCCGTGACGCGGGCCTTCGGGGCCATGATCGAGCGCCAGATTGCCGTGGACCCCCGTGTGAAGGGCAACATCACCGTCTACAGCGAGCAGCCCCAGACGATCCGCGAGGCCTATGCCAGCTACCTGGCGGCATTGCGCGGGCTGGGCTTTGCCATGGTGGAGAGCGCGGGCCTGCTGAAGGTGGTGCCCGAGGCTGACGCCAAGCTGCAGGCCGGCACCGTGGTGGTGGGTGAAGCCACGGCGCGGGCCGATCAGGTGCTGACGCAGATCTTCAGCCTGCGCTACGAGAACGCGAACAACCTGGTGACGGTGCTGCGGCCGCTGATCACGGCCAACAACACCATCAACGTCAGCCCCGGCAGCAATACGGTGGTCATCACCGACTACGCCGACAACCTGCAGCGCCTGGGCAAGATCATCGCGGCGCTGGACCAGCCCGCGCACACCGACATCGAGATCGTGCCGCTGAAGCACGCGGTGGCGGCCGATCTGGCCCAGCTGGTGCAGCGCCTGTCCGAAGCCTCGGTGGCCGGCGCGCAGGCGCCTGCCCCGGGCGCCGCCGCGGGCGCGGGCGTGACGGTGGCCGCGGATTCCCGCAGCAACTCGCTGATCGTGCGCGCACCCAACCGTGCAAGGCTGGCTGCTGCCTTGTCCATCATCGACAAGCTCGACCGGCCCGCCCAGGGCGCGGGGCCGCAAGGCAACTTCTGGGTGGTGCATCTGCGCAACGCCGATGCCACGCGCCTGGCCACCGTGCTGCGCGCTGCCTTTGCCAGCACCGGCGGCGCCACGGCGGGCTCAGGTCTGGGCTCGGGCAGCACCGGCAGCTCCGCGCCTGGCAGCACGTCTGCCACGCCCGGTGTGGGGGCACCGGGGGCCGCCGCCACGGCACCCATCACCGCGGCCGCCCAGCCCACCACGGGCGGCTTCGTGCAGGCCGACCCGGCCACCAACTCTCTGATCATCACCGCGCCCGAGCCGCTGTACCGTCAGGTGCGGGCCATGATCGACCAGCTCGACACGCGCCGCGCGCAGGTCTATATCGAGAGCATGATCGTGGAGGTGTCGGGCGACAACGCCGCCGACTTCGGCTTCCAGTGGCAGGGCCTCATCGGCAGCCGGGGCGACACCAACCTGATCGGCGTGGGCACCAACTTCGGCAGCAGCGGCAACCTCATCGGGCTGAACACCGGCGCGGCCGCCGGACAGATCAACCTGGGTGAAGGCTTGAACATCGGCCTCATCCGCAACTACGGCGGCACGTATGCGCTGTCGGCCATCGCCCGCGCACTGCAGAGCCAGACCAGCACCAACATCATCTCCACGCCCAACCTCATCACGCTGGACAACGAGGAGGCGAAGTTCGTGGTGGGCAGCAACGTGCCCTTCGTCACCGGTCAGTTCACCAATACCGGCACCTCGGTGGCCAACCCCTTCCAGACCATCGAGCGCAAGGACGTGGGCATCACGCTGCGCATCAAGCCGCAGATCGGCGAGGGCGGCACCGTGCGCATGACGATCTTCCAGGAGTCGTCCAGCGTCAGCGACAAGGTGGCTCCGGGCACCACCAACGCCGGGCCCACCACCAACAAGCGGCAGATCGAGACCAACGTGGTGGTGGACGATGGCGGCATCATCGTGCTGGGCGGGCTGATCGAAGACCGCTTCATCGAGAACAAGTCCAAGATTCCGCTGCTGGGCGACCTCCCGGGCGTGGGGGCGCTGTTCCGAAGCGAGAGCCGCACCAAGAACCGCACCAACCTGATGGTGTTCCTGCGGCCGGTGGTGCTGCGCGATGCCCCGGCAGGCGACCGACTCAGCCTGGACCGCTACGAGCAGATCCGCTCGCAGCAGATGGACAGCCAACCCGTGCCCCGCCCCATGCTGCCCCTGCAGGACAGCCCGGTGCTGCCGCCCCTGCAGGCGCCCGTGCCCGCCGCCGCCCCGGCGCCAGGCGCAACGCCGCCCGCCAAGCCCTGAGCGCCCTGGCATGCGACATCCCCTGCCCTACGCCTTTGCCAAGGCGCACCAGGTCCTGCTGCAGGACGATGGCCGCCAGCGCGTGCTGTGGACGACGCCGGCCACGCCGGTGTCCACCCTGTCGGAAGTGCTGCGCGTGCATTCGGTGGACCTGTGGCAGCGCGAGGCAGCACCCCAGCTGCAGGCGCGCATCGCCGCGGCCTACGCAGGGGGCGAAAGCAGCGCCGCGGCGGTGGTGGGCGAGGTCGAAAGCGCGGTGGACCTGTCACGGCTGATGCAGGAACTGCCGGCGGTGGAAGACCTGCTGGAAGCGGCCGACGATGCGCCCATCATCCGCATGCTCAACGCCCTGCTGACGCAAGGCGTGCGCGACGGCGCCAGCGACATCCACATCGAGCCCTACGAGCGCAGCAGCGCCGTGCGCTTCCGCGTGGACGGCACGCTGCGCGAGGTGGTGCAGCCCAACAAGGCGCTGCACGCCGCGCTGATCTCGCGCCTGAAGATCATGGCCGAGCTGGACATCTCGGAAAAGCGCCTGCCGCAGGACGGGCGCATCTCGCTGCGCCTGGGCACGCGGGCCATCGATGTGCGCGTCTCCACCCTGCCCGGGGCACACGGCGAGCGCGCGGTGCTGCGCCTGCTCGACAAGACCGAGACGCGCTTCAGCCTGGAGGCCCTGGGCATGAGCGGCGAGGTGCTGCAGGGCTTTGACCGGCTCATCCGCCAGCCGCACGGCATCGTGCTGGTTACCGGGCCCACGGGCTCGGGCAAATCCACCACGCTGTACGCCTCGCTCGCGCGCATGGACACGGCCACCACCAACGTGCTGACGGTGGAAGACCCCATCGAGTACGAGCTGCCCGGCATCGGCCAGACCCAGGTGAACGCGAAGATCGATCTCACCTTCGCCAAGGCGCTGCGCGCTATCCTGCGGCAGGACCCGGACGTCATCATGATCGGCGAGATCCGCGACTACGAGACCGCGCAGATCGCCATCCAGGCCTCGCTCACCGGCCACCTGGTGCTGGCCACGCTGCACACCAACGACGCCCCCTCGGCCGTCACCCGCCTGATCGACATGGGCGTGGAGCCGTTCTTGCTGAGTTCCAGCCTGCTGGGCGTGCTGGCGCAGCGTCTGGTGCGCCAGCTGTGCACGGCCTGCCGGCGCCAGGACGCCCAAGGGCTGTGGCACGCCGTGGGCTGCCCGGCCTGCGGCCACACCGGCTACAAAGGCCGCACGGGTGTGTACGAGCTGATGACCGCGGACGAGGCGGTGCGCGCCTTGATCCACAACCGGGCGGCCGAGAGCGAGCTCACCACCGCGGCCTTGGCGGGCGGCCTGCGGCCCATGCGTGAGGACGGCCAGCGGCTGGTGGCCGAAGGGGTGACGTCGGCCGAGGAAGTGGTGCGCGTGACGCGCGACTGAGCACCGCACCTCCTTGCATCCGCAACACCTTCTCCTGCGCTGAACTCATGCCCGCCTTCCGCTTCGAGGCCGTGGACGCCGCCGGCAAGACGCACAACGGCGTGCTGGAGGCGGACACCGCCCGCGCGGTGCGCAGCCAGCTGCGCACGCGCTCGCTGGTGCCGCTGGAAGTGCGTGCCGTGGACGGTGCACCGCAGAGCCCGACAGCCTCCGCCTTCGGGCGCCGCGCCTTCCGCGGCACGGGCCTGACGGTGTGGACGCGGCAGCTGGCCGGGCTGGTGGGCGCCGGACTGCCCCTGGAGCGGGCGCTGACCGCATTGGCCGATGACGCCGAAGACCCGCGTCAGCGTGACCTGGTGGCCCAGTTGCGCAGCGAGGTCAATGCCGGCCACAGCTTCGCGCATGCGCTGTCCACCGCGCCAAGGGAATTCGACGACGTCTACCGCGCCGTGGTGGGGGCGGGCGAGCAAGGCGGCGCGCTCGGGCAGGTGCTGGACAAGCTGGCCGACGACCTCGAGGAGCGCCAGGCCTTGAAGTCCAAGCTGATCGGCGCTTCGCTGTACCCGACCATCGTCTCGGGCATCGCCTTGCTCATCGTCATCTTCCTGGTCACTTATGTGGTGCCGCAGGTGGCCAGCGTCTTCACGAGCTCCCGCCGAGCCTTGCCCCTGCTGACGGTGGCGATGCTGGCACTGAGCCAGTTCGCACGCGACTGGGGCTGGCTGGTGGCGCTGGGTGCCGCCGGTGGCGTGGCCGCACTGGTGCTGCTGCGCCGCCAGGAGGCGGTGCGCCTGCGCATGGACGCCGCCTGGCTGCGCCTGCCGCTGGTGGGCCGCCTGGCCCGGGGCTACAACGCCGCGCGCTTCGCCGGCACGCTGGCCATGCTGGCGGGTGCGGGCGTGCCCATCCTCAAGGCCCTGCAGGCCGCCGCCGAGACCCTGGGCAACCGCGCCATGCGCGCTGACGCGCTGGACGCGCTGGTGCAGGTGCGCGAGGGCGCGCCGCTGGCCAGCGCGTTGGCGGCCAAGAAGCGCTTTCCGGGCCTGCTGGCCATGTTCGCGCGCCTGGGCGAGCAGACGGGCCAGTTGCCGCAGATGCTGTCGCGCGCGGCCGCGCAGTTGTCAGGCGAGGTGCAGCGCCGCGCCATGGCGCTGGCCACCGTGCTGGAACCGCTGCTGATCGTGGCCATGGGCGGCGTGGTGATGCTGATCGTGCTGGCGGTGCTGCTGCCCATCATCCAGATGAACGCCTGGGTGAAGTGATGGCGGCCTCCCTGCAAGGCCAGCTCATCGTCGCGATCTCTTCGCGCGCGCTGTTCGACTTCGAGGAAGAGAACCGGCTGTTCGAGGCGCAGGACGACCGGGCCTACATGCAGCTCCAACTGCAACGCCTGGACCAGCCGGCGCGTCCGGGCGTGGCCTTCTCGCTCGTGCGCAAGTTGCTGGCCTTCAACGCCGACGCGCCCCGGGTGCAGGTGGTGATCCTGTCGCGCAACGATCCGGTCTCCGGCATGCGCGTGTTCCGCTCGGCCCAGCACTACGGCCTGCCCATCGAGCGCGGCGTGTTCACGCGCGGCCAGAGCCCCTGGCGCTACCTCAAGCCCCTGGACGCGAATCTCTTCCTGTCCATGAACGAGGCAGACGTGCGCAGCGCCCTGGCCGCGGGCGTGCCGGCGGCACGCGTGTACCCGCACAGCGCGCACGCCTCCGATGCCCACCCGCAGGAGGTGCGCATAGCCTTCGACGGCGACGCCGTGCTGTTCTCGGACGAGGCCGAGCGCGTGTTCCGCCACGGCGGGTTGGACGCCTTCCAGAGCCACGAGCGCACGCACTCCGGCACGCCGCTGGCGCCCGGGCCGTTCAAGCCGTTGCTGGAGGCGCTGCACCGGTTGCAGCGCGCGGGCGCCACCCTGGTGGACGGCACATCAGGCGCGGCCGAAGCGCCGCCCTCCCCCACACCCACCCTCATGCGCATCCGCACCGCCCTGGTGACGGCGCGCAGCGCGCCCGCGCACGAGCGCGCCATCCGCACCCTGATGGATTGGCAGATCGAAGTGGACGAGGCCATGTTCCTGGGCGGGCTGGCCAAAGGCGAGTTCCTGCGCGAGTTCGAGCCGGACTTCTTCTTTGACGACCAGACCGGCCACGTGGACTCGGCCGCCGCGCACGTGCCCGCCGGGCACGTGGCGGCCGGGGTGGCGAACGACAAGGGCTGAGGGCAGCCCATTCCAGCGCCTCACCGGTGCGCCATTCCGTTCAGGAGATCGATTCCACCTGACGGCTTTGTTGGTAGGCCGAGCCGAACCGGTTGGTCAGGAAGTCCGGCAGCGCCACTTGCTCCTGGCGGATGAAGCCGCTTTCGGGCAGTTTGCCGGCACGGAACAGATCAACCGCCGCGCAGATGCCAGCCGCCGTGGTGATCTGGATCGCGCTCAGAGGCTGGGCGCCATCGCGCTGCGCAAAGATCTTGCGGGCGAAGACTTCCTGCAGCAGCACGCCGTTCTTCTGGCCGGACACGGTCACGAACACCAGCACCACGTCCTGCATGGTGGCGGGCATGCTCTTGCGCAGGATGTCCTTGAGCGTCTCCTGATCGGCCTTCAGGCCGAGCTCACCGAGCAGGAACCGCATGAGGTCGCGGTGGCCGGGGTAGCGCACGGTCTTGTAGTCCAGGCTGCGCACCTTGCCTGCCCAGGTTTCGCACAGGGTCCCGAGGCCGCCCGAGGTGTTGAAGGCCTCGTACTCGGTGCCGTCCAGGCTGAAGTGCTCCAGGCCTTCGAGCGGCAGCGCGGCGATGGTCTCGCCCTCGCGCACCGCCTCGCAGGGGTGGCAGTACTCGTTGATCAGACCGTCCACGGACCAGGTCAGGTTGTACTTGAGCGCATTGGTCGGAAACGCCGGCAGGGCGCCCACGCGCATCTGCACGTCGCGCACCGAGTCGAAGCCGCTGGCCAGGTGATGGGCCACGATGCTGATGAAGCCCGGCGCCAAGCCGCACTGGGGCATGAAGGCGGTCTTGGCGCCTTGCGCCAGCCGCTTGATCGCCTTGGTGGCGGCCACGTCCTCGGTCAGATCGAAGTAGTGGCAGCCGCACTCCAGCGCCAACCCGGCTGCGGTGACGGCCAGGCGGTACGGCAGCGCGTTGATCACGGTGTCCATGCTGCGTAGCTGGGCCGCCAAGGCATGGCGGTTGTCGCTGTCCACCTGCGCCGTGGCGATGCCCTCGGCAGCCAGCATGGCCAGGCTGGCAGGGTTCTTGTCAAGCAGCGTCACCTCGTAGTCGCCGGCGGCGTGGAGCAGGCGGGCAATGGTCTGGCCGATGTGGCCGGCACCGAGCAGGGCAACTCTCATGGGGGGTCTCCGATGGAGGGTGTTGAACTGCTGTGCACTCTAAGCAGGGACGATGACGATTGAAAGCATTCTTCAGACGAAGATTAAGCAATCAACGTCACTTCGTCATCAATAATCGTCGATATGCATGGAGACAGCAAAAACCCCAGATCGCCCGGCGCCACGGGCACCGACGACCTGGACCGTCGCCTGGTCCTGCTGTTGCAGGCCAACGCCCGTGAGAGCACCGCCACGCTCGCCCGCAAGCTGGGCGTGGCGCGCACCACCGTGGTGGCGCGGCTTGCGAGGCTGGAGTCCAGCGGCCAGATCGTGGGCTACACCGCCCGCCTGGGCGGCGACGCTGCGGGGCGCAGCGTGCAAGCCTTCGTGGGCGTCACGGTCAGCCCCAAGTCCGGGCGCGACGTGGTCAAGCGCCTGTCTGAGTTGCCCGAGCTGCGCCAGCTGGCCTCGGTCAGCGGAGAGTTTGACTACATGGCCCTCTTGAGAGCCGACACCACCGCGCGGCTCGACGCCCTCCTCGACGAGATCCGCGAGATTGAGGGCGTGCTGCGCACAAACAGCTCGGTGGTTCTGGCGCTGCGGGTGGACCGGCAGACCTGAGCGCCGGCGCTATGGCGAGGCCGTCGGGATCAACACGGCACCCCGTCCATACCTGCCGGCCGGGCCTGGTTCGACGGCTGTGACCGGTCTTCAATGCGTTGACTGGCGTCGAGCAGCCACGCGGCAAGGTAATCCGCATGCGGTCGGTCACACAGCAGCCACAGTTGTTCGTCTTCGATGCGCAACAGGTGGACGCCGACATCGACCATTCGAGCCCTTGTCGCCTGCCCTGAGGCCATGGGAATGGCGCTTGCATCGACAAGGCGAGCCAGCAAGCGCTCAATGCCAGGGCCACAAAACTCGATGGCGACTACACCGGAGGTTCGATCCACGGCACAGCCCAATGCCGTGGCGCCAGGCCGTAGCAAATCCAGAAGTACGGAGGCGGCAGTGGCGTCCTGTGTCAGGGCCAGGCATTCCGTTGGGCGGCTCCAGACCGCGCGCAGGTCACCCCCCGTGAAGCAGCCCGGTCTGGGAAGCTCGTGAATCCCCGCTGCGCGCAGTGCGGCCATCCACTGCGCGGCTTGCGGCTCCAGCGTGCGCAGGCTGACCACATGCATCGGCCACAAGACACGGGCTTGCACGAGCGCGTGCGCGGCCCAGCCACCTGGCACATCAGCCGACAGCATCGCGGCCAGATCGTCGGGAACGGGGTCGAACGGCTCGAGGGGCTCGAGGGGCGCGGGCGGCTCAGAGACCATGCAACCGGTTCCCTTCCTTGTCGAAGAATGGCGTCGCAACAACTTCGGCTTCCACGTGGGTGCCCATGTGCCATACCGTGATGTGCTCGCCCAGCCTCTGCCGGCCACGCGTGAGCATGGCCAGTGCCACCGGATGGCCCAGGATGGGGCTGTAGCAGCTGCTGGTGATGTAGCCCTCTGCAGCTGCTGGCGGGCGCTGTGCGCACACATGAGCGCCCACCGGCAGCCGGGTGCGACGGTCTGCCGGGATGAGGCCGACCAACTGCATGCGGCAAGGGTCCAGCGCTGCAGGGCGCAGCAAGGACCGACGACCGACGAAGTGGGCCTTCTTGGCAGCCACATTGCGGTCCATGCCGACATCGCCCGGCAGGGTGGTGCCATCGGTGTCGCCACCCACATGCAGGAAGCCCTTCTCGGTGCGAAGGATCATCAGCGCCTCCAGGCCATAGGGCGCGACGCCCAGTGACGTGCCGGCAGCCGTGAGTTGTTCCAGCAACGCGTGCGTGTACGCAGCCGGGAGGTTGATCTCATAACCGAGTTCGCCACTGAAACTGGCGCGCAGGACCCTCATGCGCACGCCACCCCAGGTCAGCTCACGCAGGGTCATATGCTTCATGGCCCCCGGACTCAGCGAGGTGTCGAATCCGGCGGCCTGCAGCAGTTCCCAGGCCCTGGGGCCGCTGACGGTGACGTTGCCCCAGTCGGGCGTGACCGGGCTGATCAGAACCTGGTGCTGCACGTACTCGCACTGCAGCCACTCTTCGAAGGCCAGGGCCATCCTGTCGGCACCGCCTGAGGTGGTGTTGATCCAGAAGTGGTTTTCTGACAGTCGCGCGACGATGCCGTCGTCCACGATGACACCGTTCTCGTTCAACAGCAGTCCGTAGCGTGCACTGCCGACGGCCAGGGTCGACATCGTGCCCACGTACATCAGGTCCAGAAAGTCGGCTGCGTCCGGCCCGTAGACCTCGATCTTGCCCAGAGGTGATGCCTCAAAGAGGCCGACCGCAGTACGGACGTGCAATGCCTCGCGCTCCGCGGCCATCTGCAGCGTCTCACCGGTACGCACATAGGCCGCTGGGCGACGCCAGCCAGAGAACTCCTCAAACAGCGCCCCGTGTTTCACGTGCCACTCGTGCCCCGGCATGCGCTTGAGCGGCTTCAGGCGGGCACCCGTGCGACCAGCCGCCAAGGCCGCCAGGGTCACCGGCTTGAAAGGGGGACGGAACTTCGTCGTGCCCACCTCTGCGGGGGCCCTGCCCGTGTGTGCACCCATCAGCACCAGGGCATTGACATTGCTGGTCTTGCCTTGATCGGTGGCCATGCCCATGGTGGTGTAGCGCTTCAAGTGCTCCACCGATCGGTAGTTCTCGCGCGCGGCCAGGGCCACGTCGTCCGCCGAGACGTCGTTCTGAAGGTCCACAAAGACTTTGCCGGGCTTGCGTCGCAGCGCCCGAAGTGCGGCTTCTGCGGTGCGCAAGTCGGCGGGTACCTGGCCAAGGCCGCCGACAGGTGCCTTGCAGAACCCTCGTGCTCCAACGTCGGCGGCATGTGCCACTGCGCAGGAAAAGTCGAACGCACCCGCGCAGGCGCCGACCACGTCGATGTCAAGGATGGCCTGCGCCGGGGCGAACATGGACGTGTCGTCATGCCAACGCAGCCTGCCTCCAGCCATGGAATAGAGGTGCACGGCAGGTGTCCAGCCTCCGGCGCTGCCCACGCAGTCCGCCTGCAGCGTGTGGACCTGGCGGCCATCGTGGGACGCAATCGTCACGCCTTCCACCGACCGCCGACCCTGCACCGCGACGATGGCGCTGCCTCGATACACCGGCACGCCTTGCGGCGCTTCGCAGCCAGCGGCCAACCGGTGATCGACGATCGCCACCACATTCACGCCGGCGGCCACGAGTTCCCGCGCCGAGCCATAGCCACTGTCGCAGGCCGTGGCGATGACCACATGGCGTCCGCAGGCCACGCCGTAGAGCGCGGCGTACCGCTGGACCGCACTGGCGAGCATGACGCCCGGCCGGTCGTTGTCCGGGAACAGCATCGGGCGCTCGAAGGCTCCAGTGGCCAGAATGATGCGGCGCGCGCGGATCTTCCACAGCCTCTCGCGCACCGCTCCGCGGACGTGCTCAACGGCCACTGCGAGACGATGGTCGTACAGGCCCAAGACCGTGCAGCGGGTGAGCACCGCGATGCTGCTCTTGTCGAGTTGCTCGCGTTGCGCCTGCACGTTACGGAAGGTCTCATCGGTTGTGCCGAGAGCCCAGCCGCCCAGAGCCTTCGAACCCTCCACCAGCAGCACATCCTTCCCGGCCGCCGCGGCCGCCAGCGCGGCGGCCATGCCGGCGGCGCCACCACCGACCACCAGCACATCCACCTGGCGCGACACTTCGTCGTAGCGATCGGCGTCCGTTCCCGCATCCGCAGGCGCCGCGTGTCCCAGGCCGGCCGCGGCGCGGATCATGGGCTCGAACCAATGCCAGTTCGGCCACATGAACGTCTTGTAATAGAAGCCTGCGGGCATCAGTCCTGCCAGACGGGCATTGACCGCAGCGAGATCAAAACCCACGCTCGGCCAGGCGTTTCCGGTCTGGGCCACCAGCCCCGGTTCGGCTTCGATCTCGGTGGCTCGCGTGTTGGGGATGCGCCCGGAGCCCGTACCGACATCCAGAAGACCTGTGGGCTCTTCCACGCCGCAGCTGAAGATGCCGCGCGGGCGATGCAGCTTGAAGCTGCGCCCCACCAGGGTCACGCCGGCGGCCAACAATGCGGACGCCACCGTGTCGCCCTGCAGGGCAGGAATCGCCCGGCCGTTGAACTGGATGTCCGTCGGTCGATCGCGGTCGATCCAATGGCCAGCGGGGGCCGCGAGTCGATACCCGCTCATGGCGTTTCGCCTTCCGGTGCTGAGTCACCGATTCCATACACGGCGTCGACGACGTGAGACACCGTGTCGCGCCGAACGTTGAACCATTGGCCGCAGCCAAAGGTGTGGCGCCAACGTTCAGCGTGCGCTCCCTTGGGGTTCTCGCGGAAGAAGAGGTAGCGGCCCCACGCGTCATCGTCGCAACCCAGGGGGGGCCTGATGATCGCCGTCGTACCGCCGCAGTGAAACTCGTTTTCTGGCCGCTCGCCGCACCAGGGGCATGTCAGAAGCATCATGCTGGGCTCGCCCCCTTCAGTGCGCGATGCCGGCGGCACCGGCCTCGTCAATGAGCCGCCCGGTCAAGAAGCGCTCCAGCTGAAAGGGCTCGGCCAGCTCGTGCGGACGCCCTGTTGCCACCGCATGCGCCAGGGTCCATCCACCCACCGGGATGGCCTTGAATCCGCCCGTCCCCCAGCCGCAGTTGATGTACAGACCAGGCACCGGCGTGGCTCCGATGATGGGGCTGGAGTCGTGCACCACGTCGACGATGCCGGCCCATTGACGCAGCAGCCGCAGCCGTGCCAGCGAGGGCAGCATTTCGCAGGTGGCGGCCACCACGTGCTGGATCACGTCGAAGCTGCCTCGTTGGGCGTAAGAGGGAAAGTGATCCAGCGGCCCGCCAATCACCACCTCGCCCTTGTCGCTCTGGCTCCAGTAGCCGCCCAGTGCCGGCGTCATCGTCACGGTATTCAATACGGGTTTCACGGGCTCAGTGACCATGGCCTGCAGCGCGTAACTCGTCACTGGCAAGGACAGGCCCGCCATGGCGGCCAGCACTGATGAGTGCCCGGCCACGGCCAGCGCCACCTTGTCCGCGTGGATCTCGAATTCGCGGCCCTGGTGGCGCACGCGGACCCCGTTGACGCCTTGGCCTGAATGACAAAACCCGGTCACGGTGCAGTTCTGGACGATGTCGACTCCACGCGCCGACGCCGCACGTGCGTAACCCCAGGCCACCGCATCGTGCCGCGCCGATCCACCGCGCCGCTGGATGAAACCACCCAGGATCGGGTAGCGCGCATGGGGCCCCATGTTCAACCGGGGCTCCAGTTCATGCACCTGCCGTGCATCCAGCAGTTCGGCATCGATTCCGTTGCACTGCATGGCGTTGGCCCAACGGCTTTGTGCATCCAGGTCGTGACGCGAATGGGCCAGCGTCAGCACGCCGCGCTGGCTGAGCATGATGTTGAAGTTCAGTTCCTTCGACAAGCCTTCGTAGAGGCGCAGCGAGAATTCGTACAGCCTGGCGCTTTCAGGATAGAGATAGTTCGAGCGGACGATGGTCGTGTTACGCCCGGTGTTGCCACCGCCGATCCAGCCAGCCTCCAGCACCGCGATGTTGGCGAGGCCATGGTTCTTGGCCAGGTAGTAGGCCGTGGCCAGGCCATGGCCGCCCCCGCCGACGATGATGGCGTCGTAGCGCGGCTTGGGTTCGGCATCGCGCCACGCCGCGGCCCAGTCCTGATGGCCATGGCGGGATGCGGCGAAGAGGTTCCAGGCTGAGTAGTTGGTGCGTTCCATGCTCGAGATGGATATTATGTTATCCAATAAGTAACCGAACTTGAAGGATATTCACACCGCCATGACCATAGATCTGGATGAAATCCTGTCCGGCATCCAGCGTTGGATCGCCATTGAAAGCCCCACTGACGACGCCGCCGGCATGGCGCGCTACGCCGCGCAGGTACAGGCCGACTACGAAGCCTTCGGCGCACGCGTGGAGCGCATCGCTGGCCGCGACGGCATGGGCGACCACCTGCTGGCCACCGACGCACGCCACTGCCCGCCCGCGGCGGCGGACGGCCCGGGCGTGCTGGTGCTGAGCCACTTGGACACCGTGCACCCCATTGGCACGATCACCGGGCCGCTGCCCATGCGCATCGAGGGCGACCGCCTGTACGGCCCTGGCGCGGAAGACATGAAGGGCGGTACCCACATCGCGCTGGCCGCCCTGCGGCAGATCGCGCGCGAGGGCATCGCCACACACCTGCCGATCCGCCACCTGATGGTGAGCGACGAGGAGATGGGCAGCCCCACCTCACGCGAGCACATCGAGCGCGAGGCCCGGCGCGCACGCTACGTCATCGTCACCGAGCCGGCGCGTTCGGGCGGCAAGATCGTGACGGCGCGCAAGGGCTGCGGCAGCTTCCGCGTGGAGGTCACGGGCCGCCCGGCACACGCCGGCGTGGAACACCACCTGGGCCGCAACGCCATCCGCGAACTGGCGCGCCAGATCGAAGCGATGGAGG
>Ga0315907_10001795_pt1 | contig 28394 bp, 22 predicted proteins | sample LakEriMetagenome_3_FD_203525 | JGI IMG/M metagenome (GOLD analysis project Ga0315907, IMG submission 203525) | Freshwater fungal communities from buoy surface, Lake Erie, Ohio, United States - Buoy 12 MA123 | ecosystem: Environmental > Aquatic > Freshwater > Lake > Lake biofilm | place: USA...
GGTATAATCTTCCTGAATGCCCTGTTCTACAAGTAGTGTGTAGGTTTCAGGAATTCGTACCCTAAGGAAATGTTGTCTACTGGAAGTTACCGGTTTCTCTAGCACCGCGGATAAGCGACTAATTTCTAGGTTAAGGGTCTTCGCGCTGGTATATGAGTCATAACCCGGATGAATCCCGATTTCACATCGTGTAGCGATTTCCTGAATGATTTCGCGCTGTTTGGAGTTGTTGAATGCTAAGTTCTTATTGTACGACCCGTAATCTGCCATCAACCAAAAGCAACGGGTATCCGGATAGTTTGCCGTGAGTGTTTTTATGCGGTCAAAGGTATCAAAGGGGTCTTTTCGCCTATTGCTTAACACCTGAATTCGCTCCCTGACGCGCGCAATCCTTCCTTTCGATACATCACGGATTGCACCGGCCATGTTTCGCAGCAGGCCCTTTTCTTTATACGCAAAGGTAGAATCAATGTCAAAGGTAGGTTGAATCTTGAATTCAGCGCTTGGAGTCAAAGGGATTCCAATCCAGGTTAACAAGGTTATCGCCCAACGGTCACAAATGGGTTCATGTAACCATCCGTATACCGATTGCATACTGCATACGGCAGGAAATCGGTCATGTGCGTCTCGTTCGCTTACCCAATATTCCTCATAGCGAGATAATACAAAGAAAATCGAGGCTAAGAGGTCCGGGATTTGATTGAACGACATGATTTCAAGTTCTTCGAAATCTACCTTGTCCAAGGCAATGGCGTCGATGCCTTCATCAAACAATAAGGTACATGGAGTTACGGTGGGAATTCCTTCAAAGGACCGATTCGAGTAATTGAATTTTGTAGAGTCGCTGGTGCTGAATCGCGCTGCGTCCGTGGTAAGTTCGTAGCTTAATCCCCGTGCTTTGAAGATAAAATCTAAGGTATATCTTAGTCTGTTTGTGACTTGTTCAACAAATATGAGTGTCATAGGTGTTCAATCATCAAACGACAAATTTCTTCGGAGGCATGTCCGTCGCCAAAAAACGGAGGATAGGTGAAATCTTTTTTATTGGTTAATAGATGGTAGGCCTCGATGAGTTTCGCTTCGCTAGAACCCACGAGTAGGGCGTTTCCATTTTCAACAATTTCCACCCATTCGGTTTGTTCCCGAAGAATGATGCACGGTTTTTTAAAGAAAAAGGCTTCTTTTTGTACGCCTCCACTGTCGGTAATTACCAGGCTGCAGTTGCTTTCTAGTGAAATCATATCTAGGAATCCTGCCGGAACAATCACTTGAATGCGCGTGTTTCCCTGTAATTCTTCTGCTACGGCGGGCTCCAACAGTTCGGTCATTTTCTTACGCGTTCTTGGATGCAAGGGCAACACAATCGCTTGGTTTGAAACCCGTTGAATTTGTAATAAGCCACGAATTATTTGGTTCAAATGTTCGGGGCTGTCTGTATTCGAATCTCGGTGAATGGTGCAAAGGATAAATCCTCCAGGGGTAAGTTGAAGCGTTTCAACTAAGCCCTGTTTTTCATTTGCAATACTCGAAAAATACATGCTGTTATCAAACATAATGTCACCCGTTTTGAAAACCAGCGGATGATCAATGGATGCCTTCGCATGCATTGATGTGCTAAATCCTTCTTTTATTAAATTGGCGATTCCTTGATTTGTCGGAGAAAAGAGTAGGGTGGAACAATGATCACACGTGATTCGATTGATTTCTTCGGGCATCGCTTTGTTATATGATCTTAATCCAGCTTCAATATGTACGACAGGAATGTGGATTTTCGAAGCGGCAAGGGCTCCGGCGAGTGTAGAATTCGTGTCACCGTAAACAAGTAGCGCATCGGGCTTCTCGTTAAGTAAGATGGATTCAATGCCCTCCATCATTTTGGCGGTTTGAACCCCATGATTTCCGCTTCCTACGGAAAGGTTGTAATTGGCTGTAGGAATCTCCATTTCCGTAAAGAAAATGGAAGACATGTTGTCATCATAATGTTGACCGGTATGGACGATAAGTTCTGTGATTTGGTCTTTGAAATGCGTGTGAATTGCACGACTAATGGCCGCGGCTTTTATAATTTGTGGACGAGCTCCAATAATTGTAACGATTTTCATTCCTGATCTAATAAGCCTTCATCGGCGAAGCTAAAGTAGCCAAAATCGCTGTAAATGATGTGGTCTAGAATCGGTAAATCAATGAATTTTCCGAATTTTCGATAGTTCATCGTAAGTCGAATGTCTTGTTCACTGGGCTTGGGATTACCGCTTGGGTGGTTGTGGCAAAGAATAATTGCGGTCGATTTATACTCAAAGGCTAATTTGAATAGAATTCTTCCGTCGGCTACTGTTCCAGTCATTCCGCCGCGCGAAAGCCTATGTGCGTGAAGAATTTCATTGTTGTTATTGAGTAAGAGAATTAAAAACTCTTCGTGTGTGAGCATGGAAAAGGTACGTTTGGCAAAGTGATACACATCTCGAGAATTACGTATGATTTTTCCTTGCGCGGGTTGATGTGCTGAAAATCGCCTTCCCAATTCAAAGGCGGCCAATAGCGTTGATGCTTTTGCAGGGCCTATGCCTTGAAAACGAGTCAGGTCATGATGAGTCGTGCCAAAAAGGCGGCTCAAATCATTCTTGGAATACAGCAGAATTTCTTGTGCAAGTTCCTTCGCATTTTTTTGATGTGATCCTTTACCAAGGAGTAATGCAATGAGTTCTGAGTCTGTCAAGTTTCGAACACCGTGAGCAATAAGTTTGTTTCTGGGTTGATCGGAGGAGGGTAGTTGTAGTATGCGCATAAAAAAAGCAGCGTGGATAACGCTGCTCTTTAAACTTTCGTATGTAATGAACTATTTTTTGTAAAATGGAAGCTTAACTACTTTAGCCAAAACGCCTTTTTCTCTAATTTCAACGTAGATTTCCGAATCTAAACCAGCATGAGCCAGCTCAACGTATCCTAATCCAATAGCGATTTTCATTGAAGGGGACATGGTTCCTGAGGTTACTTTTCCGATTACGTTGTTTTGTGCATCAAGAATTCGATAGTCATGTCGAGGGATTCCCCGTTCAATCATTTCAAAGGCTACTAATTTACGAGAAACTCCGTGTTCTTTTTGAGCTTTAAGTGTTTCCGCATCCACAAAGTCTTTGGTGAATTTAGTAATCCAACCTAAGCCTGCCTCAATAGGTGAAGTGGTATCATCGATGTCATTTCCATATAGGCAAAATCCCATTTCTAAGCGAAGCGTATCTCTAGCAGCTAAACCAATCGGTTTAATGCCATACGATTTTCCAGCTTCGAATACGGCATCCCAAACCGCTACGGCCACTTCGTTTGGAACATAGATCTCAAAACCTCCTGAGCCCGTGTATCCTGTCGCAGAAATAAAGATGTTCTGCTGTCCAGCGAATGTACCTTTGGAAAAAGTATAATATCCCATTTCCGATAAGTTTACCTCTGTTAAGGATTGCATCGCTTCTGCAGCTTTTGGACCTTGAATAGCCAATAACGAATAGGCATCAGAAGCATTCTCCATCTCAACGCCATCGGTGTTGTGCGATGAAATCCAGTTCCAATCTTTTTCAATGTTTGACGCATTTACAACCAGTAAGTATTCCTCTTGACTAATTCTGTAAATAATCAAATCATCTACAATACCGCCTTTACCATTTGGCATACAACTGTATTGGGCCTTACCATCAAAAAGTACCGAAGCATCATTGGTTGTAACGCGTTGAATTAAATCCAAGGCTTTTGGTCCTCTAAGGAAAAATTCTCCCATGTGCGACACGTCAAACACACCAACGCCTGTTCGAACGGTTTCATGTTCAGCATTTACCCCTTCATATTGAACAGGCATATTATATCCCGCAAAGGGAACCATTTTTGCATTCGCATCCAGGTGTTTTTGAAGTAGGGCGGTGTTTTTCATGCTTATCCTTTAACGCGTTCTACATAAACGCCAGTTCGTGTATCAATTTTAATTGTTTCTCCATTATCAATGAACAGGGGAACCTTCACTTCAGCACCTGTTGCAATGGTAGCAGGTTTCATGGAATTCGTTGCGGTATCTCCTTTAACACCGGGTTCTGTATAGGTGATTTCAGAGATAATATACATTGGAAGATCAACCACTAGAGGGGCTTCTTCTTCGGCGTGAAAAAGAATGTTAACTACCATTCCTTCTTGAAGGAAAAGTGGCTTTTCAATCATTTTAGCAGGAATATTTACTTGTTCGAACGATTCATTATTCATGAAAACATAATCTGTACCTTCTTGATACAGGTATTGGTGCTCGCGGTTTTCAATTCGAACCGGTTCGATTTTATGTCCCGCAGAAAAGGTATGGTCTAACACCTTTCCCGATTCGATTTGACGCATTTTAGTGCGCACGAATGCAGGACCTTTTCCTGGTTTAACATGTTGAAATTCAATGATTTGAAATAGTTTTTCATTGTGCTTGATACACAATCCGTTACGAATGTCTGAGGTATTTGCCATAGTTTCTCCTTAATAATGGAGGCAAAGATAATGAAAAAGTCAACGTTGTGCTTTCCTTTTAATACCTCAAGCTAGGTGGACACATGATTTCCTCAGTGTAATTACCTTAAATGATTTAAGTTGAAATGAATCATTTCATCAATCAACGAAATGGGGAGTGGCTCATTTATCTTGAATTGAATGGCGCCTTTGGATGTTTTATAACGCACTAATTGATCCTTAAACTGTTCAATTGGTTTGGGGGTGGGATAAAAACCGATGTGTTTTTTATACCCTGCAAAATAGACTACCGGTTTGTTGTGTTGTTTAAAACAGGGCATTCCGTAACTAATACATTCTGTGGCTTCTGGAAGAATTGTTTTCAAGTGTGAATGTAAGTCAATTAACCGCTGATACACCACTTCTCCTAAGGGTTCTTTAAGAGATTCAATATACGCTTCTATCTCTGTCATGTTTAACTATTAAAATGGCGCAGGACATGTTAACTTCAGCACTTGTTCATGTACTGGATGCCAACACGTTAAGTATTTTGCATGCAAATATAATCGCTCGCTAGATGTGCCATAAAGTTCATCGCCGAGAATTGCGCAATTCAGTCCTAATGGATGTGCAGCATGCATTCTAAGTTGGTGGGTACGACCTGTTTTTGGATAGAATTCAATGCGTGTTTTCTTGTCTTTAAATTCCAAGACATTGAATTCCGTATGTGTTTTCTTTCCGTGCTCAAAGCATACCATTTGGTGTGGACGATGCGCTAAGTTCAGGCGTAAGGGGAGTGTGATCACGCCCTCGAGTTCTTTAGGAATCCCATCTAATATAGCTTCATAGGTTTTTGTTACCCGGTTATTGGCGAATTGCGTTTGCATAGCAGCCAATATTTCAGGGGATTTAGCAAACATCAATATACCTGAAGTACCCATGTCCAGTCGATGAATTGCTTTTATATATGCTCCCTTTCCTTCCCTAAGTGCTAATCGATCCTCAGCGGAATCGAGGTCACTTCTACCGGGTACAGACAATAAGCCGCTCGGTTTATCAATAATCACTAAAAAGTCATCTTCATACAGAATGCACAACGGGGAAGTGCTTATGATGGAAAGTACGGGGTTTTTCGCAACTGAAATTCCTTGAAGCATAAAGCCTAAAATTGGTTCACACTTCGCTCTACACGCCGGGTAAAAATGCCCATGCTTTCGAATTTCGCCTACGGGAGAAAGTCCCCACCAGAATTCAGCAAAACATATCGGTTTTAACTGATTTAAGGCAGCAAAATGTAGCAGTTTGGGCAAGGCGCATTCACCGGTTCCTGAGGGGGGTATGTCGCCGTTGAATGCTGTAAATACGTCGAGAACTGTAGACGATTCCCCATTGAAATTCAATAAGTTATACGCCTTGAATAATTGGTGCTGTAAGGCGATGGATTGATTGGTGCGTTTCGTTTTTAAGTCCGTGATTTCATCTTGTATCAAAGTAATCTTCGCGCTTATTTCTTCTAATCTGGTTTGGATTTCCTTTTTTAATTTTTTTAGGATGAGCTGTTCCTGTTTGCTTTCGTTAGCCAATTGAGCTTCAAGCTCCGCCGGTAGGTTTGGGGTCCTTCGAATGGTGTCTCGCTGTTCTTTTTTGACTTTTATGGATTTCTTTAACTCAGCGATTTGTGCTTCTGTCTCCAATTCGTATTGAGATTTCTTTTTTAGGATTGCACGTAAGGGTTCGCCAGTCGAAAGTTCGTTAATGCGATGCGTTAAGTCATTTAATTCGAGTTCGCCTTGTTTAAAAAATGCTTCCGTATTAAGGGTGTCGTAGATCGGAGGAACAAATCCATCAAACTTAGTCGATTCGTCGATTTTACCTGAAAATCCCGCAAGGAAACGAATTCCAAACGGGGTGTCAACTACGAGGACACCAAACATTTTCCCAAGGGTGTTGAACTCGTGGGCAAAGGTGTTAGGGATTAGTTCTTGGATTTGCTCTGCCGCGGTTTGCGCCCATTCATTTGGGGCATATTGATGTGGGAAATCGAATAGGGTGGGTAAGGGACCCGTTGGAAGTACATGATAAGCGTGCAAATACTGCTCCACGTAGGATTTACTCATCAATCCGTGCGATTTTATCTTCGAATAACTTGATTTTTCGGTCCTTGTATAACCTGCCAACGGCTTGCTTGAATGTTTTTTTACTCAATTGGAATTGATTGTAGATGTCTGCAGCGTCGGATTTATCCGTGAGGAAAAGGAACTTGTGTTCCATCAAATACTCCCAAACCATGGAAACGGCTTCATCGTATTTATCCACCGTTCCGGCACTCATTTGCAAATCTATTTTTCCATCGGGCCGCACGAGTTTTGCGTAGCAGGTAATGTACTGACCAAGTTTTACAGGAATTCTGCAGTCGCTCCGGTAGAGCATGCCGCTGTAGCGTTGATTAACGATTCCTCTCCATCCCAATTCATGATGTTCAGTAACCATAAAGGTTACGCGTTCATTGGTAATGCTTTCGGGTGCTTCAATGAGGTGTTTTCTAATCTTCATTGAACCGAAAAGACGATCTGTTAATTCGTCATATTTTAAGAAGATTGGGTAGGTGTCGCCAATTTCTACACCTTGTCGCTGTTCAGCAAATGGAATCATTAGATTTTTATCTAAGCCCCAATCAGCAAACGCTCCGTAGGGATTGATTTCTACGATGCGCAACATGGCGCACGTATCAAGTGTTAGCAGCGGTTGATCGGTAACTGCCACACGTCTATTTTCAGAGTCTTTCATGAGAAAAACAGAAACTGGGTCACCTTCTTTGGCCTCTCTGGCTAAATATTTTGTGGGAAGCAATACCTCCTCAACGTTCGATTCCTCATCATCAATTTCAGGTTGAAAATGCTCAACCAAATAGGCTCCTTGCGGAGTAAATCGATTGATAAATAGGGAGTTAAATTCACCGAGTTTCATCATGGTTCTGGGGGCCTTCTTCTGTTTTTGCGATATTTCCCTGTAGTAACGCTTAGGTTATCCGGATTTCTTCGGTCCCACCATTTTTTCTTGGGAATAGTTTCTTCATTATTTTGATTCGTCGTTTCGGATGGATTTTCTGTTTCTGGCGTGCGGGCCACATGGCTAATATCACCGTCATGCTGTTTATCTTCTGGATTAATCCATTTCAATTTATAGGTTTCTTTTTTGACTTTTCCTGTTTTTGGATCCATTACATAAATGGTAGATTCCTTGTCTTCCGCGTCGTTAATCGCAATAACATCCTCATTGAGTATGAAGCGATCTTCTTCCCAAACATAGGCGTCATAAGAAAAATCTGGCACATAATACGAATAAAGTCCTGTCAATGCAGGCGTTTCAGGGGATAAGTGATCAAACACAATTCGATTTCTTTTTTGGTCCATCTTCAAGGACATGGTGCTCTTGTCTGCAAATTCAAACACCACGCGTTTAAGGACTTTGTTTTTGTTCACGAACAAGGGGCTTCCAAATTTTGCTGTATTTCCTTTAAATACCAATACGTCGATTAGTTTAAAATTACTGCTCGAAGTGGCTCCGTCCCACCCAAACAAGACGTACTGAAATTCGTTGTTATATTCTACCGGAATAATCTTGTAGTAAAGTGCTCCATACCAATTTTTAGCATCAATAACTTGCTCAGGAATCAAGGTATATGGATCGGTAACGTCGATGAGACTGAACATGGCAGTGCTTTCGTTGTCTGTGTCGCGGTGTAAGATAAAGCCTGCATAGCTGTAGGAAAAGTCTGTATATTCAAGGTTCCAATGCACGATTCGAACCAAGCCATCCTCACTTTTTAAATCTGCCACGGTGGAAAGTTGTGTAAATTCAAATTCAAAGGCTCCTTCTTTTTTCAGAAATTCGCCCATTTCTTTAGTGAATAGATTGTTTAACTTATTGATTTCCGTGTTCGACTTAGCGCTACGCAGTTGAGTAAGACGGTCTTTTAGCTTCAATTCTAATTCAGCTAGATTTTGTGCGGAGCAGAGGCTAATCGTCGCTAGAGTAATTAAAAAAAGTGCAATGCGCATGCGTACGGAACGTGAAGAATGAAGATTAGTTACGCTGATCACACGAGACTTAGTGAATGAATCGTAGACAGTGGGTCTTTCGAATTAAATACAAAGCTGCCAGCAACTAGGGCATTCGCTCCGGCCTCACTCAATTGTGGGGCATTGTCACTGTTCACGCCACCATCAACCTCAATGATAAAATTCAGGTTCTTAGAGGTTTTAATCTGGTTGAGTTCTTTAACTTTGTTGATGGCTTCCGGTATAAATTTTTGTCCTCCGAATCCAGGATTCACAGACATGATTAATACCACGTCAAGATCGGATAGCACATGGTTCAGCATGGAAAGTGGCGTGTGTGGATTAAGTGCAACCCCAGCTTTCATTCCTAATTCCTTAATGCCTTGAATGGTTCGGTGTAAGTGCGGACATGCTTCAACATGCACGGTTATAATATCTGCACCAGCTTTCTTGAATTCACTTAGATAGGCGTCTGCGTTTTGAATCATTAAATGAACATCAAGAATCTTGCTCGTATGTCTTCTAACGGCACTCAATATGGGAAATCCAAATGAAATGTTTGGAACAAAAACCCCGTCCATTACATCAATATGAATCCATTCAGCAACCGATTCATTCAACATTTCAACGTCGCGTTGAACATTAGCAAAGTCACAAGACAATAAGGAGGGTGAAACAATCATTTTGATATGGGTTTAATGTGCTTTTTTTGAGAAAGAATTCGGATGATTTCTTCTTCTCTAAAATAAATATCTAAGTGAAAGGTCAAACGTTTTTGATGTGTTGTAACCGTTTGATATTCAACGAAAATTGGAATTCTTGTTTTTAACGCGATGGCTTTGTGGTCACCGATACGAACGAGGGAATCTAGCGTATCCGCGGGCATAGATTTTTTTCTTCTTCCTTCTTGATCATTTAATATCATTGTTTTACCCAATTCAATAGGGTATTGACAACGCATGCATCCGTGTGAAAAACTTCTCACTTTACGATTAAATAAGGATTTTTGTGGCGTATCATGAACGTAGACACTATGATTACTTAAGAATTCAAATTTTATAACGCCTAAGCTATTCCATTTTCCAGGCATTTGAATGATATTAAATCCACTTGGTCGGTTATTCCAATTAATGGAGGACGGGTTAATTCGGGTCGTATCATTAAATCGGCACAATTTATAATGATGTTTCGCCAAATATGATGGGTTTTTATACACCTCGGGCATGATCTCTTTTTTAATAATGCTCGCGGGTACTTTCCAGTAGGGATAAATAATTATGGTTCGTATTTCAGAAACGAGTTCCGGAGTTTGTGTGTCGCGTTTTCCTACCACGATTCGGTGGATAGCCTTTAAGCTATCGTTGGCATAAAAATATAAGTTATACTCAGGAATATTAATTCGAACATATCGTGGGCCATATGGTGCGTGTTGACGAACCTTATCCAAGCTTACTGCTGCTCGTGTTAGGCGATGTTTATTCGATTCAGCAAGTGCCTCAATGGTATAGTCGTTTAGTTCATAGGTGCTGTCGAGCCCATTGTCCGTTTTAAATTCAAGCAGCGCATGTTGATAAAGGTCTGCGCTGTAGGATGAATTCATGTAGCCTTTTGCTCTTAAACTTTTAATGGCGAATGCCTTCGCGTTTTCTTTTACTTCTTTGTCTTTTTTTGGGTTGTAATTTAGGGTGTCAATGGTATAGGTATTTGCAAATTTGTAAATCCCTTCAGCTATAAATCGATAATTGGTATCGGAAACAGGTCCTTGGTTAAGGATAAAAGCATCCCTGTCTTTTTTTAGTTTTTTTGACAAAAACTGCTTCAATATGGACACGTCTACCGGTTGTACTGCTTTCGATTGCTTGGTTGTATAATCGAAAAAACCATGTTTAACGATCGATAAAATTCTAGATAAATTAACGATGCTTCGTAACTCAACTTCCACTGGATGTAGCGAATCATTCAAGGGAAGGCACAGTTCTTTAGGTACACCAAAGGCCAAGGATTCATTCACAAGCGCGGTTAGTACTTTTCCTTTCTTAAGCAGGGTTGAATCAGTTGATGCAATCGTTGGCTCGAAATCAACCTGTTCGTAATACGCACGAAGTAACTTGATTTCATCCGCACTAAAGCGCGTTTTTAATAAGCTGTCGCTCTCAAGATACCGTTGTAATTTTGTTGAAATGGATAAGCTAGCATCCTTGAGGAAGTTAAAATTGATTTCAGGTTGCCGAGTGCATGAAACAGCAAAAACTAGAATAGAAAATAAAACAACTAAAAACCTCATTCTGTTATGCAAATATACCTAATTTTGATTGAAATTATAACCTAAGATTCGGATGGTCATTTCTACTACGCTTATCATAATTGCCTTGACGGTTTGGATTAGCTATGAAGGCATTAAAAAGCCATATTGGAGGGAAGGATTTTTGTTTAATCCCTATGAGATTGCTCAGGGTAAACAAACCTGGGGCTTGTTTACACACTCTTGGTTTCATGCGGATTATCAGCATTTAATGTTCAATATGTTATCGCTGTTCATGCTGGGAAGTCATTTAGAATCCAGTTGGACTCAAACATATGGTTACTCAAAAGGAACGGTAATGTATGTGGCCCTGTATCTGGTTGGTGGATTAGCAGCTACGGTAATTCCATATTTCAGGCATCGGAATAATGCCATGTACCGTTCGCTTGGCGCTTCAGGGGCAGTTTCTTCGGTTGTATTTGCTATGATCTTATGGGAGCCAAAAATGCGTTTGGGGCTACTTTTTATACCGATTCCAATACCTGCCTATATTTTTGGGCCACTCTATTTATTATTTGAGTATATAGCTATGAAAAGAGGAAATACCGGGATTGCAAATGACGGGCATATCAGTGGAGCGCTTTTTGGAATTCTTTTCGTATTATTACTCTCGCCAAATAAGGCACTTGAATTTATTGATAATTTTGTTCGATAATGTTATTTGTTAACAACAATGGAAAGGTATTGTTGGCTTCTGAGCCAGCCATAGAAGCGGGGAGCCGAGCTTTCTTATATGGTGATGGTGTGTTTGAAAGTGTACGGATTATTCATGGTAAGCCAATTAACCTCACCGCACACATACAGCGCCTGTTTAAGGGGGCTGAGATCCTTAAAATTAGAATTCCAAGTTACCTAACTCAAGAAGTATTTCATCAGAAAATAGCAGAATTACTAGAAAAGAGTGAGATTAAATCTGGTGGGAAGTGTCGGATAAGCATCGACCGAATAGCCGGTGGGACCTACAAACCAACTTCGAATGAAGCTACCTATTTTATTGAGGTTTGGCCTATCGATGAAAATGATTTCTTGTTAAATTATAAAGGACTTGAAATCGATGTGTACAAAGACATCAAATTATATCCAAGTGTTCTTTCTCCCTTTAAGACCAAAAATGGACTTACCAAAGTGTTGGCTGCCATTGCTGCGGATGAACTTGGCTTAGATGATTTTATTTTACAAAACGACAAAGGGAATCTCATTGAATCAACCAGTTGCAATTTGTTTATTGTGAGCAATGGAGTGCTCTATACTCCCGGATTACAAGAAGGATGCATTGCGGGGACCATGCGCATGCAAGTGATTAATTTAGCCATTCAAAATGGAGTACGCGTTTATGAATGTCCAATCCTACCGCACAACTTACTTTCAGCAGATGAAGTGTTTTTAACCAATGCGATTACTGGAATCAAGTGGATCGGAGGGTATCGCACAAAACGATACATGAATAATACCTCACGGCGCTTGGTTATGCTGTTAAATGCATTTTGGTCTAAAGAATTAGGGTTTTAATTACCAGGTAAAGGCGCCTTCACCTAGCCATTTTCCTTGCACCCTGAGTGTTTGTTCGATTACATCCCGTACACAACCCATTCCACCATTAATCGGCGAAATATAATCAACGATGGCTTTCACATCGATCGAGGCGTCCTGTGGTGCGGTTGTTGTCCCAATGATTCTCATTAAAGGAATATCCGGAATGTCATCCCCCATGTATAAAGCCCGGTTTTCCTCTAAGTTGAATTTTTGCTTTAATTCATCAAATACCTCTTTCTTATTACTGCTCTCTAGGCGCACATCGGTAACACCCAATTTCATATATGTTTTTCGAATGAATTCCGATTCGCCGCCTGTGATTAAAAAGATTTTATACCCAAGTTTTGACGCATATTGAATGGCATAACTGTCCTTGACATGAATGCTTCGCTGGTAATCCGTGCCATTGATTAATACAGTGCCATTGGTCAATACGCCGTCCACATCAAATATGAAGCTATCAATTGTTTTTAATTTGATTTTATAGTTCATTGCCGTAAGTTTTCTTGATAGAATTGCTTATGAAATCGTAAAGTTCGCGGGAAGATCCGCTTAATTTTACTTGATGCTTTGCTATCGTTTCAAGGTCGTTTCTTCGAGCAGGACCTGTCTGTAAGTCTCCTTGAATAAATAAGTTAGCCATTGTTTTTTCTATAATGGGTTTAAATAAATCCGCAGGTAAATCTTTCGTTTCGGCAAGACTCAATCCACGTTTCATAGTGAAATACCCAAAATTGTTGATGAAAACGGCCGCAAGATGTGCAGCAAATCGTGCTTCCTCTGATGCTTCGGTGTAAGACAAATTAAAATCAGTTAAAAATCTTATTCCACAAGCTCGCACAGTTGAAGGGAATTCGCATAAAAAAGGGACTTCATCAAAGCTTGGAATCGCGTTGGCTTGAATCGTCTGTAAGGGGTAAATGATGCCTGCAGCGTTCTGATTACTAGAACTCAAACTATACAATCCTGCACAAATAAAGCTTGGGATTGCCGGATCGATTGTTTGTAATATGTGGTCAATGTTTCGGTCTTGAACACAAATCAAGAAGCAGTCTATGGATTGACTCTCAAGGGCTTGGATTTTATACTTCTCTGAAAATATACTGCTTGCCTCGGACGTCCTTCCCTTTACAAATAATTCAACAGAAGGAAATCTACTCAGGTTTTCAGCCCAAAAGCTGGCAACATTTCCGGTGCCTATCAGGCCTATTTTCCATGACATTGCTTATATTTTTTTCCACTTCCGCACGGACAAGGATCATTCCGATTAATTTTTGGATCAACTACGACCGGTTCCTTTTTAACGGGTTCATTCATTGAATTTTGAATTGCTTCTTGATAGCCTTGACTGCCTTCGAATCGTGGCGCTTGGCCTGAAGTACTGACATTGGTTCGCGCTTGCGCGTAATGGCTTTCATTGGCGTCTTTATTTGTACTTTGCATTTCCTGTTCAAAAGGAATATCCAAATTCATTAAGAGTTCTACCGAAGAAATATTCACACGATTTATCATGTTCTTGAACAAGTCGTAAGATTCTAATTTGTAGATTACCAATGGGTCTTTCTGCTCGTAGGTCGCATTATTTACTGCAGATCGTAAGTCATCCATTTCCCTTAAATGCTCTTTCCATTCGTTGTCAATGATTCCAAGAATTACATGTTTCTCGAATTGTTTAGAAATATTGGTGCATTGAGAGTTATAGGCCTCTTCTAAATTAACAATTAGTTGTACTTCTCGTCTGCTGTCCGTTAATGGAAACACAATGTTCTTATATCGATCGGACATTGTTTCGTAAACATGCTTAACTTGTGGGAAGGCTTTCGTTGCAAATTTACCACACTTCCGTTGGTATTGCGTTAACATGCTTTGGTACACAAGATTTACCAAGTTATTTGAATCCGGACGTTTAAACTCCTCTTCGCTAACAGGGGAGGATACCCCGAGAATTCTAATCAATTCAACCTCGAAATCTGTGAATTCAGCATGTATGTTTTGTTGAACTGTTTGTTCACACAAATCAAAGAACATATTATCCACGTCAATATCCAATCGATCACCAAAGAGGGCATTCTTGCGAAGCTTATAAATCAACTTACGCTGCGCGTTCATTACATCATCATACTCAAGCAAGCGCTTACGGATACCGAAGTTGTTTTCCTCCACTTTCTTCTGCGCTCTTTCAATGGATTTAGAAACCATCCCATGTGTAATAACTTCTCCTTCTTTGAGCCCCATGCGGTCCATGATTTTAGCGATGCGCTCTGATCCAAATTTACGCATCAAATCATCTTCTAAGGATACAAAAAACTGCGATGAACCTGGGTCTCCTTGACGACCGGAGCGTCCACGTAACTGACGGTCTACACGGCGTGAATCATGTCGTTCTGTACCTATAATTGCAAGGCCTCCCGCTTCTTTTACTCCAGCACCCAATTTGATATCTGTACCACGGCCTGCCATGTTGGTTGCAATGGTGACTGCACCCGCCTGACCCGCAGCGGCAACAATCTCCGCTTCTTTTTGATGGTATTTTGCATTCAATACTTGATGTGGAACTTTCTTGAACTGAAGCATTTTACTTAGTAATTCCGAAATTTCAACGGTAGTTGTACCCACTAAAACGGGACGTCCTTCGGCTACCAAGCGTTCAACTTCTTCAATAACTGCCGCAAACTTCTCGCGTGCGGTTTTGTAGACCATATCGTTCAGGTCTTTTCTTACAACCGAACGGTGTGTTGGAACCACAACCACATCCAATTTATAGATGTCGTAAAATTCTTTCGCTTCAGTTTCAGCCGTACCGGTCATACCGGCTAACTTGTGATACATTCGGAAATAATTCTGTAAAGTAATGGTTGCATAGGTTTGCGTAGCGGCTTCAATCTGAACATTTTCTTTCGCTTCTATCGCCTGATGCAATCCGTCTGAATATCTTCTTCCTTCTAAGATTCGTCCCGTGGATTCATCTACAATTTTAACCTTACTGTCGAGAATCACATATTCTACTTCTTTTTCGAAAAGGGTATATGCCTTTAACAATTGATTGATCGAATGAATTCGCTCTGATTTAATGGAGTAGTCTCTAACCAATACATCTTTCTTTTCTAGAAATTCTTCGTTGCTTAATTGTTCTTTTTGAAGTTTGGCAATTTCAGCCCCAATGTCTGGCATAATAAAGAAATCCCGATCGTCACTTCCAGAAATTAAGTCAATACCTTTACTCGTTAACTCAATGGTATTGTTCTTTTCATCAATCACAAAGAAAAGTTCCGCATCAATTTTCTTCATGTGCTTTCCTTGTTCTTGCATATACGTGTTCTCGGTTTTTTGCAAATGAACCTTAACACCTGGCTCGGAAAGGAATTTAATTAAGGCCTTGTTTTTAGGCAGACCCCTGTGTGCACGAAGCAAGGCAATTCCACCTTCTTCAAGCATTACTTTCTCTACTTTCTTGTCGGATTGAACTTCATTTAATACGACCAAATTTTTCTTGGCTTCTAAAAGGAACTTTTGTACCACTTCTTTTTGTGCATTCACAATACGTTCAACCCTTGGCTTCAAGGCATGAAATTCTTGTTCCCCATTGCTGGTGGTTGGTCCAGATATGATTAATGGCGTACGGGCATCATCAATTAAAACGGAATCGACCTCATCTACGATTGCAAAATGATGTTTGCGTTGAACTAATTCACTTGGATGTCCTGCCATATTATCCCGCAAATAATCAAATCCAAACTCGTTGTTTGTACCAAAGGTAATGTCTGCTAAATACGCATTTCTCCGAGCGTCTGAATTGGGTTGATGTTTGTCGATACAATCTACACTCAGTCCATGAAATTGATACAGTGGACCCATCCATTCTGAGTCACGTTTTGCGAGGTAGTCATTCACCGTAACGATGTGCACTCCTTTTCCAGCTAGGGCATTAAGATAAACGGGAAGCGTTGCGACAAGTGTTTTTCCTTCTCCGGTTTGCATTTCGGCAATGTTCCCTTGGTGAAGAACGGCACCTCCCATGAGCTGTACGTCGTAATGAACCATGTTCCAAACCACCTTGTTACCAGCGGCTGTCCATTCATTGTGCCAAATCGCTTGTTCTCCAGCAATTGTAATTCCGTCTTTTTTGGTTGCAAGGTCCCGATCAAACGCCGTAGCATTTACCGTTAACTGACCATTAACAGCCCAACGGTGTGCAGTTTCTTTAACCACTGCGAACGCCTCGGGTAAGATCTCAATTAATACCTCCTCAATGGTTTCGTCAATAGCCTTGGTTAATGCATCAATCTGTTCAAAAAGGGCTTCTTTTTCATCTATTGAGCGTTCGGCATCAGCAACTTGTGCTTGCAACTGAAGAACTTCTTCTTCCTGGGCTTTTATTGCTTGTTGAATTTTTTCTCTAAACCCGTGAGATTTTTCACGCAATCCATTGTCAGACAATTGCTGTATCTCAGTTAGGAAGGCAGTGGTTTTGTCCACAAAGGGTTGATAACGTTTTTGGTCTTTGGTGCTTTTATCGCCAAATATCTTTTTTAGTATGTCTCCAATCATAATCTAGGATATAGGTGGCAAAGGTAATTATTTCGACCCGATAATGACATTCATTCCGGTCGCTGTTTCGAAATTTTACAATTCTTTAGAGTTTACCTTAATTCGGAATATCAATTTAATTTAACTTTGCGCATGCATCAAACTATTTTAATTTACGACTTCGGTTCTCAATACACGCAGCTAATTGCCCGAAGAATTCGCGAAATGAATGTCTATTGTGAAATCCATCCCTGGACATCAATCGGAACTACAACGCCTGATTGTTTGGGTGTGATCTTATCGGGAAGTCCGTTTTCTGTACGTGATGATTCCGCACCAAAACCTGATTTGTCGAATATAAAAGGAAAGCTTCCTTTACTCGGTATTTGCTATGGTGCTCAATTGTTAGCACAGCGTTATGGGGGTGAAGTAAAAGCCTCGAACACACGTGAATATGGAAGAGCTATGTTACAGCATGGAGTTTCTGATGGGTTGATGACGGGCTTAAGCTATCCAACGCAAGTTTGGATGTCTCACGGAGACTCAATTGCTCAATTACCTCAGGGGTCCGTTCGTATGTGCAGTACGGCCGATGTGGAAAATGCGGCTTACCAATTTGTAGACGAACATACCTTTGGTGTTCAATTTCATCCAGAAGTATATCATTCTACCGATGGTATGAAGCTCTTGCAAAATTTTGTTTTAGATGTTTGTAAGTGTACGGGGGATTGGTCTCCTGGAGTATTTGTGGAGGAAAAAGTTTCGGAATTAAAAGCACAAATCGGAGAAGACCATGTGATTCTCGGATTATCGGGTGGTGTGGATTCTTCAGTTGCAGCGATGTTGTTGCATAAAGCCATCGGACCTAAGTTGCACTGTATTTTTGTTGATAATGGCTTGTTAAGAAAGGATGAGTATCAGCAAGTGTTGGACTCCTACAAACACATGGGCTTAAACATCAAAGGAGTGGACGCCTCCAGCCGTTTTTACGAAGCGCTTGCCGGTAAAACCGACCCAGAGGACAAAAGAAAAGCCATTGGCAAAGTGTTTATTGATGTATTTGAAGAAGAATCAGGTAGCGTTGAGAATGCTTCGTGGTTAGGACAAGGAACCATTTACCCTGATGTGATTGAGTCGGTTTCAGCCACGGGTGGACCATCGCAAACGATTAAATCTCACCATAACGTTGGAGGACTCCCTGATTACATGAAACTAAAGGTAGTTGAACCGCTTCGAAGTTTGTTTAAGGACGAAGTTCGTCGAATAGGTCGCGCAATGGAAATGGATTCGGCCTTGTTGGATCGACATCCTTTTCCAGGACCTGGACTAGGAATTCGAATATTAGGCGAGGTAACGGCAGAGAAAGTGCGTATTCTTCAAGAAGCGGATCACATATTTGTTCAAGGACTTAAAAATCATGGCTTGTACAATACCGTTTGGCAAGCCGGTGTGATTTTGTTACCCGTTCAATCTGTGGGAGTTATGGGAGATGAGCGCACGTATGAAAATGCCGTGGCCCTTCGCGCTGTTACTTCCACGGACGGAATGACAGCGGATTGGTGCCATTTACCCTATGAATTTTTAGCGGAAACTTCCAATAAAATAATTAACCAAGTACGGGGAATAAATCGCGTTACGTACGACATTAGTTCTAAGCCACCTGCCACGATAGAATGGGAATAAACCGAATCGCACATATCGTCTTTACCCTCATGATTACTTGGGGCTATATAGCTCAGAATTATCATCCGCTTATTGAAAAAAACGGGATTTGGTATCATGAAGTATCCATTAAAGAGGGTATGACCTTGTTTTCAATCTCACAGGATTTAGCGGTGAGTTCAACACAGATCAAAGCCGATAATTCAGGATTGACAGACCAAGTACTTTTGGGAAGTAAGATTTTAGTCCGTGCTACGCGGTCAACCTTCGACTATTTGGTTGCAAAAGGAGATACCCCTTTTGGGATTTCAAAGAAGTTCGCAATAACTATAGATACGCTTGCTAAATACAATCCATCGATTATGGATGGGCTTCAATTTAAAAGTTTACTTGTTAATCAAAAACTCAAAATTAATCAGGGAATAAAAAGGTATGCGCTATCTGAAGACATCATAAATCCAGCACCTGAATTTATTGAGGTTGACAGCAATACTATGAATTTTAGGAACTTTGATTTTTCGGATACAATCATTCAATATGTGGTTAAAAATGGCGATAAATTAAGCGAAATTTCAAAACGATATTTAATAAGTTCCGCCCGATTAAAATCCATAAATGGCTTAACTTCCAGTTCAATAAAACCGGGAATGACCTTGAAAATCCCTATTAAACCAGCGGTCAGTCAAGTTTCAGTTCATACCATTCCGGTTAAGGAAAGCCCCGCTTTGGAACCAATTATTAATAAAAGTACACCGAGTACATACGTTCCCAAGCCACTTAACAAAGCACTTCGCATTGGTGTTTTTCTGCCTTTTAATCGAGACTCCATGGTTTTTCCGCTCAAAGGCTATCAGAAATTCGCCTTTGAATTTTACATGGGGGTTATGATAGGAATCGATTCGATTAAACATTTAGACATTAACGGGGATGTTTATTTCTTTGATTATCATTCGAAAGAAGAATCCGTTGACCAATTAATTCGTTCAGGAAAAATTGACCGCTTTGATTTGTTCATTGGACCAATGCACCCCTTAGATTGCGAGAAATTATCAGTATTTTCTGCTGAAAAAGGAATTCCTTTAATTCTTCTATTGCCCGTTTCGGCAATGTCGCAAAACATGCAGCGCAACGAACATGTTTTCATGGTCGCATCCGAATTATCCAATCAAGTGGTTTCTTTAGCTCAATTACTTGCAAAGCAAAGCCTGACACAGCAGGTGGTTTTATTTCAAACGGGGTTGAGCAGTGATACCACCTTAGAAAAACAATTTGTCTCGGATTTTTATGACTACGCGCCAAAGAATGCGCGGGTACTCATAGCCAATGAATCCATGATTAAAGCATTTTCAAAAACTTCGACACCGCTAAATATCGTTTGTACAAGTCAGGATAAAAAGCAGGTGCTTAATCTATTGAAGTTAACGCGATCGAATCCTCAGGTTTCGCTTTATGGCTTAAGGGAATGGACGGAATGGAAAGAGGTGAATTCGGTGCTTGAAAATCAAGGGACATTCGATTATATGAGCACAACCTGTTTTGATTTAGAAAATTTAAGGGTTAAAAATTTCCATAAAGCATTTAGGGTGAGCTATGAAACAGACCTTACCAAATCAGTTTTGCTTGGATATGATATACTTACTGGTTTTGTTCCTTGGTTTACGCGTGGTATACCGATGAAGACCGGACTAATGACGTCATTCGAATATGGTAAAACAGTAGATTACTATCATTCAAATGTAGGCTTAACTAATTGCCGATTCAAGAATTTTAAACACGAACGGAAGGATGGATGGAAATGAAATAGCATTGCGATTTAGGGATTTGCAATTGGAAATTGTAAGGGGCTTAACCTCGCATGATGGAAAAGGGGTGTTTCAATCTGATGCATGGGAGCGAGCAGAAGGTGGGGGTGGAGTTACCATGACAATTGATAATGGTCGCATCATTCAAAAGGGTGGCGTAGCCTTTTCAAAAGTCACGGGTGAGATTACGGAAGCAATGAAAACTCACATGGGTATGCGTGGGGATTCCTTTTTAGCAACGGGTGTTTCCATTGTATTGCATTCATTACATCCATTGCATCCAACAATCCACATGAATGTTCGATACTTCGAAACCAATGAAGGAAACGCATGGTTTGGCGGCGGAATAGACCTCACTCCAATGTATGTGAACCTAAAGGAAGCGGCTAGGTTTCATATGCAGCTAAAATCTGTTTGTGATGCATATCATCCAACAGCTTATGAACGATATAAAGTGTGGGCTGATGATTATTTCTATTTACCCCATCGAAATGAAACCAGGGGAGTGGGGGGTGTTTTTTTCGACCATTTGGTTCCGGAAAATGATTTAGATAGTAATAAAATCTTTGAATTCTGCGTAGCATTAGGAAGGAATTTCCCTTTAATTTATAAAGATCAAACCTCTGAAATTCATTCGGAAGCAACGCAAGCACAAAACGATTGGCAAGCCCTGCGAAGATCAAGGTATGTAGAATACAACTTGTTATTCGATCGAGGTACAAAATTTGGAATTGTCTCCAACGGTAGAACAGAATCTATTTTGTTAAGCATGCCGCCCTCGGCAACGTGGAAATATAATTATGTTCCTGAACCTGGTTCTGAAGAGGAACAAACAATTGAACGTTTAAAAAAGCATGTAGACTGGATTTCATTTCTTTGATTGATTTGTTTACCTTTGGGCTCTAATATCTATACAGACCCAATGCTTAAAAACGTATTTTTAGTTACAGGATTCATTCTTTCCCTTGTAACCTTTGGACAAGCTCCAAATGCTAGTTTTAGTTCTGTTCCAGCGGCAGTAGGTGGTACCATCACTATTTGTCAGGGAAGTACTATCACCTTTGCAAATACCTCTACATCTACCATTGCAGGAACCACATATTCTTGGAATTTTGGATTGGGTGCTACGCCTGCAACTGCTGTAGGTGCTGGTCCACACACCGTTACCTACAATACAGCAACGGCGCCAACTACTACCGTGACACTCACGGTGAATAATAACAATGGTAGCGCGGCAAGTACCTTTACACGCACCATTGATGTAAATGCGCTTCCTAATGCGGCATTAATATTGGCCTCAACGGGCGGTGGATATGGAACCACCACACAAAACGGACAAACCATTTTCAAGAATTGCGGCTCTATTGATTCAGCAATTTTCACCTTTAATTCGCAATTTAACAATGCGGTAAGCCAAACGTTTTCTTGGGGAGATGGGTCCACCTCAACCAATTTCAGTATGGTAGGTTCTCAAATTTCTCATAATTATCCATTAGGACAGTTCACATTGGTGCATACTGTTACTCAAAACGGATGTACGAATTCAGCCTCATACACAGTATTTAACGGGAATGCTCCGTTGGTTACGGTAGCTGGAATTGGTTCGAATACGTGCTTGCCTTCGCCGTATTCAATTGATATTTTGTCTAACGATGTTCCGATTACCTACACGGTATCCTTCTCTGATGGTTCTCCTTCCCAAGTCTTTACGACGACAAACGACACCACCATTAACCACGTGTTTAATACCTCATCATGCGGCGTAGATTATGTGTTTGCGCCTGGGTTTCCGCCTATAGAAAATGCTTTTTCTGCGACGGTTGTCGCTCAAAATATTTGTTCAAATAACGGATTGCCAACGGTAGTAACTGTGGGTCCAATAACGATTTCTACTGGTACTACGGCAGATTTCAGTTATACACCACAATCGCCTATTTGTGTGTTGGAGCCGGTAACATTTACTAATGAGTCGGACGGGGGAGAAACAGTGAATCAAGCCGGTTGTGATACTACATATGGTTTTTATTGGACAATCTCACCGAATACGTATACCGTCAATAGCGGTACGCTTGGTTCGAGTAACGGATTTACTGGGGCAACCTATGATTACACACAATGGACCAACGGTACGGATGACGTGGAAGTATTGTTTAGCCAGCCAGGAACATATTACATAACAATGACTACGGGTAATTTCTGTGGAGAGGATGTTCATGTGGATTCAGTTGTTATCAAACCTGAGGCACATCTTTCTTTTTCACTCTATGACCAAACGGTATGTAGTGGTGATTCTACCGTTCAATTTACCATGACTTCTGATCAACCAAATTATTGGATTTATTGGGACATCACCGATACAACTAACATAAGCAACATTACGGTGCTTTCGGGTAGCGGTGTAACTCCAGTAGTTTTTTCAGCGCTTTTACCCCAAAACAATACCAATGAAACAGGTACTATCCAAATTGAAGCCACTGTAGAGTGTTCATCTGATTCGGCCGACGTTCATGTGATTACTGTTAATCCGCAAGCCAATGCAAATGTTGACCCCTTGTTTTATGAGTTGTGTAACGGTGAAACAACAGATATAGACATTACAAGTAACCTTGACAATGTCCAATTCACATGGACAGCAGTTTACCCGAATACCATAACGGGCGCTGGAAATGGCACAGGCAGCAATATTGCTCAAACCTTGAATAATTCAGGCAGCACCATTGATTCAGTGCAGTATTTTGTGACGGTTCAAAATGCGGCGTGTCCGGGTGATACAGCGATTGTTACGGTTGCTGTTCAGCCTCAATTAGTAATTAACACGAATGTTGATTTTACGGTATGTCCAGGCACTCCAGTAAATCCAGAGGATTACATTTCTACTCCTCCAGGTGCAGACATTACTTGGACGAATAACAATACGAATATTGGTTTGGGAGCCTCAGGTTCTGGAAATGTGCCAACTTTTAATGCGGCAAGTAATGTTTCAGGAAATACCATTAGCGGCACCATTGACGTAGAAGTACAGTTGGGAGATTGTCCAGGTGTTCAAGATCAATTCTTAATCAATGTACTTTCCGCGCCTGATTTTGATTACACTACCACGCCTCAAAGCGGCTTAGATTGTATCACAGGAATTGGTGTAATTAATGGGGTAGTAAATCCAGCTAATTCAACTGCTTCATGGTCAGGACCAGGCCTTGTATCAGGAGGGAATACGTTTTCCCCGGTTATAAATCAACCTGGACAATACACGGTTATTCTGAATGATAACGTGAACGGATGTTCTTCAAGCTATAATGTCACGATTGAGCCCCCAACCTTAATAAACATTACTTCGGTAGTAGTAACCGATGTGAGTTGTTTTAACGGCTCGAACGGTGCGATCGCTATTAACACAGACAATGGAAATGGAAGTAACCTAGATTACGCATGGACTCCTTCTCAAAACAATTCAGCATCTGTGAGTGGCTTATCGATTGGTTCATACACCGTGACTGTTTCCAACGAAGACGGTTGTGAAGACGATACAACGGTTGTAGTAAGTCAACCTGGGCAAATAAGCATAGCACAAACAGATTCTACCGGGTCAGAGTGTGGCGAAGCCAATGGAAGTTTGTCGGTTTTAGCATCTGGAGGGGTTGGTAGCTTTGGATACACATGGTCTTCAGGAAATAATGGTCCAACAGCAAATAATATTGACGCTGGTACTTATACGGTGACTGTAACCGATGGAAACGGATGCCAACAATCACTTTCTTTAGATTTGGGTTGCTTACCTTTAATTCCTGTGGTAATTCCTCAGTTTCTTTCACCAAACGGCGATAACCAAAATGAACTTTGGATTATCCAGAATACGGCACAATATCCATCCATTAAGGTTACCGTTTATAACCGTTGGGGAAGTGTTGTTTATGAAGCGGAACCTTATAATAACGATTGGAATGGACACCTGAAAGGTACCAATCCAAATCCACTGCCTGCAGCGACTTATTTCTACGTAGTAGATACGAATAAAAAATCTCAAGATCCTTATCAAGGTTATATCGAAATTCAACCATAAGCATGAAAAGAATTGCCCAAATCTCGCTGATTTTACTTGTTGGTACAAGTATTTTCGCACAACAAGATGCACAAACATCAATGTATTTTTTTAATCCCTTACAGTTTAATCCAGGATATGCTGGAAGTAGGGGTGCATTAAACATTACGGGTGTGACCCGAGCCCAATGGGTTGGTTGGGATGGAGCGCCCAATACGCAGTTTTTATCCGTGCACGCGCCTGTACTTCGCCAAGATATAGGGGTAGGTGCAAACATTGCGTACGATAAAATTGGTTCTCGATCCGGTTTCAGTGCCATGGCAAATTTTGCCTACCACATGCAATTGAATAACGATGATCTAAAGTTATCGTTGGGCTTATCCGGAGGAATACAACAATACGGGTATGATTTTTCGAATCTAATTGCAACAGACCTAACGGATCCGAATTATGCGAATTCGTTCAGACAAACTAAGGCGAATTTTGGATTTGGTGCGTATTTGTATGCCCATAATTTTTATGCTGGATTATCCGTTCCAAGATTGATTAAAAGAAACGTTGACAATAATACAGGCAATGCATATTTACAACGTCATGTGTATCTAACTGGAGGGTATGTATATAAAGTAAACTCGGTGTTGGATTTGAAGCCTTCAGTGCTTGTGAAATATACCGGAGGCGGTCCTGTAATAGCTGATTTAAATTTCTCAGCGCATTTATTCAATCGCTTTTGGATTGGTGGACTTTACAGAACGACCGATTGCGCAGGAGTAAACTTTGCTTATCAAATTAAAGATTTTTGTACAGCAGGATATTCCTTTGATTTCCCATTAAATGGAAAAATGCTCAATCAATGGGGAACTCATGAAATCATGATTTCGTTTGATTTGAATGGTAAAAATAATGCAGTACAGAGCCCAAGATATTTTTAAGATGAAACAACTAATTACACTAACCACGTGCTTACTTATTTTGAGTTTTCAAGCACAAGATTACAAAATCAAATACGCTTCGGATCTTTCAAAGCAGTTCCGTTATTCGGAAGCACTTCCGGTTTGGGAAGAGTTATCTACTAAAACACTCAAATCAAGCAGTCCGGATTGGAGCATTTTACGCAGCACTGTTGAGGCTGCCTACATGTCTGAAAACTATCGATCAGCTATGAATTGGTCTTCAAAACTCACCGCTAAAGGACAATCTCTAGCTTCTGATTGGATTTACTTCATGAATGCCTTGGCTTACATGGGACAAACGAAACGAATTGAAGGAGTCTTGGATTCTGCACTTACTAAGTTTGGTCAAGATGAGAACCTGCTCGCTCGTAAAAATGGAATAAACCAATTCAATCAGCACCTTTCAAATCAATCCGATTATACAGTACGTTTATTCAAGAAAGGTTCAAAGGGTGAGGAGTTCGGTGCCTTTCCTTATGAAAAAGGTGGAATTCTGTTTGTAACCAACGAATACAACAATAAAGCGATTAATAAGCAGTACCCGCGAACCGGTCAATACTATACTGACATTGCTTGGTATGATTCTACCAAGAATGTGAAAGTATTTAAGTTTTATCAACAACCATTTTGGGCTAACTTTTTCTATAAGAATCGTTGGAGAGAATTTGAAAGCACAAAGGCACATGATGGGCCGGTATCATTTAATCCAACCAGAGATTTAATGTTTATTACCTCAAATTTTGAGGAAAAGGACATTGAGGGAAGAATGAAGTATGCTCGGCTTAAGCAACGCGTATTTAAAGTAGATGGTTCTGCTTACACTGAATTTGATTTTCCTTTTAATTCGATTCAGTATTCTACCGGACATGCAACGATGGACGCCAAAGGAACGGTTTATTTTGTTTCGAACCGACCTGGAAGTATGATCAAGTCTATTGTTGGAAAGGACACCACCTACAGTTCTGATATTTGGAAAACAACGTTCGACGCCGAGAATGATGAATGGTCGGAACCGGTTAATCTTGGTCCAACAGTGAATACCTCGGAAGACGAGATGTTTCCGTTTATTTCCAATTGGGGAATACTTTACTTCAGTTCTTATGGATGGAATGGCATCGGAGGACTCGATATTTTCATGTCTGAATTAGATGGAAATAATCCTGAGCATATAGGTACACCCCTTAACTCAAACGCAGACGACTTTGCGTATTATGTAGATGAGGAAACCGGGAATGGTTACTTCTCAACGAATAGAGAGCAATTTAAGGATCGTATTTATGCCTTTAATAAACCAGTATTCAACGCGGATTTAATGGTTGAATTGAAAGATTGCAAAGGAAAGGTTTTGAAAAATCAATGGATTAAAATTGAAGATTTAAAAAATCTGGAACTGGTTGAACTTAAAACAGACAATAACGGAAAAACTGAGGCTATAGAACTTCGTAAAAATCATGAATACAAGATTTGGTTTACAGGGGATAAGAACATGACCGCTGATTCAGCGTCATTTAAAGCAACCATGCCCGTTAGTGAAGTGGTTTCCTTAAGCTCTTATTTTAAACAATACACGTCCAGTGTCAAAGTACTTGACCAAAATAAAAACCCATTAAGTGATGTTCGCTTAAACATTTACAAGCATAATGGAACGGTTCAAAAGTTGAATACCAGCATGAATGGGACTTATTCATGGAAGAATGAAGGAGCTGAACGAGTGGATTCTATTGTGGCTAATCTGATTAATCACGAAGATGCCTCCATTACTATTCCAGCTACCATTTCTGGGAATTGCGTGGATACGGTTAACTATATGGTGACCTTACTTGACAAGCAAGACAGTGAGTACATCCGTTTGGATCTCGTGTTATATAACTTCGATAAGTACTTCTTACGTCCTGAAGGTAAGGTAGAGCTAGATAAGTTAGTTAAATACATGAAGTCCCATCCAGACTTGAAGGTAGAGCTTTCTTCCCATACAGATTCAAGAGGTTCAGATAAGTATAACTTAAAATTATCAAAACAACGGGCTCAAAGTTGTGTAGACTATATCGTGGCTCAGGGAATTAGCAAGAAGCTAATAACGGCCAAGGGATATGGTGAAACTAAGCTTTTGAATAAGTGTAAAAATGGCGTTTGGTGTTCGGTAGATGATCATCAAATGAATCGCCGCACCGAGTTGAAATTAATTACGCCGGAAGAAGTTGAATTAGATAATAATAAATTGGGTAATTAATGTTAACGACTGAACCAACTAATCAACGTCCCAAAAGATTAACTATTCTTCTTGTACTAACCTTAATTAATACCGGTTCGTCTATTTTCTTTGGCTTGTTAACGGTATTGTTTTTTAAACCAACGGCTGCAGATTTAAAGAAAGAGCGCTTGGAAATGGCAAAGTCAATCGTTGAATTAAAAGAGCTTGGATTGGATTCTTTGGTTGAAATGCTGGAGAAAGTTCAGTCCATGACGGAGGTATTAAATGCGCATTTCATCAGCAGTAACCTTGTGAATATTGCCATCGCCATGTTGGGTGCTGCTGCAGCTTATCTTATGTTTAAAAGAAATCACTTGGGATTTCATGGATATATTATCTACAACTTATTAGCCTGTGTCAGTGTTTACTTTTTTGTTTCACCTGCCATGGTTCCTTCAATCATTTTGATCGTTAACCTAATTATCTCCTTAATTTTTGTACTGCTTTATGCGAAGCACCTTACTTGGATGAAAGGTGAGCGCTTTGAAGAAATGCATTAACACTAAAAAATCTTCCCTGGATTCAATATCCCTTTTGGATCGAATACCTTTTTGATTGATCTCATTAAATCCAACGTTACCTCAGGAAAGGCAATGGGCATGTACGGACGTTGAACGTATCCGATTCCATGTTCCCCAGAGATTGTCCCACCCAAACGAACGACCTCCTCGAAAATTTCGCTAATTGCTTTTGGAAGCTCATGTTCCCATTGGACATCGCTTAATTCACCACGAATAATATTCACATGCAGGTTTCCATCGCCCGCATGACCATAACAAACCGATTTAAATCCATAGCGA
>Ga0315907_10001796_pt1 | contig 28385 bp, 28 predicted proteins | sample LakEriMetagenome_3_FD_203525 | JGI IMG/M metagenome (GOLD analysis project Ga0315907, IMG submission 203525) | Freshwater fungal communities from buoy surface, Lake Erie, Ohio, United States - Buoy 12 MA123 | ecosystem: Environmental > Aquatic > Freshwater > Lake > Lake biofilm | place: USA...
AGCATTTTGATGCCATCCGCATTGGCTTGGCTTCACCCGAAAAAATCCGTTCTTGGTCTTTCGGCGAAGTTAAAAAGCCTGAAACCATCAACTACCGCACGTTCAAGCCTGAGCGTGATGGTTTGTTTTGTGCCAAGATTTTTGGCCCTATCAAAGACTACGAATGCTTGTGCGGTAAATACAAGCGCTTAAAGCACCGCGGCGTGATTTGCGAGAAGTGCGGCGTTGAAGTCACACAGACCAAAGTGCGTCGCGAACGCATGGGTCACATTGACTTGGCGGCACCTTGCGCCCACATCTGGTTCTTGAAATCTTTGCCAAGCCGTTTGGGCCTGGTGCTAGACATGACCCTGCGTGACATCGAGCGCGTGTTGTACTTTGAAGCCTACGTCGTGACCGATCCTGGCATGACACCGCTCAAGAAGTACAGCATCATGACCGAAGACGACTACGATGCCAAATTGCAAGAGTACGGTGATGAGTTCCAAGCCAAGATGGGCGCGGAAGGCATCAAAGACTTGTTGCGCAGCATTGAAATCGAGTCTGAAATCGAACGTCTGCGTGGCGACCTCACAGGCTCTGAAGTCAAGGTCAAGAAAAACGCCAAGCGTTTGAAAGTGCTCGAAGCTTTCAAGAAGTCAGGTATCAAGCCTGAGTGGATGGTGCTTGAAGTACTGCCTGTTTTGCCACCAGACCTGCGTCCTTTGGTACCCCTGGACGGTGGCCGTTTTGCCACTTCTGACCTGAACGATTTGTACCGCCGCGTCATTAACCGCAACAGCCGTCTGCGCCGTTTGCTTGAGTTGAAAGCGCCAGAAATCATTGCGCGCAACGAGAAGCGCATGTTGCAAGAAGCGGTTGATTCATTGCTCGACAACGGTCGCCGCGGTAAAGCCATGACCGGCGCCAACAAGCGTGCCCTCAAATCTTTGGCCGACATGATCAAAGGCAAGAGTGGCCGTTTCCGTCAAAACTTGTTGGGCAAGCGCGTCGACTACTCGGGTCGTTCTGTCATTACCGTGGGCCCAACCCTCAAACTGCACCAGTGCGGTTTGCCCAAGTTGATGGCCATCGAGTTGTTCAAGCCTTTCATCTTTGCACGTCTCGAAGCCATGGGCATCGCGACCACCATCAAGGCTGCCAAGAAAGAAGTTGAAGCCGGTACGCCCGTGGTTTGGGACATCTTGGAAGAGGTGATCAAAGAGCACCCCGTCATGTTGAACCGTGCGCCAACTTTGCACCGCTTGGGCATTCAAGCTTTTGAGCCCTTGCTCATTGAAGGCAAAGCCATTCAGTTGCACCCCCTCGTTTGCGCGGCCTTCAACGCCGACTTCGACGGTGACCAAATGGCCGTTCACGTGCCTTTGTCTGTGGAAGCGCAAATGGAAGCTCGAACGCTCATGTTGGCCTCCAACAATGTGCTGTTCCCAGCCAACGGCGAACCTTCCATCGTGCCATCACAAGACGTGGTGCTGGGCTTGTACTACACCACCCGTGAACGCATCAACGCCAAAGGCGAAGGCTTGATCTTCTCCGACATCGGCGAAGTTCAGCGTGCGTTGGATGCTGATGCGGTTGAGCTCACAGCCAAGATCAGCGTGCGCGTGACCGATTGGATTTTGAACAAAGAAACCAAAGAGTTCACGCCTTCAACCAACATGGTTTACACCACTGTAGGACGTGCCTTGTTGTCCGAAATCTTGCCCAAAGGCTTGGCTTTCGAGAACATCAACAAAGCCCTCAAGAAGAAAGAAATTTCCAAGCTCATCAACACGTCTTTCCGCAAGTGCGGCTTGAAAGAGACCGTGGTGTTTGCCGATAAGCTGTTGCAAAACGGTTTCCGTTTGGCCACACGCTCAGGCATCTCAATTGGCATCGACGACATGTTGGTTCCCCCAGAAAAGGGCGCCATCATTTCTGAAGCTGAGAAAGAAGTGAAAGACATTGAGCAGCAATATGTGTCTGGCCTGGTCACCTCTGGCGAGCGTTACAACAAGGTCGTAGACATCTGGGGCAAAGCGGGCGACGCGGTCTCTAAGGTGATGATGGACCAGCTTCGCAAAGAGAAAACCACTGACCGTCATGGCAAAGTGGTTGAGCAAGAATCTTTCAACTCCATTTACATGATGGCCGACTCTGGCGCTCGCGGTTCTGCAGCGCAGATTCGTCAGCTGGCGGGCATGCGTGGATTGATGGCCAAGCCTGACGGCTCCATCATCGAGACACCAATCACGGCCAACTTCCGTGAAGGTCTGAACGTGTTGCAGTACTTCATCTCGACACACGGCGCACGTAAAGGCTTGGCCGATACAGCGTTGAAGACAGCCAACTCAGGTTACTTGACACGTCGTTTGGTTGACGTGACACAAGACTTGGTGGTCAAAGAACTCGATTGCGGCACCACCGACGGCTCGCTCATGCGTGCCATCGTTGAAGGCGGTGAAGTGATTGAGTCCTTGCGCGATCGCATCTTGGGCCGCACTTTGGCCGACGAAGTCTTGCACCCTGAGTCTCGCGAATTGCTGGCGCCTGCTGGCACTTTGCTAGACGAAGACATGCTCGAAATCTTTGAAGCTGTGGCGGTTGACGAAGTCAAAGTTCGCACGGCACTCACTTGCGCTACACGCTTTGGTTTGTGTGCCATGTGCTACGGTCGTGACTTGGGCCGTGGCGGCTTGATCAACAATGGCGAAGCTGTTGGCGTGATTGCTGCTCAGTCGATTGGCGAACCCGGTACTCAGCTGACCATGCGCACCTTCCACATTGGTGGTGCTGCATCGCGCGCTTCTGTGGCCTCTAGCGTCGAAGCCAAGTCAAGTGGTTTGATCGGCTTCAATGCCGCTATGCGCTACGTGACCAACAGCAAAGGTGAGTTGGTGGTTATTTCTCGCTCTGGCGAAATCATCATTCACGATGAGCATGGCCGCGAGCGTGAGCGTCACAAAGTGCCTTATGGCGCCATCCTCACTGTCAAGGTCGGCAAGGCCATCAAGGCCGGTGCCATTTTGGCCAACTGGGATCCGCTCACACGTCCCGTCATCACTGAGTTTGCAGGTCAGACCAAATTCGAAAATGTCGAAGAAGGCCTCACTGTGGCGAAGCAGTTAGACGAAGTGACCGGTTTGTCCACCTTGGTGGTGATCGATCCAAAGCGTCGTGGTTCTACCAAAGTGGTTCGTCCTCAAGTGAAATTGATCGACGCTGCTGGCAAAGAAGTGAAGATTCCAGGTACCGATCACTCTGTAACCATCGGTTTCCAAATCGGCTCTCTGATCCAAGTGCGCGATGGCCAAGATGTGGGCCCAGGCGAAGTCTTGGCGCGTATCCCTGTTGAAGGTCAAAAAACCCGCGACATTACCGGCGGTTTGCCGCGTGTGGCCGAACTCTTTGAAGCACGCAGTCCTAAAGACAAGGGCATGTTGGCCGAGATGACCGGTACGGTGTCGTTTGGTAAGGAGACCAAAGGCAAGGTTCGTTTGCAGATTACCGATCCTGATGGCAAGGTGTGGGACGAACTCATTCCCAAAGAGAAGAACATCGTGGTCCACGAAGGCCAGGTGGTCAACAAGGGCGAGAGCGTTGTGGACGGCCCAGCCGACCCACAAGACATCTTGCGCTTGCTCGGCATGGAAGAGTTGGCCCGCTACATTGTTGACGAAGTGCAAGACGTTTACCGTTTGCAAGGCGTGAAGATCAATGACAAGCACATCGAAGTGATCGTGCGTCAGATGCTGCGCCGTGTGGTGGTTGAGAACGTTGGTGAATCGAACTACATTGCTGGCGAACAAGTCGAGCGTTCTGAAATTTTGAACACCAACGACGCATTGCGCGCCGAAGGCAAAATTCCTGCAACCTTCAGCAACTTGTTGTTGGGTATCACGAAGGCCTCTTTGTCGACCGATTCGTTCATCTCTGCGGCTTCCTTCCAGGAAACCACTCGCGTGCTCACCGAGGCTGCCATCATGGGCAAACGCGACGAGTTGCGTGGCCTCAAAGAGAACGTCATTGTGGGTCGTTTGATCCCTGCCGGTACAGGCTTGGCTTATCACAAAGCCCGTGCTGCCAAAGATGCGATGGACGAGGCAGAACGCCGCGCCATCACAGAAGCCGAAGCCGTTGAATTGGCCGAAGCACAACAGTTGACCGAAGACGCAGCCAACGCTGCTGATTCGAAAGCCTGATCAAATTCCGACTTTGGTCGGAATGATGAACGCCTCTGAACCGTTAACGCGGGCAGGGGCGTTTTTTTTGAGGCTGTTTTCATTCACAATGACGGCAACATGACCCTTCTGATTTTTTGTTGCATCTTGGCAGTCCTGTTTTTTTGGGCTGTTGGCGCTTACAACCGTTTGGTTGTATTGCGCGCAAGCGTGGCCAAACAATTTGCGACGGTGGATGCACAACTGCTTCGTGTCTTGGTGTGGCTACAGGGCAACTTGCCCGCGTCCATGCGCGATATGCTGAGTGAAATGGAAGAAGCGGCATTGCCAGAAGCGCTTTTGAAAAACGACCGAGACCTGAAACTGTTGGCCATCCTTGAGGAGTTGTCAGACAGCTTGGACTTGGCGCGAACCCAGCCCCTTTCACCGGTTGTGATGCAGAAGGTCAACCAAAATAGACTGGCCTTGGCGGCATGGGCCAAGGCAGAAGTGCGAGCAGGTCAGAGTGGTGAAGCCACTTGGTTCATTGACCCCTTGCCCTACAAATTTGACCGATTGAAAGCACAGGCTTGGCCATTGATGGACGCTTACAACCAAGCCGCCCTCAAGTACAACGAAGCGGTGTTGCAATTTCCAGCCAGCGTACTGGCCAAGCAAGTGAACTTTGTGCCTGCGCAGACGCTGGACATTGCAGACTTGCTGGCCTGAAGCACGGGCATCCTTGAAGGTTTCATTTGCAGCAAACTTTACAAGCACCGCTTTGGCAGTTGTTGCAGGCTGCATCGCAAGTTGTACAAGCTGTGCAAACAGGCCGGTCCATGACGGCAGCCATCGACGCTGTGCCTAAAGAGTTGCGGCCCGGTGCGCAAGCCTTGTCGTTTCAAAGCATGCGCTGGTGGGGACGGGCTGTGGCCCTTCGCAAATGCTTGGCCCGCAAAGCACCCCCTGCGCAAGCAGACGCTTTGTTGTGCACCGCATTGGCCTTGTCATGGCAAGACGAGTTGGCGCCCTACCCCGTTCACACCTTGGTGAACCAAGCCGTAGAAGCCGCACGAAGGCACAAAGACATGCGACCTCAGGCGCCGTTCATCAATGCGTGCTTGCGCCGTTTCTTAAGAGAGCGCGAAGCCTTGTTGGCGCAAACCCAAACTGACATCACGGCGCAATGGAATCACCCAGCTTGGTGGATCAAGCGCTTGCAGGCCGACCATCCCACTCACTGGCAAGAAATTTTGCAGGCTGCGCAATCGGCAGCGCCCATGACCCTGCGTGTCAGCGACCAGTACCATGACGTGGCGGCTTATTTGCAGGTCTTGGAAGGCCATGGCATTGCAGCCAAAGCGGTAGGCGAAGCAGGGGTTCAGTTGACCAAGGCTGTACCTGTTCAACTACTGCCCGGCTTTGCACAAGGGCATGTCTCGGTGCAAGATGCAGCGGCGCAGTTGGCAGCCCCGCTGTTGCTAAAGGGCTTGAAGAAATCAAATCAAGCTTTGCGCTTGCTAGACGCGTGCGCCGCACCGGGTGGCAAAACAGGCCATTTGTTGGAATGCGACCCTAGCGCACAGGTCATCGCCTTGGATGTCGATCCTGTGCGTTGTGAACGAATTCAGCAGAACTTAGACCGACTCAAGGTGCAAGCCCAAATCATTGCAGCCGACGCTGCCCATACTGCCGACTGGTGGGATGGGCAAAGTTTTGACGGGATTTTGCTAGACGCTCCTTGCACAGCCTCGGGCATCGGCCGCAGGCACCCCGATGTGCGTTGGTTACGCCGAGAGACAGATGTGGCCCAACTGGCAAACATTCAAGCCAAGCTCTTAAAGGCGCTGTGGCCCTTGGTGAAGCCTGGGGGCAGATTGCTTTATTGCACCTGTTCAGTTTTCAAGGCCGAGGGCGAAACGCAAATCCAAACGTTTGTTCAGCACAACACTGATGCCCTGATCTTGCCCTCTCCGGGTCATTTAACACCCTCAAGTGCCACTTCTGACGCAAGTCTCCGCGACAATGTCATGGGTGAACATGACGGTTTTTACTACGCACTGTTGGAAAAGCGTTCAATTTAAGTTGAATGGCATTGGGGGCACAAGTCTTTGGCTTCGTGTGCTTTTTGCCTGCGTGTTTTTGGGTGCTGTTTATGTCTTGCCTGCATCAGCTCAAGCTGCTGTTAGCTCCCAGGTCGAGGTTTCGGAGTTGCGACTTGAGCGATCAGAAGGCGCTTTGCTGCTTCAAAGTACCTTGAAATTAGAATTGAGCAGCTCCGTAGAGGAAGCCTTACAAAAAGGCATGCCCATTTATTTTGTGACAGAAGCCGAACTGACGCGCGATCGCTGGTACTGGTATGACAAAAAAATTGGCACGATTGCCCGCCATTACCGCTTGGCGTACCAGCCACTGACCCGAGTGTGGCGTTTGAATGTATCGCGCGATCCGATTGGAGCGGTTGGGTCAGCCAGCAGCTTGTCGCAAACATTTGAAACTTTGCCAGAAGCCTTGGCAGCGATTCGCAGAACGGCGAATTGGAAATTGGCTGATGTCGCAGATCTTGGCAATGACAACAAATTCACCCTGATGTTTAAATTCCGCTTGGACGTGTCTCAATTGCCTAGGCCCTTCCAAATGATGGTGGGCAGCCAATCGGAGTGGAATTTGGCCACGCAAAAAACACTGCGTTTCCCATGAGTCGCCAGCCCCAAGATCGAATTGCCACTGGCACACAAGCTTCCAAAACAGTCAGGTGGGTGGTGGGCATTGGCGTCACCATCTTGCTCACCATCGGCTTGGGCTTGTTGGTGCTGTTAACGCAGGCGACCAGCAACAGAGAGCTCTATGATCGCAATTACGACCGCCTTTACATGGTCAACACCATTGTGGCGGCGCTTTTGCTGTTGGGGCTGCTCTGGGGCTTCACCCGTTTGATCATTCGCTTGCGCCAAGGCCAATTTGGTTCCCGCTTATTGGTGAAGTTGGCTGCTATTTTTGCGCTTGTGGGCTTGGTGCCTGGCGTCTTGATCTACGTAGTGTCTTACCAGTTCGTATCGCGCTCCATTGAGAGTTGGTTCGATGTGAAAGTAGAAGGCGCCTTGGTGGCTGGCTTGAACTTAGGCCGCGCCACTTTGGACACGCTGTCGGGCGATCTGGCCAAGCAATCTCGCGTAGCGGCGCAGCAGCTGGTCGATGTACAAGAAGCCAGTGCAGCGCTGACTCTGGACCGCGTTCGCACACAAATGGACGCCAACGAAGCAGTGCTGTGGTCATTGGATGGTCGTTTGATAGCAACTGCGGGCCAGTCGGGTTTTGCCATTCGACCAGAACGGCCCACAGCGGCACAGTTCAAGCAAGTACGCAGCAAACTCAGTGTTGAAATTGTGGAGGGGCTGGACGAAACCGTGGGAGCCCCAACCGGACGCATCAAGGTCCTGACGCTGGTGCCTCAAAATAGCCTCAACCTGCGTGAGGACCCTTGGGTTTTGCAAATTTCACAAGAGCTTCCCGCCACCTTGGTGGCCAACGCTTTGGATGTGCAATTGGCCAACCGCGAGTACCAAGAGCGTGCATTGGCCCGCGATGGCTTGCGCAAAATGTACATCGGAACGCTCACCTTGAGCCTGATCATGGCCGTGTTGGCGGCTGTTTTATTGGCTGTTTTGCTAGGCAATCAGTTGGCTCGACCCTTGTTGTTGCTGGCTCATGGTATGCGGCAAGTGGCCTCGGGTGACTTAAGTCCCAAATACACACTTCAGGGCAATGACGAGTTAGGCGGTTTAACCCGCTCATTCGCGGAAATGACGCAACAGTTGTCCGATGCGCGAAGTGCTGTAGAGCGCAGTTTGATACAACTCGGTGCCGCCAGGGAAAACCTCCAAACCATCTTGGACAATCTGACTGCTGGCGTCATTGTTTTGAATGCCCAAGGCGCCATACAGTCCTCCAACCCTGGTGCCACCCGCATTTTGAAATTGCCATTGGCAGCTCACACCAAGGCCTCGTTTTTGAGTTTGCCCAATTTGCAAAATTTTGCATCCGGCGTTCAGGAGCAGTTTGAATTGTTGTCAGCCGACAAAGACCGCCATGAACTCGACCATTGGCAAAAGTCATTTGAGATTCATGCATCTGGCCAAGGTTTGGAGGCAACCTCCGTCACCCTGGTGGCGCGCGGCGCCATACTGCCAGATGGCATGCGCCTCTTGGTGTTTGACGATATTTCTGAAATCGTGTCTGCCCAACGCTCGCAGGCTTGGGGCGAGGTGGCGCGCCGGCTGGCGCATGAAATCAAAAATCCCTTGACGCCCATCCAGTTGTCTGCGGAGCGCTTGGAGCGTAAGCTCGATGGCAAGCTGGAAGAGGCCGATCAAGTGGTCTTGTCCAAATCGGTCAAGACCATCGTGGAGCAAGTGGCTGCCATGAAGCGGCTGGTGAACGAGTTTCGAGATTACGCCCGCTTGCCATCGGCAGAGCTCAAGCCGCTTGATCTGAACCAATTGATCTTGGATGTGATGGGGCTCTACGCAGCAGAACCTTCAGAGTTGACCTCACGAGCTCAGGTCTTTACCGACCTTGACCCCACCTTGCCGCTTATCGAGGGTGATGCCCAGCAACTTCGCCAAGTGGTTCACAACTTACTCCAAAATGCCCAAGATGCCAGCGATCCTCAAACCCATGTGATGTTGGTCACCCGCTGGAGCCCCGCTCGCAAGCGCGTGAAGTTAACGGTGCTGGACGAAGGCCCTGGCTTTGCCCCTAATATTTTGCAGCGAGCATTTGAGCCCTATGTGACGACCAAGGCCAAAGGCACCGGATTGGGGCTGGCAGTTGTGAAGAAAATTGCCGACGAACACGGGGCGCGTTTGGACATTGCCAATCGGGTTGAAGATGGGGTGGTCAAAGGTGCCCAAGTGTCGTTATCATTCAGTGTCGAGAAACCAGCGCAGGTTTAAACCAAGCGTCCGTTTTTTGAACAATGAGAGTGTTCAGTTTAAATAGCACAGTCGATGCAAATTAGAGGCAACTAAGAGCAACATGGCAAACATTTTGGTGGTGGATGACGAGCTAGGTATTCGCGATTTGCTCTCCGAAATCTTGAACGATGAGGGGCACAACGTTGAGTTGGCCGAAAACGCAGCTCAAGCGCGTGAGGCACGACTTCGCATTCGGCCAGACTTGGTGCTATTGGACATTTGGATGCCAGACACCGATGGTGTGACTTTGCTCAAAGAGTGGTCTGCGAGTGGCCTCTTGAACATGCCGGTCATCATGATGAGTGGCCACGCCACCATTGACACAGCAGTTGATGCCATTCGCATTGGCGCGCAGGCTTTTTTAGAAAAACCCATCACGCTTCAAAAACTTTTGAAAACGGTGGAACAAGGTTTGGCGCGCGAACAAGTGCGCCAAGCTGCTGCCGCTTACCAAGCGTCTCAGCTGCCAATGGGTACCGCAGCTTCCGCGCATGCCGGAGCAAGCAATGGTCATGACAACTCGCTTCAGGTTTCACAAAGCTTTGATCTCGATCTGCCCTTGCGCGATGCACGAGATGCTTTTGAAAAGGCCTACTTTGAATTTCACCTGTCCAACGAAGGCGGCTCGATGACCCGCGTGGCCGACAAAACAGGATTAGAGCGCACCCACCTCTATCGCAAACTCAAACAGTTGGGCGTTGACCTGACCAAGGGTAAGCGCGCTGGCGCTTGAAACTGTGCAGTTTATCTCTAGGTTTTCAACCTAGAGGCATGTCATTGAAAGTTATTGCCAGGGCGCAGCGCTTAATTTGATCTGCTTTATCTCTTCAGAGGGAATGGCAATGGGCGTGCCCTGAAAGAACACTTGCAATTGAGGCAAGCTGGCCGATTGAACTTTGAAAGGTGCAGGTCCGTAGATGCTGCGCCGTTCGCCGTTTTTAAGACTAAGGGCTGCTACACGTTCATTGCCATCCATTACGCAAACAAACATGTCCTTTGTGGCAACCATGTACACATACTCTGGCGCCTTCTTGGGTGTAGCAGGGACCAGCTCAGTTTCTGCATCTTTCCATAAGCACTTTTTAGCGTTCTCAGACATGGCAGTCGCAACTGCTTGGGCCTGTTGAACGGCTGCTGAGTTAGCGGCACTGGGTGCGGTGTCTGCTGGTGCAGCTGTGGGCTGAATGTTTTGTTCTTGACTTTGTAACTTGGCCTCTTCTTCCGATGGCTTGACTTCAGCGGTTGCTAAGTTGTCAGCCACAGGGCTTTTGGCTGCAGGCGCAATCGGCTGAGACTTGTTCGATTCAAGCAGTCCAAAAAATGCAAAGCAAGCCATACCCACTAACAACAGCCCCCAAGCCATATTTTTTGAAGTGACAGGAGAGGGGGCCTTTGCTGGTTTGGGCTCCAATGTGTTTTGGGGTGCTGCAGGCGGTCTTGGCGTTGGCTGAATTGGCGCCGATGCCATGGGCTCTGCCTGAAGCAAATAAACAGCTGTATCTGAGGGGGCAAGGGGCTCAGGTTGAATGGTCTTGGCAGGCTCCAACGGGGTGGGCTGCGCGGCGGTTGTCTCTATCAAGTCATGTCCCAAGAACTTCAATAACTTCTTGCCGATGCTGTACTTGATGTCTGGGTTGTAGAAAGAGGTGTCTCCGCCGTCTTCGAGTTGTACCACTTGAGATTTAGAAACCGTATTGCGGTGCGCCAAAGACGAAACGTCTAGCCTTGCGTTTTCCCGCAATTTTTTAAGTAGCGCCCCGTGCTCTTGGGACCAGATAGGCTGCTGTTTTTGCATACTAAATAATTGGTTTTTTAAATGGCTCAAGGGCGCTCAGACTCAGCATTATATTCAGACGTCCTAAATTTAGCAATCGGAATCAAGGGCTTGATCAAAATTCACATTTATTGGTAGACGATAGGGGGGTGAATCCCTAGAATAGTCCACCCAGCTCTAAAACTTCCATGCAACTCATGTGGCTCTCTGGCCCGACCGGCCAGGTTAAATCTATTTCTATTACCGCCCGCACGGTTGTGCGTGGTGCGTTGGCGCTCGGCTTAGGCCTTATGCTCATGGGCTTCTTGTTGAATTGGATAGGGCTGCGCTTTGCAGTGGAATACAACCCCGACTTGGCACGCACCATGGGCGGTGTCACCACTGAAGCGGAGCAACAACGCATGGAGGCCATTTATCGTCAGCGGCTTGAGCAAGTGCGCAACTCCATGGAACAAACCATTGCTGAAGTCAAGCGGCTAGAGTCTTTGAAAAACAAGTTCATGGACCTGGCCACACCTTTGGGTCTCAAGGTCAAGCCGCCATTGAAAGATGATGCAAAGGGCGGTCCCTTTGTTTCGCCCAAGTTTAAAAGTGGTTTTTTCCGTTTGCCCCTGCATACCGAATTGCAACAAACAGCCGCTGATTTAGATGAAATTGCGGCGAAGTTAGGCCTTTATGAAAAGCAATGGCAGGGCCACTTGAGTTGGTTAGAGGCCTTGCCCATTGGGTCCCCCATTCAGGCAGAATTTCGATTGACCAGCGGCTTTGGTATACGCAACGACCCCTTTACAGGCGCATTGGCCATGCACGAAGGACTTGATTTTTCTGCCGAAGTGGGCACGCCTGTACTGGCCACCGCGCCGGGTGTCGTCATTCGTTCAGAATGGGACAACGGCTATGGCAACGTGATTGAAATCAAGCATGCAGAAAACTACGTCACCAGGTATGCGCATTTAAGCAAGCGACTTGTGACAGAAAACACCAACCTGACTCGGGGCGTAGTTATCGGCAATGTGGGAAGCACGGGTCGATCGACAGGACCGCATCTGCATTACGAAGTTTTTCAAAACGGGCGGGTGCTCAATCCTATGCAGGTGCTGCCTGCCAAATCTCTAAACAACTGATGTCCTCCAAGCGCGGCCATCTGAAATACATCCTCTATGTTTGAAAAACTCAAAGAAAAATCTTTCGTTTCCAGTCAAGAAAGATTTGACACACTGATTGGCCAAACGACCACCATCTATGGCCGCTTGGTTTTGCTAGACAGCGTTCGAATTGATGGCAAAGTGCTTGGCAATATTGAATCTGTTTCGGGCAATAAAATTACAGTTGCCATTGGCTCTACAGGTGAAGTCACTGGCGACATTACCGCACACCGCATCATGGTGGCTGGCAAGGTGGATGGCAATATTTATGCAGCTGAGCGGGTCGAGTTTCACAAAGACTCTGTTGTGAATGGCGATATTTCTTATGGCTCCATTGCTGTAGAGCATGGCGCTAGGTTGTTGGGCTTGGTAATTCAAAACAAAACCGCATCAGAATCGGCCTCGGGCGCCAAGGCCGCTATTCAAAACGCGCAAGTTGCTAAAGAAAAGCGTTAAAGCAAACAGCAGCGCCTTGGTGAGGCAAATACACCTGCATCAGGAGTTTTTGAGCAGCTGATTCAGTTTGTTCAGGCTTTGTCTCAATTCAGGATCTGACTCAATTTCCCGCTTTTTGTTTTTGACCAAACTGGCAACATCAAGATGAGTCTGGGTGGGCGTTTTGTGAAGTGAGTGTTGACGTCCGAGCATCGCCAATGAATAGGCCAAGCTGAGGATGAGCCAAGCAATCCACACACTGCCAGAGTCAACATGGGCCTGTTGGCTTATGTTTGAAAGCTCGGTGAGAAATGAACCCCATGGCAGGGTTAAGAAGATGCTTAAGCCATCTTTGCCAGAAGCCATGACAAAGCTCACCCAGACAAAACCAATCCAATTTAAAACGAAAAACGAATTGGCCAAAAAGCTGAAAAATATGCGCCACAACTTCATGTCTTCAATGCATTCTTTATTCGTTGATTCAAAGACTCGGCAATTTGAACGCGAACTTTGGATGTTGCATGAATCTCGACTTCGTTTTGATAGGCGTGATTGACAAACTCCGCTGTCAAATTGCGCAAATTTTCGATGTCAATGGCCACTTCATGGAGTTTTTGTTCCAGAAACTTTTGCTCGTTTATTTTTTCAGAGATCTTCTCAATGCTGGCATTGACTTGCGTCCAAATTTCAAGCCGAGGGTCGTCAAGTTTGAGTGAGTTGAAAACTTCAACAATGGAGGCGCCCAACTCGGTCAATGACTCAAGCGCAGGTGCCTTAGCCGCTGCGGAGGGGGGCGGGGCTTCCCTTAAATGAGGCGCCGGATTGGCGGATGGCGCCTGCGATGACGCTTTGGGTTGACGCACTTGCGCCTCATCTTCATCTACTTCAATGCGCTCCTCAGATGGCTGAACCCATCCGGCTCTGGGGTCAAAACGCATCATCACGAGCTTAGGGTTTTGCTGGCTCATGGGGGTCCTTTAGAAAAATAAGTTGCCAAGAATCGTTTTTTTATGTAAATTCGATAATAGGGCAAATCTTCCCCCCGTGCAATTGTTAAGTTCTTTTTTCTTTGAATACAGTGAGTTACAGATGACATCTAAACTGAAAATCCTCATCACCAGTCAAAAGGGTGGCGTAGGGAAAAGCACTGTTTCTGCCAATTTGGCGGCTTTTTTTGCCCATGTGGCTCAAAAAACCACGAGCCTGGTAGATTTAGACCACCAAGCCACCGCTGGCAAGTGGGTGAGAAATGCTGCCCCTCTGGGCATACAGTGTATTTCTGTTCAATCGCCCAATAACAAAGGCCCTGGCTTGGCTTTGTTGCAGGCCAAGCAAGCACTCAGAAGCGTCTCAAGCGAAACCGAAGTGGTCATCGCCGACCTGACATGGACAGATATTTTGCCAGCCGAATTTTTGTTTGATTTCGATTTGGTGCTGGTCCCAACCTCATTGTCGCGTGTCGAACTGGACAGCACACTCGAGTTTGTCAACCGCTTCGGTTTTGTTTTCAACTCCATGATGAGAACGCCGCCCAAGCTGGTCATTGTGCCTAGCCGGGTCGCCAATTTGGAAACCTATTCCAACGTGTTCATGCAGTCATTCAATACGAGTTTTTTCATGTCACCCCCTGTGATGTTCAATGAAACAGCCAGTGAGTTTTTTGGAACAGAGTTTTTTGTCACAGCGCAAAGCCAAGAAATTCGTGAAAATTTCATTGACTTTGGCAATGCCGTTATTCAGTTGGGCCGAAGCCAATTGAGTGAAAAGAAAAGTGCTGCCAGCTTGTACCAGCCCAAAATGAGCGGATCCATCCTAGACAGGTTCCGTGCCGGCATGAATGAAAAGGCCAGCATCAGACCTGTTAATGCAGCCAATGATTTTGCGAAGACCAGTTTCCAAGAAAAAATGAAAGCCGTGTTACCCGCCTTTTTGCGAGCCAGCAATTACAAATAAAGATTGTTCTAGCAAAACAAAAGGGCCTCTACAGAGGCCCTTTGCACGTGCGTGATTGAACACGCAAGCGGTGTCTTAAACTTGGCTCATGTTGCCGCGAACTTGGCCGCCGCGTTCAATTTCAATTTCACCGTACTCTAAGGTGCCGTTGACTTTGCCAGTGCTGCGAACGATCAGCAGCTGACGGCTGCTGATGTCTTTGTTCAACTCACCCTTTACGTCCACCCGGTCTGCCTTGATGGTGCCAGTCACACGGCCTGTTTGACCGATGAGCAAATTGCTCACAACCAGATCGCCATCAAATTGACCTTCAATCACGGCTTCGTCAGGTGCGTTGATACTGCCTTTGAAGGAAACGCCTTCGCCGATGAAAACACTGTTTTGTTTGCTGGTAGGGTTCATTTTGAAAGCGACTTAGAGTTGAAAGGGGTTCATGGAATGGTGCGATGGTGATTACTTCGCAAGAAGCAACTCACCCTTGATAGACGCGCCTTTTTGAACGGAAAGTGTTTTGTAAACCACATGGCCATCGACAGTTGCAGACGATGTGACCGTGAGCTCTTCGCATGTGGCCGTGCCTGAAAATCGGCCCTTGATGTGAAAGTTTTTGCAGTTCACAATGCCATCAACTTGACCGCGCGAGCCAATGGTCAACTCATCGACTTGAACCTGACCGTTCAAAGAGCCTTCAACGTGGATGGTGCCTTTGGCAGACAACTCACCCTTGAAGTAGAAGCCTTCGCTCAGAATAGAAGGCTTTGAAACGTTAGCCTGTAGCATGCCCATCACCCCGTTGCTGCGCTGCTGGGCTGCACTTGGTGTGACGTTGGACGGCGTGTCAGGCACAACCGGCACAGCAGGCTCTTCTTCTTTAACATGCACAATCTCTTCAGGCGCGACAGGTCCAGCCGCTTCTTCAGTTTCTGTGGTGGCGTTATTTGGAGCTGATTTGAATTTGTTGAACATGCTGAGCCGTCCGGATGACTTTTTGTGGGTTGACAGGATATCCGCCCACCAATATTTCTAGGTGCAAGTGCTTCCCAGTGGAAACACCTGTGTTACCAATGTAACCCAAGACGGAATCGTGGTTAACTTTGTCACCAACTTTAACCAACAACTGCGACATGTGGGCATACAGCGATTCAATGCCGTTGGTGTGGCGCACTACAACCGTATTGCCGTATTGAGGGTGGTTTTGTGAAAGAACGACCACGCCTTCCTTGACGGGGTGAACCTTGTCGTTGCCGTTTTCGCTAAGCAGGTCCAAGCCCGTGTGAAAGTGCGATTGGCCTGTCATGGGGTGCTTGCGAATGCCAAAGTCTGAGGTCAAAGAATAATTGCTCACAGGCATTTTGTTGGGCAGTGCAAACAAGACATCTCGCAGTGCACGATTTGTGGCCAATTCATCAGCCACTTTGCCTCGGAGCAACGGGTTGTTGTTAATGTCATCCGTTAGGTTGAATCCGCCCTTGGGATTGTTTTGCTGAATAATTCTGACAATCTTTTCGGTCAAACCAGATGAATCCAGCTGAGATTTGAGGGAGACATTTTCTTGGGACACCGCGGCTGTTGAGGTGTCGACATAACGGCGAATGCTCATGTCTCTGTCGCGAATAGACTGAGCCAAAGCAACCATCTGATCTTCGCTCATGTTGATGGCATCGCCAGACTCAGCGTCGGCGGTGCCGCTTACCAGGGCCTTGAAAACATCTTGGTGTGATTTCTCTAGTCGAGCTTTGCTGATTTGCAGGCTGATGGTGATGATTGAAAGAACTATGAGCGCCGTGGACAAAGAGGTGAGTGTGACGATGCTGCCACGAACCAGCATGCGTTGGAGTTTGGCAGAGATCGCAAAATACTGAAGGTCACCGTTTTGTTCAAAAATAATTCTTGAATCTTGGTAATCTTTGCGCCACCAATGAAGCAAAGTAGAGGGAAGAGACAGCGCGCTTCGCCAAAGCATTTTTGCTAATTGCATTTCAGGGGCCGGTTAAACAGGCGCTGGGCCGTTGTTTAAAATTGCGGCCGCGTTCAACGTGCCTTCAATGGCTTGAGTCAAAGTTCCTTCGATCTCACCACCTTTTTCAATTTCTATTTCGACGTAATGAATCTTGCCGGTGATCTTGCCAGTAGAGCGAATGATCAGGCTTTTCTCGCTCACCACGGTGTTGTGCAGTTGACCGCGAACGTCAATGACTTTGGCAGAAATGCGTCCCGTGATTTTGCCAGTGGGGCCAATCAAAACTTCTTCAGCTGTTAAGTCGCCCTCAATGATGCCATTGACCACGGCTTTGGAGGGTATAAAAAATACCCCCTTGACGGTAACGCCATCGCCAATAACGACGCTTTCAAGTGAATCTGCTGGATTTGCCACGTTTACTCCCTAATTGGGGAATTTTAGCAAATTAAGTGGGCTTGAGCTATAAAACTTGTCAGTCAAAAGAGTACTTTTGAGTTACTGCTCCATGACCATGCCAAGTTCAAAGGGAATATCGTCTAAGCAGGCGCTGGTTTGTCCTTTGGGCCCTCGGTCTATAAACCGAATGGTCACCATGAGTTTGTTGCCATGAACTTCGGGCGTTGCTTTGAGTTTAGGGTCTACCCATATTTGAACCAGTTTGCATTTGCCTTGTGGAATACTTTGTCTAAACTCGCCGCCCTTGGCCACTAACCGAGAGTGCGATGCATTGCCCCGCGTAAGCCCCATCAAAAAGGCAACGCTGTCTCTGAGGGGTTTGAAGAAATCTAGCCAATTCAACAGGTCTTCCCTTCGATCATCGCCGCTGCGGTGTTGCCAAGCGAAATATCGAGGTGCATCAAATGGGCTGGTCCCGCCAGGCAGCCCCATGCCTTCTCGCAGTTTGTACAACCACTCATCGTCGGTAATCATGTGAGCCAGTTTCTTTTTTTGCGATAGCAGCGCGACGATATGCTGCTCAACTTGCGCTAACAGTTCGGTCAGAACCGTGGCAGAAACTTTGGGGTTACCTCGAAAGCCATTCAACTTGGCCTTTTGAGCATTCAATTGCGCCAAAATTTCTGCGCTTAAGTCGAATTGATCGTCTAAATCAGCAATTTCAAAAAGGCACAAAAGGCAGAAGTGGTGGTCTATGGCAAAAAACCGATTGATCAGCACATCAACTCTTGAAAACAAGGTCTCAACCCGCAAAAAATTGCTGGTGAGTTCGTCAAGGGGGTGTTCAAAAAGTATCGCGGCCACTTTGCTGAGGGTCAATGTTCATTGCCTGAATCTGTCAATGATACCCGCCATTTTCGGCCACATTGTGCGTATCATTGGCACATTCGCCACTCCAATCACAGAAATCCATGACCGACTTTGGCGCCAGCAGCAACTCGTCTGAATCTGAAATCTTCTTCAGAATGACGGACCGTTTGCAGATGGAAAGCTGTGCCATGGCCGTGGTCAAAGATGGCAAGAGCGTGGTTATTTCCAGCAAAACCACTGAGCTGATTGATCATTTTGGCGCTGCGTTCATTCGTCGCCTGAAAAGAGCCCTGCCAGACACGCCCATTGAAGTTTTCATGCCGCCTGACACAGAGGCCATGTTAGATCGCTTCAACAAGCTGCTCACCACCCTCAAATTGGACGAAGCCACCAAACCCAGAGGCGGTCAGTTGCCAGAAAAAATTTGGGTGGTTCATGATGCCAATGCTTTGGCCACGCACGAGCTTGATTTGTTGACAAGGCTCATTTTGCAATTTCCTGGCGCGGGCATTGGTGCTGTCTTGATGTTTGCCTCAGAGAGCGCTCAGGCGGACAAGCTGGCCACCCAAAACAAGCAGTTTGTTTCTTGGGCGCTGGAACTGCCGACTGCGGAGCAAAAACTAAGTGCCATTCAGCAAGCCAGAAAAGATGGCAACGAAGAAATGGCTGTCGAGTTTTTCAACAAACTGGCCAAAGCAAGCTCAAAAAAAACCACCCCCTTACTTACTGCAGCAGTGGCAAGCGGCGGCGCCTCCAAAGCAGCCTCACCCCAAAAAGACAAATCCAAGAAGCCCAAGCCATCCAAAAAGTGGACATGGATCATGGCCGTTTCTGCCTTGCTTCTCAGTTCTGTAGGCGTGGCAGCCATCTTGCACCCAGAATTAAGCGAAAAAGTGATTGCGCAGGTCTCCGGCTTTTACGACGATGTGATGGCGCTGGGTTCACCCGGAAAGAAAAAAACGGCTCAAAACAACGCTGCGAAACCAGAAGGCGCCGTCGAAAATAAATTAGAAGCAAACCCAGATGCTGCCCCTGAGAAAGTTGCAGCACCCGGACAGCCTAAGGACGAGGCCAACAACACAAAGCCACCGGGCCCGCCTGCCGACTTGAACCCCTACACCGCTAAGCCAGAAGCGCCAGCGGCCATACCGCCAGTGGCAGCAGCGAGTCCGGCCAAGCCGGCCAAGGTAATTACTGAGTTACCTGATGTGGCCGTCAAGGGGCGCCTGTGGCTGAGGGGTTTGCCAGAAGACACATTCTTTTTGGAGCACGGTGTTTATGAAACTGTGAAGCAGGCTCAAAGCACAGTCAAGGCAAAGGCTTGGTTGGCCAATGCGCGCATTGTTCCGATCTACGAGCAAGGCAAAGATGACTCTAAGTTTGCTGTTGTGACCGGACCCTTCAGAACCAAAGAGCGCGCTAAAAACACCATGATGCGGCTTAATCTGCCCGCTGAAGTCACCATCAAACCTCAGGGTACATTGCTTTCGCAGTCCAAAACACCGCAATGAACATTTTGCTCATTGAAGACGAACAAAGAATTGCAGATTTTATCGTTGCAGGATTTACCGATGTAGGGTTTACAACTCACTGGGAGCATGATGGTTTTCGTGGCCTCAACACGGCCTTGATCAAAAACTTCGATGCCATTGTTTTAGACCTTACCTTGCCCATGATGGATGGCCTGACGGTGTTGGCGGAAATTCGCCGCAAAAACTTAGCCGTACCCGTCATTATTTTGTCGGCCCGAACAGATTTAAACGATCGACTGCAAGGCTTTGAAAAAGGCGCTGACGACTACTTGGCCAAACCATTTTTCATCGAAGAGCTCATCATTCGAATCAAAACAGTGGTGAGTCGCAAGCTGGGAAGCGTCGAAAAAACCATGGTTCAAAGTGGCCTCACGCTAGATCGTTTTACCCGAGTGGCCCATTGGAGAAACATCAAAGTTAATTTAACGCAACGTGAGTACTTGTTGTTGGAATGTTTGATGCTGTCGCCAGGGCAAATTTTTTCAAGGCAACAAATTCTGAAGCAAGTCTGGCAAATCGATTTTGATCCTGGCACCAATGTGGTGGATGTGTGTGTACAAAGGCTTCGAAAAAAACTAACCGACGACAAAATGCCAGAGGGTGAACAGTTTCCCATTGAGACCATTCGCGGCGTCGGGTACCGGTTGAATAACTACTGATTCAAATGTTTCGCTCTTTCCGACTGAACGTGTTCTTGGGTGTGCTGCTGTGCATGCTGATCTTTGCGGTCGCCACTCGCATCCTGGTACGGCAAGTTTCGGAAGGCCCCATCTTGCTTTACTTGTATGAGACCTTGGGCAAGCACATTGACAACGAGATTGAGGAATTGAAGCAATCGCCTCAGAACAAGATCGATGTAGCTTCTCAAGTTCAAATCGTTCAATACAACTTGGGCAAATCTTTTGCTGATTTAAAACCAAACGAGTTACAAGTGTGGATGGCGGGAGGCTCTTCGCAAGGTCAAAATCAATTGGCAGCTTTGATTGAAAATGCAAAATGGCGTGATTTGGATTTTGCGATCGAAAAACCTGGTATGCCATTGGCCGAAGTTAGTTTTCAAGGTGAAACTTGGTCGGTTCTTCGCGCCTCCGGATTGCAGGAAGACCTGTTTGTCGCCGTCAATCAAAACCTGTTGCTTCGCTCCGTTTCAACTATCTTGCGCACCCGAGAGGCCGTGGTGCGAAACCTGTGGCCGCTGTTGATTGTTTTTGCCTTGGTGGCCACCCTCTTCATGTCTTATTGGGCCTTGAAGCCTGTCATGCGATTGCAACAATCGTTCACCAAGGTCCAACTAGACAGTGCTAATGAACGTATTTCTGAAGCACATTTCTTTCTTGAATTCAAAGACTTCATTCGGTACTTCAACGACCTGATTGATCACTTGAGAACCAGCTACAAACAAGCCGCCAGATTCTCCAGCGATGCGGCACACGAACTGCGCACGCCCCTGACCATTATTCGGGGGCACTTGCATCGATTGGTCAATGAATCGAGCGATGGCTCTAAACTGCAGCTAGAGCTTTCTTTGGTGGCTGAAGAAGTAGAACGCCTGATTACTATTTCCAACAAATTGCTCATGTTGTCCATGGCCGATGCTGGCGGCATTAAGTTGGACAAGCAGAAAATTAAATTGCTAGATGTGGTGGGAGAGATGATCGAGGACTTGAAGTTGTTCAACCCCGACATCGACTTTGATTTTGAAGTTCCTTCCAATCTGCGACTAAAAGCCGATCCTGACTTGTTCTTTCAACTCTTGACCAACCTCATGGGCAATGCGGTGAAATACAACCACCCCCAAGGCCAGGTTAAATGCAGCGCTGAATTGAAGAACGGTCAAATTTGGGTCACAGTGGCCAACACCACTTCGCTCACATTGGAAGGTTTGGACCACCGTGTGTTTGAGCGTTTTTACCGGCACCGTCAGAGTGTGAACCACAACCTAAGTGAAAAACCCGGCGATGGTTTGGGCCTCAGTTTGTGCAGAGAGATCGTGTTGGCGCATGGCGGTCAGATTGAAATCAAGACCGAGCCTGAGCAGTGGGTCAAGATTAGCAGCAGCTGGGAGGCTGTTTGATTCATTACAAATTTGTTAGAAACAATTACAGCTGCGCCATGATCAAAGCCTGAAAAATCAAGTTTTTGCACAATTCACTCAGTTACATAACTGAGCAATATTGTGAAATTACTCAAACCTTTACTCCTTGTCGCATTTGCCCTGATGCCAGGTTGGGTTTTCGCGCAAAGTACCTCTTGTGAGTCTATTCTGGATAAGCAGCAGCAAATCACTTGCATTGCAATCCATAAGAAAGACCCCAAAACTTGTAACGACAGCCCTAGCAAAGACGGCGTGCACATTTGCAGGGCTATCTTGGGCGGCGACTCTTATCCCTGTGAAAAAGTCAGCGTTGGCAATCGACCACATTGCCTCGTCAGCGTGCGCAATGTGCAACGCAAGGCGGTTTGGGGCAGCTAATTAAACAGCCTTGATGTCTTTGTGCCCGTAAGGGCAAAAACCAGGCTTGGGCCCTACTTGTGGGTGCTTTCTGCAAGTGCTTGGTCGAATGTCATAAACTTTACACATTCTGTTTTTGCCATCTAAGTATTGGCAGTCGCCATTGCTGTGCCTGGCCAAAGTAAAGATGCTGTTTTTAAAGTTGAAGTGGTCAATGAGGCCCGCTTTGCTCAGGCGCTTGGCAATTTGTTTAGGCTCTTCGTGTTCAGCCTCAAAGGCATCCACCAAATTAAGTTGAATCAGGTCGGGCATCTTGACTTCCACTGGCATGGTGCAGCAATTGGCCGCGCAGGTGTTGCACATGCCCGTTTTGTAGCGGGTCCATGTGTCTGTGCGGTCAACGTCAACAATGCTTATGGGGGATCTCATGTTCTCTGCTTGATGGGATTCAATGCGACAGGCAAAAGAAAACCGCTGTATAACAAAAAGTGATACAGCGGTTAAGTATGGTGGCCTGGACTGGAATCGAACCAGTGACACGCGGATTTTCAATCCGCTGCTCTACCAACTGAGCTACCGGGCCTGACAGAAGCGGGATTATAGCACCAGGAAAAATGGCTTTTTAGGGGAAATTAGGGGTGAGCAATGTCCCAACTGGGTGATAAGGTGGACATGTGAATACTGCATCAACACACCACGCCGATACCTCGCTCATAGATTCGTCTTACGCCGCACGTCGTCTCTTCATCACACTGCTGCTCATGACATTGGGCGGCAGCAGCATGTATGTCGTGTCTGTGGTGCTGCCTGAGGTTCAAAAAGAGTTTGATGTTTCAAGGGCTGACGCCTCACTTCCATACACCTTCATGATGCTGGGCTTTGGCGCCGGTGGTCTGGCCATGGGCAAGCTGGCCGATAAGTGGGGCGTGCATGTTGCACTTTGGATTGGCTCTGTGGGCGTGGGCAGTGGCTTCATTCTGGCAGGCTTGGCTTCCAACATTTGGTGGTTTGCTTTGGCGCACGGCTTGCTCATGGGTTTATTGGGCAGCTCGTCTACGTTTGCACCTTTGTTGGCCGACACCTCTTTGTGGTGGGACAAACGCCGCGGGATTGCCGTGGGTGTTTGTGCCAGTGGTAATTATTTGGCAGGCAGCATTTGGCCAGCACTTGCCCAGCAGGGTGTCGAAACGATGGGCTGGCGGGAAACCTATATTTGGATTGGCATTGTGTGTGGCTTAGGCATGTTGGGTTTGTCATTTTTGATGCGGCAACGGCCACCTTTGTTGGCGGTTGCCGTGCCAGGCAGCGCAGCTTCGATGGCTTCAGAAAGGCCGTTTGGTTTGTCGATCAATACTGCACATGCCTTGCTGTGCGTTGCGGGTGTGGCTTGCTGTGTGGCCATGGCCATGCCGCAGGTGCACATCGTGGCTTATTGCTCAGACCTTGGGTTTGGTGCGGCACGTGGCTCTGAAATGTTGTCACTCATGTTGGCTTGCGGCATTGTGAGCAGGCTGATTTCGGGCGCAATTTGCGACCGCATTGGCGGGCTTAGAACATTGGTGCTTGGTTCAGTGCTGCAGGGCTTGGCTTTGCTATTGTTTTTGCCGTTCGATGGCCTTGTGTCTTTGTATGTCATCTCGGCTTTGTTTGGCTTGTTTCAGGGCGGCATTGTGCCGTCCTATGCCATCATTGTTCGCGAGTATTTTCCGGCGCAGCGGCTGGGTGTTTTGGTGGGTGCCGTCATCATGGCCACCATGATTGGCATGGCGCTGGGTGGCTGGATGTCGGGCAAAGTGTTTGACTTAACTGGCTCGTACCACGCAGCGTTTGTCAATGGTGTGCTGTGGAACGCATTGAATTTAAGCATTGTGGTATTTTTATTGTGGCGCACCAAACGGATGTTGGCTGCGAGCAAGTAACGCAAACTAAACACTTGCAATTGCTTGCGCTGCGTTGACTTTCAGTTGTGACGGCGGTAGAGTATTACTTTTTAAATTAAGTAAGAAAAGAGTCGCCATGGCAACGACCTTGACCATCAAAGGGCAAGTCACTATTCCCAAACAAATCAGAGATGCACTGGATTTACAGCCAGGCTGCAAACTCAATTTTGCGGTCAACGATGACGGTGATGTCCTATTGCAAAAGGCTACAGCGGGGGCTAAAAGTAGCAAACGGGGAGTGGCTGCAGCAAAACAAAAAAAAGATCGATTTGAGCAAGTCCGAGGAAAGGCAGATGTTCAATGGCGAACGCAAGACTTGATGAATCTGATGCGAGGTGAACATTGATGTTGGTTGATACCAATGTGCTAATGGATGTTCTCAACAACGAGCCAACGTGGGCCGATTGGTCAATTCACCAGTTAAAAGTTCAGTCCAAAATTCATATCTTAAGCATCAATCCTATTATTTATTCAGAGTTGTCTTCAGCTTTCACCAAGATCGAAGATCTTGAAAAAGTCGTTCAAACAATGCAATTAAAAATGATTCAAATGCCCAGACCTGCCTTGTTCTTGGCGGCCAAGGCATTTCATTTGTACCGGCAGCGAGGCGGTGTCAAGTACAACGTTTTGGGAGATTTCTTTATTGGCGCTCATGCTGCGGTTAATCAAGTTCCCATCCTCACGCGGGATACCTTACGTTACCAAACTTATTTCCCAACTGTGAGGCTTATAGCGCCCATCGCCTTGCATTGATCAAAAAAAGGCGTAACCCTTATCAGGTTACGCCTCAATGGCAATCTCAAATGAAATGTTGAAGTGGTGGCCGCAAATTAATTAGAGTAAATGGGGCGTCCATTGGGCGGCTGAATTGGCCGAGCATTCATCTTGAATGGGAATTCTGACACTTGCTCTTTGGAAACATTGACTTGTGATTTCAAAATAAAGAACTTCACTTTTTCTGTACAAGGCGGCGTTGTCAATGAACCGTCGTAGTGGAAGAAATCCATTTCGCGGGGCAACAAGTTGGCAGGGTTGAACATCACGCCATCGGGCACAACTTCAGGGCCTTCTTTGGGGGGTGCATGGGTCCACAAAGTCTTGATGACAGGATTTTCATTGCCTTCTCGCAACATCACGGCCAGCACCGCCAATTCGCCTTCCAAATTTTTGTGCACGAAGTGAACCACCATGGCAGCAGGTTTGCCGTCGATGTGTTCTTCGCTGGGGCGGTGAAAGTGAAATTGCAACAAGTCATAGGCCCTGCCGTCAATTCGAATTTTGGAACCAACGGGCACATTCACTTGAATGGTGTGGCCATTGTTCACAATTTTAAGTTGGCCTTGTTTGTAATCAGGTGCCACGCTGAAGCGTACTTTCTCAAACGGCCCCTTGATGTTCAAAGGTGCTTGTGACCTGCCTTTGCCGCAAGTGGGAAATTCTTTGCCCCAGTTTTCTGGGCCCATGGCACCTTCGTACTCCCAATGCGCGGCGTGTTTTTCACCGGAACCGTGGGCGTCTTTTTTATCGCCTTTGGCAGGGGCGGCATCTACCTTCATCTCGCCTTTAGCTGTTGGCGCTTCAGACGCACATTCCGACATCACCTTGACTTTTTCGCCGGCAGCGGCCAATGCATTTTGAGCGGCACAAATGACTTTTTGCTGGCTCTTCCAATCGGTCATTTCCAAAGCTTTTTGGAAGGCCTCTACGGTGGCGGGATCTTTGGTACCGTTGGTTAAGAGGCGCAGACCCGCTAAGCCCAGTTGACGTTCAGGCGAAAGGCCCTTTTTCTCTTTGGCATAAGCAGCTTCAAGATCTTTCAGAACCGTGCCACTTGAAAATGCAGCCTTGACAGCTTCCAATTCTTGGGCCTTGGTCATCAAAGGCGGCAGCATTTCTTTGCTGGCGGCTAATTCTTCTTCCGAGGCCTCGACCTTTTTATCAGACTCTTCTACTTTTTGAGTGAGCTCTGCAATTTGCTCGGTGGCAGCCGCGCTTGACTTCTTTTGCGTCCAGCCAAAGTAGCCCGCTCCTGCAGTGGAGATGGCTAACACAATGATGGCAATTATTTTAAACATGGTCTATTCCAGAATGTAATTTCCGCGCTTAGTTAGATTCGGCACTAAGCTTGAAAGCTTGAATTTATCGGTCGGCGATGTAGCTTATGCCTCGGCCATCGGTGGTCACGCCTGCGATGTAAAGGCGTTGGGTTTTACCAGCCACGGGGCTGGCTGTGACAAATGCGGCGCCATTGAGTGTTTGATTTCCCAATAAGCACTGCGTTGCGTCGGGTATTTTCAGTGTGAAGGTGAGTAAATTGGAGCTGTAAGCGCTGGGTGCCAATGCGCCTTGCGTTAGCAAGCAGTCTTGCTGAAAAGTCTGTGATGTGCTGATATCGCCTTGCGATGAGATGTTTAGAGGAAATTCACCGGCAGAACTAACGCCGTAAGACCATCGCCCTTTCCAACTGCCTTTTACGCTGTTTAGATTTGCCGATGTGTTGTAAGTTGCATTGTTAATAGCGCCAGCAGCAACCGTGCGATCATTGCTTTTTGCATCTGGAAAACTCAGTTGGGCTTGAACTAAACCATTACCTAAGTTAGATAAAGTGCCAGAGCCAGTTCTCAAAACCGCAGAGGTACTGGGATATACAGACAATCGAGTGAAGCTGGCGCTGTTGAGGTTGGTAAACAGACCCGAGCCGCTGTATAGATCAGGGACTGGATTTCCCTCTTTGTAAGGAGGTTGGTTGGTGTCTTTGTCAAAGAAAAGACCATAAAAATTGGTGACAGTGGTGTTGCCTTGCACGGTCGGCAGCAACATCGCCACCCACAAATAGGTTACATCAATGTTATTGACTTTGATCTGGACCGAGGCCTCATAGGCACCGTTTGCTACTACCGCAGAAGGGGTTGGAGTAGAGGGTGTCGCAGAATTCGCTGAAGAACTTCCAGATGTGCCACCACCACAAGCAGATAGCAAAGTCGTCAAGGCGATGAACATTACAGCCATGAAGGCCAAGTTCAATCGGGAGTACTTGAGCAAAATAAGATTGAGCATGGGCTAACTCTTTTCAAGAACGGTGCACTACTTTATAGTATGGCGCATGACTGTCATACAAACCACCCTTAAATCCCAAGACTGCCAAGGCAGATTTGTAAAATCCTTGAAGCAAGTTGTGATACTGATTGCGACGGCCTTGGCTTTTGGGTTGCCAAACGCTGCGCATGCCGAATGGCAAAGGGTGACCACCACCGATTCCGGCATTATTTATGTCGACGACGGCACCATCAAGCGAAATGGCCCCATTCGTTCTTTTTGGAGCCTGCTCGATTACAGAACGCCTCAGAAGGCTCAGCGCGGCGCCTATTTTGTGTCGACGCGCACCCACATGGAAATGGACTGCCGCAAAGAGCTGGTGCATATTTTGCAGTTTTCCATGCACAGCGGGCCCATGCTCACGGGCGAAATTGTTGACTCGCAAGGCGTCATGCGCGAGTGGCAAACCATTCCCCCCGACACCCCCTTGGTTGCGCTTTTTAAATTTGTCTGCGGCAAATAAACAAGCAATCAAGTTCATGGCCGCACCCATCCGGCCTGCAACCAATGCCTGTAGTGGCTAGAAAAATTCCAAGCCAAATCTTGTACGCTGGTACCTGCTGGAAAAACATCTTGCGTTAAATGGTCCAGCCATGGGCTTTGCGCATTCAATTGCGTCAGCCAATGCTGATCATGGCAATCGACATGTCGAACAGGCACATCGCTGTTGTGCTGAAGGGCGAGCGTGGTGCGACCAGACATTCGATCGTGCACACTGCCCCATTCACGGCCTTGAAGTTGTACTTTGAATTGCTTGATGCGCCGTTCAACTTGCTGCCAATCAGTGGCTTGGTTTTGAAAGCGCAATTGCCCCAATACATTGTCAAAAAACACGCAGGCTTTGGGGTGTGCCGAAAGCAAGCCAGGCAAGTCTTGCAAGGCATCGCGCGTGTGGCACTGAAGTTCTGTGTGTGTTGCTTGAAGTGCTTTGCCGTGGCGCCACTTAAACAGCGTGGCTGCAATGGGGTCAATGTCGTAGGTGTCTACCCTGGCAAACTGCTGTAGCCACTGGCTCGACATCATCCAGCCGGCACTCGCACCTATCAGCAAAAGGCTAGGCTGACCTTGAACATGGCCTGGCTTGAAAACTTGTGCATGCGACATCAACCATTTTTCAAGAGCCAGTGACGTGGGTGCCCAACGTGCTTCTGAGCGCCACGCCAGCCAGTGCCATGCAATGCCGCCTGTTAGGTTCATGACTGCGGCTTCAAGTTGAATTGCATCACGCCCAAAGCGTCCATGCGGCGCTGGTCTTTTTTGTTTTCTTCACGCTGAACAGCCATTGCATTTTGATCGGCCAAGGTTTGCATTTTGATGCGTTCGCGCTCGTGCACGATTAACTGTTCTTTAATGCCCATGATGGCATTTTCTGTGTATTGAATGTCTGTTTTCACGCGTTGCATCAAGGTTAGAAGTTGCGACATAAACTGCCGTTGGTTCATGGCTTCTCGCATGCCCACGCTTTCATCCGACTTGCTTAAGCCTTCGCGGTATTCGTCGTACATATTTTGAATGCGCTGCTGGCTGGTGTTTAGACTCTCCAAGCGCTGGCGTGCCTGCACCATTTCATTTTGAATGAGTGCAATGCGATCTTCGGCCTTTTTGGTCAAGACCGTCCAGCAGGGGCGAGCTACAACATTGTCGTTCATGTGTTGACTGCCATCATGTTGCGAATGTCTTGACGTGTACTGGCTTCGTCCTTGCCTTCGTGCATGTC
>Ga0315907_10001797_pt1 | contig 28372 bp, 24 predicted proteins | sample LakEriMetagenome_3_FD_203525 | JGI IMG/M metagenome (GOLD analysis project Ga0315907, IMG submission 203525) | Freshwater fungal communities from buoy surface, Lake Erie, Ohio, United States - Buoy 12 MA123 | ecosystem: Environmental > Aquatic > Freshwater > Lake > Lake biofilm | place: USA...
GACTCGATGAATTCCACCCGTGTGCGCAAGAAGCACACGTTGGAAAGCCCTTCGCTCAGCGCATCCTTCGCACCTTTATGAAAGCGATGGCCTTTCACATCCACTCCAAGAAAATTCACAGTGGGATGCAAACGCGCAAGTCCAACGGTGTACTCACCCTTGCCGCAACCTAATTCCAATATCAAAGGATTGGTGTTGCCAAAAGCCTTGGCGTGCCACTCCCCTTTCATGTAGGTCTTACCTTCCTTGATAATAGGCAAGAGCTCGGGCTCGTATACATGCGGAAAGGTTTTGTTTTCCGCCCATTTTTTGAGTTTGTCTTTTCCCATTGATATTTACAAAAAACCACCGACAACCGCCGATGGAATTTTCTATTATTAGTGAATAGTGACCAGTAACTAGTGACTAGTCACTATTCACCATTTCACTCTTTCACCATTTCACTCTTTCACTCTTTCGTTGCAAACTTCTCCACCACTTCCTGCGTCACCCCAGTAATGCTGAATCCACCATCATGGAAAAGATTCTGCATGGTCACATAGCGGGTGAGGTCGCTAAACATCGCTACGCAATAGTCGGCGCAGGCGTTGGCATCGGCATTTCCCAGCGGCGACATCGCCTCGGAGTAATTGATGAAGCCGTCGAAGCCTTTCACTCCGCTGCCTGCAGTGGTTACGGTTGGTGACTGTGAAATGGTGTTGATACGAACCTTCTTCGCTGTGCCGTAGTGATATCCGAAGCTACGGGCAATGCTCTCCAGCAAGCTCTTGGCATCGGCCATATCGTTATAATCAGGGAATATACGCTGTGCCGCGATATAGGTCAAGGCCACTACTGAACCCCAATCGTTAAGGGCGTCCTTCTTCCAGGCGGTGGCCAACATCTTGTGCAAGCTAGTGGCGCTCACATCGAGCGTTTGCTTGTACCACTCGTAGTTCACTTCCGTGTAGTGCTTGCCCTTGCGCACGTTGGGACTCATGCCAATGCTGTGGAGAACGAAATCAGCTTTGCCGCCGAAATGTTCCATACTCTTGGTGAAGAGGTTGTCGAGGTCTTCCATGTTCGTAGCATCAGCCGCGATGATGGGAGCGTTGCCGATCTTGGCAGAGAGCTCATTAATTTCGCCCATACGCATCGCAATGGGTGCATTGGTGAGCACAATCTCAGCGCCTTGCTCATAGGCCTTCTCGGCCACCTTCCAGGCTATCGACATATTGTTGAGCGCACCACTGATGATGCCCTTCTTTCCTTTGAGTAGTTGGTTTGACATGCGGATATAAGTATGTGGGCAAAACTAATCGGATTTGTTAAAACTCCGCACATTGACTGCGATGCAAACCATAAACATGGAATTCGGAGGAAATCCTTTCTTATCTTTGACCGGAAGCGAGATTATAATGAAAATCGAAAGAAATAAAAACGAGATAACGATTACTGTTTCAACCGGCGTGGACAGTTTTGGCCTGCAGCGATTGATTGATTACATGAAGTATCTTGAAACGACTTCAAAAAGCAAGGCAAAGCAATCTGAAATTGACGCTCTCGCTAAAAGCACAAATGAATCGTGGTGGACTGAAAATCGTAAGCGGTTCGTAAAATGAAAGTCGTTATCGATGCCAATATTGTATTCAGCGGCATCCTCAATACGAATGGAAAAATCGGCGATTTACTCTTCAACTCTCACAAACAACTAGAATTTATTGCTCCTAACTTTCTTAGGAATGAGATTTCCAAACATCATGAGCGGTTGCAGAAAATATCAGGACTAACATCCGAAGAAATCAGAGAAGCTGAGTTTCTCATATACAAGAATATCCATTTCATTTCGGAGGAACAAATCCGCCCCACCATTTGGTTTGCCAGCGAAAAAATTCTGATTAACATCGATCCAAATGACACTCCCTATGTCGCTTTTTCAAAACAGTTTCGTTGTAAAATATGGAGTGGTGACAAACAATTGATTAAAGGCCTTGCTGCGAAAGGATTTCACAATACAATTACCACTGAGGAGCTATTCAACTGGCGAAATATCAAAGACAATAGAAAGTAAATCGCATCATTCCGCTATAGCCCTTGCCGCAATCCACCCCGTCGTCCATGCCGCCTGAAAATTGAACCCGCCTGTAATGGCGTCAATGTTGAGCACCTCACCGGCGAAATACAAACCCGGAAACAACTTGCTCTCCATGGTTTTGAAATCCACTTCCTTCAACTCGACTCCTCCAGCTGTTACAAACTCATCCTTGAACGTACTCTTGCCTTTCACCTGAAAATAACACGCGCAAATCGCTTCGGCAATTTTATCCAGTTGCTTGTTGGAAACGTCGGCCCACTTCAAGCGGTCAATTCCCTCCACCTGACTCAATAGCGAAACCCACAACCGATGCGGCACTTTGGCCGCACTGAATGCCGTCACCAAATTGCGCGAATGCTCTTGCTTCCATTCTTTCAAGAAATCGATGAAGCTTTCTCTTGTAAATCGATCGTCCCAGTTGATACGAATCTGAAAGTCATACTTCACCTCGGCCAGCTCACGCGCTGCCCAGGCCGAAAGTCGCAAGATTCCGGGTCCGCTTAATCCCCAGTGCGTAACCAGCACTGGTCCATCGGCTTCGAACTTGGTGCCCTCGATGCGTACATCGCACGACGGGGCCGAAACACCCGCCAGTCCCTCGATGCGCGGGTCTACTATGTTGAAGGTAAAAAGAGACGGCACCGCGGGAACAATAGTATGTCCCAATTGGGCCAGCAACTCGTGCATGCTTGGAGCACTTCCGGTAGCTACAATTAGAGCATCCGCCTCAAGCGTCGGTTGATCAAGCAGTTCAATCATCCACTTTTCATTCTCGCGGCAAAAGCGCTTCACATGTGTTCCGGTGCGCAATCGCACACCTACTCTGTTTGCTTCATTCAGAAAACAATCAATAATGGTTTGCGATTTATCGGTTGTGGGAAAGACACGTCCGTCATCCTCCGTCTTCAAAACTACCCCACGTTGTTCCAGCCAGTCGAACATGTCACCGGGTTGAAAGGCGTGAAAAGGTCCGAGCAATTCTTTCGATCCGCGTGGATAATTCTTTACCAGTTGCTTGGGCTCGAAACATCCGTGCGTTACGTTGCATCGACCACCACCACTCACCTTCACCTTGGCCAACACGTTTTGTGACTTCTCGATGATGGTCACCTCTAGGTCATCATTTGCAACAGCAGCATTGATAGCCGCAAAGAATCCTGCAGCTCCTCCACCGATAACAACCAACGAACGTTTCATTCCGCGAAGATAAGATGCGTAATTTGCCCCGCATGAAACGAATCGGTTTACTCTCCGACACCCACGGCTGGCTCGATGAGGCCGTGTCTCGCCATTTCGCCGATTGCGATGAAATATGGCATGCCGGCGACATCGGCGAAGAGTCGGTGATTGACGCGTTGGAAGCATTCAAACCCACGCGCATTGTATTCGGCAATATCGATAGTACGCAAATCCGAAAGCGCACCCACGAGCACCTGCGCTTTAATTGCGAAGGCCTCGACGTCTGGATGACGCACATCGGCGGGCGCCCCGGCAACTACGCCACACCAGTGCGAGCTGAACTTAAAACCAATGCACCCGGCCTATTCATCTGCGGCCATTCGCACATCTGCATGGTGAAGTATGATGACACCCATCGTATGATTTACATGAACTCAGGTGCCGCAGGCAAGCACGGCTTTCATCATATGCGCACCATACTGCGTTTCGAAATTGAAACGGGAAAAGTGCAGAAGGCGGAAGTGATTGAGTTGGGAAAAAGAGCATGAGAGGGATTAGTTAAGACGTAAGAAAAAGGGTCGAGGAGTAAGAGGAACAACAGATAAATTGCCCTTCTCACGAACCCGCAGGGCACATTGAAAATAGTATCAAATTGAAGAGGGAGCAATGCAACCATAACACACGAACGCTGCCTAACACTTCATCCCTTATCACGTCCTATATTTGTCGCAAACAACGCCGTTCCATCGCTCCGCCTTGTGCGGGGAGGAAAGTCCGGGCTGCAAAGGGCACCGCACCCTGTGAAAAGCGGGGGCGTTGTGCGAGAAACCGCACAATGACAGATAGTGTTGCAGAAATTTAAACCGCCACGTGCAAACGGGGTAAGGGTGAAAAGGTGGGGTAAGAGCCCACCAGCAACGTAGGCAACTCGTTGGCTCAGACAAACCTTGCGGGCTGTAAGACCATGTAAACCGGGAATGTGCAGAGGGTTTATTTTTTTCCCTCTGCATTGAAGGATGGCCCGTCCGGCCCCGGAGGGTAGGTCGCATAGATAAATGATGGAAGTCCGCGCAAGCGGGATACAGAACTCGGCTTACAGGCGTTGTTTTTTTTTCTTTCTGCTTACAACAACTCGGGTTGAAAGTTGAAAGTTGAAGGTTGAAAGTTGAAGGTTGAAAGTTGGGGCGTGGTGCAACTTTCAACCTGCAACCTGCAACTTGTAACACGCCCAGTTGCAAGTTGGGCCTTGGTACAACTTTCAACCTTCAACTTGCAACTTGCAACTCCATCAGGTAATAAACTCCAATCGACTGACATCGACCTTGGTCTTGAAGACTCCTATGGCCACAACCGCCTGCCCCTTGTCGAGCTCGATGACCTTGCCGGTTTGCTTGGTGTTTTCCAACCGAACGGTTGAACCTACTTTGATTGAATCGGTGCGTCGCTCCTTCGTGGTCTTTTCTTCCTTGTCCTTCTGTATCTTCTTCTGAATTGTCTTCTGTTTGCGATCGTCTTCAATCTTGGTCTTCTCCATCGCAAGATACTTTTTCACTTCGTCTAGCAACTCCTTATTCTTCGTGCGCAAATTGTAACCCTCTATAAACTGCACCAAACGCCGACCATGATTGAGGTACTTGTTATTGCGCTCCATCGTATCTTGCTGCTTCTGCAAACGCTCTTCCATTTTCTCACGCTTCTTTTCATACTCCGTAATAGCACTGCTCGCCAACTCACCCGCCGATTGTGCACTCTGCGTAAGCAACTGATACTTCGATTTTTCATCCTGCAATGACGCCAGCATCTCGTCCATCTGAACCTTCTGCTTACTCATTTTCTTCTTGGCAGCTTCTATCAGTTCTTTTGGAATTCCATTGATCTCGGCCACTTCAAACGTAAACGAACTACCGGGCTGGCCAATCGACAATTGATAGGTTGGCTCCAGTGTTTGCGTGTTGAACAACATGCATCCGTTACGTGCATTGCGCAACTGCGCCGCCTTTAACTTGATGTTGCCATAGTGCGTGGTAATTACACCAAACGACTTTCTATTATAGAGCTCTTCGAAAAACACCTCCGCCAAAGCGCCGCCCAAATCAGGATCTGATCCGGTTCCAAACTCATCCAGCAAAACCAAGGATCGCCGATTTGCCACATCCAGGAAATGCTTCATTCGCTTCAACCGATAACTATAGGTTGATAGCTGATTCTCGATACTTTGATTGTCTCCTATATCGGTAAGTACCGCGTGGAAAAAAGACATCTTGCTTCCGGGAGCTACAGGGACGAGTAATCCGCTTTGCAGCATCACCTGAAGCAAGCCTACTGTCTTTAGCGTTATACTCTTACCTCCGGCGTTTGGCCCACTAATCACGAGCATCCGACTGTCTTTGTCCATGCGCAACGATTGTGGGAAGGTGGCTCGTCCCATTCGTCTATTCTGCAACATCAATATCGGGTGGTAGGCCTTCCGCAAATCAATCACGGGCTCATCCTCTATCTCTGGAAGTATCGCGTCAATATCGGCCGCCAAGCGCGCTTTGGCCTGGATAAAATCGAACTCCGTCAAGCATCGCTGGTAATTCCGAATAGCAGGCAACTCATGTCGTATGCTTTGAGTAAGCTCCTTCAGTATCCGGCGAATCTCATTGCGCTCATCATCCATGAGCGACTCTAATTCAAAATTGAGTTGAATATTTACTTCAGGTTCAATATAGGTGAGCGATCCAGTCTTACTGCTGCTGATAACAAGGCCGGGAACCTTGCGCTTGTGCGTGCTATAAACGGCCAACACTTTGCGCTCATTCAAATAGGCTTCGCCTGTATCGCCCAGAAAGCCTTTACCTGCAAGATCGCGCATCACCTTAGCGAAGTTCTTGGCAATGTTGCGACGAACAATTACAATGCCATCGCGAATGCTCTTCAACTCAGGCGAAGCATCGTCGCGAACCTTCCACTTGTTGTCGAACACCTGCATGACGCGCTCCGGTATGTAGGTGCTCTTCTCGATGTCAGATACGAGCAAATGCAATTCCCTGCATGCTTCCTCGATGCCTTCAAATGCTTGTAGTATATCGTTGACGAGGATGTTGGCTTTGTAAATGCGGAAGAAACTTTCTTCACTCAGCACGCTGTCTTTCAATTGCAGCAGCTTAATTTCCTGCTCGAGCTCCTCAAAATCAAGCGCCGGAAAAGCAATGCCATTGGCGCGTATTTGCAAAAACTCATGGGTGCGAATCAACTCCGTTTTGAGTCGACGATGGTCGCGTAACGGCTCCAGATCTATCATACGCAAACGGGCAGTAGGCTGCAAACAGAAATCATGAAGCATCAACCGAATCAAATCGAACTCGAGGTCTTTTACCGCTTGTGAATCAAAATGCATCATGCCTTTTCCATTGGCGCCGAAAGTGTTTGCGCGCTATCATCAACAACGGCATTGTCTGTTTTGTTCACATAACGATTCACGCCCACGATGATGCGCTTCCCTTCCTTCACCAAATCTTGCTGCTCTGTCGCGAATGAGAGAATAGCGGCTCGAAATTCTTGCCATGCACTGTCAAGCCCTCGCTCGGATGCTTTTGCATCCAACGCTTGAAATTGCTTCCAGGCCGCACTCACAAGTTGCCCGGTCAATTCTTCTATGTAGTACGCGCCATCTGCAGCCGATTTAAACTGTGCGAAGTAACTCTCTTCCAACAAGAGCTGTTGAATGTTGCGAGCCCAGCGCAATGCCGACTCATCAGCACCTTGCGCTCCAGAATTGTAGGGTAGTACGCTCACGCTGTTTGCTCCGCCCACATAGGCACTCATGGTTTGTGTGGTAGCGCGCAACAAATTGTTGTGCTTGTCTTTGGCTGTCTGCAAATAGCGACTGGTGGATGCAAGTAAGAATGTATTCACCGAACATGCATGCACGGGCTTATAGGCTTCAATGACACGCTTCCACATCCATCGAAATGCGCGAAGCTTAGCTATCTGGGGAAAATAGGACGATCCTGTGGCGAAGTTGAATTGCATGCAAGCCGATGCCTCATCAATTTCCACTCCCGATTCCAGGAGTGAAAGTAAGTTGGCATGTCCTGACACCAAGGCCCATGAAAGCTCCTGCACCAAACTTCCTCCCTGCTCGTGCACACAAGCGGCATCGATGGTCACTATTCTGAAGCGAGGAAAAACAGCGCGCGTTTGAGAGTACCACGTCCTCATTTCCTCTTGTTTCAAAACAGAAGACGAAATTTCGAATGATCCACTCAATTGCGTTTTGTCTATCGAATTGGTATCACAATAAGCCGCAAATGCATCAGCCCACTGAGCGCCATCACTCATATTCACAAAATGGACACTGATGTATTGGACCTCGATTCCCTGCAACAAGATTGGCAAAACCTCCCATGAAAAAGATTCACAATCCATTCCCAGCGCATTCGTGCCGCCCATGAGCGATTCGAGCGCAATTCTATTCCATTGTTTTGGGTCTGAGTGTGAAATCAACTGATACTGCTCGGTAACAGCAGCATAGTCCAAACTATATTCATGTTCCGCAGCGGTTTGGTAGGGGCCAACCGAAACCCCTTCCTCAATGCACCACTGAAGGGCATCGACCGGGCGATCGGCCAATTCCTTCTGCACCAACTGAAGCCATTGCTCTGCAGTGCTTGCGTTAAACTCATCAAAATTCAATTCACTCATAGAAGGGGTCATCATGGTTTGTAATACTTCAAGGCCTCAGGCATGAAGGCTTTCAAATCAGCTATGCGGGTTTCATCACTCGGGTGAGTGCTCAAAATCTGAGGTGGCGCTTGTCCGCCTTGCTCCGACATACGCTGCCAGAAACCAATGGCACTCTGCGGGTCATAGCCCGCCATTGCCATAAAAACCAAACCTAGTTTATCGGCTTCACTTTCATGGTTGCGGCTATAAGCCAGCATTCCCAAATTGGAGCCAAGACCATACGATTGCAAAAACAAATTCTGTGTTTCAGGAGCGTGCTCCGAAAGCGCTACACTCAGTGCAAGTCCTCCTAACTGCAACGCTAACCCTTGACTCATGCGCTCGTTGCCATGCCGTGCAACAGCGTGAGCTATTTCGTGTCCCATCACTACAGCCAAACTCTTCTCGTCTTTGGTAACCGGCAGAATCCCGGTATACACGACAACCTTCCCTCCGGGCATACACCATGCATTTACGGTTGGGTCATTCACCACATTAAACTCCCAATCAAAACCTTCAATGCGCTTCAGCTCGCTATTATCGGTTAGATATTTCACCACGGCTTCCTTGATTTTATTACCAATACGTCGCACCACGATTACATCCTTGTGAGTATCAGGCAGCACCTTACTGGTATCTAAGAAATCATCGTATGCCTGAAAAGACATGCCAATCATATCCTGTTCACTGATCAAACGCAGTTGCTTACGTCCGCTAATAGGCACCGTGTCGCAGGCGTTGAAAAACATCACCACGATAGTGACAGATGCTAAAAAGATTATGTTTCGTTTCATCGTTTCGTTTTTTGTTGGGAGCAGCATCCTTCGTACCTCGTCACTCGTCCCTTATCTTGTCTGGTGGACGCACAGCAGTTCGTCACTACACAGGGTTTGGCGAGGCGTCCTTCGTACTTCGTACCTCGTCCTTCATCTTGTTTGGTGGACGCACAGCAGTGCTTCCCTACACAGGGTTTGGCGAGAGGAGTCCTTCGCACTTCGTACCTCGTACCTCGTCCTTCTTACCCACTACTGTATTTCCGCCGTCAACCCTCTCTCCAAAAGCGCCGTGCACATTGGCTCCAGCTCTTCCCATGTTCCGTTCTTCACTGCGCATTTGCCCTTGTAGTGCACAATTACCGTGCACTGCTCCGCCTGCAGCAGCTCATGTCCGCAAACATCCATCAATGCCTCGATTACGAAATCGAACGAATGCACATCATCATTGAAAAGAACGATTTTATTGCCTTCGGCAAGCAGCGTTTCTTCCAGCAATACTTCTTCGAGTTCAGTAAACGGACACATAGGGAATGTTTGTAAAACAAAGGTAATCACGAAGCGAACACTACAAGGCCGATGTGCGAGGCAAAATCCCCTACATTTGAACATCCTTATCGATTATGAAATTCATCTATTGCCTCGCCATCTTTCTGCCCGTGTTGGCAGTCGCACAAACAGAACCGACGAAATACTGGGAAGATAAATTCAAACAGTTGGGTCCGGAACTGGCGACCCCCAATGAACAGCGCACTGCCAGCGGTGCACCGGGCAATGCCTACTGGCAGCAACGCGCCGACTACGTAATGAACATCACCATCGACGATGCCACACAAACACTTTACGGTGAAGAAACAATCACTTACTTCAATCAGTCACCCGACGCGCTCAGCTACCTCTGGCTGCAACTCGACCAAAATGCGTTTGCCAAGGATGCCGATAGTTATGCGATTGAACAAATGAAATTGGGTGAAAGCGCGAGTTATAATGACTTGATTGACCTGAACCCCTGGTACGACGGTGGCTTCAAGCTTGACTACGTGCGCGATGGGGCCGGAAAGGCATTGCCTTATACCGTGAACAAAACGATGATGCGCATTGACCTCCCACAAACGCTTAAGCCGGGAGGAACATTTGTCTTCAAAATCAAATGGTGGTACAACATCAACGACCGCATTCGCCTCGGTGGCCGCAGCGGTTATGAGTACTTCGAAGAAGACGGCAATTACCTATACACGATGGCTCAATTCTTCCCGCGCATGGTCGTGTATTGCGACAACCAGGGGTGGCAACACAAGCAGTTTCTCGGCATGGGTGAATTCACTCTCAACTTCGGGAACTACGATGTAAAGATTACCGTTCCGGCCGACCACATCGTTGCGTCTACCGGTGTGCTTCAAAATGCTAAAGATGTTCTCACTGCTGAAGAGTTGAAGCGATTCAATACTGCAAAAACGAGCGACGAGCCTATTGTTATCACCACGCAAGAGGAGGCCGAGAAAAAAGAGAAGAACAAAGAGACTTCAAAAACCAAGACGTGGCATTTCAAAGCTGAAAACGTGCGTGATTTCGCATTTGCCAACTCACGCAAATTCATTTGGGATGCACAAGCCGTGAAAATCGGTTACAAGACTCCCCTTGCCATGTCCTATTATCCAAAGGAAGGCAACCCGCTTTGGGGTCAATTCAGCACACGCGTGGTGGCACACACACTGCGCAGCTACAGCGCACATACCATCGACTATCCGTATCCTGTAGCCATCTCCGTACACACCAAGTGGATGGGAATGGAATACCCGATGATTTGCTTCAATGGTGGTCGCCCGGAAAAAGACGGCACTTACGACCAGGGAACGCGCGACGGAATGATCTCCGTAATCATTCACGAAGTTGGACACAACTTCTTCCCGATGATCATCAACAGCGATGAGCGACAATGGACGTGGATGGATGAAGGCCTGAACACATTTGTGCAGTACCTCGCCGAAAAGGAATACGATCGCAACTACCCTACACGCCGCGGTCCGGCTCGCAACATTGTCGACTATATGCGCGGCGATAAAAGCACGATGAGCCCCATCATGACCAACAGCGAAAGCATTTATCAGTTCGGCAATAACGCATACGGCAAGCCCGCCACGGCACTCAACATCTTGCGCGAGACTGTCATGGGACGCGAACTATTTGATTATGCCTTCAAAGAGTACTGCCGCCGCTGGGCATTTCGTCACCCGACCCCGGAAGACTTTTTCCGCACCATGGAAGACGCAAGCGCTGTCGATCTCGATTGGTTCTGGCGTGGCTGGTTTTATGGAACTGACCATTGCGACATGGACCTGAAGGATGTGAAAATCTTCCGACTCAATACGCACAACCCCGAAATCGAAAAGGCACTCGAACTTCAGAAGAAAGAGAAAGCCGCTCCCGATATCTCTCTGCAACGCGATGAGAAAGAGAAAGTGAAAGTAGAAGTAGACAGTGATCCCGACATGCGTGATTTCTACACATCCTACGACCCTTATAAAGTAACAGCACTCGACCGGGTGGAATACGATGAATACGTAAAAAAACTCACCGACAAGGAAAAGGAACTGCTATCGAAAAACATGCTCTATTATCAGGTGACAGTCGAAAACAAGGGGGGGCTCATTATGCCGCTTATTTTCGATCTGGAGTTCCTCGATGGCACAACACGAAGAATTCACATTCCCGCAGAAATCTGGAAACGAAGCGAAAAGGAAGTAACGAAAGTATTTGCCTGTGAGCGCGAGGTAAAATCAATCATTCTCGATCCTCAACTGGAAACAGCCGACATCGATATTTCGAACAATACTTGGCCACAACGCGTTGCACCTACGCGCTTCGAATTATTCAAAGAAAACCAGGGACGATCACGTGAAAACCCCATGCAGCGAGCCAAACGGGAAGCGGAATTGAACAATAAGTAATTAAAGCAGAAGCCCAAGCGCCACTAAGCTTAACGCTACACCCAGCCAGTTATAGCGGGTGAGTTTTTCTTTAAAAACCAAAACAGCTGCCAGTGCGGAAACCAAAACTACTCCCAGATTATTGATCGGTAGCATGGCTGATTTCTGCATGATACCGGAATCGTAGGCGAGCACCAGAAAAATGATAGAACCATAGTTGATGGCGCCCAACACAAGCCCTCCGATGACGTCGCGCAGGGTCAATGTCATTCGACCTGTATAAAGTTGCACGCCCATAAACACCGAGCCACATAACCCCGCCATACCAAAAGACAAGCAGGAGTATAACTTTAGCTCATCATCATTGGCCGGAAAAGAAGAAAAATAAGCAATTCCGAAATCGACTCCGGTGCTTCCCAATAGAATAAGCGCGGGCAACAAAAAAGATCGAATGCTCAACTTTTTTCCGTCATCCTTTAATGAAGAAAAATAGACTCCGGCCATAGCCACCAGAATAGCCAACACTTTGGTTAGGCTTAAATATTCGTTCGGATCGACCCATACAAACAAGAGAACCGCCAACGCTAACGACATTTTAGAAGCTATCGTAGTAACAGAAACTCCGATAATCCTCGCTGTAGTGCCTGTTAAATAAAAGACTAGTATGAAAAGAATTCCTAATGACAATCCGCCTATAGTCCAGACCGGCCACTGAGAAGCACCTTCCAGTGCATGACCTAAATCGGGCACTACCAATACACCAACAGTGCAGGCCATAAAATAATTGACCACTATTGCAGGCAATGTTTGAATCTTGAATCGATCAAACAACTTGAATAGAAAGAAAATGGCCGCATTCGTCAGAATGCTCATCAACAAATAAAACATGTGGCAATGATACGTCTCGTTTAAGACTTGTTGAGGTAATAACGAACGGTATCCGAAGCACTCCGTTTTTCGCTTGAGGGGAACCTTTCGATTTTAGGCGCTACAAGTCCCTTTTCAAGCGATTGAGTAGAGGTTATCACACGTGCTTCATCCCAAAGTCCGCTGTCTAGAAATGATTGTAGCACATCCGCTCCTCCTTCGACCAATACCGAAAGCACATTCTCCTGATGCAAACAGCGCAGAACGGAATTCACATCGTGCACATTGCCACAAGCGATATATCTAATATGGTCTTCCGTTCGATCCGTTTCGTGCGTAATAACCAGTGTTGGTGCCTCGCCGTTGCTGAGCAACATTCCATCTAAATCAATCGGATTCGCGCTGAGAAGAATTCGTATCGGGTTCTTCCCTTCTGCCCTGCGCACGGTTAGCGACGGGTTATCGCGCAATGCGGTATTCTTGCCAATCAAGATGGAAGCTTCTTCCGCGCGCCAGCGATGAACAAGTACTTGCGTATCGGAATGCGATATCATAAATGAACCAAGGCGACCATCCGTTCTATCGACGTCCATATATCCATCCGACGATTGAGCCCACTTCAATATCACGAAGGGACGCTTTTTTTCATGAAACGTAAAAAAACGTTTATTGAGTAACCTACATTCTTGGTGCAGCACATTCACCATAACCTCCACGCCTGAGGCGCGCAAATGCTCGATGCCCTTGCCATTGACTGCATCGAATGGATCACGACAGCCAATGACAACTCGAGGTATACCCTTCTCGACAATTAAGTTGGCACAAGGGGGAGTCTTGCCGTGATGTGCACAAGGCTCTAGTGTCACATAAAGCGTTGATTCCATTAACAACTCGGAATTCTCCACAGATGCAATTGCATTCACCTCCGCATGAAAACCGCCATACCGGGCGTGATATCCTTCACCTATGATTACTCCCTGGTGAACAATCACGCAGCCCACCAATGGGTTTGGTGCTACATGCCCTTCACCAAGCGCTGCCAATTCAAGCGCGCGCCTCATAAATGGTGAATCAATAGAGTCATGCATACCGCAAATGAATGACAGAAAAACAAGATTCACTGCGAATTCGGCCTGACATTTTTTTCATGAAGGCACAATAAATAGAAAGCGAGTGGAGTTATACAGCCAAATTATAGCCGATGACCGATTTTACACCTGAAGATTTAATGGAGTTAACGCAAATGGAAAATGACATGATGAAAGAGCTTTTCGCATCCGACATCGAAGACCAATGCGAACCTTCCAACGAGACAGTGAACACCCTTTTAGCCTACAGCAAGGCTTTGAGCATCCGAAAGTCGCGTTCGATGAACAACATTCGTCTGGTCTTAAACTAGAAATCGGATTCACCTCCGGAAAAATCCCCGCCCAAAAGGCGGGATTTTTTTTATCGGCAGCTAAATGAAAAACCCCGCCGAAGCGGGGCATTTCACCTTAACCATAACCTTTCAATAACTACTGAAACATGGGCATTTCCATGCGGTGCTTTTCAATCAGCTTGCGCAAATTGATAAGGGCATAACGCATACGACCCAATGCCGTGTTGATGCTGATATCCAGCTGGTCAGCAATTTCCTTGAAACTCATATCATAGTGCAAGCGCATCATAACAATCTCCTTTTGCTCGTCGGGCAGCATATTGAGTAACTTCTTCATGTCAGACTTCACCTCGCGCTTCATACGGTCTTCCTCGGAAGTACGTTCTTCTGAACTGATGAAATCGAACGGATTGTATTCGTCGCGCTCGCGAGTCATGGGCATCTTCTTAATATTCCGGAAATAATCGATACACAGGTTGTGTGCAATACGTAAAATCCAAGCACTAAACTTGCCCTCTTCGTTGTAATTGCCCTCCTTTAAGGCATGGATTGCTCGAACAAACGTGTCTTGGAAAATGTCTTCCGCGACCGCTCTGTCGCGAACGTACATCATGATTTTACTGTAAACTTTCGACTTGTAGCGCTTCAACAACTCGTTGAACGCCGCTTCCTTACCGTTGTGATAAGCTTCTACCAACTGTCGGTCTGACATGACTTGTACACGCATAATTCCTCCTCTTTTTTAGGTTCGTAATACTGAAGAACAAAGAGTAGAATTTTTCTATAGCGTATACTTTTAAATTGGTATTGGGTACTCAAACGTGACCCGTATTTCAAATATTGTGTCCCGAAAAAATTTTTCTTCGGTTTTCAAATGTACATAAGAATTTCCTAGAATCTACTCGCCCACTAAAAATTTCTTTTGAAATCGAATAGAATCCGAATGGTCTGTCCATCGCGCGGGCCTTCTATGTAGGCCTGTAATTCATTATTGGACACCAGCTCATACCCGATTTTCTTGGGAAAGTCATGCGCGAGATTGGTGAACTCCACCCTTTCAGGTGTCTGTTTCGTAAGTCGAAACGGAACGACTTCACCGCCGTTCATCTGATTCACCTTGGCGTAATAAGTCCATACTCCATGATCCTTTCGAATTTCCAGCGACTCCAGGAAAGTGGTGTCGCCTCCTTCCAGCACATAACCCCTTCCCACATAATTCGAGTCAGTGCGGGCTTGCCACTCCTCAATTTGTGATGAGATCGAATCCACCGAGGACCAACTGCCCGTCAATCGGGAGAAATCAAAGTCCTGTTGCGATTTATTCCGGAAGCAACCGCTCACACAAGACAACAGAGCATAACCCATTATGAATGCTAGCAATGTCCAACGCATAGGGCGAATATAAATCAACAGCGGAGTTGTAAAGGATATTATCGGCATCCAATCTTGCTGTTCATGCAACCCGAAGTACATTTGTAGGGTCAACTCTTGGCAACCTGTATTTATCGGCAAGTATGAAATTGATTCGCATAGCACTGTTTTTTTCTTTCCTGAACTCCTACTGCTTCGGTCAAGTGGTTGTCAACGAATTTTGTGTGGCTAATTACTCCGACTGGGATCAGGGAGGCGATAATGAAGATTGGCTTGAATTATACAATCCGACAGGCGCTGCTGTTAATATCGGTGGTTTTTGGCTCAGCAATGAGGAAGCTGACCCGATGAAATGGCAAATACCACCAGGCACCACTGTAAACGCCAACGCTTACCTCATCATTCTACTTTCAGGCACGGGTGAATACGATCCAAATCAGTTTGGCTATTTAAATACCAGTTTTCGAGTGACCCAAACCAATGGTGAAGATGTCGTGTTTTCAAATGCAGGAGGAACCATACTCGAATCTTACGATATGGCCGTCATCGGCAGTTTTCAAGGGAATCATTCTTATGGAAGGGTTAGCGATGGTGCTGCCAATTTTGGTGTTTTCACGAACCCAACACAAAACGCTGCCAATGGCGGAGCGAGTTATACGGGTTATGCCTCCACTCCGAATCTCTCGGAAGTGGCCGGTTACAAATCGGGGCCAATCAACGTCACAATCAGTGCAGGGCCGAATACAACCATCTACTACACCTTGGATGGCACTCAACCAACGGATGCCTCCGCTGCATACTCAGGCCCTGTAAACATCAGTTCAACAGCTAGTTTAAGAGCAATCGCCTACTCCAACGACCCTTCTATTCTGCCCAGTTACATCGAAACTAACACCTATTTCTTCGGATCAGATATTCATGATGTCATGGTGGTCAATATCTCGGGTAGCACCCTTTCAGATGGAGGCTGGTCCGGTAATGAATTCACCCATATCGAATTCTTTACTCCAACCGGAACTTTCATTGCGGAAGCGACCGGCGACAGCAACGAACACGGCAATGACTCGAATGCCTATCCTCAACGTGGCTTCGACTATATCACCCGCGATGCTCTCGGTTACGATAATGAGGTGCAGTTTCCCGTTTTTTCAAGCAGTAACCGCCAAGGATATGAGCGTCTCATTTTTAAGGCTGCCGCCAACGACAACTATCCAAACTCCGGCGGAGCCCACATCCGCGACGCTTATGTTCATCGCCTTTCCGAGATTGGAAACCTGCACCTCGATGAAAGAAAAGTAGAGTCATGTATTCTGTACATCAATGGCCAATACTGGGGCGTGTATGAAGCACGCGAGAAAATTGACGATATCGATTACACCAAGTTCTACTATGATCAGCCCGACGGTTTTGTGGACTTTCTTAAAACATGGGGAGGTACATGGGAAGAGTATGGTACCGGCGACGATTGGTATGACCTGGTTGCATTTATCACAGGCAACGACATGACAGATCAGGCCAATTATGATTACGTGCTAACGCAGTACAATCATATGAGCCTCATCGACTATTTCATTCTAAACGGATACGTTGTTTCCACTGACTGGCTCAACTGGAATACTGCCTGGTGGCGCGGACGCAATCCGTCAGGCGACGCACGTCGCTGGAGGTATGCGCTTTGGGACAATGATGCTTCGTTTGGACACTACGCCAACTATACCGGTGTTCCTTCCGACCAGCCCACTGCCGATCCTTGTCAAATAGATGGGATGGGAGATGTTGGCGGACAAGGTCACATACCTGTGCTCAACGCACTTTTCGATAACGAAGACTTCTTCGCAGATTACATTCAACGATACGCCACACTTTCAAATACCATTTTCTCGTGCGATCGCATGATTGAAGTGCTGGACAGTATGATCAACGTGATTGAGCCGGAAATGCAGCGTCATTGCGATCGCTGGGGTGGCACTTATGGCGATTGGCAGAATAGCGTGCAAACACTGCGCGACTACATCCTGGCTCGTTGCAACACTGAAATCATAACCGGTATTGAAGATTGCTACAATGTAACTGCATTCAATCTAACGGTTGAAATAGATGGCGTTGGTGAAATTGAATTGGAGTCACTCGATTTGAATGACACTAACACCCCCTATACTGGAACCTATTTTGCCGATTTGGCTATTGACATCTTCACGGCAACAGATGGTGCCTCGTGCGGAAACTTCGTGGGATGGGAAATCACATCGGGCACCGGTGTAATAGCCGATCCTGCATCCGACTCAACGACTATCTCCATTTCAAGTGACGTTACTGTTGTCGCTCACTTCGCCGCACCTTCCGCAGGCCCCATCTCTATAATGGTAGATACAGACTTGCCGGGCGCAGCAAGCATTACCATCAATGGCGCGGATGCCGGAAGCCTGCCCGCAACCAATAGCTTCAACCCCGGGGATGAAATAGACTTGACTATTGCTCCAAACGAATGGTTTGTATTTGACCACTGGGAGTCTAACAGAACGAATATCAATCCTGCTGACGACGCCGAAGAAATTACCATTGCACCTTGCCGAAGCGATACAGTCATCGGGATTTTTGAATACATCGAACATTACAGCATCGATATTCAGCCCGGATTAGATGGTGGAGGATTCATTCTTTTTAATGGCGATACATTACCCGCGGATGGTATAACTCTGGACCTTGAAGCTGCCAATGTGTACAGTTTGACGGCAATGCCCGCAGATCAATGGTCCGTTTTTGCTTACTGGGAATTGGACGGAAATGCTATAACTCCTGATAGTCTTTCGGCGACCATATTGCTTGAACTCTTTGAGAATGGCTCCATAACAGCTGTTTTCACCATCATTCCACATCATGAAATAACTGTTATTGTAGAGCCTGCAGAGTCTGGAACAATTGTTTTCGAAGAAGAATTTGTTAGCGGCAACAAATACTCGACTTCACACATGAAAACGGTCGTCTTGGAAGGCGATAAGCCGCTATTCTTTCAGGCGATACCTAACCAATTCATCGACTTTAGCTCTTGGGACAGCCGACAGAATGGTATACAAGGCTTGCCGGAAAATACCGGGGTCAATATCACCTTCCAATCTGCTGACACGATTATCGCCTACTTCAAACCCCAGCCATTTACCTACTACGTCCCCAATAGCTTCAGCCCGAATGGTGATGGCATTAATGATGTGTTCAAAGTAGTCGGTAATGCTATCGATATAGAGGTATACAAATTAGAAATCTTTGATCGCTGGGGACAATTAGTGTTCTCCTCGACAAACCCTGCAGATGTTTGGACCGGGGAATTCAAGGATGGCGATTATTACGTTGGCAACTCCTCCTATCAATATCGTTTGAAAATCAAATCTGTCTTTGATATTGAACCTCGCGAATACAGTGGGTCCATCCTGATCTTCCGCTAAGCATGTGATGAATATTAGTTTTCACATTGTTAATAAAGTAATGTAAATTCTTGATATCCGCGACCGAGGGCTTCTAACTTTGGCGGTAGTGGTGCGTAGAAATTGTGGTAATTTTATACGACACTAACTTAGCGATTGACTTGATATGAGTATGGAAGCGAAATTCTCGCCACAGGTGCGAGATGTAATACAGTATAGCCGTGAGGAGGCATTGCGTTTGGGACACAACTATATTGGTGTTGAACACTTGCTGTTGGGGCTTATTCGTGAGGGTGAAAGCCTAGCGTTGAAAATACTTGTTCAATTAGATGTTGATCTCAACCGATTGCGCAAAATGATAGAAGGGTCCATAAAAGGTACTTCCTCTCTTGCCGGTAATTTTAACGCTCCCGGCCAAATTCCGCTGGTAAAACAAGCTGAACGAATTTTAAAAATCACATATCTCGAAGCGAAAGCATACAAAGCTTCGCTCGTGGGAACCGAACATCTATTACTATCTATTATGAAGGATCAGGATAACGTAGCCACCAAGCAACTGCTTGCTCTTGGCGTAGACTATCAGGCTGTAAAAGACGAGCTTGAAAACATAGGCGGTGGCATTTCGAAAGAAGACCTGCCTAAATCAGAACTTCCCGGTGCGTCAGACGACGACGATGAAGACCGAGGAATGTCGGGTAGCATTCAAAAGAAGCCCGGCGATAGCAAAAGCAAAACTCCGGTGCTCGACAACTTTGGTCGTGACCTCACCAAAATGGCTGAGGATGGTAAGCTAGACCCAATCGTCGGTCGCGAAAAAGAAATTGAGCGTGTATCGCAAATCTTGTCACGCCGCAAAAAGAACAACCCTATACTCATTGGTGAACCCGGCGTTGGTAAGTCAGCCATTGCGGAGGGTCTTGCCCTTCGCATTATTCAAAAGAAAGTTTCTCGTGTTCTATTCGGTAAGCGCATCGTTACACTCGATATCGCCTCGTTGGTTGCCGGTACAAAATACCGCGGTCAATTCGAAGAGCGCATGAAAGCGGTGATGAACGAATTGGAGAAATCACCGGACGTCATTCTGTTCATAGATGAAATTCATACCATCGTTGGTGCAGGAGGTGCAAGTGGCTCACTCGATGCAAGCAATATGTTCAAGCCTGCTTTGGCTCGTGGCGAAATTCAATGCATCGGTGCTACCACGCTCGACGAGTACCGTCAATACATTGAAAAAGATGGAGCACTCGAGCGTCGCTTCCAGAAAGTGGTTGTAGATCCAACAACCATCGATGAATCGATCCAGATTCTCAACAACATCAAAGACAAATACGAAGAGCACCACAGCGTAACCTACACACCTGAGGCTATTGAATCGTGTGTGAAGCTTACGGCACGCTACATCACAGACCGACATTTGCCTGACAAGGCAATCGACGCACTGGACGAGGTAGGTTCTCGCGTTCACCTTAATAATATCAATGTTCCGAAAGAAGTAATCGACATTGAGAAAGCCATCGAAGAGGTAAAAGAAGATAAAAATCGCGTGGTTCGCAGCCAGAAATATGAGGAGGCCGCTAAACTCCGAGATCGCGAAAAACAGCTTCAAGAAAAGCTGGAAGCTGCCAAGAAGAAGTGGGAGGAAGATACCAAGAGCCATCGTGTTACCGTAACGGAAGAAAATGTGGAAGAAGTGGTCGCGATGATGACCGGTATTCCGGTTACACGCGTCGCAGAGAAAGAAAGCGGCCGCCTTGCTAAAATGGATAAGGAACTGGAAGGCACTGTCATTGGTCAAGATGCCGCCATCAAGAAAATTGTAAAAGCTATTAAGCGTAATCGTGCCGGATTGAAAGATCCAAACCGCCCGATTGGCTCTTTCATCTTCCTTGGCCCTACCGGTGTTGGTAAAACACAACTTGCTAAAGAACTTGCCAAGTACTTGTTCGACTCAGAAGATGCTCTCATTCGCATCGACATGAGCGAATACATGGAGAAGTTCGCTGTATCACGCCTTATTGGAGCGCCTCCCGGATACATCGGCTATGAAGAAGGCGGACAGCTCACGGAAAAAGTGCGTCGTCGTCCCTACTCCATCGTACTCTTGGATGAAATTGAAAAGGCACACCCCGATGTATTCAACTTGATGTTGCAGTGCTTGGACGACGGACAAATGACAGACAGCCTCGGACGTAAGATTGACTTCAAGAACACCATCATCATCATGACAAGTAACATTGGTGCTCGTCAATTGCAAGACTTTGGTACAGGCGTCGGTTTTGGCACTGCAGCTAAAGCTGCGCAAGAAGATGTGGAACGCAAAGGAGTTATCGAAAACGCCCTGAAGAAGGCTTTCGCACCTGAATTCATCAACCGTATTGATGATCTCATCATTTTCAACCCACTTCGCAAGGAAGATATTCATCAGATTATCGATATTGAACTCAATAAGCTCTTCCACCGTGTAACTAGCTTAGGCTATACCATCAAACTTACTGATGTAGCCAAAGACTATATCGCGGATAAAGGCTATGACGAGAAGTTCGGTGCACGTCCACTGAAAAGAGCCATTCAGAAATATCTGGAAGATCCGATTGCTGAAGAAATCATCACCGCTCACTTAAAATCGGGCGATACTCTTTTAGTCGACTACGATGCAAAAGAAGATCGCATGACTATGAAAGTGGAAAAGGCGAAAGCGTCGAAAGAAAGTAAGGCCAAGGGTAATACTGAGGCACCTTCTGAGTAGAAGGATAATAGGATAATAGGATTGTAGGATTGTAGGATTATAGGGGAATCGTCAAGGTTCCCCTATTTTTTTTACAGCCCCCTATTCTCCTACAATCCTATTCTCCTAAAATTCTTTTCGCTACAATCCTATACATTGAAACGGAAGTGCATCACATCGCCATCCTGAACGATGTACTCCTTCCCTTCCACGCCGAGCTTGCCGGCTTCTTTCACGGCAGCTTCGGTTTTGTAGTTGATATAGTCGTTGTACTTGATTACTTCGGCACGAATGAAACCCTTTTCAAAATCGGTGTGGATAACAGCCGCCGCCTTCGGAGCTGTGTCACCTTTATGAATTGTCCAAGCGCGTACTTCCTTTACTCCCGCTGTGAAATAGGTTTGCAGATTGAGCAGCTTGTAGGCCGCACGAATGAGTTTCGCAACACCGGGTTCATCCAACCCTAAGTCGCCCAAAAATATCTGACGTTCTTCGAATGTTTCGAGCTCAGCGATATCAGCTTCGATGGCTGCACCCAACACGATGATTTCTGCATTTTCATTTTTCACTGCTTCACGCACGCGCTCCACGTGTGCGTTTCCTTTCACAACGGAAGATTCTTCTACGTTACACACATACAACACCGGCTTACTGGTAAGCAATTGCAGATCGTTCATGAGTTTTTCCTCGTCATCGTTGGCAGGTGCCACAGTGCGCGCACTCTTGCCTTGTTCGAGGGCTTCCTTTATGCGCGTCATATAATCGAAATCACGCTTGGCATCCTTATCACCGCTCTTCGCAGCGCGCATCACCTTAGCAATACGGCCTTCTATGGACTCAAGGTCTTTCAACTGCAATTCAATATCGATAATCTCCTTATCGCGAACGGGGTCAACGCTTCCGTCGACGTGTACCACGTTACCGTCTTCAAAGCAACGCAGAACGTGTATAATGGCATCGGTTTCTCGGATATTCGCCAGGAACTTGTTGCCCAAGCCTTCGCCCTTACTAGCACCCTTTACCAATCCGGCGATGTCGACAATCTCTATCGTAGTGGGTACAATTCTCTCAGGGTTGACGATTTCGGCCAATTGAGTGAGACGATCGTCGGGAACAGTGATGGTTCCAACATTGGGCTCAATGGTACAAAAGGGGAAATTGGCTGCCTGAGCTTTCGCATTCGACAAGCAATTGAACAAGGTTGATTTACCAACGTTGGGTAATCCAACAATTCCGCATTTCAGTGACATAATTATTGTTTTGCGGCCGCGAAAATACGACATACCACTTTTTCACATTCAGTCAACACTACAGAAACGCGTATTCATTCGAAATACCTTCGCCGCGCTAATCGCTCCCCCATGAATATTATCGAATTACAAGCAACCGCATCGCAAGTCCGACGCGACATCGTGCGCATGGTACACGCCGTTAACAGTGGTCACCCAGGCGGTTCGCTCGGATGCACCGACTACTTCGTTGCACTCTACTTTAACGTGTTGAAGCACAATCCCGGCCAGTGGAACATGGACGGAAAAGGCGAAGACTTATTCTTTTTAAGCAATGGCCACATTTCGCCTGTTTGGTATAGCGTTCTAGCGCGCAGCGGGTATTTCCCCGTAAATGAACTTTCGACTTTTCGCAAGATAAACACCCGCCTGCAAGGCCATCCTACTACCCATGAAGGATTGCCCGGTATTCGAGTAGCAAGCGGATCGTTGGGCCAGGGATTGTCTGTAGCCATTGGCGCAGCGCAGGCTAAAAAACTCAACAACGACCACTCACTCGTTTACACGCTGCACGGCGATGGCGAGCTGCAGGAAGGTCAGATTTGGGAAGCAGCTATGTATGCGGCGCATCATAAAGTGGACAATCTCATTTCAACCATCGATGTAAACGGACAGCAAATTGACGGGCCAACCGAAAAGGTTATGAGTCTGGGCAACTTGCGCGCAAAGTGGGAAGCATTCGGCTGGCAAGTCATCGACATGGAAGGCAACGATATGCAATCGGTAGTAAGTACACTAGAACATGCCCAAACACTTTGCGGTAAAGGCAAACCGGTTATGATTCTCATGACCACATCGATGGGCAAAGGTGTCGACTTCATGGAAGGCACTCACAAATGGCATGGCGTTGCACCCAACGATGCCGAATTAGCACAAGCCTTAGGACAACTGGAAGAAACGTTAGGAGACTATTAATCGAAAAAAGCTTAAGCACATGTTAGATTTCAAAGTAGACGGGTCGAACGACACCCGCAGTGGTTTTGGAGAAGGACTTTTGGAAGCAGGCAAGAAGAATCCTCACGTGGTAGCTCTCTGCGCCGACCTCATCGGCTCATTGAAAATGGATGCTTTCATGAAAGCTTTCCCGGAACGCTTTTTCCAAGTGGGAATCGCGGAAGCCAATATGATGGGAGTTGCAGCCGGCTTGACAATCGGTGGGCATATTCCGTTCACAGGCACATTCGCCAATTTCTCCACCGGGCGCGTATATGATCAAATCAGACAGAGCATTGCCTACAGCGATAAGAATGTAAAAATCTGCGCTTCACATGCCGGACTTACATTAGGAGAAGATGGAGCCACGCATCAAATATTAGAAGACATCGGGATGATGAGCATGTTACCTAACATGACCGTGATTAATCCTTGCGACTTCCACCAAACCAAAGCAGCAACTATGGCCATCGCTGAACACCATGGACCAGTTTACCTGCGATTCGGACGACCAAAGGTGCCCATGTTTACAGGTGCCGATCAGAAATTCGAAATTGGAAAAGCGTGGCACATGCATTCAGGAAATCACGTCAGCATATTCGCTACGGGTCATCTTGTGTGGAAAGCAGTTGAGGCTGCAAAGGCTCTGGAGGCAGAAGGAATAACAGTTGACCTCATCAATATACACACCATCAAACCGCTCGATATTCACGCCGTGGTCAATTCTGCGCGCAAAACAGGAGCCGTGGTAACAGCAGAAGAGCATCAAATTAATGGTGGTCTTGGAAGTCTAATTGCACAAGCTTTATCTCAGCATTGCCCTACGCCCATCGAGTTCGTTGGCGTGAATGACAGCTTTGGAGAAAGCGGCACACCGGATCAACTCATGAAAAAGTATGGTCTCGAATCGGAAAACATAATAGCCGCGGTTAAGAAAGTGCTAGTACGCAAAAGCGCACAAGACTAAAAAATAAAAGAAAGCATGATCTTAACGATCATGCTTTCTAGGCATATATACCGGCGCTTCCTTCAAAATGAAGGCAGGGTCATTTGGCACCGGTAAAATTTCCTTTAAATGCACATTTAAGGCAGCCGAGATTTTCAGCAGCGTTAAAATTTGCGGATTGGATTTACCATTTTCAATCACCGAAAGATTCGGTACCTCCATTCCAATCTTGTAAGCAAGATCAGCCTGAGACATTCCTCCCTCTTTTCGCTTCTTTGCAATGTTCTTTCCCAACTCTTCGAGATAATATTTATCTGTCCACTTCATGAGGTCAAAAAACAGGTTGAAATAACAATATATCGCTATGTATTGACATTAAACTTACTCAAAGTCAATGATATGTTGAATTTTCGTGACAATTTTAGTCAATACCACAAGAGGATTGCGAAATTAAAAATCAAGGTTTCCTTTGACGCTTTAAATAACGTTTCAGTAACCTTGACTGGCGGAGAAGCTTCAGCGTTTCATCCGCAGTTGTGGCGGTCATCCTAATCTCATTCACTGCTGCATTTACATTTTCGACCAGTGTAGTGTCATTTACGAATGCGGCCACATTGCCTCTGCCGCGTACCGATTTGCCCGCGAGCTCACTGAAATTGCCACTAACAATGGCAAGCGTGTCACTTATTGCCTCCACATTGACCACTGTTTGATGAATCATGGAAAATAGCGATGTGTCCGTCAGAATAGCTCCGAAACTTCCCTTTCCCGACCGCACATCGTGCACCATAGCACTTAGGTCGCCTGTAATGCGCGCCGCTCGCTCTGAGATAACTTCCACGTTCACCACAGCGCTTCGAACCTGTGGAGAAAGAGTCGTATCTGATAATAGCTGCCATAGAGAATTATCGGCTGAAAACCTTCCTGTAATACTCCGAACATCAGCTGAAGCTGCCAGTAAATTGTTGTTTGTTTCCATCAACGTTCGCATGGCCAAATCCATATTGGGTTGAATTCTGACTTTCAGAGTATCGCCACTTCGTATGGGCCTTTCAAATGGCTCCCCCGGTTCAATCTCTAGGATTTTGTTTCCGAGCAAACCATCGGTGCCCAAACTTGCTTCTGCATGAATAGATATATACTTGAGCCAATCTTCATCAACAGAAAAAACTACCTCAACCAAAGAATCATCGTAAGGTGTAATCTCAATAACTCGTCCTAAACTATAACCATTGAAACGCACGTTGTTCCCCGGCATCAAGCCATCGATATCATAGAAATGTGCATATAACGTGGCATTGGCACTAAAGATATTTCCCTGCTGACCTACCAGATATAAGCCGGTGATGAGCAAAATTGTGGCAAGCAACACCAAAACTCCCAATCTTAGATGTCGTATCGTTTTCATTGTGGTAAATCAAAAAAAGCTTTAACATTTTCGTCATATGACTCTGAAAGCGATGCAACACTTCCTTCACAATAAGCTTTTCCATCTATGAGCAACACAACGCGATTGGCAGTTGCTCGAACACAATTCATGTCATGTGAGATAATAATGGAAGACGTATTGTATCGCTGTTGGATGCGGACAATCAAAGCACTGATTTCTCGAGCTGTAATAGGGTCAAGACCTGTGGTGGGTTCATCATACAGAATTATTCGAGGTTTTAGCATGAGTGCGCGAGCAAGCGCTATTCGCTTCTTCATTCCTCCTGAAAGCTCTTCCGGCAAATAATCTATCGTATGCGGTAAAGCCACATCATTCAATGCTTCAACAACCAATTTTTCTCGTTCGGCTTTCGTCAGTTCACGGCGATGCCTGCGCAGGGGGAACTCCAGATTTTCACGAACAGTCATTGAATCGTATAGGGCATTGCTCTGAAATAAGAAACCGATACTCGCTCTCAGCTTGTCGAGTTCGCGTGCTGACATCATACTTACCTCTTTGCCCATTACCCGAACACTGCCGGAATCAGCCTGTAACAAACCAATGATACATTTGATAAGAACTGACTTGCCTGAACCTGACTTGCCAAGCACTACAACGTTTTCACCTTCTTGGAGAAACATCGAAAAACTACGAAGCACATGATTGCTGCCAAAGGATATCGAAAGATCACTAACGTCGAGTATATGTTTGGATTCACTACTCATGTGATGCTGAATATATCGGCTAACTGAGCAGCCACGAGGTCAATCAAAAAAACCACGAACGTGGAAAGTACCACAGCTGAATTAGCAGAAATACCTACACCCTGTGTGCCATTGCGCGTAACAAATCCTTTGTAACATCCAATGGCACCAATGGCAAAACCAAAGAAGAATGATTTCGCGATGGATGGCAAGACATCATTAAACGTCAGCTTTTGAAAGATTTGATGCGTATACAAACTAAAGCTTACATCTTGTTTCATGTTTACTCCAAGAAAAGCACCATAGAGCGCAATAGAATCACTGATGACAACCAGCATAGGTACCATGAGGGTTGTAGCTAATACGCGCGTTACGACAAGATAATTGTAGGGGTTGGTTCCGCTAACCTCCATGGCATCTATCTGCTCGGTTACCTTCATGGAACCTAACTCAGCACCAATACCTGAGCCTATTTTACCGGCACAGATAAGCGCAGTAATAACCGGAACGATTTCTCTAACAAGCGATACAGAAACAACGGAGGGCAGCCAAGATTCTGCTCCGAATGCTGCCATGGATGGGTAAGACTGAATCGTAATGACAAGCCCCATGATGAATCCTGTTATCGCCACCAAGGGCAACGTGAGGTTACCGATTCGAAAACACTGATTAATCCATTCTGCCCATTCCATCTGACGGGGGCGTAACTCGCGGAAAAAACGAGCCGAGAAATAAGCCAACTCTCCGGCCTCTGCAATAAAAGACTGTATAGTAACGGGAAGTTTCAGAATATACGTTTTTGCAAAGAGACGAAGCTATTCGTGGTCATTGCTTAGGCGAATGAGTGAAGTCATAGATGCCCCAGGAAAAGCATGACGCTTGTTAATTCAAGACTTTCAAAACTTCCGAAAGCATGAGACATTTTAGTTGATTCCTTTGCAAATTGCCGGAGTTATGAAATTTCTTCGAAGCGCAGTCGCGATTATTCAAATCATACTCATCATTCTTTGGACCGGAATATGCGGAATGATAGGTATTGTTCTCATGCTAATAACATGGAATGGACAATGGGTTCATTATTTCGAGGGCCGTTATTTGTTTTGTCCTCCGGTACTATTCATAGCTCGCGTGAAATTAAAAGTCACCGGCCTTGAAAACCTCGATACCTCCAAACCGTGTATTTATGTTTCCAATCACGTTTCGCATCTAGATGTAGTCGCTATAGCACGCGCAATTCCTCTTGGCTTATTCTACATCGGCAAAAAAGAACTGAAAAAAGTACCCATACTGGGCCAGTACATGTATCTCATTGGTCATATTTTCATCGATAGAAAAAATCGCGAGAAAGCGATGCAGAGCATGCGCAAAGCAGCCGTGCTCATTAATAAAGGTAAAAACGTAATCACCTTTCCTGAAGGCACACGCACCCGTAATGGCAAGACTGCCGTTTTCAAGCGCGGGACTTTCATCATTGCAAAAGAAGGTGCAATCGATATACAACCTTTAGCCGTGGTCAATGCCGATAAGATTCTGCCTCGCGATTCATTCATGATTCGACCCGGAACGATTGAAGTCCGAATAGGCAAGCGAATATCCGCTCATGAATTGGAGCATATGAATGCCGAAACTGCTGCCGATCATGTTC
>Ga0315907_10001803_pt1 | contig 28326 bp, 23 predicted proteins | sample LakEriMetagenome_3_FD_203525 | JGI IMG/M metagenome (GOLD analysis project Ga0315907, IMG submission 203525) | Freshwater fungal communities from buoy surface, Lake Erie, Ohio, United States - Buoy 12 MA123 | ecosystem: Environmental > Aquatic > Freshwater > Lake > Lake biofilm | place: USA...
TGATAGAACTCCATGCCCATGCCATAGCAGGAGCCAATTAAAACCACCAGCAGGTATAGATTTCTTGATTTGCCGCTAATTCTTCCAGTTAAAAAAACAGTCCAGAGCATTGAAAACAAAGCGAAGATCCCCAGGTGAATGAGTTTGTCGTAGTGGGGAATCAATTTGAGAGAACTGAACCCTCCTGACTGGGAAGTATCCATGGTCAAGAGCCAAAAAACAATACCCGTCCAGACCAGGGACGGGTATATTGATTGAAAGATTTTTTTCATACGATCATGCTCCGATCAATGCTTTATAGGCGGCTGCATCCATCAGGCCTTCTAACTGAGAGGGATCGCTAAGGGTCATTTTCACCATCCATCCGTCACCATAGGGATCTTGGTTGACGAGTTCAGGCTGGCTGTCCAGCAATGCATTTTTCTCTGTGATCGTACCGGCCAATGGAAGGAAAAGATCGCTTACGGTTTTAACTGCTTCTACAGTACCAAAAACAGCATCAGCACTGAATTCCTTGCCAATGGAATCGATATCCACGTAAATGATATCTCCCAGTTCTCCCTGGGCAAATTCAGTGATGCCAACAGTGGCAGTATTTCCGTCAACAGCAATCCATTCGTGTTCCTTGGTATAGCGCAGATTTTCTGGGAAATTCATGATTGATAATTTTTTGCAAGTTTACTCTAATTTTTCAAGCTATCCATTTTTCCACCCCAAAAGATCATCTATCCCTGGCTTCTTCTTCTGATCAATTTAACCTCCTTGATCCTGATGGTGGACAAAGGTTTGTCGCCTCCCTGTTTTCCATTGGTCTTGGTTCCGGCGATTTTATCCAATACATCAAAGCCTCTCACCATCTCTCCAAATATGGTATAGTTCTGATCGAGGTGTGGGGATCCCCCTGACATTTTATAAACTTCCCTGTGGGCAGCTGGTATTTTTCTGCCATTGAGTCGGAAGGTTTCAACAGAGTCCAATGAAACATCGTTGTGGACCCTGCCCTGAACGATGTAGAACTGCACGCCACTGCTCTCTTTTTTGGGGTTCACATTATCACCCATCCTTGCCGCAGCCAATACTCCCTTTTTATGAAAATAAGAAGGCACGAATTCGGCGGGTAGGGTATAGGACTTCATCAGCTTGTTGGTGTCTGCGGTTGGTTTGGTCCTTTCATCACCGGCTTGGATCATGAACCCTGCTATGATGCGGTGAAAACCAATGCCCTCATAATAATCTGATTTGACCAGCCTGATGAAGTTGTTTCTGTGCAGGGGAGTCGAATCATGAAGCCGCAAAACCATGTCCCCTGAATCTGTTCTCATCAGCACATCTTTTTTCAAGTCTGATTGTCTGATCCTGGCAATCGGTTGTGAAAGCACTTGAAATTGAACCAATAGCAATAAAGGCAAGAAAAAACGGCTCATCAGAATTCGTTTTGTTCAAAATAGAACAGCACATGGTCTTTCAGGAAATTATCCTGTTCCATCAGGTTCATGCTCGGAAGCTCTTTCAGCTGTTCGTAATGGGGCCAGCCATCCTGGTCCCAACCCGCATGACGGTAATATCCGCTTTGTCCCAATATCGTGCATACCGCTACATGCATCAAGTCCTGCTTTTGTTCCTTGGTAAAGGTATGCCCTGCGCCACCTGTTTCCTGCACACCAATCAGGAACAAAATCGACTCCAGATCAGGTTTTTTCCCGAAACGGGCGATCAGCTTTTCTTCCAGTTTCCACCATCTTGCCTGAAGATCATCTGTTATCTGCATGCTGCAAAGCTAAAGCTTCTCTGGCGATTGCTTATCTTCGCCAAAATTTTGCCGGCATGCTCCAATTGGCCTTCATTCGCAACAACAAGGAAAAAGTGGTGGAAGCTTTGAAGAAAAAAAACTTCAAAGACCTCGAATTGATCGAAAAGATCATTGAGGCAGATGACAACCGCAAAAACCTTCAGTTTCAGTCGGATGAAAAACTGGCACAGCGCAACACCGCTTCCAAGGATATCGGTGCATTGTTGGCACAGGGAAAAAAGGAAGAAGCCGAGGCCAAAAAGCAGGAAGTGAGTGCCCTCAAGGCATCCATCGATGAAATTTCCGGCAAATTGGCTGAAACAGAAGCCCTTCTGGAAGGATTGCTGTTGAGATTGCCCAACTTGCCCAATGACCTGGTGCCAACCGGATTGACGGCAGAGGACAATGAAGTGGTGAGGACACATGGTGACATCCCGAAATTATACGAGGGGGCAGTACCGCACTGGGATCTGATCACAAAGTACGACCTGGTTGATTTTCAGACAGGCGTCAAAATAACCGGCAGCGGATTCGCGCTCTACAAGGGACGTGGTGCCAAACTGCAAAGGGCCCTGATCCAGTATTTTCTGGATTACAATATCGCTGCAGGCTATACGGAATACATTCCCCCACATGTGGTTAATTACGCCTCTGCATTTGGAACAGGTCAGCTTCCCGACAAGGAAGGCCAGATGTACCATATGGCTTTGGATGATCTCTACCTGATCCCCACGGCTGAAGTGCCCATTACCAATATTTACAGGGATGAAATCATTCCTGCAGCAGAATTGCCCAAGAAAATGACCGCCTATACACCTTGTTTCAGAAGAGAGGCGGGCAGCTTTGGCAAAGACGTTCGCGGCCTCAACAGAGTTCATCAGTTCGACAAGGTAGAGATCGTTTGTATCACCCATGCGGCAGAAAGCTATGCCGTCCTGGAACAAATGGTTGAACATGTTGAGAGGCTTATACAATCGCTCAACCTTCCCTATAGAATTCTCCGCCTTTGCGGAGGGGATATGGGTTTTGCGTCAGCCATGACCTATGACTTCGAGGTGTACAGCACAGCGCAGGAAAGATGGTTGGAAGTAAGTTCGGTTTCCAACTTTGAAACTTTCCAGACAAACAGGATGAAGATCCGCACCAAAGATGAAAATGGCAAGTCACAATTGCTTCATACATTGAACGGCAGTTCACTCGCATTGCCCCGCATATTGGCAAGTTTGCTGGAAAACAATCAGACAGAGAAAGGAATCATCATTCCGGAAGTACTCAGGCCTTATTTTGGCGCGGATATCATTTCCTAAGCAGGACGACTGAATCGTTCCATCCTTTTGTGCATCACACTGAACCAGAGTGGTGGGATGAGTGACAGGATCATCATGCCCGGATAACCGGTGGGCATCTGTGGGGCATCCTCATGATGCCGCAATACCTGGTATTTTCTGCTGGCAAGATAATGGTGGTCACTGTGCCTTGATAATTCAAACAACATCAGCCTGCCCAGTATATGACTGCTGTTCCAGCTGTGTTCGGGCATGGCTCTTTCGTATCCCTCTGCTGTTTTCTTTCTTTGCAATCCGTAGTGTTCGATGTAGTTCACTGTTTCCAGCAACAAGAATCCAATACAGGCGGAAGCCATAAAGGATAGCGTGATGTCTTTTCCAAAAAAGAAGTAGATCGCCGCTAAAAAAATGATCTGCAACAGTTGGAACTGGATCATCTGATTGCTAAAATGCAGTACGGGCTTGCCTTTGCGCTTTTGGTCATCAGCTGCAATTTCCCAGGCAGACAAATATCCAAAGATTACAGTCCTGAAATAGAAGAGATAGATCGGCTCCCATTTTCTGGCACTGCTGGGGTCTTCTTTGGTGGATACATTTTTGTGATGTCCTTTGTTGTGTTCAATGTAAAAATGCATGTAGAGGGAAGTAAGCAACAATGCTTTGGCCAGGGTTCTTTCGTACAAGAATCTTCTGTGCCCCAGTTCATGTCCCACATTGATGCCAAAGGCTCCGCAAAGCAGGCCCATGGCCACTATTCTCCCCCACTTTTCCCAGGTGGGCAATCCTTCTTCCTGCAGGGAAAAAAGAAAAAAAACGAGTGCTGCGTATTGCAGCGGAACAATTATGTAGAGCCACCAGTCATAGATCCTGTCGTCTTTGGCAATTTTCTCCTCCGCCTCCGTCATGTTTTCTTTTGAGAGCGGGATCAGCAATTCCAGCAGCGGTATAAACCCAAATGCGTAGATCACCGGTGAAGCTATCAGCCAGCCGCGTTGGGTAAAGGCGAGATAAGCCAGTACAAAAAGACTGAAAGGCAATAAAAACTTCAAGTGTCTTGTCTGCATAAGCGTTATTGATGAGTGGTTTCTTTTTTGATGGCTACTCGATAAAGAATCAGGGCCATTGCAAAGAAGAACAATGTCCCTAATAAATAATAGCCTTGTTCACCCCAGGCATGAACGATCTTTTCTTCAAGATTCAACAAGTTGAGTTGGGCTGCTATTTTTTCATTGGCAGACAAGAAGGCTACAATCACGCCTGCTATGGCACCGCCTGCCACAAGACCTGTGGCAAAGAGGTTCCCCCTGCTCAGGTCTTCTTCTTCCTGGTTGTCAGGTGCATGTTTCTTTTTTCTACTGTTGTCAACCCATCCTCTGATGGCACCCCCTATAAAAATGGGCAAAGTAGTCGACAAGGGTAGGTAGATACCAATGGCAAAGCTCAAAGCTTTGATGCCACAGAGTTCCATCACGATGGCGATGGCCACTCCCACCAATACAAATTGCCAATCAAGGTTGAAGGATAAGATCCCCTTGATCAGTGTTGCCATCAATGTTCCCTGTGGGGCGGGGTATTTATCCGTTCCGATGGCATGGGTAATACCCGAGGCGAGCATATCCTGTGTTGGGGTATCCAGCAATTTCACGGTGAAACCGATTGCGATAGAAGAAACGATGGCACCAATGAACAAAGCAATCTGTTGTGCCCTGGGAGTAGCCCCCAGAATATAACCTGTCTTCAGGTCTTGGGAAGTAGCTCCGGCATTTGCTGCAGCAATACAGATCATACCGCCCACCACCAATACCATGGGTTCGAAAACCTTGCCTGTCCACCCCACGGCAATGAATACCAAACAGGTACCCATGATGGTGGCAATGGTCATACCAGAAATGGGATTGTTGGAAGAACCGATCAGTCCCACGATCCTTGAGGAAACTGTTACAAAGAAGGCGCCGAACAAAACCACCAATACACCGATCAGCAATTTGCTGGCCAGGCTTTCTCCTGGGATCTGTGGCATGATGGTCATTAAAAGGATGAGCGCAAGACTCCCCCAGATCACAATCTTCACGGAGAGATCTCGTTCAGTTCGACTGATGGCAACTTCTTTGTTTCCTTCTGCACGAACACTGCCAAGGCTTCCCTTGAAGGAGGAAATGATGGTAGGAATGGTTTTGATCAGGGTGATGAATCCGCCTGCTGCCACGGCTCCGGCCCCGATTTGGCGAACAAAAGCACGGTAGATGGCAACTGACCAGTCGGCAAATTGATGCGATGCAGGGTCCCATCCACCCGGTCCCCCTGGTGTGGCGAGATCTTTCAAATAACCCAGTTTGACAAGCTGATGGGCTACCACATCACCCGGCACAACCGTTGCCAGCAGCGGGTTGAAAACGAACCAGGTGAGTACGGAACCGGCTACCAATACCCCTGCGATTTTCGGACCAATGATATAACCCACACCGAGGTATTCGGGTGTGATCTCTCCGCTAATTTTGGCAGAGGGAAGATATTTATTGGTTTGAGCAGTGATATAAGAAGGGGTTTCTGCAACCACGTGGAATACCTTTTGCAAAAAGGCATAGGCTGTTGCCAACCCCAATCCTGCAAAAGCGGTTTTGGCAAAATCACCCCCTTTCTCACCAGCCTTTAATACCGATGCACAGGCTGTTCCCTCCGGATAGGGAAGGGTTTCATGTTCTTTCACGATCAGGGCAGAACGCAGCGGAATCATCATCAATGTTCCCAACATGCCACCGAAAACGGCCAATACCAGGATGGTGATATAATTGAAATAATCAGCACTGCTGGTTTCACTCAGGAAAAGAAATCCGGGCAAGGTGAAAACCACACCGGCAGCGATGCTTTCGCCGGCAGAACCAGTTGTCTGGATGATGTTGTTTTCCAGAATGGTGGTGCGCAGAAACAATTTGCTGAGTGCGATTGACATCACGGCAATAGGGATGGAAGCCGAAACAGTGAGTCCCGCTTTCAAAGCCAGGTATACGGTAGCAGCACCAAAGATGATGCCAAAGCAGGCACCGGTGATCACTGCCTTGAGGGTGAATTCTTTCATTACCGTTTCCGGTGCAATGAAAGGTTGAAATTTTTTAGCAGACATGTGAAAGGTTGAAGTTTAAGGGATCCGATAGGATCAATCTTTCATGAGGTTCTGGAGTTTTCGGGAAAGGAAAAAGAGGATCAAGGCAGCAGTCCCGGCCATGACCACGAACAACATGAAGAAATCGTAGTTGTTGTGGATGCTGTATCCCATGATATTTTTGGCAACTCCACCATCTGGATACAAACTGCTCAAAGCGCCGGCCAGGTAGTTGGCAAAGGCATTGGCGGTGAACCAAACGGCCATGAGCAGAGATGCAAATTTCAAAGGTGCGAGCTTGTTCACGAGTGAAAGTCCGATAGGAGATAGGCAGAGTTCACCGGAAGTATGCATGGCATACATGCCTACCAGCCATATCATGCTCACTTTGATGCCGGGTTGAACATTGCTGACCCCGAAAGCGATCCAGAGATAACCCAAGGCAAGGAGAAAAAGTCCGATGGCCATTTTGGTGGGAGAGGAGGGATCGTTCTTTCCCAGTTTAACCCAAAGCCATGCAAAGAAAGGAGCCAGCGTTACAACAAAGATTGAGTTGAGCGATTGAAAGAAACTTGCCGGCACCACAAAGAATCCGAGGTCACGGTTGGTTTGTTCATCGGCAAAAAAAGTAAGAGAGGCGCCCGCTTGTTCGAAGGCGCTCCAAAAAAAGACCACGAAGAAGGATACGGTGAAAATAACTAGCACCTTGCTTTTCTCCAGTTTGGAAAGTGTTTTGTCGGTAAATACAATCAAGGCAATGGTGATGATCGAAGCAGAAAGAAGAAAAACCAGGTTGGTCAGCAAAGAGGTTCCTATTTCAATTCCCCCAATGTTGAAACCCCAATGGTTGATCTTGGCCAGTCCTGAATCCATGTACAGCAATCCTGCGGAAATGGTCGCAAATACTGCCAAGCCGGATACCGTTATCAAAAGATTTTTGGTCCACCCTGGTGCAGCTGCCGGGGTGAGCCCCAATGTGTTGCCAGAAGGGTCCTTCACGTATTTTTTGTGAAAAAGATACTGGATGAGCACGCTAAGCAGCATCCCGATTCCACCTGCTAAGAAGGCCCATTTGAAATCCGCAGGATTGCCGGTATCGCCAACAAGTCCGCATATGAAGGGGCCCAGCGCACCCCCCACATTGATACCCATGTAAAAGATGGTATAGGCGGAGTCAATTCTGCTATCGCCTTTGGGATACATTTGTCCCACCAGAGCAGAAATATTGGGTTTGAAAAAACCGTTGCCAGAGATCATGAAACCCAATCCTGTGAAGAACAAAAAGGTTGAAAGTTGGGGATCCGATGCATAAGTGCTACCGCAAAAAAAGAGGATGAACTCTCCAAGCGCCATGACCAATCCCCCAATGATGATCGAGCGTTGGTTGCCCCAGAAGCGATCGGCAATGTATCCCCCTACCAAAGGAGTCAAATATACCAGGCTGGTATAGCCGCCATAAAGATGAGAGGAGAATTCTTTGGAGAAGAGCAGGGCCTTGGTCATGAACAAAACCAGGATGGCTCTCATGCCATAATAGTTATAGCGTTCCCACATTTCTGTTGCGAAGAGAACGGCCAATCCTTTGGGGTGCCTTTGGTTAGAATGGGTTGTCATGCAATCGGTATTTGTTGATTGGCCTAAAATAAGCAATTTGTATCTTCGCCGCAGCTTTTACCCCCATAATCAGGGATCATCATGAACATACTCTTACTCGGTTCGGGCGGTCGTGAACACGCCATTGCCTGGAAACTTCGGAAAAGTCCCCTTTGCGACCATCTTTACATTGCGCCAGGCAATCCTGGAACCGCTGCTGTGGGAGAAAATCTCTCCTTTGGCGTCAATGATTTTGATGCGATCACTGCATGCTGCCGGGAGAGGTCGATCGGTATGGTGGTAGTGGGGCCGGAAGATCCGCTGGTCAACGGCATTTATGATCATTTGCGGTCACAAAAGGAGCTGGAGCAGATGATCATAGTAGGCCCTTCTGCAGCCGCAGCGCAGTTGGAAGGAAGCAAGGCCTATGCCAAGGCTTTCATGGGACGGCACGGAATCCCAACAGCTGCTTACAGAGAGTTTACAAAGGACAATTACGAAGAGGGAGTTGACTACCTGAAGCAGCATGCTTTGCCGATCGTATTGAAAGCTGATGGATTGGCTGCAGGGAAGGGGGTGGTGATTGCAGAAAGCCATGCATGGGCATTGGAAACCTTTGCTGACATGATCCAGGAGGCGCGTTTCGGTGCTGCCAGCGCAAAGGTGGTAGTCGAGGAATTTTTGAGTGGCGTGGAACTCTCTGTTTTTGCGCTCACGAATGGAAGAGAGTTTGTGATCCTTCCGGAGGCAAAAGACTACAAACGCATTGGTGAAGGAGATACCGGCCCCAATACCGGTGGCATGGGGGCAGTCAGTCCCGTTCCTTTCGCCCAAGGCGAGTTCATGCAAAAAGTGATGGAAAGAATTGTAAGGCCAACCATTGCAGGATTGCACAGCGAAAACCTTGCTTATTTTGGATTTGTGTTTTTTGGATTGATCAACGTAAATGGGGATCCCTATGTGATCGAATACAATTGCAGAATGGGGGATCCAGAAACAGAAGTGGTGATGCCGAGATTGCAGTCAGACCTGGTTGAATTGTTTCTGCGCATGCAGCAGGGTGGTTTGGCGGAAACGCCCGTCCAATTTGACCCCAGAGCCGCTGCTACTGTGGTGTTGGTAAGTGGGGGGTATCCTGGTGATTTTGAAAAAGGCAAGCTGATCCAGGGGTTGGAAAAAGCAACTGCTGTCGATACCCTTGCCTTTCACGCCGGTATCCGTGAAGAAAATGGAAATTGGTTGACCAATGGAGGAAGGGTGGCTGCCATTACTTCCTATGGAAGCAATATCCAGGAGGCAGTTTCCCGCTCTAACAATGCCATTGAGAAGATCCATTTCGAAAACATGAATTTTAGAAAAGACATCGGATACGAGTTTATGTCTCGATAAAAATTCTGATTGTTTATTGGGTTATTTGTTTCAACTTTGTAAAGCTTTTAAAACACTGACGGAATGGGACTTTTTACATGGTTTACCCAAGACATTGCAATCGACCTGGGAACTGCCAATACGCTTATCATTCATGATGACGAAATCGTTGTGAATGAGCCATCGATTGTAGCATTGGACAGGAACAATCCCAAGCAATTGCTGGCAGTGGGCAAGAAGGCCCTGCTCATGCACGAAAAGACGCATGAAAGCATCCGTACGGTTCGCCCCTTGAAGGATGGGGTGATAGCAGATTTCAATGCAGCGGAACTGATGATCAGGGAAATGATTAAGTTGATCTATCCCAAGAAACCTCTGTTCCCTCCCAGCTGGAAAATGATGATATGCATCCCCTCCAGCATCACCGAAGTTGAAAAGAGGGCAGTGCGTGACAGTGCAGAACAAGCAGGCGCCAAAGAAGTATACCTGATTCATGAACCGATGGCGGCTGCATTGGGTATTGGCATAGATGTAACTGAACCAATCGGCAACATGATCATTGATATTGGCGGAGGTACCACCGGTATTACAGTCATCGCTCTTGCAGGTATCGTTTGTGACCAGTCCATTCGTATCGCCGGTGATGAATTCACAGCCGATATCATGGAGGCGCTAAGAAGATACCACAGTTTGCTCATTGGTGAACGCACAGCCGAGCAGATCAAAATCAACATTGGAGCGGCCATGAAGGATCTGGACAATCCACCAGATGACATTCCGGTGAATGGAAGAGACCTTGTAACTGGTATCCCCAAGCAGATCATGGTCAGCTACCAGGAGATTGCCGAAGCATTGGATAAATCCATTTTCAAGATTGAAGAAGCCATCCTCAAGGCGCTTGAAACAACTCCGCCTGAATTGGCAGGAGACATATACAGAAGAGGTTTGTATTTAACGGGTGGAGGAGCTTTGTTAAGGGGATTGGACAAGCGGTTGTCGAATAAAATAAAACTTCCGGTGCATGTTGCAGAGGATCCCTTGAAAAGTGTGGTAAGAGGAACCGGTCTTGCACTGAAAAATTATCAGAATTTCCCCTTCATCATGAGATGATGCAGGACAATCTAAAATCTTTGGAGCCGCTTTTCCATGCGTAATATTTTTTTATTTCTCAGGCGGTACAGTGTATTCATTTTCTTTCTTGTATTGCAGGTTACTTCCTTGGTAATGCTCTTCAGCTACAATCGCTTTCATCATTCTGTCTATGGCATGTTTTCTTCCGAGGTATCAGGTGACATCAATCAAAGAGTGAACAATGTGGAAGTGTTTTTCACTTTGAAGAAAGAAAATAATAAGTTGAGAGATGAAAATGCCAGTTTGCGTTCCCTCTTGCCTTCTGGTCAAATGCTTCCAGACACAGGCTATCGGCTGCAAAAAGATACCGTCAGCATAGACTCTGCTTTTCAGACCCGTCAATACCAGTATTTTTCAGCAAAAGTCATTTCCAATTCCATCTTTCTTCAACAGAACTACCTGATGTTGCACAGGGGAAGTGACCAGGGTATTCAGCCCAACATGGCAGTGGTTTCCCCCGATGGGATCGTGGGAACTGTTGTAGGCGTAAGCAAGAACATGTCAACTGTCATGAGCCTGTTGAACAAGCAGTCCAAGGTCATTGCTGTTATGAAAAAGGGAAGTGGTTTGGGGGAGGTAAGTTGGGATGGGAAGGATCCGCGGTACCTACAATTGACCAAAGTACCCAAGACCGTAGTCGTGAAAAAGGGGGATACCGTTGTGAGCAGTCCCTACTCAGACCGTTTTCCTCCGGGCATGCCCATTGGCTATGTGGAGAAGGTCGAACAGGACATGGAGACCAATACCTATTTGCTAAAGATCAGAACTGCTGTTGATTTCTACACGTTGCAACATGCCTATGTGGTCAGGAATTTGCTGCAGGAAGAAATGGACGCACTGAAAAAATTATCGATCAAAGAATGAACCTGGTGATCAAAAATACAATCAGATTGATCCTGATGATGTTCATTCAGGCTTTCATCATGCAGCGCATACCGCCATTGCATCAGTTCATCGTTCCTTATTTTTATTTTGCCTTTATCCTTTGGTTGCCATTCAAGATCAGCAGGATGCAATTGTTATGGATTGCTTTTCTCACGGGATTGCTGGTAGACATGTTTTACAAAACACCCGGGCTGCATGCTGCAGCTTCCTTGCTGATAGGATATACAAGACCCTTTCTCATCACACTTTTGCTGCCCAAAGAAGCAACAGAGTGGGGCAACAAGGAACCCACGCAAAAAAACATGGGATCGGTACCCTACTGGACCTATATGGTGTTCATGACACTCTTGCATCATTTTTGGATGATCCTCTTGGAATGGATGCAGTTTGGAAGCTTTTTCTATTTTATAGGAAAATTGATCGCCACCAGCTTGCTCAGTCTCTTGTTAATTCTTATCACAGACCTTTTCCTGAACAGGAATGCGAAACTGCGCTAAGCATGCTTACCTTTGTGGCATAACCCCTTATTGAAACAATGCCCGTATTCAATCAATCAAGACAAAACGTTGTTCGCATAATCTTCCTTGTTTCCTTTGTTGTCTTGACGCTTAGACTATTGTTCTTGCAATTGGCATCTTCTAAATACGACCTCCTGGCATTGGACAATGCCGTCAGCAAGAAGATAGTGTATCCAGACAGAGGAATCATTTTTGACAGAAAGGGAAGATCTATTTTGGAGAATACGCAGACCTATGATCTGATGGTCATGCCTACTCAATTGAAAGGGCTGGACACTCTCGGCATTTGCAATATCCTTGGCATTGACCTGCCTGCTTTCAGAGAAAGAATCATTGGGGCCATCATCAAAAACGGACGTTACCGTCCCTCTGTTTTTGAATCATCCTTGCCGATTGAAACTTTTGTCAAGTTACAGGAGAATATTTTTCGTTTCGAACCTGGATTTTTTCTACAGGAAAGACCCATTCGATCTTATCCCTACAAGGCAGCAGCTCATATTCTTGGCTATGTAGGAGAGGTAGATTCCAATATTCTGAAAAGAACCAATTATTTCTATCAGATGGGGGATTATATGGGACTGACCGGTTTGGAGAGATTTTATGAACCAGTGTTGATGGGTCAGAGAGGTGTGCGATACCAAATCAAAGACAACAAGAACCGGATCGTAGGCGCTTATGAAAAAGGCAAGTATGATTCCATTGCTATTGCAGGAAGAAATCTCAGGACAAGCATCGATATCGATGTACAGGTATTGGCAGAGAGATTGCTAAAAAATAAACTGGGTGCAATTGTTGCTATTGAACCTCAGACAGGAGGTATCATTGCCATGGCCAGCGGCCCCACCTATGACCCCAACCTCCTCACTGGAAGTTTGAGAAAACTAAATTCTTCATGGATGCTCAGGGACACGGCCAGGCCCTTGTTCAACAGGGCCATCAAAGGACAATATCCCCCGGGCTCTACCATCAAACCAGCCGGGGCATTGATCGCATTGGACGAAGGGGTAATCAGTCCTGACTTTGGTATTGGGTGCGGAGGCGCCTATCTGGGATGCAGAAGGCCCATCAAATGTACCCACAATACTGCAGGGCATGCCGGCAATTTGAGGGTTGCTTTGGCCAATTCCTGTAACAGTTATTTTTCCCATATCTATCGATTGGCATTGGACAATCCCAGGCTTTCAGGAACAGTGAATGGATACCTTAAGTGGAAGCAATACATGAATTCATTCGGACTGGGTGTGAAACTGGGCGTTGATCTGCCCAGTGAGGACAAGGGTTTGATTGTAGATACATCCTTCTACAACAAACTCTACAATCGATCCTGGAATTCCTGTACCAATGTCTTTTTGGGAATTGGCCAGGGGGAGATGCAGGCAACTCCTTTGCAAATGGCGAATATGATGTGCATCATTGCCAACAAAGGATTCTATTATACACCCCATATTGTGCGATCAATTGATGGACAAACTGCTGCAGACACCATTTTGAATCGGTATAAAGTAAGGCACAATGTGACCAATATACCCGGAGACATTTATGAGATCGTTCAGCTGGGAATGCAGGATGTGATCGAGAGTGGTACAGGAAGAGTTGCCAGGATCGAAGGGATATCCGTAGCAGGAAAAACAGGTACGGCAGAAAACTATGGTTTGATCTATGGGAAAAGGGAAAAATTAAAAGATCATTCCTGGTTTGTATGTTTTGCTCCAAGAGAAAACCCCAAAATTGCAGTGGCAGTAATAGTTGAGAATGCAGGATTTGGAGCGACTTGGGCAGGTCCCATGGCTGGACTGATCATGGAAAAATTCTTGAAGGATACGCTTTCTGCTCTGAGATGGAAAGAAGTGGAAAGGATAGAACAAACTGAAATCATCTTGCCCATCGTAAAGACAAAAAGGGCAAGATTGGATTCCTTGCGGCAACAACGGATAAGAAAGCTGCAAATGAGGGCAACGGCCCATCGCTCCAATGGACAGGATCGTGGGAGAAATATTCCTTTAAAAATTGCATTCAACAAAGAAGCACTCATCAACCATCATGAAGAACAATTCATTTGATATTTCCAAGGGCGTTGATTGGGCCGTGGTAGTCGTATACGTATTGCTGGTCATAACAGGGATTGCCAGCATCTTTGCCACTACCTATCGGGATGAATCATGGGTGACCGGATTCCTTTCTTTGCAAACGGATTATAGCAGACAGTTGCTGTATTTTGCAATATGTGCAGTACTGGCGGTATTTATTTTGTTGACTGACAGCAAATTCTTCACGGCTACTTCCAATATTTTTTATGCAATCGGCATCATCCTGCTTTTGCTGGTATTTCCTTTTCATACGGATGTCAAGGGTACAAAATCCATTATCCGTTTTTCCGGCTTTCAATTGCAGCCTGCTGAATTGTGTAAAATATTTGTGAACCTGGCATTGGCCAAATACCTTTCTTCTGCCAATCTCAAATTCAATCAGTTGAAGTCACAATTGATTGCAGCAGCCATTGTTTTGGTTCCTGCCGTTTTGACCATTCTCCAAAGTGAAACAGGATTGGCATTGGTCTATTTTTCATTTTTTCTGGTCATGTACCGCGAGGGGCTACCCTCGTTTATCCTGGTTATTGGTTTTTCTGTTGCTGTATTGGTGATCCTTACTTTACTGATCGATCAAAATATATTGGCGATCCTTTTAACCGTCTCAGCAGTACTCTTTATTTATGCATCGCGGCGTCAAATCAAACGCAGCAAATCCATTCTTACCTATACGATCATGATTTGGGCAGTATGTGTTGGTATCCAAAGGTTTGCTGTTCCCTACTTCTTCAACAATGTTTTAAAACCATACCAAGTGCAGCGCATCTATGCTACGGTAGGTAAAGATTTTCAAGTGGATACAGAAAACATGAGTGAAGAGGATATCAAAAAAATGGAGGACAAAAAAAAGGCGGGTAATTATAATGTGAAACAAAGCAAGATTGCCATCGGTTCAGGAGGTTTTTGGGGAAAGGGTCTCATGAAAGGAACCCAAACAAGATATGATTTTGTACCAGAGCAAAGGACCGATTTTATATTTTGTACGATAGGTGAAGGGTTTGGATTTTTTGGAAGCATTGTATTGCTTGGACTTTATTTGTTTTTACTGTTTAGGATCGTTCGCATTGCAGAGCGACAAAGAAGTACCTTCAGCAGGGCCTATGCCTATGGAGTGGCATCTGTTTTCTTTTTCCATGTCTTTATCAACATCGGAATGACCATTGGTATCGTACCTGTGATCGGAATTCCATTGCCATTCATGAGTTATGGGGGCACTGCACTCATCACTTTTACGGTATTGTTGTTTATTCTGATCAGGTTAGACGCCGACAGACAAATGATCTTGCGATAAATTATATCCAATGAAAATCACTCCTTTGTCTGAAGGCTCCTTTACCATAGACCATACCAAAGTATTTGTACCGTTTGATACAGAAAAAGATGATCTGCAGCAAAGGCCGAGAGGCAGTTTGCTGGTTGAGATTCAACCCTTTTTGATTGAAACTTCCAGAGACCTGATTCTACTGGATGCGGGTTTGGGATTTTCAAAGAATGGCGTTTTGCAGATTTTGGAAAATGTAACAAAAGCCGGATATGCTCCCCATGAGGTTACCAAAGTATTGATGAGTCATTTGCACCGTGATCATGCTGGTGGGCTTACTTATCTGGATGCTGTGACGGGACAAAGACAGTTGTGCTTTCCGCATGCTTTTCATTATGTCCACCGCCAGGAACTATCGTTTGCTTTGGAGATGGGGAACAAGTCATATGAAAGAGACTATATAGCCATTTTGGAAGGCAATGATCGCGTGGTATTGTTAGAGGATGAAGGGGTGATCGATGGGTATATTCGCCATCAGTTCAGTGGAGGACATTCACCCTTTCATCAGGTCTTTTGGCTAGAAGAAAAAGGGGAGACCATTTTTTTTGGGGGGGATGAGGCACCTCAGTTGCAGCAGATGCTTACCAGATTTGTAGCCAAATATGATCATGATGGAAAACGCGCAATGGAACTCAGGCAGCGTTGGTGGGATCTAGGCAAACAGGAAAAATGGAAGTTTCTGTTTTATCATGATATAAAATCGCCTTTTGCCTGATAAAAGCGGAACTGCTTAATATTCAGCAATCCTAGGGATATCTTTTGGGGTTTCATTTAAAAAAAATAGGCCGGTTCTAAAAAGAACCAGCCGTTGCTAACCTATGAAAAACACCAAATTAAAATTACATGATTAAAGTATAGTGTCAAAAGCCTTTTTTTCGAGGCTCCATTTTTCTTCTTTCTTCCTGTCTTTTTTGGAATTCCCTTCTGACCAATGATTTGAATTCATCTTCTGCTCCAAATACTTTATTTGCCCGTTCTTGGTTCATCACTTTGGAAAAATCCTCACGGTACCTCTTTCGGAGGTCGAGCATCTTCTGCTGTTTGTCCAGATGGTCTTTGTGCTTATTCTCGGTTGCAACAGATCGAAGTTCATTTCTGTACTGGTTGAATACCGGCCAGAATTTCTGCGCTTCATCAGGAGACAGATTCAATTCTTTAGTGATAAAAGCCATTTCCATGGCCTGTATTTTTTTGAGTTCGGCCGCCCTTGCTTCAGGATTTCCCAGCTTCTGGACCTGGCCTAAGCTGGCTTTTGATAGGATAAGGCAGGCTAAAATTGTTTTTAATGTTTTCATAATCAAAGCATTATCAATTTAAAGATACCATCTCATTACCACCGGTTTGTGCCATGTAGGATGAGATGTCATTTTCTGGAATTTCTTTTAATATTTCTGAAATCATGGTAGGGGTCAAGTCAACCAACAAATTATTTCCAGAAGATACTTCTGGGTCCGTGGTTTCTACTGGCTGAAGCTGGTCTGACTCCATCAAGTAAGTTTGGATGCTTTCGGTTGAGAGGGGTTGGCTCTCCCAATCTGTTTTTTGGGCGACAGGGAGCGTTGGTGTTGCGGCATCTTTTTCAAAGAAAAAGGCCAGGAACAGGATGCCTGTGAGGCAGGCTGCTGCAGCATAGCCAATGATTTTTTTCCAGGCAAAGATCTGAACAACAGGCGTTGTTTTTTCCCTAGTCAGTTCCCTGGGAAGTTGATGGAAATAACCTGCTGGAACCTGGAAAGGGTTTTCTTTTGTAAGGGATTGAAGAAGGGGGGAGAGGATGGGGTCCCTTTCCTCTTCGGCGTTGAACTGGCCAACTTTTTGGAGAATTCGGGAAGTTAATCCATCAAAATAATGATCAGGTACGGAAAAAGGGGTGGTGTTTGGGAGGTCAGCAACGGCTTCGCTGATCAGTTTTAGTTCTTTTTGTATGGTATCTGCTTTCAACATTCCCCCTTTTGACGATTATACATTAACCCGGTTTAACCATTTAGAATAAATTTTTCTATTTTTTTAACGGCATGGTGGTAGCTGGCTTTCAGGGCTCCTACCGAAGTATCCAGAATCTGACTCATTTCTTCGTAAGGCATCTCCTCAAAATAACGCATATTGAATACAATTCGTTGTTTTTCAGGCAATTGTTGTACTGCTAATTGAAGTTTCCAAACTGCCTTGCTTTCGTCAAATCCCTTCTCTGCATGAATCTTGTTCTCCAGGGTGTCGGAAACATCATCAAAAGAAACAGCCTCTCTTTTCTTCTTTTGCTCCAAGAATGACAGGGATTCATTGACGGCGATCCTGTACAACCAGGTAGACAATTTGGCATCTTCCCTGAAATTGTCAAGGCCATTCCAGGCTTTGATAAATACGTTTTGAACTACATCATCCGCATCTTCATGGGTGATGACCATTCTGCGGATCTGCCAATAGATTTTCTCCTGGAAATGTTTGACAATTTTGGTGAAAGCCGTTTCTTTCTCACTTCCGCCCTTTTTGAATTGGCCGACCCACTCATTATGGTCACTTACCACCTGCATGATCAGGAATGCTTTCTGGCAATGGCTTTTTCGGCGGCGGCTACAATGAACTCTGTATCCAATCCATACTTCTTGAGCAAGTCTGTTGGTTTTCCACTTTCACCAAAAGTATCTTGTGTGCCGATCATTTCTATGGGCACGGGCTTGGATTTGGCAGCCGTCTGTGCAATGCTGTCACCCAATCCTCCCAGTACATTGTGCTCCTCTGCGGTAACGGCACATCCTGTTTTGGTGATAGACGCGATAACCGCTGCCGTATCCAGTGGTTTGATGGTATGAATATTGATCACATCTGCATGAATGCCTTTTTCCTTCAGTATTTTGGCTGCTTCGATGGCTTTCCATACCAGGTGACCACAGGCAAAAATGCTCACATCATTTCCTTCTGCCAACTGTTGGGCTTTGCCTACTACAAAAGGTTCATCCGGATTGGTAAAGATGGGCCATACAGGTCTGCCAAAGCGAAGATAAACCGGACCCTCATGGTCAGCAATCGCGATGGTAGCGGCCTTTGTCTGGTTGTAGTCACAAGGAACGATAACGGTCATGCCGGGTAGCATTTTCATCAATCCGATGTCTTCCAGTATCTGATGGGTGGCACCGTCTTCTCCCAGGGTTAAGCCTGCATGAGAAGCACATATTTTTACGTTCTTACCGGAATAGGCCACCGATTGACGGATCTGGTCATAGACCCTTCCGGTTGAGAAATTGGCAAAGGTTGTGGTGTAGGGGATTTTTCCGCCTATGGTCATTCCGGCGGCAATTCCTATCATGTTTGCTTCTGCAATTCCACATTGAATGAACCTTTCAGGAAAGGCTTTGATGAATGCATTCAGTTTGAGAGATCCTGCCAAGTCAGCTGTCAATGCTACCACATTGGGATTTTTTTGCCCCAATTCATAAATGCCGTCACCGAAGCCGCTTCTTGTATCTTTTTGTCCTGTTACCTGAATTGCCTCCAACATGGGAAAATGATTTGGCGCAAATTAATGCATTTTGAAGTTGCGGAAGGGCCTCAAAGGTTAATCTTTTCCTCAATTCAAGCGATAGCTTCTGAGTTCAAGATGTTTAGGCTGATCAACCAGGTATTGTTCCCATTTCCAAGCACTGGTCATGATATCCTGCAAAGAATATTGGGGTTTCCATCCCAGCTCTTTTTGGGCTTTGTCGTTATTGGCATAGATCGCAATTACGTCACCCGCTCTTCTTTCGCCCAATTGATAATTCAGCTTGACGCCGGTACTTTCTTCAAAGGCTTTGATGGATTCCAGCACTGTGATACCATTGCCCGATCCGATGTTGAATACTTCACAATTTTTAGTGGCTTTTCCATTCAAAAGAAAGTCAAGCGAAAGGGTATGGGCATGGGCCAGGTCACATACATGAATAAGGTCTCTGATGCAGGATCCGTCGCGTGTGGGATAATTGGTTCCAAAGACAGTCAGCTGAGGGATCTTTCCGATAGCAGTCTGCGTGATAACAGGTGTTAAGTTCTGTGGTTTATCGATCGGAAGCTCACCAATAAGGGCAGATTCGTGTGCTCCTGCAGGATTGAAATAGCGCAACAAAATGGATCGGGTATTCCCATTGGATGCGGCAAAAGCCTCGATCATTTGCTCTCCCATTTGCTTGGTCAGACCGTAGGGAGATTCTGCCTGTTTCCGGGGTGTCTCCTCTGTTACGGGGATGGCATCTGGGTTTCCGTAGACGGTACAAGACGAAGAGAAAACAAAATTTGGAATCTTGAATTCTTCAATGCAACGAAGGATGTTGATCAGTGAACCCATGTTATTGTGGAAGTACAACAATGGTTTTTCAACCGATTCGCCCACTGCCTTGTAAGCAGCAAAATGTATCACACCGGAAATATCTTTGTTCTCTTCAAAGATGGCCCTTGTTTCATCATAGTTGCAGAGATCAACTTTGTAATTTTTGACTTTGATGCCCGTAATTTTTTCCACTCCCTGCAACATGCCAATGGTTGATCTTGAATTGTCATCTACAGAGATGATGTCATAGCCATTTTGGATGAGGTCTACCAACGTATGAGAACCGATATAGCCTGATCCTCCGGTAACCAATACAGTTTTTTTCATTTACATCAGTTGATAATATCCATTAGGTATTTGCCGTATCCACTTTTGAGAAGGGGTTCAGCCAGCCTGATCAGTTGTTCCGTACTGATGAATCCTTTTCTCCAGGCAATCTCTTCAATACAGGCCACCTTGATGCCCTGTCTTTGCTCGATAACCTGTATGAATTGTGAAGCCTGCATCAAGGAGTCAAAGGTGCCGGTATCCAGCCAGGCGGTTCCCCTGTCCAATACCGAAACACTGAGTTTTCCTCTTCTCAAATATTCAAGGTTCACATCGGTTATCTCATATTCACCTCTTGGAGAAGGTTTGATATTCTTGGCTATTTCTACTACCTCATTGTCATAAAAGTAAAGACCCGGTACCGCAAATTTGCTTTTGGGTTTGGCCGGTTTCTCTTCAATTGAAATGGCCTTCATGTCTTTGTCAAATTCCACCACCCCATATCGCTCAGGATCGCTCACTTGATAGGCATAGACAATGCCCCCCTCTGGATTTGTATTTTTTTCCAATGTCTTTCCCAATCCCATGCCGTAAAAAATATTATCCCCCAATACCAGTGCACAGGGATCATTGCCGATAAAGTCGGCACCGATCACAAAGGCCTGTGCCAAACCGTTGGGCAAGGGCTGTTCGGCATAGCTGAAGTTCAACCCAAGATGACTCCCATCTCCAAAAAGTTTTCTGAACTGGGGCAGGTCCTGTGGTGTGGAAATGATGAGGATGTCTTTGATCCCTGAAAGCATCAGCGTTGAAAGCGGATAATAGATCATGGGTTTGTCGTATACCGGCATGATCTGCTTGCTGATGGCGTAGGTGATGGGGTAGAGACGGGTGCCGGAACCGCCGGCCAGTATGATGCCTTTCATGTGCTAGTTTGTGCCTGCAAAGATGCCGCTTTTTTCTTTTCAACAATCTTTCGAGCCCTTAACATTGGCTTAACCTGAAGGTTACAATTGGGTAACATTTCGGTAACCTTGGTTTCATGCTGTCGTCGTTGCTTTGCGCCATAATTCATTTTATGCTGAAAAAGTGGAACATGCGAGCAATGATGTTGGTTATCCTGGTGATATTGGCCAATCTGACCTATTCTCAAAAGATCAACATCAGTGGCAAGGTGGTCAATACCAAAAATGAGTCAATTCCTGGTGCATCAATCTTAGTCGAGGCTACCAAGAAGATCATCATGGCCAATGTAGATGGTGCCTTCACACTTTCACTTGACAAAGGAGTCAAATACTCCATTACCGTTTCCAGCACAGGTTACAACAGCAAAACCATCGATGATGTGGAGGCTACAGGTGCTGATGATGCATTGATAGTGGTTTTGTCTCCAAAAGTTACCACCGGAGAGAACATTGTCATTCGTTCTACCAGAAGGCAGGAAAGTACCGTAGCATTGCTTACTTTCCAGCGCAACAATACTTCACTGGCCAGTGGTTTGGCCGCAGATTTTATACGTCGTACGCCAGACAAGAACACCGGTGAGGTGTTGAAAAGAGTAAGTGGCGCATCCATACAGGACAATCGTTTTGTGGTGGTAAGGGGATTGTCGGATCGATACAATTCTGCGATGCTGAACAGCGCCTTGCTTCCTTCCAGTGAGCCCGATAAAAAGGCATTTTCTTTCGATCTATTTCCTGCTGCACTGATTGATAACATTGTCATCAACAAAACGGCTACGCCTGAATTTACCGGTGAGTTTTCCGGTGGATTGGTACAGGTCAACACACGCGACATTCCGGTAAAGAATGTACTGTCAATTGGTTTTGGTCTTGGCTACAATACGCAGTCAACCTTTAAAAATTTCACCAGCAACCCAAGAAATCCGTTTGACTGGATTGGTTTTGATAATGGTACCCGAAATCTCCCTGATAGTTTTCCCGCTACAGCGCAGGCTTACAGAGCATTGGGCAAGGATGCTGCAGGAGTGAACAAGCAACTAGAACTGACTCGTTTGTTCAGGGGTGATGTTTATCAACAGCAAACAACTACAGCTGCTCCCATCAAGAATTTCAACCTTACCTACGCCCAAACACACCGTTTCAAAAACGGAGGTCAACTCGGAACGTTGCTTGCGATCAACTACAGAAATGCCATGTTGATCTACAATGCTGAAAAAGCTTTCTACGAAGCCAATGGTAATGTTGTTTTTGATCTGAAAGATGTACAAAACAGGTACCAAACCAATGCTGGGGCGGTAGCCAATATCAGTTATGTCAAAGGAAGGACCAAAATATCTTTCAAAAATCTATTCAATCAGTTGTACGAGGACAATTATTATACCCGTACAGGATACAATACCAATCGCCTGAATGATCTTCAGTTTTATTCTTCCTATCTGAACCAACGTTCTCTGTTCAGTTCACAGCTTGAGGGTGAGCACCAACTTTCCAAATCAGGTGTTCGTTTCAAGTGGAATGGCAATGCTTCTTACAATTGGAAAACACAACCCGATCTCAGAAGTGCCCTCTATGCCAGAAGGATAAACACTACGGAGAAGTTCGAGATTGATCCGGATGATACCCGCAGATTCTACAGCGACCTGAAGGATTATAGCTTTGGAGGTGGTGGACAACTCGTTGTTCCCATGAGTTGGGGCGGCAAAGACAAGCAGACCCTCAAACTGGGCGGTTCCAATCTTGTAAGGATCAGGGACTTTAGAAGCCGAATTTTCCGTTATAACATTACCAATTTCAACTCTTTTGTTGCTGCCAACAGTTACAAGCCCGTGGAGTCTGCCTTCTACCCTGATAATATTGGTACAAATGGATATATCCTGGAGGAATTCACCAATAACCAGGACAAGTACTTCGGAGTATCAGTACTCAATGCTGCTTACGGAATGCTAGACAACAAGTTTGGTGATTTTAGGTTTATCTGGGGTGTTCGTGCAGAGAACTTTCAGCAATTGCTGACCAGCAAAATGCAGACTGGTGAAAGAAGTACAAGGCTTACCGAAAAATGGGACATCCTTCCCTCCATGAACATTGTCCTCAATGTGGGAGACAAGCAAAATATCAGGTTGTCTGGCAGCAGGACCGTAGCAAGGCCTGAATTCAGGGAGATTGCTGAGTTTGCCTTCTTTGACTACGAGATGAACTATGGTGTCAAAGGCGATACTGCACTTCGTCGTTCTTCGATTATGAATTATGACCTTCGTTATGAGTTGTACCCCAAGGCGGGTGAGGCCATCACCGTTGGAGCTTTCTATAAGGACTTCACAGATCCTATTGAATTCAGACTGGATCCTGCCAGCAATGCCGACTCCAGAAGATATTTTTACCAAAACGCCCTAAGGGCAAAGACCATCGGTTTTGAAATTGAAGTCAGAAAAGGCCTTGATTTCATCACGCCAGCATTCAAAAACCTAAGTTTCTTTGGCAACTATACTTACTTGAGATCTGAAGTTGTGTTCAACGACCTGAGTGCAGGCAACAAAGAGATCAAAGCCAATCGTCCTCTTCAGGGACAGTCGCCTTACCTGATCAATGCAGGTCTTCAGTTTAGCTCAAAAGCGCTCAATGCCTCTGTGTTGTACAACAGGGTAGGAGAAAGACTGGCACTGGTTGGCAATGATGAGTTCCCCAATGTTTATGAGCGACCCAGAAACCAGTTGGACATTCAATTGTCCAAAAAAGTGATGAAAGACAGAGGAGAGTTCAAGATCAATTTTGCTGATATCCTGAACAACGCTATCTACTTCTATGAAAATATTGATGCATCCACTGCATTCAAAAAAGGTACAGACAGGATGTTTAATAATTACACACCGGGTTCGACCATCTCTGTTGGTTTCACCTATGATTTTAATCTTGACAAAAAATAAAAATTTTAAAACAGCAATTTTATGAAAAGAGTCATTTTGGGATTGATGGCCGTATGTACCCTGAGCTTGGGTTCTTGTATCAAAGTCAATTTTGAAGAACAGATCACCAACAACAATGGCGGTGGAACGGGTGCAACTGATCCGCAGGATCCTGTCACCAATGGCGGTGTCATCCAGGGTATCCTTACCAAGGATTATTACCTCCCCAAGGGCAAGTACACCCTGAAAGGATATGTTTATGTTACGGAGGGAAATACCCTGACCATTGCACCAGGCAGTGTCGTAGTCAGTGACATCACAGAGAAAGGTGCTTTGATCATTGAAAGAGGTGCCAAATTGATCGCTGATGGTAAAGTGGATAACCCAATCGTTTTCACCAGCGGAAAGGCCATCGGTCAGCGTACTCCCGGTGACTGGGGTGGTATAATCCTGTTGGGTAAGGCTCCCACCAATCGTCCTCTTGATCCTGCACCGATAGTTGAAGGGGGTGTTGGTCGCAAATATGGCGGAACAGATCCTAATGACGACAGTGGCATCCTCCGTTATGTGAGAATCGAATTTGCAGGCATCGCTGCAGAGCCAGGTTCAGAGATCAACGGTCTCACCCTCGGTGGTGTAGGTTCAGGTACTACCATTGAAAATGTGCAGGTTTCTTTTGGCAATGACGATGCCTTTGAATTTTTCGGGGGCACTGTAAATTGCAAGAATTTGATTGCTTTTGCTACAGCAGATGACGATTTTGATTTTGACTTTGGTTACATTGGAAAGATTCAATACGGAATCGCTTGCCGCAAGCCTGACTTTGTAGATGGTGGTGACGCTGGCAATGGTATTGAGTGTGACAATGATGGATCTGGATCTGCTGCTACACCCACAACAAGACCACAGTTGAGTAATTTCACCTTTGTTGGACCCAATGGCGCAACTGGAACAGCTGCCAACCATAATTTTGGCAACCGTTGGAGAAGGTCAACCCAATTCATTTTGCGCAATTCTATCATGATCGGATGGGCAAAAGGCGGTTTTTCCATGGAGTCGAAGGCTACCGCAGAATCCTATGTTGCTGGTACCTCTGAGTTCAGGAACAATCTGGTTCATTCCAATACCGCTACTGCCATGTACCGCACTGGTGATGCTGCTGCTCAAGCTGTTATTTTGGCTGCTGCCATCCAAGCCAAGGCTCAATCAGAAGGTTGTATCACATTGGCATCCGGAGATGATGCACAGCTGACCTCTCCTTATTATTCTACCGCCCCCAACTTCCTTCCTAAAACCGGTTCTCCAGCGTTGACAGGTGTTTCTTTCACCGGTATGAATTCCTTCTTCACTGCAGTGACTCATAGGGGTGCAATGGGAACCACAGACTGGACAGCCAAATGGACCAACTGGGATCCACAGAACAAAGCATATTAATCTTTATTTGTTAGGATACACAAATGGCCGCTCTGCAAAGAGCGGCCATTTATTTTCATATCAATCGTAACAATCTAGAGCACCCATCATTTCGGCAAATGTTGATGGACAATTTCAAAGCCCTCCTTTAAAATTGTTTTGTCCATTTTCCCCAGTCCATATTCCTTTTTTTGGGGCGTGGGTTCGCAGATGGTATACAATTTTCCATTATGGGAAATTCCCTTACCAATGGGTTTGTCCATGGCGATTCCAATGTTGACATGACTGGGAAAAGAGAGAACGATCATGGGTAGGTTGTATATTTTTTTTACCAAATAGAAGAACAAAGCAGCCCTGTCTTCACAATCACTTTTTTCGTATAGAATGGTCTCTTCGGGCGACAGTCTTTTCTCTCTCCCAAAAACATGGGTATCCCTGTCAAAATCGAATGAATATCTTGTAAAATCCAATAGGTATTCCAGACCCTGTTTTTGATTCAAGTGTGCAATCTTCGATTGCAAAGCGCTGATGAGAGAGCTTTCTGTTTCCCTGTTGATGGGGATATTGAATTGGTTGGCGTATTCTGTTACCGGGTAATTGCTGTAAATACCTTTGAGTACATTGCTTACTTTGAGTGCCAGGTGTTGTGTTTCTCCGCCGTATGTGAAGCGAATGTCTTTGGTTTCATAAGCAGACTCAGGCAGCTGGGGAAGTTGATCTATTTTGAATGAAAAGACGTTGCGATTGGAATGATCCGAATGCAAAATGGCTGTATATGTCACTCCTTCCTCAGAGGTGTATCCATAGTCGTGAAAATTAAGACTGGTGTATTGATGGCCATTGATTTCTCTTACCGGTTGGTTGTATACCATGTCATTGCTTCTGACATAGAGCATGATCCTTTCTGCAGAGGTTAGGAGTGCTGCATCATAACCCGTTTCATTTAGCAAGTACCACTTGCAAATGGTATATCCAACATAGTCTTGTTTTTTGGGCAAAACAGTATTCGCAATTTTCCGAATCAACTGGTAATAAAACCAATCACTGAGTTGGGCTGATTTTCTTATTTCCCTGAGTTGATCAGGTATTGAGGAAGGCAAGTTGGACTGCATCCAACGCTCGTATTCGAGTGACAGTTGGTGCATGTTTTTGCCTTCCTTTGACGGATAAAGGGATGAAAAAGGCTGAACGCTAACCTGATATCCCAGAAAATCGACGGAAAGGGAATCTGTTGAGCCCTTACTGGCCCAGGCATTGATATTGAATAAAATATTCAATATCAATACATTGTATAATATTTTGAGAGAGGTCTGCATCTTTGCTTCATCCTAAGTTAATAAAAAATTAATATAAAGATAACATTGGAGCTAAAAAATGTGGATAACCTGAATCGTCATGTATCCTTAACATCGCGGATGAAATTCTTTAGAAAGAAGCCCTTAATTTGGCATTTACCATCTAACGATTCATTCAAAACTCCCTCGATATGTCATTCCCGAACCATGTGCCACGAGATATTAGTTGGTTAGGATTTAATGCAAGGGTATTGCAAGAGGCCAATGATCCAACCGTTTCCTTAAAAGAAAGGATCAAATTTCTGGGAATATTCTCCAACAACATGGATGAATTTTTCAGGGTGCGTGTGGCAACCTTAAAACGCATGACTGACCTTACCAAAGGCAGAAAGAAATTGAACATGCATTTGGAGTCGGATGCTGGTGATGTTTTGAATTCCATCCTTCAAATCGTATTAAAGCAGCAGAGTGAATTTGATCGAATTTGGACATCGATCCGTTCGGAATTGAAAAGAAACGGCATCATCATCAAGACCGATACCCAACTGAATCTCAAACAAAAGCAGTTTGTAATTGAATATTTTGAGAGAGAGGTTCGTTCGAATATCATTCCATTGATGATCCAGAGTTTACCTGAGCTTCCATACCTGCGTGAAAAAAGCATTTACCTCGGTGTGGTGATGCAGAAAAAAAATTCAGCCTATCAACAGCAGTATGCATTGATTGAAGTGCCATCAAGGACCTTGGGAAGATTTGTCCAGCTTCCTTCCAGTGGAAATGAAATCCATTTGATCCTTCTGGAAGATGTTATCAGGGTCAACCTCCCTTACATATTTACCTATTTTGGATACAATCATTTTGAATCCCATATTTTCAAGGTTACGAAAGATGCCGAGCTTGACCTTGACAACGATGTGAGCACATCATTGGTCGAGAAAATGCAGAAGGGATTGAAGAAAAGAAGAAAAGGGAAGACCGTAAGATTTGTATATGACAAGGAAATGAACAGTGGTCTGCTCAATTATTTGATCCGGAAATTGAAACTTGACAACAAATCCAATATCATTCCCGGTGGTCGTATTCATAATTTCAGACACTTTATGGATTTTCCAGATGTTTTTCCTCCGGAAAAGACAAAGTTTGCTTCTGTACCTCATCCAGATCTTCGCACTGCCAAAAGGGTAACCGATGTTATCAGCAAGAAGGATGTCCTGCTGCATTTTCCTTATCATTCATTCAATTCAGTGATCGATCTGCTTCGGGAAGCCGCCATGGATCCTGATGTCAGTTCTATCAAGATCACCGCTTATCGACTTGCTCCAGATTCAAAAGTGATCAATGCCTTGATCAATGCCGCCAGAAACGGAAAAAAAGTTGAAGTGATGCTGGAACTAAAGGCAAGATTTGATGAAGAAGCCAACCTTGAGTGGAAGAACGTACTAGAAGAAGAAGGTGTCAAAGTGATACTGGGCATTCCCAACATGAAGGTCCATGCCAAAATTTGTGTGATCAAAAAAAGAATGGGCAATAAAACCATTCAATATGGTTTTGTGAGCACAGGCAACCTGAATGAGCGAACAGCCAATTTTTATGGGGATCATTGCTTGCTTACTTCCAATCGAAACATCATGGCTGATATCAACAAGATATTCTTTTATCTCGAAAATCCAGCCGCACATGCTTCAGCCTTGACAGAATGCAAAACACTATTGGTTAGTCCGGTGGGAATGAGAAAACAATTGGATTTTTTCATTGACAGAGAAATCAGAAATGCCAAAAAGGGCCTGCCTGCCGGAATCATATTGAAGTTGAATTCATTGAGTGATGGCCAGCTTGTAGAAAAATTGAATGAGGCCGCCAACAAAGGAGTGGAAGTCAAACTGATTATCCGAGGTATTTATACGATGAAGAAAGAAGTCAAGAAAAAGGATACCCCCCCCCAGGCCACTAGTATTGTTGATCGCTTCCTGGAACATGCCAGGGTCATGGTATTCCATAATAATGGCAAGAGGGATACCTATATTTCCAGCGCAGACTGGATGGTGCGCAACTTGGATCATCGGGTGGAAGCCGCTTGCCCAATCATAGAAGAAAAACTAAAAAAAGAA
>Ga0315907_10001804_pt1 | contig 28320 bp, 23 predicted proteins | sample LakEriMetagenome_3_FD_203525 | JGI IMG/M metagenome (GOLD analysis project Ga0315907, IMG submission 203525) | Freshwater fungal communities from buoy surface, Lake Erie, Ohio, United States - Buoy 12 MA123 | ecosystem: Environmental > Aquatic > Freshwater > Lake > Lake biofilm | place: USA...
TGATTTTCGGGTCAAAGCCCGTGCCCCGCGCCTCGGCGTAAACCTCGGCCTTGTCGCCGTTCAGATCCTTGATTTCGGCCTCGAGCCGTTCGATGCGCTCGACGAAGCTCTTGAGCCGCTTAGCCGTCGTGTTATCGACGCCGGAATTGTGGCCGATCGCCGGGGCTGGTTTGGATTTGGGCTTGGGTGCCATCAGGCAGCGTCCTTTTGGTCGGGGGTGAGAAAGTCGGCCGGCACGGCGTAACGCGCCTTGCGAAGATGCTCGGCAACGGCGGAACGCCACTTCCAGGCGATGCCTCGGACGCGCCAATTCTGGACAACCGACCGATTTATCGAGTGGTTGGCGTGGGCGCGCAGAAGCCTAGCCGTAGCGGTGGCACCGCCGAGGGCATCAATCAGTAGCGCGTGAGGGTGGAGAATCCGTGCTTTCATGTTACAATTGTCTGTAACATGACGATACGTCAGTCAACAGGTTTTTGCGTATTGTGGAAAACATATTTGCATTGACACCTGAGTCGGCGTAAAACTCCGGGTATGCCGTCACCACCACCAAGCCAGTACACGAAGGCATTTGCTCGGCGTCTCCAAGCCTGCCGACTTGCGGCGGGATACGATTCTGCCGAACAATTCGCCAAGATGCTTAAAATTGAGCCCCACCGATACCGCGCGTATGAGCGCGGCGACCGCGAGCCGCCGTTTGAACTCGTCGTTGAAATGTCGCGCGCCGTCGGCAAGAGCATCGATTTTCTGATTCTCGGCACCCAGGACTAGACTCGGGCGCCGACTCTGCGGCGGGTTTTTCCGTCGCCCTTTCCACAAGCCATTGACTTACCAGCGGAACTATTAAAGCAACATCTTGTTGCTATATGCCGTGTCACTATGATACGGTTTTCGACATGAACCTTCCCATTTGCTTCGTCGTCATCTGCCAGCTTTTGGCTGGTGCCGGCCCCAAACAATGCGACCAGACGATACCGTTCGAGCGCCACGACCTTGAGGCCGTGACGACGTGGCAGGACTGCCGCGCCGCGTTTCACGCTTTGCGGTTCGTGCTGCCGACCGGGCTTCGCCTGGTTTCTTTCGATTTCACCTACTCCCGGCCTCAGTCGGCGGCAAAGGACAGCGAATGAACGATCCGATTGTCGTCCGCTGCTCGAGCCTTTCGAGTTGGCCGGATTGCCCGCGTCGCGGTGCTGCGCGCGGATTCAAGCGCCTGATCGAAGCCATGGGCTATCGGCTTCGGACTGTTCCGGGATCGATCGGCGCGTCTGTCGGGTCTGCCGTTCACCGTGGCGCTGAAACGCTGTTGACCGAGAAGGCCAACGGATCGGATAGCCCCAACCTTTCGGCCGCCACGGACGCCGCCGTCGCCACGCTGCACGAAAAGATGCGCGAGGACGACGCGCAAATGGACAAGGAAACGCCGTCGCAAAGCGTGGCCGAGCGCCAAGTCGCGCGCATGACGCAAGCCTACAACACCCACATCGTCCCCGACATCGAACCCCTGACGGTCGAACAGCGCCTTGTCGCTCGCATCCCGTGGTCGGCAAACGAACTGCACTTGTCCGGGCAATCGGACGTGTTGGCCCGCGAGCCCGAAAGGTTGCGCGACCTCAAGTCAGGCAAGGCCCGCTTCGGATCGCACAAGCCCCAATTCGGCGGCTACTCGCTCTTGGGTCGCACGCACAAGTTTCCGATCAAGGAGATTGCCGAGGATTTCGTGCAGCGCTGCGCGATCAGCCAGCCCCAGCCAGCACCCCGGACCTTCAAATACGATGTCCAGGGTTGCGAGCAAGCGGCGGTCGCCGTGATCCGCCACATGGATCTGTCCCTGCACACGTTCCTCAACGGCGATCCGGTGCGCAACATCGAGCCCGGCGACCCCACGGCGTTCCCCGCGAATCCGGCGTCGAAACTGTGCAGCCAGCGTTGGTGTAGCGCGCATTCCACATCGTTTTGTCGCGAACACGACGGCTCGATTGAGCAACGTGTCGAAGACATTTCTTCTGCAACCAATAGCGTCATTATTCAAACGCCGAACGTGCCGGATTTTCTGCGATGACTGGATTTTGCAAAATCTATCTTGCCAGCGGTGAATCTGTGTTGGTTGACGCAGTGGATTTTCACTGGCTGTCGCAGCGCAGTTGGTATCGGCACGCAGCTGGCTATGCGATGTGCGACTTGTTTGGCCGACGCGGGGGCGTGAAGGTTTTGATGCATCGGCTCATATTGCTCGCGCCCGATACTGCGACTGTTGACCATGTAAATCGAGACATTTTGGACAATCGTCGAGCCAACCTTCGATTGGCGACGATGAGCCAACAAAACGCAAACAAGATCAAGTTTAAAGGCAAAAGCGCGTTCAAAGGAGTTTACAGGCGATGTGATGGGCGCAAATGGTCAGCGCAAATCATCTTCAATGGGAAGATGAATTATCTAGGTAGCTTTGAAACGGAAATAGACGCGGCGATGGCATACGACAGTGCCGCGCGAAATCATCATGGGGCGTTTGCCCGTTTGAATTTTCCCAACCTCGGCGAGCGATCTGCGCTCTCTGAAAACAGCATTCAGGAGTAACTCTTGTCATGAAAGTCTTTGTGTTCGACAGCGAAACGTCTGGGCTTCCAAATTGGAAGCTCCCTGCCGACGATCCCTCGCAACCCCGCATCGTGCAGTTGGCCGGGGCCTTGTTCGAGGCAAGCGCAGACGATCCGATCCAGATGTCGCCGCCCCCCATCAAGGCGTTCTGCGAGAAGATCAAGCCCGACGGCTGGCGCATGGACGACGCCCTTGCGGAGAAGCTCGGCAACGGGCTCACCCATGCCGTCCTCGAGGCCGAGGGCAAACCGGCCGCCCAGGTATTGCAGATGTGGGCCGACCTCCACGACGCCGCCGATCTGATCGTCGGCTTCAACATCACCTTCGACTTGAAGATGATGCGCGGCGAGCTGCGGCGCGCGGCGATGGATGATCGCTACGGCGTCCGCCCGACCTTCGACGTTCTGCCGCCCTGCACGGCGCGCTGCAAGATTCCGCCGACCGACAAGATGATGGCGGCCGGTCGCAGGCATTTTAAAACGCCGAACCTGTCCGAAGCCGTCTCGATCATCCTTGGCGATAAGCACGTCGGCGCGCACGACGCCATGAACGATGTCTACGCCACATATCGGCTGTTCCGGCTCGTCTATCACCCCGACGCCGTAAAGCCGATCAAACCCGCCACACCCAAACCGCAATCGGAGCCCGTCAAGGCGCCCGAGGGCGTCCCCGATTTCCTCGCTTAACCCACAGAAAGAAGGCTCACAATGAACGACCTACCAATGCTGGCCGAACCCATGACGATCGACATGGCGGCCGGTTTTGCTCAAATGTCCGGTCCCGGCAATCTCCCCGCCGTGCAGCCGATTGGCAATCAGACCGCGATTAACACCTATGGCGGCGTCATCACCGCCCAGCGTGTTGCCGTCCCCCGCGACCTTGGCCGGTTGATGCAACGGCTCAAAATGCTCGCCAACCTTCGCGGCGAGTCCTACGTCTATTCGTGGGAGCAAAACGACAACGCCAAGCGCCGCAAGGTCACGATCGAAGGCCCGACGGTCAAGCTGGCGAACGATCTGGCGCGCGAATACGGGAACTGCATCATCCGGGTGCGCGTCGAGGATACGGCAACGCACTGGATCATCACGCCGCAGTTCGTGGATCTCGAAACCGGCTACGGCTACGAGCGCCCGTTCCAGCAGCGCAAATCCCAGGACACCGGCATGAAAGATGCCGACCGCGCCGCCGACCTGATCTTCCAGATCGGCGTGTCGAAGGCGATCCGCAACGTCATCGTCAACGTCCTTTCGACCTTCGTTGATTTCATGGTCGAGGAATCGCGCAACGGGCTCATGTCGCGGTTCTCCGACGACGCGGCTAAGGAAAAGGCCCATCAGTTCATCGATCGCGTGATGGAGCGCTTCGAGATTGCCGAAACCCAGGTCGCGGCCGTCGTCGGTCGGGCGCGCGACAAGTGGACGGTCAAGGATCTGGTGCGCGTCTATACCGAAATGCGCGGCATTGCCGAGGGCATGACGGTTGCGAGCGAGGTCTATCCGTCCAAGGAAGACGCCAAGGTGGTGTCGGACGAGAAGGCCAAGAAGAACGCCAAGCCGAAGGCCGAGCCCGAGCAAAAGCCCGCGACCGTTGCCGCAGCGGCCACTGTGACCGCATCGGCAGGCGACCAGCAACCGGCAACCGCAAGCCAACCGGCCGGCGACGACATGCCCGACATCCCGGCAAACCTGCGGCGCCCGCAACCCGCAACGCCCGCCCAGGACGACGCGGACTCCCTGTTTGGATCGGAGGGCTGAACCAATGGACATGCAAGAAATTCGGTTGCGCGCTGTCGAAATCGCGATGCAGCAAACCAACGTCCAAGAAGTTCTGCGCAAGGCGGAAACGATCGCGGACTACATCATTCGCGGCTCGCGCGTCGAAAATTTGGTCGTCATTGTTCCCGATTCTCGCAAGGAGGGCTGAACCATGCACGCCATTGCCATTCGAGATTTCCGCGCGATCGAGCGGGCCGACTTTGTGCTGGACCGCCTCACCCTGATTGCCGGGGTCAACGGTTCCGGCAAATCTTCGATCTGCAGCGCCATTGCGCTTGCCGTCACCGGACAGGTAGTGCCGCCCTGGCTCAACAAGAGCGAGGCCGGGGCGCTGGTCCGCACGGGCCAAGCCGCTGGGGGCATCAAGATCAAGTCGCCCGATGGTGAATTGACCGTGGCCTATCCCAAGGCGACGGCGACCGCCAACGGCACCCAGCCCAAGGTGTCTCCGTTTGCTGCGGGCTTGGTGTCGATCCCCGACATGGACTCCAAGAAGCGCGGCCTTGCACTTGCCGCCCTTCTCAAGACCGAGCCCGACAAGGCCGAGGTTGCGGCGGCCATGGGCGATCTTGGTTACGACACGAAGGGCATCGACGCTATCTGGAAGGCCCTGCAGGACAACGGCTGGGACGCCACGCACAAGAAGGCGGCCGACCACGGCGTTACCCTCAAGGGCCAGTGGCAACAGGTCACGGGCGAGAAATACGGCAGCGCCAAGGGCGGCAGTTGGACCCCGGAGGGCTTCGTCTCCGATCCCCTGGACCAGTTGAAGGCCGAGCTTGCTGACGCGCAAGCCGCGCTCGAGGCCGGGATTGCCGCCGCCGCCGTCGATCAGTCGAAGATGGATCAGTGGAAGGCGGAAGCCGAGCAATTGGCGCCGCTCACCGAAGAACGCGCGACCGCGCAAGCCAGCCTGGACGCCGCCGAGGCCGAACTGGCGCAAGCCCGCACGGATCTCGCCGCCCTGCCCCCGGTCAACGGCGACGATGGCGGGGTCAAGTGTCCGCATTGCGAAAAGCCGATCCAGATCAAATCGGCTGGCGGCGTGACGACGCTGCACGCTCCCCCCGCCGTCAAGCCACTGACATCGGCCCAGATCAAAGCCGCCCGCGAGCGCCGCGCCGAAGTGGAAGGCACCATCAACAATCGATCGTCGCTGGTGATTCCCGGCCTGCGCAAAACCCTTGCCGACATCGACGCCAAACTCGCGGTCGCCAAGAACGCCGGGCAAAAGCTGGCCGAGGCCCGCGCCGATGCCAATCAGCAAAGCGACGCGCCGGCCGACGTTGCAGCCCTTCGCACCGCCCAGGCGGAAGCCGACAAGCGCCTCAAGGCGGCCGAGGCCAAGCAAACCGCCGACGGCCTGCACGCGCGCATCGCGAAGAACCAAGCCATGATCGACCAGCTTGCACCCGAGGGCTTGCGCAAGCGCCGCACGGCAAAGGCTGTCGAGGCGTTCAACGAGAGCATCCTTCGCCCGATCTGGGAAGCCGCCAAGTGGAAGCCCGTCACGGTTTCCGAGGGGCTCGAGTGCTTCTATGGCGTGCGGCCCTACGAAGCCCTGTCGGAATCCGAACAGATGCGCGTCCGCTTCGCCCTGCAGATCGCGTGCGCGACGATCGACGGCAGCGAGTTTGTCGTAATGGACCGCGCCGACCTCTTGGACAAAGGCGGTCGGGCTGGGCTGGTAAACCTTCTCAACAAAGCGTGGAAGAAACCGGCCCTGGTCGCGATGACCTACAGCGACCGCGCCGCCCTGCCGCCGATCGATCGGTTGGGCGGTCAAGCCCTGTGGATCGACGATGGCTTCCTGCGTCCCGTCGAGCGCGAGAGGGCTGCGGCATGAGTGGCGCAGCGGGCAAGAAATACCGCCGCAAGATCGCCAAGGCGTTTCGTCGGCGCATCAACGAGCTTCGTCGTAACGCCGACCGCAGATATCCCGGCTGGGGTTCGTACGTTATCGGCAATATTGCGGGATCGGCTCGGATATCCAAACAGGAGCTTCGCAGCGTCGTATTCGGCACGCGCGATTCGGACGCTTTGACGCTTGGCAGAATCGCGCACGCGCTCGGGCTCAAAGCCGAGCACCAGTTCTCGCTGGTTGCCTCGACGATCGCCCAAGACGACGGATCGAGGGCCGCGTCATGACCGACCGCCCGATCATCTTCAGCGGGCCGATGGTCCGCGCCCTGCTCGAGGGCCGCAAGACCCAGACGCGGCGCGTGCTGAAAAACGTGCCGAAGGCGCCTGACCCGGCCAATGTCGTTTACAAACCAACGCACCCCGAGCCCTACATCGATAGCTATTGCAGCCAGCGAAAGACCGACGCCAATCCGCGAGGGATGTCGGAGAACTGGTGCTGGTGGACGCGCGACGATCGGTGCTGCGTGCAATTCAAAGTCCCGTATGTGCCCGGCGACCGTCTGTGGGTGCGGGAGAACTGGCGACAAGCGTATCCAAAAACCGAATTTAGTCACGGCGCCATCTATCGTGCTGATGCCGAGAGGGCGCTTGGGATGGACGAGTATTCCTCGCGGCACCGTTGGACGCCTTCGATCCACATGCCGCGCTGGGCAAGCCGTCTCACTCTGATCGTCGAGGCCGTGAAGGTCGAACGGCTGCAGGCGATCAGCGAGGCCGACGCCATCGCCGAGGGTGCAACCAGCAAGCCAAATTGTGCGGGGTACGCCAATCGATACGAAGGCTGGTCGATGAACTGGCGCGAACCTGCGGCGGATTATTCGTTGTGTTCCGCGCGATACGCCTTTGCCAGCTTCATCAACGAACTGCATGGCGGCCCGAACTGGAACATCAAAAACCAGCCGCCCCTGTGGGATCAAAACCCCTGGGTCGTGGCCGTGTCGTTCCGCGTGGTGCGCGCCAACATTGATTCGGTGCCGACATGAAACCCTCTGCCCTCACCACCGCCGAACTCGCCGATCGCTGGGGCGTCAAGCAAGTGACCCTGCGGCGCTGGCGCATGGTCGGCAAGGGCCCGCCCTGGTTCCGCACAAACGGGGAGAACGGCCACGTCCGCTATCCCCTCAAGGGAATCATCAAATACGAGAAAGCGCAGATCGGGGAGTAGGTGACATGGACAAGCTGACGCCTGGGATGATTGCGCAAGTTTTGCGCGAAATACGGCACTGCATGAACGGCGACAAAATATCGCAGCGCGAAATACTTGAGCGGCTTGGGCAGCTTGACGACGAAGAAGCCGCCCGCCGCGAGGGTGAGCAAAAGCCGGAGCCGTGCGCGTTTGACACGGGCGAGCATCATTGCAAGCGATGCCGCCGCAGTGTCGTGACTAGCAGGCACAAAGAGTGCGAGCGCGAAGGTCTGGGCAGCGCCGCCGCTTCTACGAAATGGAATGGCTCATTCTGGGAAAACGAGCGCGGCGAAATGGCAAAGCCCGACGACGCAAAGCCCGCCCCCTTCCGCCTCGAAGTCGGCAAGTCCTACGCGCGCCGCGATGGCACGGGGCCGGTGAAGATTGTGGCGGACCGTGGGGATGCAATCTGGCCGATGACCGACGACAGCGGCAACAGCTACCAGTCCGACGGAAGCATCGAACACCGCGGCAAAGGCGACCCCCGCGACCTCGTGGCCCTCTGGCAAGCCGGAGCGCAGGCGCCGCAGACGGACGCGGAGGAACTGCATTCGCGTAAGTGCGCAGCGCTGAATTATTTGGGCGCTGCCTGTGATTGCGGCGGTGTCGATCTTCCAGTTTCGCTGACCGACCGCATTGAGGCGCTGCGCAAGGCCAAGAAAGCATGGCGCGCAGGTGCTGAGCAATACAAGGCCGAACGCGACGCGCTCAAGGCCCAGCTTGGCGGACAGAACGAGATTACTGTCAAACAAGCAGTGCAGCTTGCCGCCGAGCAGCGTCGCGTGGCGCGGTTGGAGGATGCGTTACGGAAAAACGCGGCGACGCTTGAATGGACAAAAATGCGCCTAATCGAAATGGGCAAGGCGACCAACGAAATCGAAACCGCGATTTTGGAAACACGCGCCGCCCTCGCAGGAGACAAAACCAATGACTAAACCCAAGACGATCAAGCCGGTGCTGGCGTGGGGCGTGTGGACGCCGCGTTACGGCATTTTCCCGCTGACAAAGCATCGCCGCGAAGACGCTCGCAACAGCACCTATATGGACAACGAGGGCGCAGAAATCATCCGCGTCGAAATCCGCGACGCCGCGACGGCGAAGCTGCGTGACGCGGTGATTGAGGCAGCGAAAAAGTATCGCGAAACGCTATGGAGTGCGCACCTTGACAAGCTGATGCAAGCAATCGACGCGCTTGCCGCGCATGAGGCAAATAAGGTGCGCAAATGACCGACACGCCGGATGCGCTGATAAACCACCTGCTTGACGTGGTTGAGCACGGTGGAGATTTCACGGCTGCAAACTTTGCCCTCCGCGCCCGCCTCACCGCAGGCGACGCGGCGATAAAGCGCGTGGCGGAACTCACGCAGCAGATGAACACTATGACCACCACTTACGTTGCGGGTCTCGCCGCCGCGCGTGGCGAGATCGAGCGCAAGGATGCGGCGTTGCTTGCAGGCTCCGTCGCGTTCCGCTGGTACGAGCAAATTCATGCCAGCAAAACACCGCCCGACACCGATAAGGCTGCGCGCAATCGTGAATTTGCCGTGATGCTGGAAACCGCCCTCGCGCCCAAGGAGACGAACAATGGATGAAGCAGAAGCCCTGGATTTGCTGGCCGAATACGTCGAATGGCGTGACGCTGGCGACGAAATCAAGACCGCCGAAGCAAAGGTTGCGGTTATCGCAGCGATGCGCAAGGCGGGCGGGGTGCCACAGTGGCAGACAATCGACAGCGCGCCGAAGGATGCAAGGTTCTTGGCATACCAAGATGGCGAAATTTACTCGTGCAAATGGCGCGAAGCGGAACCGGACGGGGATGGCGGGTGCTGGCAAGAGGGGTGGCATGATCTGGTCAACGACACCATAGAAGCGCCGACACACTGGCTTCCGATGCCAGCGTTTGCCGCCGCCCCGCAGCCGCCCGCGCTCGACCGCGACGGCATTATTGAGGGGTTGGCATTGACCCTCGGCAACATCCTTGCTGAGTTTCAAATCTCCGTTCCGCCCGAACGGCAAGAGGAATTGCGCCAACGTCTGGCGTCCGCCGCGATCCGCGCGATGAAGGGAGACAAAACGTGAGATACTACATTTATTGGCGCGGTTACTATTACATGGTGACGGTTGCCGTTTATGCGACAACAACGACTACAAACTACAAGGGGTTTTACAGAACATGACAAACCCAAGCGAAGTCGTCGTGACGAATATGGACGAAACGGCGGCGCTTGTTGCGCTCGTCCGTTGCAATGTCCCGCCGCACATTCAAGAGGTTTTGATTTACGGGTCAAAACAAATGCAGATACCGCCCGGCGCATTGCTTAAGGCTATGGCGGCAGTCATCGCAAAGCGCGTGCCGGGTGCTGGCGTGGGTCAACAAACGGGAACGCACGCCCAGGGATGGAACGCCTGCCGCGAACGTGTGCTGAAGGGGGAATAGCGATGCTCCCGCGCAAACTCCCGAAAGAGAAGCGCCCTGCCCGGCCCCGGATCGACATCGGCCGGCGTGCAGGCCCGATCCGCTGTGCTCCCCATCTGAAATGGGTGCGCGGCCATCGGTGCTGCGTTCCGGGCTGCGAGGCCAGGGACATCGTTGCAGCTCACGTCAGGACCGGAACGGACGGAAGTATGGGGGTCAAGCCGGGCGACGAGTGGACCTTGAGTCTTTGTGTTGCACATCACGCTCAACAGCATGATGTCGGTGAAAAATCGTTCGAAGACCGCCACGGCATCGACATGAAGAATCTCGCCCGCGAGTTTGCCCGCCTGTCGCCGCACCGCCGCAAGCTGGTGCCGGAATGACGTGGAGCACCATCACAATCGTCCTGGCGCCGATCGCGGCGCCTTTCCTGATCGCCGCCTTTCTGGCGTGGCGAACTGCCGTGAGAAAGCGCGATGGCCGAAAGTAAATCCCGTCCCCTGCCCGGTGTCATCCCGTTTCGCGTTCCGGCCGACGTAGCTGCGTGGCTGGTCGGGGAACCAACCGTCGCGGCCTTCCTTCTGCGGGTGTCGGATGGCACCTATCCGCAGGGCAAGCAGGTGGGGCGACGCAAACTCTGGATCAGCTCGGCACTGCGCCGTGCCATTGACCCAGACGACTCAACGGGTGAAATTGTTATCGACGAAAACGCTTTGCTGGCGAGGCTCGACCGTGCCCAAGATCAACATCAAAGGCGTTAAAGTCGTCCGCGCCAAGAGCGGCGAGGTCTACTACTACAACCGCGATCCGTGGGTGCGCCTGCGCTCGCCATTCGGCAGCGCCGCGTTTCTTGACGAGATGCGCTTTGTGCGCGGCGGCGGCGCACCTGAGAAGGCAGGACCGAACCAGCCCGACGGCACGATCGGCGGGCTCATTCGAGCCTACCGCCTGTCGCCCGAGTTCTTGGGGCTCAAACCGGCCAGCCGGGCGGGATACGAGCGCGTGTTCACCTACCTGCGCCCGCTCGAGAACTCGGTGCTCCCGCAATGGACGAGCGCCTTCGTGCTCAAACTGCGCGACAAGACCTACGCCAAGCGCGGGCGCTGGCTGGCGAACTACGTTGTCACGGTGCTCTCGATCGTCATGCAGTGGGGCCGGCCTCGCGGCTGGACCGAGGCCAACACAGCCGAGGCCGTGGGCAAGATCCCGCGCCCCAAGAACATGCTGCGTGCCAACCGGCCGTGGTCGGCCGCCGAGCGCAAAACAGTGCTGGCAGAGGCCCCGGTTGAACTACAAATCCCGATCGCCATTGGGATGTTCGCCGGCCAACGGGAAGCCGATGCCCTCGTCTTTCCGCGCTCGGGGTTCGACGGGCAATCGGTGTCGTGGCGCGCGGCGAAGAACGGCCGCGAGATTTGGCTACCAGCTCACCCCGATCTGATCGAGATACTCGCCAAGGCAAAGGGCGAGTCCACCATCTTTGCGCTCAACAGCCGGGGGCGGCCCTGGACGGCAAGCGGCTTCCGGGCTTCGTTCTTCAAGTTCCTGGGCAAGCTCCGGGCCAAGGGCAAGATCGAGCCGGGCCTGACGTTCCACGGGCTGCGGCACACGCTGGGCGACACCCTGGCCGAAGCCGGGTGCTCGACGCGCCAGATTTCGGACGTGCTCGGCATCACCGAGGAAATGGCGCGCCACTACAGCCGAGGCGCCGACGCGAAGCATAATGTGACGACGGCGATTGCGAAGATGAAACGCAGTAAGAACGAGTTTTGGAAAAAATCAGTTTAATGGTTTGGAAAAAAGGTTGCCGGGTGCTGTCCTATATCGCCGCAACCCACTGATATAAATGGTGCCCAGGGTCGGAATCGAACCAACGACACTGCAATTTTCAATCGCGGCGTAGCGTAATGTTTCCAAGTACATGAGCCGCGCCGAAATGGCAAATAACCCCGCTTACCCGATCTAAAAGCGCAATTCTGGAAAAACCGATATCGACAATCTTCGCCGGAGTCATCTTGATTTCGCGTGCCGTTGTGATACGGTCCTTTTCGACGCGGCGGCGTGGATGGACACGCACGGAACTCGGTGACTGATCGCGACACCCAGAGGGACCCGGATTGAGTTGGTGGTACGGCTCGCAAGGCCCCCATCGTTCCGCGCAAGCGGTTCCCGGTAAGGAAATTCGGTGCAGTCAGCCGGTATCCAATCCGGCCCGCGTCACTGGTTTGGTGTAGGGTGGAGCAGTTCGGTAGCTCGCTTGGCTCATAACCAAGAGGTCGCAGGTTCAAATCCTGCCCCTGCAACCAAATCACCGCTTTGGCGGTGAGCCTTGGGTTAGTCATCGCGCCCTGCAACTCGGGCGCTAGGCGCTTGATGCCAGTACGGAGCGGTCAGCATCCACTTCGGAATGCACCAAGCAAACCCAAGGCTCGCCGACGCGGCGGCGTTCCTGAGACGGGCTGATTTCCCGATACCGCAAGGCTAGGCGGGCATGGCTCTGGTCTAAAGGTGAGCGCGAGCAAGACGACGGGCTTACAAGGTCGCGGACTGGCCCGCCGCCGTAGGTTCGAATCCTACCGCCGCCGTGTCACTTTCCTCGCGCCGTTTCGATGTGAGCCTTCGACCGCCCCCACGACGCGATGCCGAGGATGGCACCCGGAATGCCGAACAGCAGCACCATCTGCGCGATCACGTTCGGGATAGCCGCCATGGCGTTGGCGTCGCCGCGCATGATCGCCATGTGCAACAGGATTAGCACGTAGACGCAAACCACAGCGAACACGCCGGCCGACACGAAACCCCAGAACGGCCGCCAGCGGCGCGACCAGGGATCTTCGGATTTCGCTTCCTCGCGCATCGTCTGGTTTACGGACTCGAGCCGTTTCGTTTCCTCGCCCCACCACGCGCGTTCGTGCTCCATCATGGCGAGTTGCATCTTGGCGGCGAGTTCGGGATTGGCGCGGATCGCAGCCGCAGCCGCTTCGGCGTCATCCAGGCCCGTCACCTGCTTGGCAACGCCGATCACCGTCTCTGCGACCGACGCGGCCTTGCTCTTGTCGTCTCCGGTCAACCAGCGCACGGCGCCGGGCAGGTATTCGGCGGCCAACGACAGGGCAATCGGGATTAGGGGCAATGCCATTGATCAGGCTCCTTGGGTTTGCAGGATCAGAGAGAACAGCGCGGGAATGCCGGTGATGGCTCAATAGCTCCAAATTGCAGGTTCGTTGCGAGTATCCAGGTGCAGGAAACGGGTCGTACCTTTTTGTTGAACGCCGATGCCCCGGAAGCCCATGCGCAACGCAAGCTCGAGCAACCGAACAGCGTCGGCGCCGCGCACAGCAACGTCCATGGCGATGCCTTCCGAGTGCGTTGAAAGCGGCGGGGGAAGCCCGCGCCGGGCGCGGTCTTCGCGCTTTCTCACTTCTTCGGGGTGCGACGGGTCGCGATACCCCGACGTGACGATCATCGATTTGCCAAACGCTTCGCGCAGACCGTCGGCCATCAACATAAAGCCGGGGTCCATTTCGCAGCGTCCGGTGTGCTTGCACGCCATTTCGGCGCGGGTGAAATATCGATAAGGCCATTCACTCATGTCTGGGTCTCCTTTTTAATGAGGACGGAATAGCGCGCGTGATGGCAGGGCCGACCGCGCACGTCGGTCAGCGGGCAAGAAAAAACCCATCCTTTTGGGATGGGTTTGTGGATGGGCCAGAACCGGAAAACCGCCGATCGATTGGCGACCGACCGGAATTTTGGCCTCCGTTTTTTGGCTCGCACTACCGCTCGCCGTAGATCCGCTCGATTTCCTCACGGCGCGGACGGGCTTGCTTGGGCGCGTTCTTGTCGCGCACCGCAGCCCCGGCGAGTTCTTCCCGCACCCGATCCTTGAGGCTTTGCGGGTTGACGATGACCATTTCGTGCAGCGGGCGGCCGTCGTTGAACTCGCGGATCTCGTCGAGGGTGCGGGCGAAGCGTTCCTCGAGCGCCTTGGACTTGGCAGCGTCGTTGGCGTTGTCGGCACGCAGGATGTCGGCGCGAAGGCGGGCCAGTTCCCCGATGTAGCGGTCCTTGACCTCTTTGGTTGCCGTGTTGGCCCTGGTCTGGGCGCGTTCGGACTCCCGCTGGTTGGCGATGTCGGCCGGCGTGAAGCCAATCGCTTTCAGCGCGACGTCGCCCGCCGATACGTTCTCGGGCGGGATAACCACCCTGCCGGATGCCTGGGAGCGCACGCCTTCCGTCGCCCACGATCCGGCGACGATGGGGTTCTTGATGAAGGTCGGCATCAACTCGCCCACCACCAAGGCCCAAGCCCCGCGCTTGGCGTGCTCAACGGCTTGAGAAAAGCGCCCCCACGTCAGATCAAGCGGAATACCGCCCACGTCTGCCGCGTCTCCGGGCAGGATGTTGCCCATGCCGATGCGCTGCAGATCCACACCGGCTGCACGGGGCGCACCGCGCGACATGGCTTCCGCCAGCCCCGGAGAGCCCGTGAGTTCGACCACCAACTCCCGCAGCTCGGTATCAAGGTCGAGATCGGTGCCCTTAAACTTGCGATGCAGGAACTCGTAAATCTCTTTCAGATCCTCGCCAAACGGCGCACCCCAGACGCCTGCCGTCAGCATCAACAGCAGGATAATGGCGGCAACCGCGACCTTCGGCCGGGGACTGGCGTATTGCGTTCCCATGCGGATCTGCAATTCGATCATCTGCATGACGAAGCCCTTGAACTGCAACAGGGCCGCCCCGGCGTGGCGCATCGTCGCAGGGCGGTTGACCTTGCCCATGCGCAACTGGGTTTCGTCGATTGCAAAGCCCGCGAACTTTTCCGGGGTGTAGCCGCGCAGCAGTTCGTCCGACCGCGCCAAGGCGTTGTCGGCAAGAATGGTGCGGGCCGACTGCCGCACCGTGTCCTGCCTGCCCAAGCGATAGGCAGCGATCCACGTCACGATACGGTTCAAGCGTTCGGCCGTCGTGAACATCAAAGCGATGGCATCGACCGCCGTGCGACCGGCCTTCGACAGACGGCGCACTACCTGACTGCGGTTTTGCGCCGTGCCCATCATTTCCCAGGTGTTCAGGGGCACGAAAAAGCCTTCGTCCCACGCCTTCTGGAAGGCTTCGCGCACGTCGTCGGGTGCCTTGCTGGGCGTGAACACGTCCATGCCGTGGCTCGCCGTCGTCATGGCGAGCGCGTCTTTGTAGGCCCTGCCAACGTGGTACATGACCTTGGGCACGGGCGCGAACTGCGTGAGCCAGGGCACCGTCACCAGCGGGACTTGGCTCATGTTGACCATGGCTGCGGCCGGCGAGCCCGCGAGATAGTAGATAAATCCGGCCTGCCGAAGCATCTGCAATTCTTCTTGGGGGCTCTGCGTGTAGTCCCGGTATTTCTGGGCGTAGTCGCGCAGCATGGGCTTCGTGGTCGGAATCTTCCCGATTGCGCCATCCCAGATCGAGCCGTACTTGCGACGCGCGAGATACCCGGCGATGCCTATCGTGTAGTCGGCAATCGCGCGCTCGAAATCGACCGAGTAGCCGGGCATGTTCCGCGAGCCGAAGAAATGCTTGCGGAAACCGCGCATCTTGATCGCCTTATCAAGCTGCTCGCGCACCTGTTCCCAGGATTTGTCGTCGATGCGCGCGACCTCGGCCAGCATGTCCAAATCGGACAGCTTCACGCCTTGCTCGAGCGGCCCGCCCTCGCCCACCTGGAACACGCTGAACCGCACGTCGGGGTCGCCTTCGTACTTGGCCTTGAGCGCGTCCAAGCGAGCCTTGACCTCGGGGAACTGCCCCAACTGCTCGGCAGTCTTGCGGCCCTTGAGTTTGCGGCCGGCGCGCATCAATCGGGAAATCGCGCCATCGACCTCCACCATTTCGTAGTGGATCGTCGTGTAGGGCCGCGTCGCCTCGCCCTCGATCCCCAATGCCATTTGGCGGCTGTCGGCCCGGCGAACCGCGATACCGATCTGGCCCCAGCGCGAGAACGGGACATAGCCGGTGCGCTGGGCCTGCTCGATCTCACGGATGATTTTCGCGGCGTCCTTGTGCTGCTCGGCCTCGCTGTCGCTGGTTTCGTCCGTGATAAGGGCGAGGATGTCGGCACTCGAACGGATCTCGGTCGGATCGTAGCCCCATTCCTCGATCATCTGGGCCTTGAACAGGTCCAAGGCTTTGTCCATGGAAGCCCGAACAGCCCTGTAGCCCTCGATCTGGCGATCGGTGAGCGTCACGGTTTCGCCCGGCCGGGTGAGCTGGGCATCCTTCGTGCGGCCCTCGTTGGCGTCGGGATCGTTCGTGACACCTTCCCGCAAAGCGGCCTCGCCATAGACCGTGCCTTCCAGGCGGCCAAGCTCGAGCATCTTGTCCACCTGTTCCCGGTCCTTCGGGGGAAGGTCCGTGTAGGCTTTGGCACGGCGCGCGATTTCCGCCGCGTATTCGTCGCGCGTCTCGAACTGGCGAACGGCCGCCCGGTACACGGGGACAAAGTGCTTGTCGTAGGCCGCGATGGTGCGGGGATGCACGATCCAGCGCTTCCACAATGCCGCGTCTTTGACGAAATCCCGATCCGCACCGGAAACAAGTTCCTCCCCAGCCAGTTCCGCCATGCGCTCGCTTTCGGCGGGCGAGGCTTGGTCCTTCGGGAGAAGGGAGTACATCTCGTCGATCTGGACATCGGCCTCGTCGAAGATGACGTAGTTGTAGTCGCCATCGCCCTCGCGTCGGCTGTTGCCGTCGAGATACTTGATGCCGGGGACGCCATAACTCTGTAGCACGCGGCTTGCGGACTTTGCGGACCCAAGGACTTGGGAAAGTGCGTTGTAAAAATCTTCCCCTGTTTGCGCTCCCTGCAATGCCTTGCGGGAATACTGCGCCGGCATATCTTCTTCGACTGCAATCTCGCGCAATTTTGCGGAAAGCGGCTGATCTTTTAGCGGACGGTCCCATAGCAAATAGGCGTCCTCGGCAGGCGTGAGCGTGACCTTAAACAGCCGCCCCTTTGTCGCTTCACCCAACATTGCGTCCAATTGACGCTTCGCATCTAGTGCGTCGCGCGTATAGGATTTGTCGCTCGGATTGTAGCCGTTCACCATTTCGCGAATGGCAAAGACAATCTCACTATCAGCGGCGTACTCGCGCAACGACGCATATTTGTTCATGCCATCACGCACATCGTCAGCAGTGACGTTCCAGCCAATCGCCCAATCGTGGGCCGAATGGACTTGGCGCACAACCGACTCAATGAGGTCGCGCGGGTCGCGGTCCTTGCTCAACTTTTCGCGGTAGTGTTCGGCAACCTCACGCCGACCAGCAAAGTACAGCCCCCAGCCGAACGCCTGCGCGCCCTCGCCGGTCCCGATCTTGTCGGTTGTGAACTTGTCGAACTTGTGCGGGCTCCCATGCCAAGCGTCGGCGTACATCGGCTTGAAATTCTTGCGCGGCCCGAAGGGATCCGCGCGCCGAGCCTCGCGCCCACGCGCGCCGATCTTGCCCTGGTCGATCTTCTCGAAAAGACCTTCGACCGTGTTGAAGCCCCGGCCCCGGAACACGTTGCCAATGGCCTCGATGAAGCGCTTGATCTTGGCGAAGGCCCGCGCGATCAGACCGCCCTTGACGGCGCCCGCCTGATCTTCTTTCCAGGCTTCGTAGGCCCGCGCGATGCCTTCCTCGAGGATCAGGTTTTTTGGCAGGTTCTTGTAGCCGGAGTTCTTATCGACCAGCTTGAACTCGTTGACCCAGGTGGATTCCGACCGCGCCGCCAGTACCTTCCACTCGGCGGGGCTGAACAGATTGAGCCGCTTCATGGCATGGACGGCTTCGTGGTGCAGGGTCGAGTTTGGATCGACATCAACTTCCATGCCGCCCGCCTCGGTCAAGGCAATCTCGATCAGCACCGTGGCGTCGCCCCAGAACCGCTGGCGGCCAGCCGAATACTGGACCCCGCCTTCCCCGTCGCCGCGCGCGATGTAGTCGGGCAGATTGAGCGCAACGTCGGTAAGCCCGATCCGGTCCAGTTCCGTGCGCAGATCCGCGTAGAGTTCGGCCCGCATGTTGTCCAGGCTGCGATCGACAATCGGCGCACCGAGTTTGACCTTCTCCCCGTTGCGCGCCCGGCCCGTGTTGCGCAGCGAGTGCATTTCCTCGCCGTCGTCGGCCGCCTGATCTTCGGCTTGTGTTGCCGCCTTCTGTGCCGCAGCCGCAGCTTCGCGCGCCTTGGCGTCCGCATTGATGTCGGCTTCGAGGCGGGCGAGCTTTTCCGCCAGTTCCTTGATCTTGGCGTCGCCCTCGAATTTCTTGTCGAGCTTGGGCGTGAAGTCGGCAATCGTGCGCTCGGCGCGCTCGATGTTGGTTTCGTATCCGGCAAGGTTGTTCTCGAACGTGCCCAAGGCATGCTCGATGCTGCGAACGATACCGAGTGCGGATTCAGACGCCGTGATGTCGGTCTGGAAATCGCCGTTGCGGTCGATGTAGAGCGACACCGACCAGGGATCGCCCTCTTTACCGCCCCAAGCCTTCTGCGACGACGCCATGAGCGGGAAGCCGCCGATTTCGGCAATCTTCACGCCGCGCTGGGGCTTGTCGGCCTTCGCGATTTCCTCGATCTTGGCGAGGACTGCCGCCCCGAACTCCGCGCGCTCGTCAAACTTTTTGCGATCGACAGTCCCTTTGAACAAGTCGCCCTTGGTGTCGATGCGCTGGGCAATGTCCTTTTTGACCTCGGGGATGCGGGATTTCGCGTACTCGATAGACCGACGCGCCGACGCGAGCTTTTCCTTGACCGACCAGATTTCGGACTCGAACGCCGAGCGGCGGCGCCGCGCCTTCTCCAACTCCTGCTTTACCTCGGTCAACTGAATGAGGCGCGGATCGTTCGTGGTCAGCGCCTTGGCCTGTTCGTACAGGCTGGCCTCGCCCAAATCCTCGATCGACCGAATAGACTTGTCGCCCTCAAAGAAGCCCTGAATGAACCCGGCTTTGCGGGCCATCATGCCCCACATGGTTGAGTCGTAGGTGCCCTTCGTCGAATAGTCGTTGATCTCGATTTCCGGGTTCATGTTGCCCTGGCGAAGAACGCGGCCATTCCGCTGTTCGTCGTCGGCGGGATACCAAAGCGGGTCAAGATTGTGGACGGTGTAGAGGCGCTTCTGGGCGTTGACGCCGGTTGCCATCTTTGCCGTCGAGCCGATCAGCACGCGCACCTTGCCCTCGTTCATGTCGTTGAACAGGCGTTGCTTGGCGACGTGGGTTTTGAAATCCGCGATCTGCGCAATCTCGGCGCGCGGCACACCGCGACGGGCGAGTTCGTTTACGATGAAGGTATGGACGTTGAAAGGCCGCGATCCGCCAATGCCGAGATTGGCGAAAATCATCTGCGTGGCCGGGCCGTAGTCGAAGGGCTTGTCGGCGTACTTGCCGTTCTCGGCCTTGTGGAACGGCTGGCGCTTGGTCCGCTGCCAGATGTCGAACACGCGATCGATCATCTGGTTCAGTTTGGAATTGGGGTCCGAGGGAAGGTCGGGATTGACCAAACGCATGTCGATTGCGGCATGGCGACCGTCGTTGATGACGGACAGAATGATGTCGTCGCCCGGCTTGGGCGGGCCGCGCCGATTGGCAATCGCCTTCATGCGGTTCGCGAGTTCTTCCTGATACGCGACCAGCTCGGGCGACTTTTCCGCCATGTGCAATTGGCGCCGGCCGCCCTTGATCTTCGGGCGAACCACATATTGCTCAAGCTGATTGGACGTAACCACGTCCATCTGCTGCCGCACCATGGCCGACAATTCGGGGATGTTGACGAACTGCGCAAAGCGCGTGACCGGCTTGTAGCCGCCCGCCGCGTCCTGTTCCAATTCCGAAGCCATGTCGCCAAACGCCGCTGCCCAAGCGTCGAAATGCGACAGACCGCGCTCGGCAAGCTCGCCCGCCTGCAGATAGCGGCTCACCGTGTAAAGCTCGGCCATGGTGTTCGTGACCGGCGTACCCGATGCAAGAACCAGGCTCCGACCGGGATTGATCGTTTCGAGGTAGCGGGATTTCACATAGAGATCGAAGGCCGACTTGCTGCCCTCGGGGCTGATCCCCTTCACGTTCGACATGCGCGTGGCAAAGTCGAGTTTGCGGAACAGGTGGGCCTCGTCCACGAACAATTGATCGACGCCCATTTGCTCGAACGTATAGACCTGATCCTGTTTCTTGGCCTTGCCCAACAAGCGCTGTTCAAGGCGCTCGATTGCGTTTTCGATGCGGCGGCGCGTGATGCGGTCGCTCTTGTCGAGTTCCGCCATAAGCTCGCGGAACTGGTCGATCTGCTCTTGGATCAGCCCGTCTTGGAACTCCGGGGATACCGGAATCAGCCCCATGGCGGAATGGGTGATGATGATGGCGTCGAGGTCGTCGTTTGCCACGTCGGCCACGAACTGCTTGCGGCGGTCGGTGTGGAAGCGGCGCTCGTCCGCGACCGCAATCTTGGCCGTAGGATACTGCTCGTAGAACTCCTTGGTGAACTGGCCGAGCATGTGATTGGGAACGGCGACCATGGGCTTGCGCACAAGGCCCAGGCGGCGCTGTTCCATGATGGCGCCGATCATTTCGGACGTTTTGCCCGCCCCTACGGCGTGCGCCAGATAGGTGTTGCCGCTCTGGATGATGCGGGCGATTGCGCGCGTCTGGTGGGGGCGCCAGGACCAGCCTGCGGCAATGCCGGGGGTGGTGAGATAGGCGCCGTCGTATTCGCGCACAACGAGGTTGTTGAAGTTCTCGTTGTAGATGCCCGACAGCCGATCAGCGCGGGCGGTATCGGACCAGACCCATTCCGAAAACTTGGCTTTGATCGCCTGCAATTTGTCCTGGGCGGCCTGGGTCGCCGTCGTGTTGAGGGTCCGGGTTTTGCTGCCGTCGGGATTGCGAACCTCGTCGTAGATTTTCGGATCTTGGCGGTTGAGCGCGTCCGAAATCAGATCCGGGGCGGCCTTTTCCGGCGTGCCCCATTCCGTCGTCGCCGCCGAAGAACTGTCGTCGCCCGAAACCGTCCACGTCGCCAGTGCGGGCAAGTATTTGACGCGAAGGCTGGTGAGCCCGATGTCCTTGCCGAAGGCCTCGATAACGTCGGTCGGCAACCACGGCATGCCGAGATTGGCCGAAATCTCCGACGGCGGGAGCGGTGTGGGTTGGACGGCCTCGAGCGCTTCGACGTTGGCCCGGAACTCGGCATTGCGCTCGGCCGCCGCCTGGGCCTCAAGCAGCTTCTTGCGCACATTGCCCGACAGGTAGGCGTCGCGCGTCTCGTAGGCGTCTTGGGCGCCCGGCAGTTTGAAGATTTTGTCGCCAAGCTGCTCGATGGCCTGCGGCACGGTGAGATTGACCGCCGCCGCGATTTCGTCGATCACTACGCGCCCGCGCCGATTGAGGACGTACAACAGCGCGTCGTTGACCGATTTGATTTCCGGCTCTTTTTCGCGCGTGATGATGTTGCGCTCGAAGATCGGGCGCTTCTTCGCCTCTCCGGTGTTGTCGTTGTAGTCCTCGATCGCGCGCAGACGGTAGGACTCGGGATCGTCCATGAACGCATCGACGTTCGGCCGCTTGTCGATGATGATGTCGGGCATGTCGTCGGGGTTGAACGTGCCCTCGTCGAACGCCTTGCCCTCTTTGGCGTATTCCTCGCGCATCGCGTTCCGAGCGCGGGCGATTTCCGACAGGGACTTGCCTTCCGCAATCATCTGGCGCGGATCGAACGTCCCTTCGTCGAACGGCAGACCGTTGAAGCGGGCTTCCTCACGGGCTTCCGACCGGGCACTTTCCTGCTGGATCACGTTCGGGCGGCGCTCGGTAAGCTCGGCCTTGTTGATCGGCCCGAACTCGGCAACGAAATCATCGTAGGCGGCATTGAGCCGCTTGCGGGCCTTGGTCGCGTTGCTGGAATCTTCGGACAGGTCGGCGTCCAGAACGGCGCGCAGCGCGTCGCGGATCGGGACCAGCTTCTTGATGCGCGCCAGTTCCGCGCCCGTCTTTCCGCCTGTCGCACCCTTGCCACGCTGGGGAACGGGCTGGCCTACGCGGTCGCGCATCTGCATCAGGCGACCGCTGGCGTCGAGATAGAACGAGCCGTCCTTGCGCTCCTTGGTCCCGAAATCGACCTCGGCGCGTTCGGCCTGGGTTTCCTGCCAGGGGGTGAGCACGTCGGCGGGCAATGCATCGACGGCCTTCTTGAGCTTGGGCGCAAAGTCGCCTTCGCTCGAGCGCACGCCGTACCGGCCCGGATAGAGCTTGTCGAAGAAGCCTTCGTCGCCCAGCACCATTTCCGGGTTTTCGGAGATCCAGCGATTGACCGCACCGGACTGCTTGGCCCCGTCCTTGTTGGGCAGGGTGCGTTCGACGGTTTCAGTCCATGCCTTGCTGCCCGCCGTTTCGCCGGGCAGGCGCTTGCGCAGGATGATGATGTCGGTCGTGACGCTCGTACCGGCGTTCTTCTCAAACGCATCGCCGGGCAGACGGATTGCGCCCACAAAATCCGCACGGTCGGCCATGTACTCGCGCGCACTGGTGTCGATCTTGTTGAGCGTGCCGGCCGACGTGACGAACATCAGGAGCCCACCGGGGCGCACCGCGTCCAGCGACTTTGCAAAGAAATAGTCGTGCAGAAGAAAGGCGTGTTTGGCATAGGCCGGATCGGACTTGATCGCGACATCAGCAAAGGGCGGGTTGCCGATCGCCAGATCGTAGGTGTCGGCCGGAATGGGTGCCTTCGTGAAATCGTCCTGCCGGATGCCGAAGCGCGGATAGAGTAAGCGCGCGATGCGGGCCGTGGTGTGGTCGAGTTCCAGCCCGTGATAGGTGCTGGCCGCCGCAACGTCGGTCGGCATCATGCCCGCGAAATTGCCGACACCCATTCCGGGCTCGAACACCTTGCCGCCCTTGAAGCCAAGCTGCTGGGCCGCGCGCCACATTTCGCGCACGATGGTTTCGCTAGTGTAGTGCGCGTACTGGATCGAGCGCTGGGCCGTCTTGTACTCGGTGTCCGACAGCAATTCGCGCAGCTTCTTGCCGATCGTCTCGAAGCCCTTGCCGTAGGCGCCTTGCGCGTCTGGGAAGGCATTGCGGATACCGCCCCAGCCGACATAGCGCGCAAGCTCGGCCTGCTCGGCTTTGGTCGCCGGGCGGCCTTCGGCTTCGATCTGGCGCATCAATTCGATGGCGCGGATATTGTCGAGGGCCTTCTGGCGCCAAGGCCGGGCCTCGCCCAGCGCACCGGGCTCGATGACGTGATTTTCGCCTTTAACGTCGGCGTCGGGGCGCTTGTCGGCTACCGCTGAATCGGGAAGTCGAACGTCTCCGCTTGCACCTGCTCCCGAATCATCCGGGCGAGGTTCTCGTCCTGCGGGTCCACGCTCGCCAGCGCTTCCTTCTCGCTCGCGTCGTGTTCCTTCGCCTTGTCGGCCAGATGCTTCGCCATCTGCCCGCTCTGGCGCAGTTCCTTCATCAGCTCGGGCGACTGGTCCCGCATCGCCTGCAGGTATTGCGCTCGGTTGAACGACATCTTCATTCTCCGCTTGTGCCGGGATCATATCGGGTTCGGCGGGTTTTGGCGAGGGGGCGGCCTGCTCGGCGGCTTTCTCGGCCTCGAACTCGGCCATCTTGCGCACGTTCTCTTGGCGCTGGCGCTCGCGGTCGTCGATGACGGGGGGCGCGGCGGCGGGCGGCTTGGCGACAACCGGGGGTGCGGCTGCAGCCTTCTTTGCCCGGGCGATCACCTTGTCGATCAGCGCGCGTTCCGGGGCGCCAACCCACTCGTCGATCAGCTTGTCGCCTGGACCAAACAGCCGAATGGCGCTCGCCGGGCCGCCGCCGCCGTTGTCAACCTCGTACCCTTTCGGCAAGCGGTCGCGCAGATAATCGAGCAATTCGTCTTTGTTGTTAAAGAAGATGTCGAGGGGGCTCGGCGCCTTCGGCGGGGCGGCGGCGGGCGGCGCTTTGGCCGCTGCTTCCAGCCGATTACGAACCTCGGGCGCGACGTTCTGCCACGTCATCTTGGCGCGGCGATTGACCTCGCCTGCCGAAAAACCGGCGCGCACATAAAGCTGTCGGCGGCCCGTCTCGGTCAGTTCTTTGAACCAATCGGGGGCCTGATCCGGTTGAACGACGGGCGCCGGAACCGGCTCGGGGGACGCAGCCGCCCCGCTTTCACGGGGCGGCGCACCCTCGGCGGGCACCTGCGGAGGCTCGGCCGCAGGCGCCGGCTGCGAGGCCGGGAGGTCGAAGGCGGGTCCGCGCTGGCCGCCACGGTAGTTGTCGCCGGGGGCCTGTGCGGGCGCGGGGATACGGTACTCGCGATACTTTGGCGTGCCGTCGTAGGACAGCGCCTTCTTGGTGTTGCCGTTGGCGATCCACTGGCGCAGTTGGGCGAGATCCATGCGCTGAACGGCGCCGATCCGGTCCATACCCCGGCCGTCCGAGAAGCCGTCGATGTAAGCCTGTTCGGCTTCCTCGCCCATCTCAAACCCGGCCATGATTTTGTGTTCGTCGAACTTGCCGGTGTCGGCGTCGATCTGGTCGATCACCCAAACGACGGTGTTCTGTTCGGGGTTGGGGCCGATGGTGATATCGAGTTGGTCGCCGTCGGCGCCGATTGTGCCTTTGAGGCGCCCGTAATGGTGGGGCATCGTGACGGACCACGGCTTGCCGTCTTTGTCCGTCCCGGTGCGCACGCCACCTTGGGGTGTTTCGATTGCGATGTCGAAGCCTTCCCATTCGACGTGGGCGTGCTTGTAGTTTCCGGCTTTGGCCTGGGCGGGGGTCGGCGCGACAACCTGCTGGGCCGCAACGTCAACGTCCTTGGCGGTTTTGACAACCACGGGGTCCGCTTTTTCGCCGGTCCCCTCGGTGACTGTAAACTCGTCCGCACCCAGGACGTACATCTGGCCGTCGGCACCCCGGATGCGCGCCAGCCCTTCGCTGCTGGTTTGCTGCACGCCTTCCATGACGCCTTGCAGGCTTTCGCCGTCGGGCATGGTAAACGTGAACGCGCTCCCAATCGGGGGATAGCCGTACTGGCTGGCAAGTTCTACCTGCTGCTCACGGGCTTTCTGCTGGCGCTCGGCGTCGATTTCCGCGATCGGCCGGGGGTCGGCCATGTCTGCGGCCAGTGCCGAACGGGGGCGCGGGGTCGAGAGGGGCGCGGGCTGCAGGACGGTATCGCCGGTCCCGAAGCGCGGCTCGGCGCGGGGATTGGGCGGCGGCGGGGGCTGGGTGGGCGCTGCGAACGTGGGTTCGATGCGCTCGGGCGGGGCGGCGGGCGCGGCGGGCTGCGGTGCAGCGGCCTCGTTGCCGCCCGACAGTGCGGCTACCCCTGCCCCCGTGATGGCACCCGGCAAGGCGCCCATGGTGCCCTGCGCGCCGACACCCTGGATAAGCGATTGGTTCGGGTCGATCTGCTGCACGGCGACGTTCTGGGCAAACCGGCCGCCGCCTTCTTCCAACCCCTCTTGGAAGCCTTCGGCAGCGCCGCCAGTGAGGACGCGCCGGATGATGCCCTGCGTGCTCGCTTGGCCGAACCCCATGCGCTCCACGCCCGGCAATAGCGTTGCCGTGGCACTGGAGATACCGGCCCCGGCTGCACCGGCAAGGCGGGCGCCCTCGAGCGCAAGCTGTTCCTTGGCCGCCTGCGGGTCGATGCCCGACGCCACAAGAGCCTGGAACGCGGGCGAGGCCGCGAAAGTGTCGTCGGGAAGCCGCAGAATTGCGTCGCGGGTTTCGTCGCCCACGGATGCGCCCTGCATCGCAGCACCGCCCGTGATGGCGCCAGCCTGCCCCGCTCGAGACAGGGTGCCGGCCGACACCGCGCCGCGCTGCGCGACCCTGGCGGCAACCTGTGTGCCCCATTGCGCGAGCTTGCCGAAGCCCATTGTCGCCAGAAGCGACGGCAATTGTTCGACCGTGAAATTGGCAAGCAGGACCGGATCGGACAGGTAGGTTTTGAGGACGGCGCCGACCTCGGCCCCGAAGCCGTCTTTTTCGGCCTCGGCGATGACGGCCTGGGCTTGGCGTTCCTTCTCTTGCAGCTCGGGCGACTTGAGGGATTGGCCGAACTGGCGAACGGACTCGCCGCCACGGGTGGACATCGTATCGAAATCGCCGGTCGCGAGCCCATAGACCTGACCGGGGAACTGCATGATGGATCCAGCCCCGGCCACGACAGAAGCCCCGGCATCCTTGGCAAACCGCATGGTCTGCGAGGCGAGGCTGGGCGATGCGGGGCGCGTTTCCGCGACGGGCGGAAGCGGCGTCGCCGGGTTCAGTTCGGGGATTTCGCTGGGGATTGGCTTGGGCGCGGGCGGCGGCGCGGCGGCCACGGGGGCGGCGGCCGGCTGGGTGCTTTCGAGCGGCACACCCCGGAAGCGCGGCGCGCGAGGGGCGGCAGGCGTTGCGAACGACGGGCCCTGCTCGATCGGTGCGGCCTCGAGCGGGATACCTTGGAAACGAGCCATGCGGGGGTCGCCTTACGGTTTGGAATACATAATCCCGTCGTCGGGATCGACATAGACGGCGCCCGAGGGGAGCGCGTTGAACTCGTCCTCGGTCTGCGGCATAGCCGGGCTTTCGCGCGTGCCCATGGCGGGCATGGCGGGTGCTGGCATTGCCGGTGCCTGCGGGGTTGCCACGCCGGGTCGGGCCATTGGCGCGGCCTGCGGAACGCCGCCCGGCGCCTGTGTCGGGCGCCACGTCTGCACAATTTCCGATGCGCGGGCCTGCAGGGAGCGCTGGTAGGCTTCGCGCTGGGCCGGGGTCGATGTGAGCGGGTCTGGCGCGTTGCCCAACTCGATCTTGGCAATCTGGGATGCGATGCGCAGTTCCGTGGCCGGATCGACCTGCTTCGTGCCAGAGGCGTAGGCCAAGGCGCCCTGTTCGTCGCCGGGATTGACGGCAAGCCATGCCTGCCGCTTCTGCTGGAACACGCTGGATTGTGCGCCGCGCTGGCCGAAACGCTGGCCCGAAAGCGGCTGGCCTTGGACATTGGTGATGGGCTCGGCCTGGGTGCGGCCTTGCCGAAGAAACTGCATGTTGCCGTCGTTGTCGGTGAGGAACTGGCCGCGCGTCTGCGGCGGCCCCCCAATTTGGTGCGACGGATCTTCCACGTCGTAGAACACGATCCCGTCGTCGCCCTGGACCGTGCCATAGCGGCGGCGCTTGACCGGGGCGCCGGCCGCTTGAACACCGGCCTGTGTTGCGGCCTGCACGTCGCCCCCACCGCCTTGCGAGAACGCCGTCACGAACTTTTGCGCGGCGGCTGGATTGTCGGGATAGAGCTGCTTTGCGATGGCCGTGCCCTGCCAGAAGGCGTTGTTGCTCGCCAACTGCTGCGGAATCTGCATCCCGATGCGCTGGGCCAGATCCATTCCCAGATGCGCGGTCGAGGGGTTCGACAGGTAGTGGAACACGCGGGTTTCGTCGGCGTCCTTCTGCTTCTCGTCGCCCTGCCGCAATTGAAGGGCGGCGCGTCCACCACCGGGGGTCTGGGCGAGGCGGTTGGCGACCTGGGTGCCCACGCGCTGCTGGGGGGCGGCGGCCTGCGGGGCGGGTGCTGCCTGTGTCGGCGGCAGGGGGGCGCTTTCGATGCGCCCTGCCCCTTGGCCGCGCACCTGATCGACCGGGCCGGGTGCCGGGGCCTGCGGAACGGGCGGTTTCAGACCGTCACGGATCGCAGCATCGACGCCCTGATTTTCGGTCGATTGGCGCTGGGCCTCGGCCAGATCGAACTCGCCGCGACGCATCTGCAGATCCTGAGCGCGGCGGCGTTCGGTGCGGTCCTGCCCCTCGTTGTAGGCGGCAGACGCGGGATTGAAGGTGATGAACTGGAGTCCGCTTGCCATGGTTCAGCCCGCCATTGTTTCGGGTTCGCGATTAACGGACTCGGACGGGCGCGCGGATCGCGTCGCCCCGTAGTTTGAGCGCCGCCCTTCCTTGGCCGTGTCGTTGATGATCGAGGCAATGTCGCCAATTGCCCGACCGCGCTGGGTCGCGTCGGCAATGCCCTGCTCTGCCCCGATCATGCCGGTCTGGAAATTGGCCTGGCCCTGCGCCATGCCCGAACGAACGTCGGTGTTGGCGGCTTGGTTTCCAGCCTGGAAATACTGGCCCGACAGGCTCGAGGCGGCCTGATCCGCACGGCGGCGGTTCTGGTCGAGCGCGTTGTTGGTGAAATCGGCCTCGGTCTTGCGCACCGCAGCGACGGCGGCCCGACCAGATCCGCGAAGGCCCGAGACGGCGAGCGCGTTGTTGGTCTGGCGGCGCGTATCTTCCAAGGCCGCCTGTTGCTGGGGGGTAAGCCCGTTGGCCCCGGCGATGGTTTCTTGCTGGTATTGGAGAGCGCCCGCTGTGTCGCCCTGGACCTTCTCGAAACGCTGCTGGGCAAGCGCGTTGCC